>Ga0255097_1000413_pt1 | contig 18054 bp, 20 predicted proteins | sample Colum_Atlam_RepB_2_FD_188436 | JGI IMG/M metagenome (GOLD analysis project Ga0255097, IMG submission 188436) | Freshwater microbial communities from Columbia River, Oregon, United States - Colum_Atlam_RepB_8d | ecosystem: Environmental > Aquatic > Freshwater > River | place: USA: Oregon...
CGTCCGGACCGCCCGGCCCAGCCGGACCGCGGCCCCGGCCTGGGCTGGGGCGGCGGCGCCCGGCGCCCGGACGCGGCTCCGTCCCGGCCCTCGCGCCCCCTGGCGGAATCGATCCGTCCGCCGAGGCAGGAACGCCCCCAGGAGGACGCCTCCGGCCGGGGTGACGGCAATCGCCGGCGCGGCTGGGGCCGGTCCGATGGCTGAGCCGTGAGGCAATTGCAGGCGCGGGCGCCTATAATGCCGCCCGCTTTTTCAGGTTCACCGGAACAAACATGTCCTTTTCCGATATCCGCTTCTTCCCCCGCGTCACGATCGAACAGGTCGAGGAAGGCAACGAGCTCGCCCCGAAGTTCGACGAGCACGGCCTGATCCCCTGCGTCACGACCGCCTCCCACAACGGCGAGGTGCTGATGCTGGGCTACATGAACGCCGAGGCGCTGAAGAAGACGATCCTGACCGGCGAGGCGCATTACTGGTCGCGCTCGCGCAAGGTGATCTGGCACAAGGGCGCCACCAGCGGCCTGACCCAGAAGGTGGTGTCCCTGCGCATCGACGACGACCAGGACGCCATCTGGCTCAGCGTCAACGTCATCGGCGACGCCAGCTGCCACGTCGGCTACCGCTCCTGCTTCTACCGCTCGGTGCCCACCGGCGAGGGCCCGGATGTGCGCGTGCTGAACTACGAGGAGAAGGAAAAGACCTTCGACCCCAAGGCGGTCTACGGCGACGCGCCGAACCCGACCATCCTCTGAACTGGTTTTCTCTTGAAAATCCCCGCCTTGAGCGGGGATTTTCATTTATCTCCCGAGGTCCGGTTCAGGGCTCCGCCGGAGCATTCCACCAGCGGCCGGCCAGGCGGCGCCAGCGCGCCGGCGGCCGGTCCGCCAACTCCGGCAGTTCCACGCGGACCATGCCCTCGACGCCGGTGATCCACTGCCGGGCGCCCGCCCCGGCGTAACGCTCCACCACCTCCGGCCGCGGATGGCCGAAGGAACTGCGCCAGGCCGCCGGGTGGATCACCAGCCGGGGCCGCACCGCCGCGACGAAGTCGGGGGTGGACGAGGTGCGGCTGCCGTGGTGCGGCGACAGCAGGACATCCGCCCGCAGGCGTCCGCGGTGGCGCCGCAGCAGATCCTGCTCAGCGGCCCGCTCGATGTCGCCGGTCAGCAGGGCCACTTGCCCGCCCGCCTCGATGCGCAGCACGCAGGAGCGGTTGTTGTCCGAGCCGCCGACCTCCGCCTGCGGCGGATGCAGGATCTCGAAGCTCACGCCATCCCAGGTCCAGCGCCGGCCGTCGGCGCAGGGTGCCCCTCCCGGCGTGCCGTATTGCTCCGACACGGACAGGCGCCGCAGCACGGCCGCCACTCCGCCGGCATGGTCGTTGTCCCGGTGCGACAGCAGCAGCCGGTCCAGGCGGTGGACGCCGCGGCCCAGCAGGTAGGGCACCACCACCGATTCGCCGGCGTCGAAACCCTCGTCGAAGGCCGGGCCGGCGTCGTACAGCAAGCTGTGGTTCGCGGTGCGCACGACCACTGCCAGCCCTTGCCCCACATCCAGCGCCGCCAGTTCGAAGCGTCCGGCCTGCGGAGCCTGCGAGGGCGGAAAGGCCAGCGGCAGGAAACACAGCAGCGCCAGCGGACGCAGCGGCAGGCCGCGCGGCGCAAACAGCAGCACCGCTCCGAGCAGGGCCAGCAGCAGCGCCGGCCAGGCCGGGCTCCAGGCGATCCAGGCCTGCGGCCACTGGGCTGCCGCCTCCAGGCCCAGCCGCAGCCATTGCAGGGCGTCCGCGCTCCAGCCCAGCAGCGGCAGGCCCGCCGCGGGCCACAGTGCCGCCAGCAGCATGGCCAGCAGCAGCAGGGGCGTCAGCAAGGCGAAGGCCGGTACGGCCAGCAGGTTCACCAGGGGCGCCGGCCAGGACAGCCCATGGAAGAAGTGCAGGGTCAGCGGCAGGAGCACCACCGTCAGCATCAGCTGCAGCATCACCAGGGCGCGCAGCCAGTGCGGCGGCGCCAGGCGCCCGCCGCCGACGTAGAAGATCGCCGCGACGGCGCCGAAGGACAGCCACAGGCCGGGACTGGTGACCGACAGCGGGTCTGACAGCAGCACGGCGAACCAGGCCAGCGCCAGCACCCGCGACGGCTGTCCCAGGCGATTGGCGAAGCCGGCGACGATCACGAACAGGGCCATCAGGGTTGCCCGCGCCACCGGCGCCTCGAAGCCGGCCACCGCGCCATAGGCCACGGCGAACAGGCCCGAGACGAGCCAGCCGGCCTTCTGCGCCGGCAGGCGCAGCAGCAATGGCGGCCACAGCGTCCACAGCCAGCGACCCAGCAGGAAGCCCAGCGTGGCGACGATGGCGATGTTGAATCCGGAGATGGCGACCAGATGGCTGGTACCCGTAAGCCTGAAGGTTTCCCAGTCGGCATCGCGCAGGCCGGACTGGTCGCCCAGCGTCAGCGCCGCCACCATCGGCGCGGCCGGATGGCCCGGCAGCCAGGCTTCGATGGCATCGCGCAGGCGCTGGCGCAGGGCCAGCAGGCCTCCGCCCTCGCCGCAGCGGGAGGCATCGCGCACCGTGGCCGTGGCCCCGATGCCCTCGCGCAGCAGCCAGCCCTCGTAGTCGAAGCCCCCGGGATTCATCGAGCCGCGCGGCGTGCGCAGCTTCAGCTCCAGACGCCAGCACTCGCCGGCGCGTACAGGTTCCTGCGTGCGATACCAGCTGACGCGCAGGTGCCGCGGCAGGCCCTCGGCCGCCTCGGGATCGAAGCGGAAGCGCCAGACCTTCTGCTCCGGCTTGCGCGGGTCGTGTCCCGCCTCCGGCAGCGATGACACCCGCCCCTGCACGGTCAGCACCTCGCCATGCCGCTCGGCCGGCCAACGCTCATCCAGTGCGCGCCGGGCCTGCCACAGCGTCAGGACCAGCCCCAGTGCCAGGAACAGGCAATGCCGGCGATAGCGCCAGCGCGGCAATGCCGCCAGCAGCAGCGGCGCCAGCACCGGCCAGGGCGGCAGTTCACGCGCGACGTGCAGGCTCAGCACGCCCAGCGTGAAGCAGAGGATCAGGACGCGGAGGTCGGCACCAGCCGGCCGCTGTCCAGGGTCCATATCCGGTCCATGCGCGCGGCCAGCCGCAGGTCGTGGGTCACCACCACGAGGCTGGTACCCAGCTCGCGGTTCAGCTCCAGCATCAGCTCGAAGACGCGCTCGGCGGTCCTGGTGTCGAGGTTGCCGGTGGGCTCGTCGGCCAGCACGCAGGCCGGCCGCGTGACCAGCGCGCGCGCCACCGCGGCGCGCTGGCGCTCGCCACCGGACAGCTCGCCCGGCTTGTGCTGCAGGCGATCTCCCAGGCCCACGCGCTTGAGCAGGCTCGCGGCCTGGTCATAGGCCTCGGACTCCTTCGCGCGGCGGATCAGCAGCGGCATCGCCACGTTCTCCAGCGCGGTGAATTCCGGCAGCAGGTGATGGAACTGGTAGACGAAGCCCAGCGCCTGGTTGCGCAGCCGCCCACGCGCCGTGTCCGTCAGCGAGGACATGCGCTCGCCCGCGACCCAGACCTCGCCGGTGCTGGGCTCGTCCAGCCCGCCCAGGCAGTGCAGCAGCGTGGACTTGCCGGTGCCGCTGGCGCCAACGATGGCGACACGCTCGCCGCGCGCGACTTCGAAATCGATGCCGGCCCAGACGTCCAGCCGCAGGCGGCCATCGTCGAAGGTTTTCGAAAGATTGGTGGCCTTGAGGATGCTCATTGTCTTGCCCCCCCTCTCCCCTCGGGAGAGGGGTCGGGGGTGAGGGACAGGCCCAGCTGCTGGACACGCAGCATGAGGTCCTCCAGCACACTCTCAGTCTGCTTCAGCACTTCATCATTCCAGTAACGCGCGACCTGGATGCCACGACGCGCCAACTCCGCGCTTCGTGTCTTGTCACGCTTCACATTGTTGCCTTCATTGTGTTGCCCGCCATCCAGCTCTACCGCGAGGCTTAGCTCCTGGCAGAAGAAATCCAGCACATAAGGCTGCACTGGATGCTGCCGCCGGAACTTCAAACCGAAGAATCGCCGATCGCGCAGCAGGTACCACATTGCCGATTCCGCATCGGTCTGCGATCCCCGCAGCTCTCGCGCAAAGGTCTTCAAGCCGGCCGGCAACGGGACTTTGACCGCCCGTCCCTCACCCCCGGCCCCTCTCCCGGAGGGAGAGGGGAGCAAAGCGCTTTGGCTACTCATAGCGCAGCGCCTCTGCCGGCTGCACGCGCGAGGCGCGCCAGGCCGGGTAGATCGTGGACAGCAGGCCCAGGCTCAGCGACAGGATGCTGATCTTGGTGACGTCGCTCCACTTGAGCTCGGACGGCAGGTCGCTGATGTAGTAGACGTCCGGCGCCAGCACCGGGCCACCCATCAGCAGCTCCAGCAGCGGCACCAGGCGCTCGACGTTGAGCGCCAGGGCGACGCCGCCGACCACGCCCAGCAGGGTGCCGACGATGCCGATGATCGAACCCTGCACCATGAAGATGGCCATGATCGAGCGCGGGCTGGCGCCGAGCGTGCGCAGGATGGCGATGTCGGCCTGCTTGTCCTGCACCACCATCACCAGGGTCGAAACGATGTTGAAGGCGGCGACGCCCACGATCAGCGACAGGATGATGAACATCACCATCTTCTCGGTCTTCACGGCGCGGAAGAAGTTGGCGTGGCTGCGGGTCCAGTCGGAGACGAAGTAGATGCCGGCCATGTCCTGGGCCAGCTCGTGCGACACCCTCGGCGCCTCGAACAGGTCGTGCAGCTTCAGGCGCACGCCGGTGACGTCGTCGCCCATGCGCAGCAGGGCCTGGGCGTCCTGGAGGTTGATCAGGACCATGCCGCGGTCGTACTCGTACATGCCGACCCGGAACACGCCGGCCACGGTGAAGCGGCGGAAGCGCGGAAGCACGCCGGCCGGCGTGACGCTGGCCTGCGGGATCATCAGGTCCACCTTGTCGCCGAGTCCGACGCCCATGGCCTGGGCGATCTCGTAGCCCAGCACGATGCGGTACTCGCCGGCCTTGAGGTCGGCGAGCTGGCCGGCCTTCATGTGCTGGGCCACCTCGTTGACGCGGGACTCCCGCTCCGGGTCGATGCCGCGCAGCAGGGTGCCGGACAGCTGGCTGCCGACGCGGATCATGCCCTCGCCCTCGATATAAGGCGCCACGGCGACGATCTCCTTGTGGGTCTCGGCCTTCCTGGCCGCCTCCTGCCAGCCGGACAGGCCACCCTCGAAGGCGGAGATGGTGGCGTGGGAAGCCATGCCGAGGATGCGGGTGCGCAGCTCCCGCTCGAAGCCGTTCATCACCGACAGCACGGTGATCAGGGCCATGGCACCCACGGCGATGCCGGCCATGGAGGCGGCGGAAATGAAGGAAATGAAATGGTTACGCCGCTTGGCCCGCGTGTAGCGCAGCCCCGCGTAAAGCTCGAATGGATTTCGCATTTCTGGGTCTTCTGGCCCCGGTATTACAGCATGGACGCCGGCCGGCCGGCAGCTTGGCAGACCGCGCCGGCGCCGCGGCGTTCCCTGCGGAGGTTTCGCAGGCCGGCCATCTGTTGCCGCCGTCCCGCAGGGTGCTATAGTGCGGCAAAACTGATCGGGGTCAGTGAGTTATGCGCACAACTTTGCTTGCTTTCGCAGTTGCGCTCGGCGCCTTCGCCGGTGCCGCCCAGGCCGACGTGCTGGCACTGCCGGAGGGCGCCTCGGCCGCCACGGTCAGCGTGCCGGCACGCGGCAGCTCCATGGCCACGGTCAGCCAGCAGTTCGGCGCTCCCGAAACCAAGCATCCGGCCAAGGGCGGCGGCTCGGCCAAGCATCCGCCGATCACGCGCTGGGACTATCCCGCCTTCTCGGTGTTCTTCGAGCGCAGCACGGTAATCGACGTGGTGGTCAAGGGCGCGCCGATGCCGATCCAGAACAAGGATGAATTGCAACCCGCGAGCCCCTAAAATCGCGGGCCGCTGTACCGTACCAGGGGGCGCACAAGCGCCCCTTTCTCGTTCTGGAGATGCCGATGTCCGTGATCCTGCCCGCCGAGTGGGCCCCGCAATCCGCCGTGCAGCTGACCTGGCCGCGCCCGGACGGCGATTTCGCCGAGCGCTTCGAGGCGGTGGAGGACAACTTCCTGCGGCTGGCCGCGGCCATCACCCGCTTCCAGGACCTGATCGTGGCCTGCGGCGAGGACGTCGAAGGCCTGCGCGCGCGCCTGCTGGCCGCCGGCTGCCCGGCCGCGCGCCTGCGCCTGTACGCGGTGCCGGCGGACGACGTCTGGGCCCGCGACCATGGTCCGATCACCGTGTTCCGCAACGGCAAGCCCATCCACCTGGACTTCGTCTTCAACGGCTGGGGCGGCAAGTTCGACGCCGCGCTGGACAACGAGGTGACGCAGCGGCTCGCCGGAAAGGGCGCCTGGAACACGCTGGTGGAGTCGATCGGCTTCGTGCTGGAAGGCGGCGGCATCGAAAGCGACGGCCAGGGCACGCTGCTGACCACCGAGCGCTGCCTGCTGGCGCCGACTCGCAATCCCGCATTCGACAAGGCCCACATAGAGGCCAAGCTCAAGGCCTGGTTCGGCCTGGGCCGCGTGCTGTGGCTGAAGCACGGCGACCTGCTGGGCGACGACACCGACGGCCACATCGACACCATCGCGCGCTTCTGCGACGCCTCCACCATCGCCTACCAGGCCTGCGACGACGCCAGGGACGCGCACTACGAGGACCTGAAGGCCATGGAGGCGGAACTCCAGGCCCTGCGCCAGACCAACGGCGAGCCCTACCGGCTGGTGCCGCTGCCGCTGCCGACGGCGATCTACGACGAGACCGGCAAGCGCCTGCCCGCCGGCTACCCGAACTTCCTGATCATGAACGGTGCCGTACTGGTGCCGACCTATGGCGTGGAGACCGACGCCGAGGCGCTGCGCCGCCTGGCGCCCTGCTTCCCGGGGCGCGAGGTGATCGGCGTGGACTGCCGCACCCTGATCCACCAGTACGGCAGCCTGCATTGCGTGACCATGCAGATTCCCTCCGCCGCGGCCTGAAGCGCCGCCCGAACAGGAGCCCCCCGATGACCGCCAAGACCCAGACTCTCCGCGTCGGCCTGGTGCAGCAGAGCTGCAGCGGCGAGCGCGAGCCCACCGTGAAAACCACCGAGCAGGGCATCCGCGAGGCCGCCGCGCGCGGCGCGCAGCTGGTGCTGCTGCAGGAACTGCATACCGGCCTGTACTTCTGCCAGCACGAGGACACCCGCCTGTTCGACCTGGCCGAGACCATTCCGGGTCCCTCCACCGCGCAGTTCGGCGCGCTGGCCGAGGAACTGGGGATCGTGCTGGTGACCTCGCTGTTCGAGAAGCGCGCGCCGGGCCTGTACCACAATACCGCCGTCGTCTTCGACCGCAGCCGGCAGATCGCGGGCACCTACCGCAAGATGCACATCCCGGACGACCCGGGCTACTACGAGAAGTACTACTTCACCCCCGGCGACCTTGGATTCACGCCGATCCAGACCAGCGTCGGCAAGCTCGGCGTGCTGGTGTGCTGGGACCAGTGGTATCCCGAGGGCGCGCGCCTGATGGCGCTGGCCGGCGCCGACCTGCTGCTCTACCCCACCGCCATCGGCTGGAATCCGCAGGACCCTATCGAAGAGCAGGGGCGCCAGCGCGATGCCTGGGTCACAATCCAGCGGGCCCATGCGGTGGCCAACGGCCTGCCGGTGCTGGTGGCCAACCGCGTCGGTTTCGAGCCGGACCCCACGGGGCAGTGGCCGGGCTCGCGCTTCTGGGGACACAGCTTCGTCGCCGGACCGCAGGGCGAGTTCCTGGCCAAGGCCGGCGAGGAGGCGGAGGTGCTGGTGGTGGACGTGGACCTGGCGCGCAGCGAGAACGTGCGCCGCTGGTGGCCCTTCCTGCGCGACCGGCGGATCGACGCCTACGGCGACCTGGTGAAGCGCTACATTGGCTGATGCGGCCCTGACAGGCCGCGACGGAGCGGCATGCAGTCGATAGAAGTCGTCCTGGCGATGTTGCTGGCGGTGCTCGCCAGCGGCTACCTCGTGCGCCTGCTGCCCTTCTCCCTGCCCCTGCCGCTGGTGCAGATCGGCCTGGGCGCCGTGATTTCCGGGGTGTTCAACCAGGGCGTGGTGCTGAACCCCGAGGTGTTCTTCCTGCTGTTCCTGCCGCCGCTGCTGTTCCTGGACGGCTGGCGCATCCCCAAGAGCGGCCTGTTCCGCGACCGCGGGGTGATCCTGCAACTGGCCCTGGGCCTGGTGCTGTTCACCGTGGTCGGTGCCGGCTTCATGATCCACTGGCTGATTCCCACGATTCCCTTGCCGGTGGCCTTCGCGCTGGCGGCGATCATCTCGCCCACCGACCCGGTGGCGGTTTCGTCGATCGCGGCGCGCGCGCCGATCCCCAAGCGGATCATGCACATCCTGGAAGGCGAGTCGCTGCTCAACGATGCCTCGGGCCTGGTCTGCTTCCGCTTCGCGGTGGCCGCGGCGATGACCGGCGGCTTTTCGCTGGCCTCCGCCTCCCTGACCTTCCTGTGGCTGGCGCTGGCCGGCCTGGCCATCGGCGTGCTCGTCACCCTGGGCATCTCGCGGGCGCAGAACTGGCTGTCGCGCCACGTCGGCGAGGAGAGCGGCTCGCCGATCCTGGTCAGCCTGCTGACGCCCTTCGGCGCCTACCTGCTGGCCGAACACCTGGAGGCCTCCGGCATCCTCGCCGCCGTGGCGGCCGGCATCACCATGAGCCGTGTGGAGCTCAGCGGCCGCGCGCTGCCCACCACCCGGGTACAGCGGGCGGCCGTCTGGGACACCGTGCAGTTCGCCCTCAACGGCATCATGTTCGTGCTGCTGGGCGAGCAACTCCCCGGCATCCTGCGCGACGCCGCGGACTCGGTGCAGGAAGCCGGACACCTCGACCCCTGGTGGCTGGCGATCTACGCCCTGGCGATCAGCGCAGGGCTGGCCTTGCTGCGCCTGGCCTGGGTCTGGGGCTCGCTGCACTGGAGCCTGCTGCGGGCGCGGCGGCGCGGCGAACGCCCTGAGCGGCCGCACTGGCGCCTGGTGGCGGCGATGTCGCTGGCCGGGGTGCGCGGCGCCATCACCCTGGCGGGCGTGCTGACCCTGCCCCTGCTGCTGCCGGACGGCAGCCCCTTCCCGGCCCGGGACCTGGTGGTCTTCCTGGCGGCGGCGGTGATCCTGCTGTCGCTGGTCATGGCGAGCCTGGTGCTGCCCCGGGTCCTGCAGGGACTGGAGCTGCCGCCGGAACCGACCGAGCACCAGGAAGCGGACCATGCCCGCATGGCCGCCGCGCGCAAGGCGGTCCGGGCCATCGAACGGGCCCAGCGCGAGTTGCCCACCGAGGTTGGCGAGGCCGAGGCCTACGCCAGCGCCGCGGCAAGGCTGCTGGCGCTGTACCGGAAGCGGCTGCATGATGTCGTCCCCACCGGAACCGACCCGGCGCAGCTGCGGCTGGCCGACAAGGCGGAACGCGCCCTGCGCCTGGCCGCCCTGCAGGCGGAGCGCGAGGCGATCTTCGCGCTGGCCCGGAACCGGATGATTTCCGACGAGATTTCCAGAAAGCTGGTGCGCGAGATCGATCTGCTCGAATCGCGCTACCGCTGAACCGCCCGAGAGCCGCCATGCGCAAGATCCTGCTGCTGAGCCTGAGCCTGATGTCCCTGCCCGCGCTGGCCGCCAAGCCCGCGGAGGAAGAAGCCCTGCGCGTCACCCAGTTCAAGTGGCTGAGCGGCTGCTGGGGCTTCGATACCGCCGACGGCGTCTACGAGGAACAGTGGACCACGCCCACCGGCAACAGCATGCAGGGCCTGTCGCGCCGCATCGGCGAAGGCTATACGCGCGAGTGGGACTTCATGCGCCTGGTCACCAGCGGCGGCGGCGGATTCGACTTCACCTCGCAGCAGTACGGCGGCGAGGAGAGCCGCTACAACTCGGTGGGCGTCGCCGCCAATCGCGTGGTGTTCGAGAACCCGGACCGCCCCTTCCCGCGCAAGATCTCCTACGAATACGCCGCGCCCGACAAGCTGACCATGCGCCTGGAGGGCACCAGCGAAGGCCGCCCGATGGGCCTGAGCTTCCCGATGAAGCGCAGGACCTGCCCCTGATCCCGATTCCATTCACCCTTGAGTACAGGAAACACCGTGAGCAATGAACTGGAGCTGTTCCGCGACAACGTCCGCCGCTTCTTCGCCGACGAGGTCGAGCCGCACTACGAGAAGTGGGAGAAGGACGGCATCCTGCCCAAGTCCCTCTACCTGAAGATGGGCGAAGCCGGCCTGCTGTGCGTGGACCAGCCGGAGGAGTACGGCGGCATCGGCGCTCCCTTCGAGTTCTCCTGCGTGATCGTGGAGGAAGCGGCGCGCATGGGCTTCCTGGCGCTGGCCTCGAACCTCACCGTGCATTCGGACATCGCCGCGCCCTACATCCTGCACCTGGGCACCGAGGAGCAGAAGCAGAAGTATCTGCCGCGCATGGCTTCCGGCGAATGCATCGGCGCCATCGGCATGACCGAACCGGGCGCCGGCTCCGACCTGCAGGGCATGAAGACCAGCGCCCTGCTGGAGGGCGACACCTACGTCCTCAACGGCTCCAAGACCTTCATCACCAACGGCCAGAACGCCGGCGTCGTGGTGCTGGCCGCCAAGACCGATCCCAAGGCAGGCGGCAAGGGCACCACGCTGTTCACCGTGGACACCGATTTGCCGGGCTTCAAGCGCGGTCGCAACCTGGAGAAGATCGGCCTGCACTCGGCCGATACCTCGGAACTGTTCTTCGACAACGTGCGCCTGCCGGCCTCCGCCGTGCTGGGCCGCATCGGCGGCGGCTTCGGCCACCTGATCGACGAACTGCCGCGCGAGCGCCTGGTGCTGGCGGTCAGCGCCATCGGCCACGCCCAGGGCGCGATGGAGAAGACCATCGAGTACGTCACCACGCGCAAGGCCTTCGGCCAGACCATCGCCAGCTTCCAGAACACCCGCTTCGAACTGGCCAAGATCAAGACCGACATCGAGGTGCATCGCGCCTTCACCGAGAAGTGCGTGGCGCAGTACGCCGACCAGAAGCTCGACGTTCCGACCGCGGCGATGATCAAGCTCGCCACCACCGAGATGGAAGGCCGAGTCACCGACGCCTGCCTGCAGCTGTTCGGCGGCTACGGCTTCATGGCCGAGTACCCGATCTCGCGCTACTGGGCCGATGCGCGCATCCAGCGCATCTACGGCGGCACCTCGGAAATCATGAAGGAAGTGATTGCGCGTTCGCTGGTCGGACGCTGATCCGGGGGCACCAAAAGGGGGCGCGGCGATGCCGCGCCCCCTTTTTTGTGAACGGCTTCCCGCTTGTCGCTTGCGCGTCACCCGGCATGGCGTAGCATGCGTACACACCATAACGAGTCAGGGAATCGACCATGTCCGACGCTGCTTTCCGCAAGGTTTCCGCCGGCCGCGGCCTGGCCTGGATTTCCGAGGGCTTCGCGCTGTTCAGGCAGGCACCGCTGCTGTGGATCGGCATCCTGGTGCTGTGGGTGGTGGCGGCGATGCTGCTGTCGCTGATCCCGGTGATCGGCTCGCTGGCCATCAACCTCTGCATGGCGATGGTGCTCGGCGGCGTCCTGCTGGGTGCCCGCGAGCAAAGCCAGGGTCGCCCGCTGAGCCTGGACAGCCTGCTCTCCGGCTTCAAGGCGCCGCTGCGCGAGCCCCTCCTGATGCTCGGCGTGGCCTACCTGCTGATCGCCATCGTCATGGGCCTGGCGGTGGCGCTGATGATGATCCTGTCCTTCGGCACGGCCGTCATGTCCGGCGACATGCAGGACCTGAGCTTCGGCATCGGCACCATCGTCACGGGCCTGCTGATGCTGGCGATGATCGTGGTCTTCTCGCTGGCCACCTGGTTCGCGCCGGGGCTGGTGGTGTTCCGCGGCGCCAAGGTGGTGGATGCGCTCAAGCTCAGCTTCGCCGCCGGCACGGCCAACCTCGGCGCCCTGGCGGTCTACGGCATCGTGGCCATGGTCCTGGCCCTGGTGGCGATGATCCCCCTGGGCCTGGGCCTGCTGGTACTGACGCCGATCCTGATGGCCTCCACCTGGTGCAGCTTCAGCGACGTGTTCGGCGACCCGTCGCAGGGCACCGGCTCGCTGGAGTCCTCGGTCCCGTAAGCGGCACCGCGCACGGCGGTTTCCTCCGCCGCCGCGCTCGTGCAACATGTCCCCCGCGCCGCAGGGATGCCGGCGCCGGAGGGATGCATGGACTTCCTGATCAACCTCGATGTCGATGACCTCGGCAGGGCCGAGCGCTTCTATTCGCGGGTCTTCGGCCTGAAGCCTGGGCGCCGCCTGGGCGACGGCAGCCTGGAAATGCTGGGCGGCCCGGCGCCGATCTGGCTGTTGCAGAAGCCGGCCGGGTCCCCCGCTTCGGGTACCATGGGCGAAACGCGGCGCTACGGCCGCCACTGGACGCCGGTTCACCTGGACTTCGTCACTGCGGACATCGATGCCGCGGTGGCGACGGCCCTGGAAGCCGGCGCTGCGCTGGAGCAAGCGGTTTCCACGCATGCCTGGGGGCGACTGGCGCTGATGGCCGATCCGTTCGGGCATGGCTACTGCTTCCTGCAGTTCCTCGGGCGGGGTTATGACGAAATTGCGGAGTAGACAGACTTGATCGACGCCAGGGAAGCCCTGAGACGCCTGCAGGAAGGCAACCACCGCTTCGTCTGCGGCGACCGCAGCATGGATGCGGCCGCGGAGGCCGCGAGGCGCAACCAGCTGGCCAATGGCCAGGAACCCTTCGCGATCATCCTCGGCTGCTCGGATTCGCGGGTGCCGGCGGAGATCGTCTTCGACCAGGGCCTGGGCGATCTTTTCGTGATCCGCGTGGCGGGCAACATCGTGGCGCCGACGCAGATCGGCAGCGTGGAGTTCGCCGCAGCCAAGTTCCGCACGCGGCTGGTGGTGGTGCTGGGGCACACCTGCTGCGGCGCCGTGGAAGCGACGGTGGACGAACTCACCCGCCCGGAGAGCACGCAGTCGCTCAACCTGCGCACCATCGTCGATCGCATCCGTCCGTCCGTTTCTCCGCTGATGAACTCGCCGCTGCGCCAGGATCGCACGGCGCTGCTGCGCGAGGCCGTGCGCGCCAACGTGCGGGTGTCCGTCAGCCAGTTGCGGCAGGGCTCGGAGATCCTGGAGAACCTGGTCTGCAACGACGGCCTGCTGGTGGTGGGTGCCGAGTACTCGCTGGAAACCGGCAAGGTCGATTTCTTCGACGGCCTGCCGCCGCCCTAGGCACGGAACAGGCCATGCTGATTCGCGCGTATCGTCCCGGTGAAGAGGCGGCATTGCGCGAGGTCTTCCACTCCTCGGTGCACCAGCGCGCGAAGCGAAACTACTCGACCGAGCAACTGGACGCCTGGGCGCCGCGCGAATACGACCACGACTGGTGGAGCAACCGCATCCGCGGAAACCGCCCCTTCGTGGCCGAGATCGAGGGCCGCATCGCCGGATACGCCGACCTGCAGGACTCCGGCTACATCGACCAGTTCTTCGTCGCCGGCGGGCACACCGGCCAGGGCGTAGGCAGTGCCCTGATGCGTCACCTTCTGGCGGAAGCGGCACGCCGCCGCATCGGCGTCCTGTTCGCCGACGTCAGCCTCACGGCAGAGCCCTTCTTCGCCCGCCATGGCTTCGTCGTGGAAGCGCGGCGGCAGGTGATGGTGCGCGGGATCACCCTGGCCAATGCCCGCATGCGCTGCGTGCCCGCGGATCCTCCGGTCGCGCGCAGCGGCCAGTACCAGCAGAACGAGGAGAATCCGGCGTGAGCCACCAGGGCGGCGGTCACTGCGGCGCGGTCCGCTCCCGGATGCAGGGGACATTCGGGCGCTCAAGGGCCTGCTGAAGACGCCAAGATCGCTGCGATGCCCGGATATGGGCCTGGGGTCGGCAAGCGACTGCCCTCCCATGGACGGTCGCGCGGGCCAGGCGCCATGGCATGATGCGCGCGGTTTCCCGAGGAAGGGCTGCGAGCCGATGCGAACCCTGCTGTCCCTGATGCTGATCGCCTGCGCCGGCGCCGGCGCGGCGCAACCGCTCGTGCCTGCCCCCGCCCCTGCGGCTGCAGCGGCGGTACCGGCTGCCCCAGTCAATGTCGCTCCGGTCTACCCGGAGGCAGAACGGCTGGCCGGCCATGAAGGGCGCGTGATCCTCGACGTGCAGGTGCTGGTGGACGGCAGCGCCGGGTCGGTCACGGTGTTCCAGGGCTCCGGCTACCCCGCCCTGGACCAGTCCGCGCTGGAGGCCGTGCGCCAGTGGCAGTTCAAGCCCAAGCCGGGCCCCGACGGCCGGCCCGTCACCTCCCTGCTGCGCCTGCCGATGGACTTCCGCCTGGCCCAGGCCCCGACCGCGACCAGTACCGCCCTGCAGTCCCTGATGCAGCAGCCCTGCTCCGCCCTCAACGCGGAGGTGGCGGCCTTCCGCGCGGCCACGCCGGAGCGCAGCCTGGGCGAGCTGCCGGTCTTCCGTACCAGCGGCGACTTGGTGTTCGCCGCGGCCAGCCGCAAGAGTGCCGAAGTGAAGGCGCGCGTGCTGCGCACCCTGCCACAGCTCTACGAGCAGGTCGCGCTGGACTGCGCGACGACACCGGACGCGATCTACGAGAACGTCCTGGCGGACACCGCGCGGCGGTTGATGAGGTAGCTCAGGGCGGCGGAGCCGAAGCTCCTGCATTGGCGGCGGCAAGCGTCGGCTGCAGCGCCCAAAGCTCGCGCGCCAGGCGGGCAAAGGCTTCGCCGGCCAACTGGCTCAGGGCGGCGACGTAGACCTCCGGCGCCGCATCCGCGGGCAAGGGCCGCTCCCCCTCCAGGACGAGATTGCGCAGCGGGCGTCCGTCCCGGTCGTTGATCAGGAACTCCAGGGACAAGACGGCGCGGCGCACTCCCTCGGTCTGCAGTTCCAGCTGGCGGATCGCCGGTTGCACCGACACATCGCCGCGCACGCGGTTGCCGGCGGTGTACACCTCGGCCGCACCGGCCGCCCGCAGGCTGTCCACCAGCGCGCCGTGCAGTTCCAGGCCGGGCGACTCCGCCCAGAAGTGGCGGTAGTACTGCCGCAGCGCCGGACCCCGCGCCCACAGCAGCGGACGCTCGGCATAGACGCCGGGCGCGCTGAACGGCATCACCACGACGCGCGGCGCGAAGGCACCCAGCGCGGCCGGCGGCGGCGGCTCCAGGCGGTAGTACACCTCCTGGGGCGGAGTCGGCACCGAGAGGCAGCCGGCGAGCAGGGCCGCCAGGGCGATCGGCAGGAACATCCTCATGGTTTCACCTCGGGCGGCGGGCCGTCATCGCGCGGCGGTTCGGGGGCGCGCAGCAGGGTGCCTGGGCTGCGGCGGATCTGGCGGCTGAATTCCTGCAGGTTGCGCGTGCTGCTCTCGACGTTCTGCGTGATCGACTCGGAGCGCCGCGACAGGCTCTCCAGCGTCAGGCGCAGCTCGCGCAGCGCGGCCAGTGCATCGGGCGTCGCCTGCTCGAGCTGCTGGCTGCTGCTGCGCAGGCTCGCCAGGGTCCGGTCGGCATTGTCGATCGTACGGCCCAGAGCCTCGACGCGCTGCGGCGACAGCATGTTTTCCGTGCGCTGGCTGACGCGCTCCAGGTTGCCGAGGATCTGCGGTACCTGGGTCGCCGCCGCCGCCATGACCTTGTTGCTGTTCTGCGCCAGCGGCCGGATGTCTTCCTGCAGGATCGTGCCCAGGACGGTCACCTGCCGGTTGAGGTTCTTCAGCAGCGGCAGCAGGGCTTCGTCGGTCAGCTCGTCGACATTGCCGGCCAGGCCCTCCACCGTGGACATCAGCCCGCCCGCGCCGCCGCCGGTGATCGTCGCCCCCGGCGACAGCGGCTGGGGGCTGGCACCGGCGGAAATCTCGATGGTCTGCGGCGCCAGCACGCCGCTGGCGGTGGAGCGCGCGATGCTGTCGCTGGGAATCTTCCAGCCCTCGATCACCGACAGGCGCACACGGAAGCGCATCTGCCCCTGATGCTCGAAGGGCTCGATCTCTTCCACCTGGCCCACCGGGTAGCCCTCGAACAGGACCCTGGAGCCGAACTTGAGCCCGGTGACGTTGGAGTAGAGCGTGTAGTAGGTGTCGGTGCTGCCGGTGCGCCCTGCCAGCAGCGCCAGGGTCAACACCAGGCTGGCCAGCGCCAGCAGCACGAAGCCGCCGACCAGGGTCAGGTTCCACTTGCTGTTGATCATGCCGTCGCTCCGCTGCTCACCGGGCCGCCGGTGAGGCGCTTCAGGTATTCCTCGGGGTTGAGTTCCAGCGGCTGGATACGCCGGTTGAGCAGGGCCTGCACGCGCTCGCTGGGGCTGGCCCGGACTTCGGCCACGCTGCCGCAGACCAGGATGTCGCCATGGTCCAGCACGGCAATGCGGTCGGCGATCTTGAAGGCACTGTCCAGTTCGTGCGTCACCACCACCAGGCTCATGCCGGTGGCGTCGCGCAGCTTCAGGATCAGTTCGTCCAGCGAGGCCGCCACCACCGGGTCCAGGCCGGCACTGGGTTCGTCCAGGAACAGCAGTCGCGGGTCCATGATGATGGCGCGAGCCATCGCCGCACGCTTGATCATGCCGCCCGAGAGCTGCGCGGGCATCAGGTTCTCGCAGCCCGCGAGGTTCACGATGTCGAGCTTGAGCCGCATCATGATCTGCATGGTGGACTCGTCCAGCCGCGTGTGCTCGCGCAGCGGCAGCATGACGTTCTCGCCGACGGTCATGGAACTGAACAGCGCGCCGCCCTGGAAGGCCACGCCCATCTTGCGGCGCAGCTCCACCAGCCGTTGCGGGGGGATGGCATTGATATCCTCGCCCAGCAGGCGCACCTGCCCGGAGTACGGGGCCTGCAGGCCCAGCAGGTGGCGCAGCAGCGTGCTCTTGCCGGAGCCCGAGCCGCCCATGATCACCATGATCTCGCCGGCCTGCACCTGCAGGTCGATGCCCTTGAGCACGGTGTGCTCGCCGTAGCGGGCCACCAGCCGCTCCACCTCGATCACGGCGCTCATCGTGTCATCACGAAGGTGCTGATAATCATGGTCTTCACCTTTATCGTGTCATCACGAAGGTGCTGATAATCATGGTCTTCACCTTTATCGTGTCATCACGAAGGTGAAGACCATGTCGGTGATCACGATGGCCGAGATCGCGTGCACCACCGAGCGCGTGGTCATGCGCCCCACGCCCTCGGCGCCGCCGGTGACACCCAGGCCGTTCACCACCCCGACCAGGGTGATGAGCATGCCGAACAGCACGCTCTTGCCGATGCCGTGCAGGATGTCGTGGTTGTCGAGGTACTGGCGCAGTTCGCCGAGGTAGGCGGTGAAGGAGATGCCCAGTTCCAGCGAAACGTAGATGCCGGCGCCGAGCAGCGCGACGAGGTCGGCATACCAGGTGAGCAGCGGCACCATCGCCACCATCGCCAGCAAGGAGGGAGCAACGAGGTAGCGCACCGGATTGATGCCGATCACGGTCAGCGCGCTGATCTCCTCGTTGATCTTCATGGTGCCCAGCCGCGCCGCCAGCGCCGAACCGGAGCGGCCGGCGACCAGGATGCCGGTGATCAGCGGCGCGAACTCGCGCGTCACCGACAGCGCCACGCCCAGGGTCACCTGGTTCTCGGCGCCGAAGATGGCCAGCGTGTGGATGCCCTGGATCGCCACCATCGCGCCAATGGCAAAGCTCAGCACGGTGACGATGGGGAGGGCGCGCAGGCCGATGTCCATGCACTGCTGCAGCACGGCCGAGAAGCGCACCGGCTGGCGCCGGCGTGCGCCGGTGAACAGCCAGCCCAGGCTTTCCAGCAGCAGGACGGCCGCCAGCCCCAGCTCGGCAATGCCGGCCAGCGCGTTGCGCCCGATCGTCTCCGCGGTGTTGCGCATCAGCCCCCGCCCTTCCTGGACCCTCGCAGTGTCAGGGGAAGCGGCAGGCTCAGGCAACCCGCAAGGGAGAACGGCTTCTCAGAGAATCCGGAAGACCTTGTCG
>Ga0255097_1000417_pt1 | contig 17870 bp, 13 predicted proteins | sample Colum_Atlam_RepB_2_FD_188436 | JGI IMG/M metagenome (GOLD analysis project Ga0255097, IMG submission 188436) | Freshwater microbial communities from Columbia River, Oregon, United States - Colum_Atlam_RepB_8d | ecosystem: Environmental > Aquatic > Freshwater > River | place: USA: Oregon...
CGCCCCCTGCGCCGCTGGCCAGGGCCGCGCCGGTTCCGGCGCCGCTGGCCGAGGTTCCGGCGGACTGGGACGGTCTGCGCGCCGTGGTCAAGGACTGCCGCCAGTGCAAGCTTTGCCAGACCCGCACCCAGAGCGTGTTCGGCGTGGGCATCGAGACGGCGCCGCTGATGGTGGTGGGCGAGGGGCCTGGCGCCGACGAGGATGCGCAGGGCGAGCCTTTCGTCGGCCGCGCCGGCAAGCTGCTGGACGAGATGCTCAAGGCCATCGGCCATTCGCGCCGCCAGAACACCTACATCGCCAACGTGGTGAAGTGCCGGCCGCCGGGCAATCGCGATCCGGAGACCGACGAGGTGGAGTCCTGCCGGCCCTACCTGGAGCAGCAGATCCGCCTGGTGAAGCCGAAGCTGATCGTCGGCCTCGGCCGCATTGCTGCGCAGCGCCTGCTCAACACCGACGCGCCGCTGTCGCGCCTGCGCGGGCCGCTGTACCACTACGGTCCCGACAAGACGCCGCTGCTGATCACCTACCACCCGGCCTACCTGCTGCGCAGCCCGCGCGAAAAGGCCAAGAGCTGGGAAGACCTGAAGAAGGTGCACCGCTTCCTGCGTACAGGTTCGCTGTCGTGAGGGTGTTCGCGTGAGCGCCCAGCCTCAGGAACTCTGGCGCCTGGCGCCGATGCATCCCTCGCACCTCAGGCAGGTGCTGGAGATCGAGCATCGCGTGTATACCTTTCCCTGGAGCGAGGGCATCTTCCATGACTGCCTGCGCGTGGGCTACAGCTCCTGGGTGGTCACCAATACGCTGGGCGAGGTGCTGGGCTACGCGTTGATGAGCATGGCCGTGGGCGAGGCCCACATCCTCAATCTCTGCGTCAGCCCGGAACACCAGCGCCGCGGTATCGCGCAGTTCCTGATGCGCCACCTGCTGATGGTGGCGCGCGCCGGCAACGTGACGCTGGTGCTGCTGGAAGTGCGCGTGTCCAACCGGCCGGCGCAGCGGCTCTACGAGCAGTTCGGCTTCAAGCGGCTGGGGCTGCGCAAGAACTACTACCCGGCCGACGGCGGGCGCGAGGACGCGCTGGTGCTGGGGCTGGACCTGGTCTGATCCGGAACTGACGAAGGGAGCGGTGCGATGGGCAGTGTGCCGGGCAACCGCAAGCAAAGGATTTCCTGGGCGTTCTACGACTGGGCCAACTCTGCCTTCGCCACCACCGTGATGGCGGGCTTCTTCCCGCTGTTCTTCGCCCAGTACTGGGCCGGTGGCCTGGCGGCCGGGGAGCGCACCTTCTGGCTGGGCGTCGCCAGCTCGGTCTCCAGCATCGTGGTGATGATCCTGGCGCCGCTGCTGGGCGGGTTGGCGGACCGGCGCGGCTACAAGAAGCGCTTCCTGTTCGCCACGACGCTGCTCGGAGCCTGTTCCACCGCTGCGATGTACTGGGTGGTCCAGGGCGACTGGAGCACGGCGCTGCTGCTGTTCACGCTGGCATCCATCGGTTTCTTCGCTGGCACCTCGTTCTACGACTCGCTGATCGTCAATGTCTCCTCCGAGGCGGACATGGACCGCACCTCGGCGTTGGGCTATGGCCTGGGCTATCTCGGCGGCGGCCTGCTGTTCGCGCTCAACGTGTTCATGTTCCAGAAGCCGCAGAGCTTCGGCCTGGAGAACGGTGCCGAAGCGATCCTGCTGTCTTTCCTGATGGTGGGCATCTGGTGGGTGCTGTTCTCGCTGCCGCTGTTCCGCAACGTGCCGGAGCATCCGCAACCCGCTGCCGGCGACGACTGGCAGCAGCTCAAGGAGACTTTCCGCCAGATCCTGACGATGAAGCCGGTGCTGTACTTCCTGGCGGCCTATTGGCTCTATATCGACGCGGTGGACACCATCATCCGCATGGCGGTGGACTACGGCGTGAAGCTGGGCTTCGACCCGGGGGCGTTGATCAAGGCGCTGCTGCTGGTGCAGTTCCTCGGCTTTCCCGCCGCCGTGGCCTACGGCTGGCTGGCGGACCGTTTCGGCACCAAGACCATGCTGTACGTCGCCATCGGCATCTACATCGGCGTGACCTGCTGGGCCTACACCCTGCAGACCGAGGCGCAGTTCTACTGGATGGCCGCGGCCATCGCGACGGTGCAGGGCGGCATCCAGTCGCTGTCGCGCTCCTATTACGCCAAGCTGATCCCGCCCGACCAGGCCGGGCAGTTCTTCGGGTTCTACAACATGCTGGGCAAGTTCGCCGCCGTGCTGGGGCCGATCGTCGTGGGCCAGACGGCGCTGCTGGTGGACAACCAACGCCTGCCGATCCTGACGCTCCTTCCGTTTTTTTTGGCGGGAGCATGGCTGTTGAGCAAGGTTCAGGGGCCCGAGAGCCGCTCTGTGGGGTGACGGCGCTCAGCACTGTCGGCGCTATAGCTGCTCAACCGCAAAATTGTCCGGCCTTTTGGCGCCGACCGTCCTGTAGAACTCGAACACCGGGCGCATGTCGGCCTCCCAGTTTCCCGTGGGGCGGAACAGCCACTCGATGCCAGCCTTCTTGCGCTTGTAGTCGATGTAGGCCACCGCCACCGGCACGTTCGCAGCCTGGGCCATGTGCCAGAAGCCGCGCTTCCAGACGCTGACGCGCGAGCGTGTGCCTTCCGGCGTCAGCGCCAGCAGCAGTTGTGGCCGCGACTCGAAGATCCGTACCGTCTCGGCGACCAGCCCGCCGGGGGCCGTGCGGTCCACCGGAATTCCGCCCACACGGCGGAACAATCCACCCAGCGGCCCCTTGAACAGGGTGTGCTTGCCGAAGAAGTTGAAATGCAGCTGCGTGACGAAGATCGCCGCCAGTCCGTAGACGAAGTCCCAGTTGGAGCTGTGCGGGGCGGCGATGATGATCAGCTTGGGTTCGTCTGGCAGGCGCACGTCCACGCTCCAGCCGGTCAGCGTCAGGATGCTGCGGCCCACCCAGTAGCGGAGGCGATTAGGCGCCCGTGGAACGGAGGGGCCGGCTTCCACGATGAAGCGTCCAGAGCGTGAGGTGGTCATGTTCTCCGTATCAGGTCCGTATGGCCTTGATGGCCTGCGCCAGTTCATCCTGAACGGCCGGCGTCGCGCCTTCCAGGTAGCGAAGCTGCTGATAGGCCACCGCGGCGCGGCGCACGGCCTCGCCCAGTTCCGGGGCCTCCAGAGCCACGCGCTCTGCGAAATCGCCGGCGCCTTCTGCAGGCCGCTGCGCAATGCCGGCTCGCAACAGGCGCTTCTGCAGTTTTGCCCACAACCTGACGGCTGCCTCCTGGTTGCGTGCCGGCGTGAATTGACGGAGCAACAGCAGGCCGGTGATGCCGAGGACAAGGCTCGTCAGCACCGTCAGTGCGATGATCATGCCGCTCCAGTCGCGGATGCCCATGCGTCGCATCACTTCCATCTGCACCTCCGGGCCATACGCGAGCACCCATCGGTTCCATTGCGTGTTCATCCAGTCCCACCGGGCCTTCATGCTGTCCCGGAGCCAGTTCCATCCGCCGCGCTGCATGAAGCTGGGTAGTTCGCCGCTGGCCTGCATGGCTTCAGTCAGGCCCAGTTCGATGCGGTCGGGGGCTACTGCTGCGGTCGGGTCTACCCGTACCCAGCCCTTGCCCTGGAGCCAAACCTCGCTCCAGGCGTGAGCATCGGCATCGGTGATGCGGTAGAAGTCACCCAGTTCGTTCTTTTCGCCGCCCTGGTAACCCGTCACGACGCGTGCGGGGATGCCGGTGGCGCGCATCAGGAAGGTGAAGGCACTGGAATAGTGCTCGCAGAAGCCGCGGCGCGTTCGAAACAGGAAATCGTCGATGCTGTCCCGCCGCAGCGGGGGAGGCTGCAGGGTATAGATAAACGGCTCCTGCCGGAACATGCGGAGCACTGCCTGCACGACGGCTTCGGGCGAGTCGTGTTCGGATCGCAGCTTGCGTGCCAGCGCCAGGCTGCGAGGATTGAAGTCGCGCGGTAGTGCGAGATTGAGGCGCAGGACGGTGCCCGGGAGCTCCGCCTGCAGGATGTGAGTGGGATGGGACGTCAGTACATACAACTCACGCATGACGACGTCACGGCCCTTCATGAGCTGCGCCTCGGAGGCGACGAAGCTCTTGGCAGGGCGCGTCTCGGGGTCGGGGACATCCAATGCAAACAGCCAGGGGCCGCGGTGTGGCTCCATGATGATTTCATAGCGCACCGCCGGCGGCAGGAGCGTCATATTGGGAGCGAGGATGCGGCGTGACATGGCGCTGGACTTCCAGGCACGCCCATCGAAGCTGTCAAACACCGGGCCGCGCCAATAGCGTTCGTGCGGCGGAGGTACCTGGTCCAGAAAGCGGACCGAGAATGCCGGGCGGTCGGACAGAATGAGGTTCGAGATGTCGCCGGGCGCCATTTCGTTGGACATGCCGCTCAGCGCCGCACCTGCGTCCGACGGGATTCCCCAGATCGGCCCGGGTATGCGCGGAAACAAGAGGAAGAACAGTAGCATGATCGGCACCGCCGTCATCACCATCCGGCTGCCGCTGACCAGGATTTGTCGCAGCGGTAGGGCCTGGCCAGGGTGGTTGACGTCGATCAGCAGGGCGGTGATGGCCGAGGCGCAGACCAGCAGGTAGCCGACGGTCCAGATTTCCTGGGAATTCAGGAAGTGGGTCAGCAGGATGAAGTACATCAGGAACACGGTGACCATGACGTCGCGGCGGGATCGCATCTCCAGCAGCTTGAGCACGGACATGATTATCAGCAGGGCAATGCCGGGATGCTGGCCGTGGATGCGGCCGTAGCTGGCATAGATACCGACGAGGGACAGCAGCGCGATGCCGGTGCGAATCCAGCTGGCCGGCAACTGCCACTGGCGCAGCGAGATCAGCAGCCGCCAGCCAAGACCGGCGGCGACGAGCGCCGTTTCCCAGGCCGGCAACCCCGGCAGGTGCACGATCAGTACCAGCGTCAATGCGGCGATCAGCCGCAGCAGCGAGATCTGGTTGAGGTAATCGGAGGCAGTGGCCGCTTTCATGGGGGCTGAGGCGGGAGAATCAGGCGGGCTTGTATAGCGCCAGCGCGCGCAGGCAGTCGTTCTGGTGAGTCTCGCCGCGGCCGGGTTCCAGCCCCAGGCCAGGCAGGCGTAGGCCATAGGAGTGCTTCAGGCCTTCCATGTCCAGTACCCAGCGGGTCAGCTGCGAGAGGCGCGATTCTGCGTCCAGATCGCTCAGGCTGTCCCAGTCGAGCCATAGTTCTTGGTCCAGTAGTTCGGTGAATTGCTTGACCATAGGTGCGTTGGGTGACTTGGGCAGGCTTTTCCAATGCACCGATTTCATCGGATCGCCGCGGTGGTAGCTGCGCAACCCGGCGAACTCATCCTGGCCCGCCGCATTGCTGGGCATCTGTCCGATCGAGCCGGAAGAGGGAGGAGGCAGGCGCCCTCCGGTGGCGGGTTTCGGATACACCAAGCAGGCCATATCCAGTTCGGCCCAGGTCCAGGCGTAGAACAGGCCCAGCGGAAACTCGGTGGACAGGCTGAACACCCCTGCCGGTAGCCAGCCGCGGCGTTCGGCGGGCAATGCGATACGCACGCTGGCCGTTCCTTGTGCCGGAATGTCCGTCATGACCGGTGGCTGGGAGTCCCGGGGCCAAGCCAGCGAGAAGCTGTAGCGCTGCGCGGGGGCCGGGTTGTCGATCAGGATCTCGAAATGCGCTACTTCTCCGGCGAACACCGGCGGGGTCTTGCCCGCCCTCAGCTGGACGTTGACCAGGTTGCCGTGAGTGTGGTGCATGGAGACCAAGCCCAGCGCTCCCAACAGGAAGGTCAGCATGAATCCCATGCTGTTGGAGTAGTTCATCGACCCCAGCAGCATGATCAGCCCCATGAAGGCGAAGGCATAGCCGAAGCGCGTGGGGACGATGTACACACGCCGCCGCGAAACCTCGATGGGTCCTGGCTGGCGCTTGACCCGCGCCATCACCCAGGCGTCGATCCGGTCCTGAAGGAACCGGATCGGATGCAGGAGCAGTTTGATGATCAGCCAGCCGCGCATGGCCCACTGCTCAGGGGATTGCGACGCGTACGAGGATATCGTCAGCCGTAGGGGCTCCGCCCTCGCGCTCGCTGGCGGCGATCAGGCGATGATTGACCACGGCGGCGAACACCGCCTGCACGTCTTCCGGGATTACGCCCTGGCGTCCGGCCAGTAGCGCCCAGGCCTGTGCGGCGCGCTTCAATGCCAGCGCAGCGCGAGGTGACAGCCCCTGCCGCAACCCACTATGGTCACGCGTATGGCGCACCAGCGCCAGGATGTAGTCCACCAGCGCCGGCATTACGCGCACCGCCTTGACCTGTGCCTGCAGCTCCACCAACTGCTGCGGTGTCAGGGCCGGGCGCACCTCCGCCAGCAGATCGCGGCGTTCCCGTTCCAGCAGGAGGGCCTTCTCTGCCTCCGCGGCCGGGTAGCCCATGGAAATGCGCATCAGGAAGCGGTCCAGCTGCGATTCCGGCAGCGGGAACGTGCCGATCTGCTGTGCCGGATTCTGCGTGGCGATCACGAAGAACGGATCGGGCAGGGGGCGGGTCTCGCCCTCGGCTGTTACCTGGCGTTCCTCCATCGCCTCCAGCAGGGCTGACTGCGTCTTGGGGCTGGCGCGGTTGACCTCGTCGGCCAGGACCAGCTGCGAGAAGATCGGCCCCGGGTGGAAGCGGAAGCCGGCGGCCTGCGGCTCGTAGATCGACACGCCGATGATGTCGGCCGGCAACAGGTCGCTGGTGAACTGCACGCGCTGGAAACCCAGGCCCAGGACCTTGGCCAGACTCAGCGCCAGGGTGGTCTTGCCCACGCCGGGAATGTCCTCGATCAGCAGGTGGCCGCGGGCGAGCAGGCAGGCCGCGGCCAGGCGAATCTGGTTGTGCTTGCCGAGGATGATCTGGTTGAGCGCGTCGAGCGCCGGCTGGATGGTGGAAGTCATCGGGTTCGGGTCGTTTGGATATCTCAGTGTATACGCCCGGCCGCCGCCGCGGATGAACGGCAGTTTCGGCCCGCCCGGGGCCTCCGGGCGGGGTTTGCGACCCCGCCGGAACTGGGCCACCATACCGGGCATTCAATACCCGCACGCCGGAGCACAGGTGGACCGATACAGCCGCGAACTGAACCGCGAACTGGCGCATGCGACCGACTACCGTACCTGGTACGAGGCCGCCGACGAGTTGGACCGCCGAGACGGTCTCACCGAGTGGAAGGAGGATGACACCTCCAATGACTACGACTGGCGCCTGATCCGCTCCCGCCTGCGCCAGATCCGCCAGTACCGCGAGGACCGTGCCTGGATCAAGCTGATCCACCACCTGCGGCAGGGCCTGCACTGGAACCTGGGCAACACCGGTAACCCAGAGTTGTACGGCATCTGCCGCGTCAGCACCAAGCACCTGATCCGCGACTACATCACCGAGGTGGCTTCGGCGCTCAACGAGCTCTGCGATCTGGAGCTGCCGGAATTCCCGCATGCGGTGAAGCTCAAGTTCTTCGAGGAGGTGGCCAAGTCCTACGGCCGCTCCGCGCTGATGCTCTCCGGCGGTGCCACGCTGGGCCTGTTCCATGTCGGCGTGGTCAAGGCACTGTTCCGCGAGGGGTTGGTGCCCACCGTGATGTCCGGCTCCAGCGCCGGCTCCGTGGTTGCCGCCACGGTCGGCACGCGCGCGCCGCATGAAGTCGAAGAGCTGATGGACCCGGAGAGCGCCTACTACCACTTCTGGCGCATCCTGCCGATCCGCCACATGCTGCGCCGCGGCGCCGTGATGGACCAGAGCCAACTCAAGCGAGCCATCGCCAAGAACGTCAAGGACCTGACCTTCGAAGAGGCTGCCAGGCTCTCGGGCCGCATCACCAACATCACCGTCTCGCCGGCCGGCGTGAACCAGCAGCCGCGCCTGCTCAACTACCTGACCTTCCCGTACCTGTACATGCGCGAGGCCGTGCTGGCTTCCTGTGCCGTGCCCATCCTGTTCCCGCCGGTCATGCTGATGACGCAGGACGAGAACGGCGAGCGCGTGCCCTACATGCCGCTGCTGCGCTGGAACGACGGCTCCCTGAAATCCGACCTGCCGACACTGCGCCTGCGCCGCCTGCACAATGTCAACCACTTCATCGTCAGCCAGACCAACCCGCACGTGCTGCCGTTCGTCTCGCGGCACGAGCCCAATACCCGCGGCCTGCTTCGTGCCGCGCGCAATTACGCCTTCTCTTCCATCAGCGGCCAGGCTCGCAGCATTCTCGACCTGGCGCGTTCCAACATGCCCAACGGCGTCCTGCGCACGCCGCTGGACACCGCCAGCTCGATCCTGGACCAGGACTACCGCGGCCACATCAACATCTTCCCCGAGGTGAGCATCTGGCGTTACGCCAACGTCACCGCCAACCCGACGATGGAATCGATCAAGCGCTTCATGCTGGAGGGAGAGCGGGCCACCTGGCCGCGCATCGAGATGATCCGCAACCAGAGCCTGATCAGCCAGACGCTGGACCAGTGCATGGAAAAACTGGAATCCACGGGTACGGTCGTAGACGTACCGCGCGGCAAGCCGGAGTTGCGCGTTGTGAAGGGAAAGTAAGTGGTATCCAAACAATAAAGCCCGCTATTGCGCGGGCCTTGATTGTTTTTGCCGAAGGGTTCAAAGCGCCTTGATCCTCTCGCTCTGCGCCCTCAGCGCCGCCAGATCCTGCTGCTGCTTGGCCAGCAGGTCCCGCGTCTGCTGCTGTACGTGCTCGGGCGCCTTGCCGAAGTTGGGATTGGCGACACGCGCTTCGGTCTTGGCCATGTCGCCTTCGAGCTTCGCGATCTGCTTGGCCAGGCGCGCCAGTTCGGCGTCCTTGTCGATCAGGCCGGCCATGGGTACGAGCAGGGTCATCTGGCCGAGCAGGGCGGTGGAGGACTGCGGGGCGGCCTCGCCGGCGGCGAGGAAGCGGGGGGCCTCCACGCGGGCCAGGAACTGGATGGCGTCCTGCAGGCGGGTCACGCGGTCGCGGTCGGCGGTGGACTCGCCCTGCAGCAGCAGGGGCAGGATCTTGCCCGGGGCAATGTCCATCTCGCCGCGGATCTGGCGCACGCCCAGGATAAAGCCCTTGAGCCACTCGATGTCGGCCTCGGCGGCTTCGTCGATCTTCGCGGGGTTGGCCTCCGGGTAGGGCTGCAGCATCAGCGTGGGGCCGGTCTTGCCGGCCAGCGGGGCGATTCGCTGCCAGATTTCCTCGGTGATGAAGGGCATCAGCGGGTGCAGCAGGCGCAGGCTGGTTTCCAGCACGCGCACCAGCACGCGGCGGGTGCCGCGCTGCGCGGCTTCGTCGCCGTTCTGCAGGGCGGGCTTGGACAACTCCAGGTACCAGTCGCAGTACTCGTTCCAGATGAACTGGTAGAGCGCCTGCGAGAGCAGGTCGAAGCGGTAGTTGCGGAAATGTTCGGCCACCTCGGCTTCCAGCTTCTGCAGGCGCGAGACGATCCAGCGGTCGGCGGCGGAGAGGGTGTAGGGCAGGCTCTCGTCCTGGCCACAATCCTTGCCTTCCGTGTTCATCAGCACGAAGCGGGCAGCGTTCCAGATCTTGTTGCAGAAGTTGCGGTAGCCGCCGGCACGGCTGGCGTCGAAGCGAACGTCGCGGCCGGTGCTGGCCAGGGCCAGGAAGGTGAAGCGCAGCGCGTCCACGCCCACGGGCTCGATGCCCTGGGGGTACTGGCGGCGCGTGGCGGCGTCGATCTTGGCGGCGAGCTGCGGTTGCATCAGGCCGGTGGTGCGCTTGCGCAGCAGGTCTTCCAGGCTGATGCCGTCGACCAGGTCCAGCGGGTCCAGGACGTTGCCCTTGGACTTGGACATCTTGTTGCCTTCCGCATCGCGCACCAGACCGGTGATGTAGACCTCGCGGAACGGCACCTCGCCCAGGAAGTGCAGGCCCATCATGGCCATGCGGGCGACCCAGAAGAAGATGATGTCGAAGCCGGTGACCAGCACGCTGGTGGGGTACCAGCGCTTGAGGTCTTCGCTGGGGTTGGGCCAGCCCAGCGTGGAGAACGGCCACAGGGCGGAGGAGAACCAGGTGTCGAAGGTGTCATCGTCCTGCGCCAGCTTCACGCCATCGGCAAGTTGATACCTGGCGCGCACCTCGGCCTCGCTGCGGCCGACGTAGTGCTGGCCGTCCTCGTCGTACCAGGCGGGGATGCGGTGGCCCCACCAGAGGTTGCGCGAGATGCACCAGTCCTGGATGTTGCCCAGCCACTGGTCGTAGGTGTTGATCCAGTTCTCGGGCACGAACTGCATGCGCCCGTCCTTGGCGGCGGCCAGGGCGCGCTCGGCCAGGCCCTTCATGTTCACGAACCACTGGTCGGTGAGGAAGGGTTCCACCACCACGCCGGTGCGGTCGCCGCGCGGCACCATCAGCTTGTGGTCGTCGATCTTCTCGACCAGGCCCAGCTTCTCCAGGTCCTCCACCACGCGCTTGCGGGCGTCGTAGCGCTCCAGGCCGCGGTAGGCCGCGGGGGCTTCGTCGTTGATGTGGGCAGTGGGGGTGAAGACGTTGATCAGCGGCAGCTTGTGGCGCTGGCCCACGGCGTAGTCGTTGAAGTCATGCGCCGGGGTGATCTTGACCACGCCGGTGCCGAATTCGCGGTCCACGTAATCGTCGCCGATCACCGGGATCTCGCGGTTGCACAGCGGCAGCTTCACGTTGCGGCCGATCAGGTGCTTGTAGCGCTCGTCCTCGGGATGCACGGCCACGGCGCTGTCGCCGAGCATGGTCTCGGGGCGGGTGGTGGCCACCACCAGGTGGCCGGAGCCGTCGGCCAGCGGGTAGCGGAAATGCCAGAGCTTGCCGTTCTCTTCCTTGCTCTCCACTTCCAGGTCGGAGATGGCGGTGAGCAGCACCGGGTCCCAGTTGACCAGGCGCTTGCCGCGGTAGACCAGGCCGTCCTCATGGAGCTTGACGAACTCCTCGGTGACGGCCTTGTTGAGCATCTCGTCCATCGTGAAACGCTCGCGCGTCCAGTCGACGGAGTTGCCCATGCGGCGGATCTGGGTGGTGATGGTGTTGCCGGAGTACTCCTTCCACTCCCAGACCTTCTCCAGGAACTTCTCGCGGCCCAGGTCGGTGCGCTTGATGCCCTGCGCGGCGAGCTGGCGCTCCACCACCATCTGGGTGGCGATGCCGGCGTGGTCGGTGCCGGGCAGCCACAGGGTGTCGAAGCCGCGCATGCGGTGGTAGCGCGTCAGCGCGTCCATCACCGAGTGCTGGAAGGCGTGGCCCATGTGCAGCGTGCCGGTGACGTTCGGCGGCGGGATCATGATGCTGTACGGCGGCATCGCGGCGCGGTCGCCGCCGCGGATCCGGGCGACGGTTTCCGGGGTGTACCAGCCGTTCTTTTCCCAGGCCTCGCACCAGCGGGATTCGATGGCGCGGGGTTCGTAGGTCTTGTCCATAGGATTCAGCGTCTTATCGGGGGATTCGCGCGGCGCGCAAAACGGCCGCACAGAGTACAAAAAAACAGCGCGGGCCGCAGTGACCGGAGCGTCCCCGGGGCGGTTGCCGGGCGGACGGGCTAGGGCTTCGGCTCGTAGCCCTTGAAGCCCTCCACGCGCCAAACCTCGTAGCGGCGGCGCAGGCCGGGGTAGGGCTCGGCCTCCAGGTCGGGCAGGCGCTCGAAGTGGCGGAAGCGCACCAGCACCTCGGTGGCCGCCGGCCCGGCCGTCACCCAGAGGAAGGCGCCGGTGTCGCCTTCCCGCAGCGGGATGGCGAGCTCGTAGTGGTTTCGCGGGGGATGCCCCGGCGGTGCCCAGACCCGCGGCTCCTGCAGGGGCCGGGCGTAGTAGAGCAGGGAGGCGGCCAGCTGGCCCTCGTCGGTCAGCAGGCGCAGGTCGCCGTACTCCTGCATCAGGCGCTGGGCCTGGTAGCCGATCGCGTCCCAGCCGCGGATGCGCTGGTAGGCATCGTAGCGTGGCTGCAGCGGCACGCCGGCCGCCTTGAGCGCGACCGGGTAGTGGTACAGGACCACACCCAGCGCGGCGTTCACCACCAGCGCCCGGAGGATCCACGGACGCCGCTCGCGGAACAGCGCAGCTACCAGCACGGTGGCGGCCAGGTACAGCGGTGCGCCCCAATCGGCAGGGGCCTGGTACAGGAGGGCGATGCCGCAGAGCAGCAGCAGAGGGGCGGCGCAGAAGGCCAGCAGGAAGCGCAGCTCGCGCGCGGCGCGGCGCCACATCGGCAGGCGCGCCAGGCCCAGCAGCAGCAGCGCGAAGCTGATGGGGCCGAACACGCCGAATTGCGCGCCGAAGAACTCCAGGAGGGCGCGAGGGTGGATCAGCGGCCCGCCCGGCTCGGGGATTTCCGCAGGGTGGCGGAAGCTTGCCAGCTCGTGGTCCAGGTTCCACAGCAGGTTGGGCAGCAGCACCAGCGCGGCGACGCCGGCGGCGGCGTACAGGCGCGGGCTGAGCAGCAGCCGGCGTTCGGACGGATGGCCCAGGGCAAAGGCCAGCACGCCGAAGGCGAACAAGGCCATGTTGTACCGGGACAGCAGGCCCAGTCCGCAGCAGATGCCCACCAGCAGCCAGTCGCGCCAGCGGTCGTGCTCCAGCGCCGCCCACAGGAACCACAGCGCCCCGGCCCAGAACAGCAGCAGCGGCACGTCCGGGGTGGCCAGCACGGACGACAGGAACAGCGCCGGCATCAGCAGGAACAGCAGCGCGGCATCGCGGCCGGCTGCGGGGTCGTAGAGGCGGCGGCCCAGCGCATAGACCAGCATCGTCGTCAGCGGGTACAGGACCAGCGGGATGGTCTTCATCACCCATTCGGCGTCGCTGCCCCAGAGCCGCTCGGCCAGGTGGATCAGCCAGGCGATCATGGGCGGCTTGGAGTAATAGCCCCAGGCCGGGGCCTGCGCCCAGGTCCAGTACTGCGCCTCGTCGCCGAACAGGCTGAGTCCGTCGGCCATGCCCCAGGCGATGTAGCGGTACAGCGATACCGCGACCGCCAGCAGGAACAGCGGCCAGGGGCGTGCCAGGAGTTTCAAGGGCCGGGCGTCAGAGGTTGTGGGTCTTCAGCTCGTAGCCGCGGTCGCGGTAGAACTTGTAGCGCTCACGCGACTTGGCGCGGGCCTCGGGATTGCCGGAGACCAGCTCCAGCACCCGGTCGAAGCGGCTGAAGTAGCCGGGCACTTCCAGGCCCAGGTTGATCAGGGCGCCGTGATGCGTTTCCGGAGGTTCGCCGTCGCCGATCAGCACGGCGGGCAGCGGCTCTTCCGGCGCTCGGCCGAGATAGCGCTCGTGGGAGATGAAGCCGCCCTGCTGGAAGCTCCACAGTGCGCCGTCCAGTTCGTCCGCCAGGCTGGCCCCCGGTGCGTTGACGTAGACGGTCATGCCGGCGCCGGTCGCCTTCTCGCAAAGCTTGCAGGCAGTCAGCACGCTGTTCTCTGTGCTGCCTTCGGGCAGGATGTAGAAGTCGATGCGGGTCATGGCGGAGGACAGCGGCGGCCGGGGCGGGCGCCCGGCCCGCCGCCGCCGTGTCTCATTCCTCGGTCTTCTTGGCGGCGACGTTGATCAGCCACTGGGTCAGCTGAGGCACCGGGCGTCCGCTGGCCTTCTTGCCGACCCAGGCGGTGCCGGCGATGTCCAGGTGCGCCCACTTCATCTTGCGGGTGAAGCGGTGCAGGAAGGTGGCGCCGATGATGGCGCCCGCCTCGCGGCCGCCGCGGGTCGCGATGTTGGCCACGTCGGCAAAGTCGCTGCGGATGTTCTCGTCGTACTCCGGCCACATCGGCAGCTCCCAGGCGCGGTCGCCGATCTGCTCGCCGGCCGCCAGCAGGGCGCGCCCCAGGGCGGAGTTGTTGGTGAACAGGCCGGAGGCGAAGGACCCCAGGGCCACGACGCAGGCGCCGGTCAGCGTGGCCATGTCCACGCAGAGGCTGGGCTCGTAGAACTTCTCGGCGTAGGTCAGGGCGTCGCAGAGGATCAGGCGGCCCTCGGCGTCGGTGTTGAGCACCTCGATGGTGATGCCGGCCATGCTGGTGACGATGTCGCCCGGCTTGGTCGCCTCGCCATTGATCAGGTTCTCGGTGGCGGGGACGATGCCCACCACGTTCAGCGGCAGCTTCAGGTCGGCGATGGCGGTGAGCGCGCCGAACACCGAGGCGCCGCCGCACATGTCGAACTTCATCTCGTCCATCTGCGCGGCGGGCTTGATCGAGATGCCGCCGGCGTCGAAGGTCAGGCCCTTGCCGACCAGGGCAATGGGCTTCTCGTCCTTGGGGCCGTGCATGTATTCCATCACGATCAGCTTGGGCGGCTGGCTGGAACCGCGGGCCACGGCCAGCAACGAGCCCATGCCCAGCTTCTCCATCTCCGCCGCGTCCAGGATCTTGGTCTTGATGCCGGAGCCGGCCTTGCCCAGCTTCACGGCCTGTTCGGCCAGGTAGGTGGGCGTGCAGAGGTTGCCGGGCAGGTTCGCCAGGTTCTTGGCCAGGTTGACGCCCTTGGCGATGGCCAGGGCCTCGGCCAGGCCCTTCTCGCCGGCCGGCAGGTCGGAGCGGCGCGGCACGTCGAACGTATAGCGCTCCAGCTTGGAGGCGGGAATCTCCTCGCGCGCCTTTTCGCCGCGGCAGTCATCGAAGCGGTAGTAGGTGTCCTCGGTCACCAGGGCGGCCTGTTGCACGTTCCACTGGTAGTCGCGGCCCTTGATGGGCAGGTGGGTGATGAAGTTCACCGCGTCGATGGAGCCGGTGGCGCGCAGCGCCTTGGCGCTGGCGACCATGGCCTTGCGGAAGGCGGCTTCGTCGAAGCTGCGCTCCTTGCCCAGGCCCACCAGCATCACGCGGTCGGCGAAGGTGCCGGGCACGTTGTGCAGCAGCAGGGTCTGGCCCAGCTTGCCGTCCATGTCGCCGCGGCGCATGACGCTGCCGATGATGCCGTCGCCGGCGCGGTCGATGGTTTCGGCGGCTTCGGAGGGGGCGCGGCGGTCAAAAATGCCAACAATCACGCAGGCAACGCGCTGCTTCTCGGGATTGCCGCTCTTTACGAAATATTCCATGAACTCACCTGACGCCTGCCGGCCGGTGGGGTCCCGGGCCGGGTTCCTGTTGTGGGTGCTCGCTGAGGGGAAAAGCCTGCCGCTGCCGCCCGCCTTGCCGGAGTGTGACGGGCGGAGGGGCGGCCGGCATTGTATCGGCAATTTTTTTGCCAACCAAGCTATTTTCGTGATTGGCGGCGGCTTTTTGCCGTGCTTTTATTGGCCTCCAGCGGCATCCGGCCTGGAATGGGCCATTTCGGGCCCTTAGTGCACAGTTATCCGCCGGCAGGGGTGACACGGCGGCGGGGATCGGCATAATTGCGGTTTCCCCTATCGCAGGCCCCCATGCGACTCGGCATTCTCGGACGCTATCTTCTGCGCGAAGCCGCCGGCGCCCTCGTCGCCGTGACGCTGGTGCTGCTGGCGATCATGATTTCCGCGCAGTTCGCCCGCTACCTGGCCCAGGCGGCCGGCGGCACGCTGCCCAAGAACCTGCTGCTGAGCGTGGTGGCCCTGACCAGCCTGCAGTACCTGATGATCCTGATCCCGTTCTCGGCCCTGATGGCGGTGATGCTGACCCTGGGGCGCCTCTACAAGGACCAGGAGATCGCCGCCATGAACGGCTGCGGCGTCGGCGGCGGGCGGCTGTACCGGCCGTTCCTGATGCTGGCGTTGGGCATGGCGCTGCTGGCGGGCGCGTTCAGCTTCCAGATCGGCCCATGGGCCGGCCGGCAGGCGGATTTCCTGCTCAAGGACGGCCGCTGGCTGGTGCAGTTCAACCCCTTCGAGGCCGGCCGATTCAAGGAAGTGGGGGGCGGCCGCGCCATGTTCTATACCGACCGCGTCGACGACGACGGCAACCAGCTCGGCATGGTCTTCGGCGAACTGCAGGACGAGGACGGCACCAGCGCGCTGACCGCCCGTTCCGGCCGCTACACCCAGGACGCGGATGGCAGCCGTCACCTGATACTGGAGGATGGCTGGCGCTTCCAGGGGGAGCCCGGCAAGGGCGAGTACGACATCACGCACTACAAGACGCTGACCTCGCGCATCCAGTTGCCCGAGTTCGTCTACAAGTCCGAGGCCCGCAAGGTACGGCCCACCCTGGAGCTGCTGGCCTCCAGGGACCCGGCCGACCGGGCCGAGTGGCATTGGCGCCTGGCCTCGCCGATCAGCGTGTTCCTGATGATCCTGATCGCCGTGCCGCTGTCGCACATCGCGCCGCGCCAGGGCCGCTACGGCAAGCTGGTGATCGGCATCGTCGTGTACCTGCTGTATTCCAACCTGCTGACCTTCGGCCAGACCTACCTGGCCAAGGGCAAGCTGCCAGAAGCGCTGGGCCTGTGGTGGATCCATGCCCTGGCCGGAGCGCTGGCGCTGGCGCTGATCGCCAAGCGTGAAGGCTGGCTGCGCCGATGACGCTGATCTCCCGCCTGGACCGCTACATCATGGTCCACATCTTCGGGCTTACCGCCATCGCCGCGCTGGCGCTGTCGGCGATCTATACCTTCATCACCTTCGTTTCCGAATCCGGCGATATCGGCAAGGGCAACTACGGCGTCTGGCAGCTCGCCGGCTACGTGCTCTGGCAGATTCCCACCAGCCTGCAGGTGCTGCTGCCGATCATCGCGCTGCTCGGCACCCTGATGGGCCTGGGCACCCTGGCCGCGCAGAACGAGATCACCGCGATGCGCGCGGCCGGCGTTTCACTGACCCGCATCGGCCGCGCCACGCTGATGGCGGGGCTGTTGATCGGCGCCTTCAACCTGGTACTGGGCGACTGGCTGGCCCCCCTGGGCAAGCAGAACGCCACCGAGCTGCGCGAGCAGTACCGCCGCGGCCGCGTGCCCGGCACCATCAACCAGCCGGTGTGGCTGCGCGAGGGCAACGTGATCCTGCACGTCGGCCAGGTGAAGACCGAGACCGAGGTGGCGGACATCGTCGCCTATAGCCTGCGGCCGGACGACCTGGGCCTGGCGGCCGTGGTGCATGCCGAGGAGGCCAGCTACGTCGACGGGCGCTGGCAGGCGCGCAAGGTGCGGCGCACGGACTTCGGCGAGGGCGGCGCCAAGGTGGCGGAACTGCCCGAGATGGTCTGGGAGGGCAACATCTCGCCCGAGGTGCTGCGCCTGGTCATGCTCAAGTCCAATGCCATCTCCATCCGCGGCCTGATGCAGCTGACCAGCTACCTGCAGGCCAACGGCCTGGACGACCGCCAGTACCGGCTGGAGCTGTACCGCAAGCTGATGGCGCCGCTCACCGTGATGGCGATGATGCTGTTCGCCGTGCCCTTCGTGATGGGTTCGCTGCGCGATTCCGGCACCGGGCAGCGCCTGCTGTTCGGCGTCCTGGTGGGGGTGGCCTTCTACATGGCCAACGAGGTCACGGCCAATACCGGCCAGATCGGCGGCTGGCCGCCGATCCTGTCGGCCGGCCTGCCGACCTTCCTGCTCGGCGGCGTGGCCGCCTGGCGCCTGGTACGGGCGCGCTAGGCTGCTTTCGGTTCGACCACGACCTCGGTTCCGCTGATCCAGTCGTGCGGCGCCCGGCGGCGTGCATCCAGGCGGGACAGCAGCAGCGAACAGACCAGCACGCTCAGCAGCGCGATGCTGGGGTTGGTGAGGCCCGGGTGGGCATTCTCGAAGCGCGGCACGAACAGCAGCAGCATCGACACCGGCAGTCCGACCCAGACGACGAACATCACGGTGTAGCGGACCGCGGCAATCGGCCAGCGCAGCGCCCGGCCGTCCAGGCGGCGCACGCGCAGCTGCCATACGCGCATGCCGAGCGTCTGGCCGCCATGGGTCCAGAACCAGCCGAAGAAGCCGAGGCCGACGCTGAAGAGGCAGATGC
>Ga0255097_1000420_pt1 | contig 17812 bp, 20 predicted proteins | sample Colum_Atlam_RepB_2_FD_188436 | JGI IMG/M metagenome (GOLD analysis project Ga0255097, IMG submission 188436) | Freshwater microbial communities from Columbia River, Oregon, United States - Colum_Atlam_RepB_8d | ecosystem: Environmental > Aquatic > Freshwater > River | place: USA: Oregon...
GGCGCGGAAGAGGGCCAGCCATTCTGTCCCCGTCAGCCCAGCTTCTTTCAGCCCGGGATGGCGCAGGTAGTCGTCGCCGACATCCAGCACCAATTCCTCGATGTCGGCGCTTCCGGTGGGTCCACGGCTTGACCTCTCGCTGCCATAAGAGGCGCGCCAGAGCATCGCATCGGGATCTTCGGACGGATCAGCTTCCGTCTCGGGATCCTCGCGCGTCTGCCGCGCGGGGATGGTTTTGCCGAAGTCGAGAACTCCGGATTGGACGCGCAAATCGCTCCCGCCTGCCCCGAGGTCTATGACCTCTGCGGCACCTTGGCTGGCGCCCAGACCCGAAAGGGTCAGGCCGCCGCAAAGGGCCAGGCTAGCTCTGAGGATTTGCCTCCGTTCCATGCGTCCAAGTCGCCTTCTCACCCTTCTTCAAAGGCACAGGCACCGTGGTCAGACCCAGCTCGACCCCGAAGGAGATCAGACCGGCAATGGTCTTGAACTCTCGCGGCTGGAGCGTGCGCTGGACAACAAGAAGAGCTGCCTGATCACCGATGCGCAGATAGATGCGCCAATCGCCTGTCCAGGTGTTTCCGACCTTCTTCGCGTCCTCAAGGCTATGGGCTTCGACGATGCCGCCTTCGTTCCGGGCCTCCTTCAGTCCGGTCTGAAAAATCACCGGGTATAAGTTCCTCATGGCTCAGCACGCTCCGAAGCTTGATCGCTCGGCGCCAACATAGTGCATGTCGCGCCGTTGAGAAACCTGTCACGGCGCGCCTTGGGGGGAACAACTACCGATAGAATCCGGTTGCGTCAATAGTGGTGTTTAGGCATTTATTCACCATCATCGACGGCGAGGACTCACCATGCCTGACCCTTCCCCGAACCTGCCTTTGGCAGGTTTGATCTGCTGCGCTCTGCTCTGTCCCGGCTCTCTTGCCCAGGCCGGAACGGCACTCGATTGCCTGCCGCCGCTGCCGCCCGATGCGGTTCGCGACGATGCAACCCGCATGGCCTATGCCTCTGAGATTCGTGAAGAATACGTCGCCTATTTCGACGACGCGCAGTCCTACCTGCACTGTCTCGAATCCGCTCGGGCTGAGGTAACGGCGGAGGTCAACCGGGCCATCGCCGACTATCAGGCGCTCGGCCCTGCGCCCGACGACTGATGTCGCACCGGTCCTGCATCTGAGCCCCCTCCCCTCTTCAAGGAATCTGTCCCATGACCCTTCGCAGCCTTGCCGTCGGCCTCGCCACAACCACCGTGATCTCGCTTGCCACCCCCGCCGCAGCCTATCCTGTCGATTGTGCAATCCTGCTCTGCCTCGCGGGCGGCTGGCCCGCTTCTGCCGAATGCGCCCATGCGCGCGCTGTCTTCATCGCGCGCATCACACCCTGGCCGGTGGAGCCACCGCTGCAGATCTGGAACTGCCCGATGCATGCAGAGTTCCGCCGCGAGACGCCGGTTGAACGCCTGTTCGACATTGCGTTCCAGCCGTCGTCACCGCAGCAATCGTCGCTGCCCGCCTTGCCCTTCCCTGCCCCGATTCCCGTGGTCGATCAGGCGGACATCGACATCTCCGATCCCGCCTATGACTTCGCGCGCTCGATCCGGGTCTATCAGACCGAATACCGCCGGCACAGGAGCAGCGATGGCGACTGCAATGTTTCGTCGACCGTCCGCTTGGGCACCTATGGCGAGCAAGGCGACTATGCCTGGCACCGGAGCAGCGTGGACAAGTTGCCCCCCGCGTCCGCATTCAGCCCATCGTCGGGCTGCAACGATTACTATTTCCGCAGCGTCTTCGTCGACTGGAAAGACTACGAGGGCACCTACGGGTTCGAAGAGGTTCGGTACTAAGGCGGTTTCCACCGCACCGACACATCCCTGATCATCCCGAAAGAGCCGCAACCCCAGAAAAGAAAACGACGCCAGACCATAGATCCGACGCCGCCCTAATTCCTTCGTAGCACAGGGAATTTAGCGCGAGCATCGGATCCGTTCAACCGGCAAGTGCATTGCTGGAACAATTTTTTGTTGCCCGAAGGTCCGGCGTCCTTGGAAGAAGGACGACACCACATGGAACTGACCACCGGCGCCATCTTGCGCCGCATCACCGAGACATCCCTGTCGGTCTCGGCTCACAAACTGGCCACCATCATTCTGGACGGCATTGCCTGGAAGGATGGCTACAACGGCCTCGAGCGTGGAACCGCGGCCTTCACGCTCGGCACCCTTGCCGACAGAATGGGTGTGTCGCGCCAGCATCTGAGCCTCCTGCTGGCTGAGCTGGCATCCTCGACCCTTGGGCTCCTGCGCTGGAAGCCGCATGGCAAGTTTGCGCCCTGGCTCTTCCGATTTGGCGCTGTGGATAACCCTGCGTCCGAGCCAGATCTCGTGTCAGCCACAGATGACACATCACTATCTAGAGATTCTAAGAACAAAATGATGTTCGCTGGGAAGATTGAAATAGGGGCTGGGTCAAACGTCCACCGCACTCCTTGGGCTGAGATGATCAAAGCGGCCAAGACCGCCCTGCCCTGTTGGAATGTCGACACCCAAGTCATCTGGGACGCGTTTCGCGCGTTCAACCGCGCAAGAGGCAACGAGCAGGTGCCGGCAGGGTATTTGCTGGGTTTCATGCGGAAGTGGCGGAGTGCTGGGACGACCCAGCCTCGGGCGAAAACCGAACGGGTGCTGGGCCCGAGGGAGCAGGAAGCCGCCGACCTGATCCGCCTGGCACCGGTGCAGAACTGGCGTTTCCACGAGAGGGATATGGAGCGACGGATCGGCCGTGAAGCCTACGCCGAGCGGGTCAGTGCAATGCAGGCACGACTGGGTTTGAACCGTTTTGCGGCGGCACTGGCGGTGCATGGCGAGGCTGCGAGGATGCGTGAAATTCGTGTGTGACGCGTCCCGGTATCTGAGCAGTTCTTTCGCCTTCCGCCTGAGATTGGGTGGTTCGATTCGTCAGAGCGTCTGCGGAGTAGGCTGCCTGGCAGGGATCGCTCGTCACACATCTTGTAGTGCATCTGAATCATGCGTAGACGCGGCTAAGCAAAGGATGACATGAAAAGTGTTTAGTCTTAGTGGCTTACACGACGATCCTCAGTTTCCCCTTCAAGAAGAGGCCCCAACATCCTGTGGCCCATGATGACAACAGTGCGAGATATCGAACAGAATTTGCTTGATTGATCGCACCGTTTGATGCCAATTCTTAGAAAAGAACGCTGCCGGTGGTTTTTCAGGCTGTGCAGCGTTCAAAACGAAAAGCTGCGGTAGCGCGGCGAAGTGCGCTCTGTGAGGCCGGAGCAACGGGGGCAGTATGACTGGCGTTCGCCGGATTGACGAGATCATTCAAGAAAACGCGGACCGCCTTGCTGTCGCGCTCGAAAACCATATGCGCACAAGCTTCATGCCTGATGCACGAAAAGAACTCCGATCGTTTTCAGCAGGTGAGGCAGCAGAACTCTTGGGGATGGACCCTGCCCGACTGCGGAAACTGCACTTCGACGAGAAGATCCCAACCGTAGAAGCCGACGTACGTGGACGCCGTATGTACACGGCTGCCGATCTGATAGGCATCCGGAGGTCTCTTGAAGAGCAGTCGCGGAAACGCGGAACATTCTTGCCCGGGCGCCGCGAAGGTGACCGAATCCAGGTCATTGCAGTCGCCAACTACAAAGGTGGCTCATCCAAGACGACGACCTCAATCCATCTTGCTCAACGACTTGCACTTCGCGGCTATCGCGTCTTGGCAATCGACATCGACCCGCAGGGCAGCTTGACCACGATGTTCGGTTACACCCCCGAAACCGAGTTTCAAGGGGGTGGCAACATCTATGATGCGATCCGATATGAAGATCCTGTCCCGATGCGAGAGGTCATCCGAAAGACATACTTCCCAAATCTGGATCTCGCAGCCGCTGGACTGGTTCTGGCTGAGTTCGAACATGAAACGCCCCGCGCACTTCAAGAGCGCCGTGAGCCAATGTTCTTCAAACGCTTGGGCCTCGCCATTGATCAAGTGGAAGCCGATTACGACATCGTTGTGATCGACTGCCCGCCGCAGCTGGGCTTCTTGACCATGAGCGCGCTGATCGCTGCGACAACAGTTTTGATCACGGTTATCCCGTCGATGCTCGACATCGCGTCGATGAACCAGTTCCTTCAAATGACCGCCGGATTGCTGAATGTTGTTGCCAGCTACGGGGCATCACTCGAATACGATAACCTGAAGTTTCTGATCACACGATTTGAACCTTCAGATGGACCGCAAGCGCAGATGGCCGGCTTCTTACGAGCGCTCTTCACCGAGCAAGTCATGACCCATACCTTTTTGAAGTCCACGGCGGTGTCGGACGCGGGCCTGACGCAACAAACGCTATATGAAGTGGACCGTAGTGAGTTCAACCGCAATACCTATGATCGCGCAGTTGAATCGATCAATCAGGTTGCGAGCGAGTTGGAAGGCTTGGTTCAAGCCGCATGGGGGCGCAGCTGATGGCACGCAAGGACGTCTTCAAGGGCACACTCGAAGCGCTTGTTAACCCCCCTGCCCGTCCGCATTCCAAAAGCATCCTGCAGTCAGCAGCCCTTGGTGCTGTCGAAAGCGGCCTGGCCCGGGGCCTTCAACTGACTGAACTCGAACCAGATCAGATTATACAATCGGAGTTCGAAGACCGTTTGCCTTACGATGATGCTTCGTTGTCCGACTTGGTCGAAAGCATCAGAGAGCACGGTCAACAGATCCCAGTTCTCGTCCAACGAGCTGAGGACGGACATTTTCGCATCATCTATGGCCGACGCCGTCTCGCTGCGGTTCGAGCTCTAGGCCTTAAGGTTCGCGCACTCGTCACCCATATGGATGATGAGCAACGGATCATCGCTCAAGGCATCGAAAACTCGGTGCGCCAGGATCTGTCCTTCATCGAAAAGGCAATGTTTGCCCATCGCCTTAGGGAGTCCGGCGTCGAAGATGGCACGATCCGATCGGCGCTGAACATCGATCTCGGCGCTCCGAAAGCGACGACCATTTCGACGATGAAGATGGTAGTCGAGACTTTGGGCGAGGACGTCATTCTCGCCATTGGTCGAGCGCCTGGCATTGGCCGGCCGCGGTGGCGTGCTCTGGCCGATGCATTTCGCGAGCGCACTATGGATTCGGGCTCCGAAGTACGCCGGGCGTTAATTGACGCGATCAGTCAAGGGCCAGAGTTTACAGCTGCAAACCAAGACGACGCACCTGATCCGTCAGACGAACGCTTCGCTCGCGCGTTTTCAATTCTGACGGCCAAGCAGGCCGCACCGAACACGTCAAAATCAGACATGCCAAGTCCGCTTGGCCTAGTCAAAGCATCGCGCTCTGCCTTCGCAGTCACTGTGCGTGCCAAAGACAATCCCGAATTCCACTCATGGCTCGTCACCCAAGGCGACCGGCTTCTGCAAGCCTGGCATGATGAGTGGCAATCTGAAGTGAACAGCAACCCCGAGAAGGAGGCACGCTAGAAACAGAACGGCCCCCCGAGTTAACCCGAGAGGCCGATTTGCCGATCAAACAGAGTTGGCGCTCTGATCTGACCACGTTCTGTAAGGAAAGAATCGCGCAAATCGCCTAGCAAGTCAACGCCGCGTCAGCGGTGAACGAAGGTATTTTGCCCTTTGTTGACCTTCGCAGTGATCGGAAACCGACAGGCACTGCCTGCTCGGTACGGGGAGTCTCATGTCCGCGTGAGAACCAATGCGCAAAGCCCCCTACCCCACTAACCAAACGTTTCCCAAGGTCTCCACAAAAGATCAGGGCTCAGATGTGCCATCAGCATCGTGGGAAATACTCGATGCTCTGGCGGCCTGTCGAACGCAGTTTGGCCTGACCTCTACAAGCATCACGGTGCTTCGAGCGCTTCTCAGCTTCCTACCCAAGACCGGGGAGCGGCGCTCTGATCAGTTCCTTGTTTGGCCATCCAACGAGGCCCTCGCCAAACGTGCCGACGGGATGGATGAACGCACACTCCGTCGCCATTTGGCCAGGCTTTCGGATGCTCAGCTCATCGAAAGGCGTAGCAGCCCGAATGGGAAGCGATTTGCTCTGAGGTTCAAAAATTCCCTCGTCACCGCCTACGGCTTCACATTGTTGCCGCTCTTCTCTCGCAAATCTGAAATTCTGGAAACCGCAGAAGCCATGCGCGTCGAGGCAGATCACGCCAACATCGAACGCGCTCGAATCCTGGAATATCTCCATAGATTAGCGACCCATGAGGTGAACGAAGGCGAGGCCTCCATCTCGGCAGACCGTGATCGCGAGATCAGGAGGATTCTTCGCCGCTCGGTCCGGGCCAATGATCTTGCTGAGATCGCAAACTCTCTGCGCAAACTTCTGAACGTTTGCGATCCAGAAACCGCAGTTATGTCCGGCAGCAACAGTCAAAATGACCGGCACCATCAGAAGACAGATAAAGAATCCTTAGAATCTGTAGCTCAAGATCACAAAGCGCCCAACGTTATCGACAATCACAACCAAAGCCGAACTCTAACTAACGAGAACGAAGACGTTACACTGGAAGATTGCTTAGAAGCAGCTAGTGAAAGCGTGGCGTTTTCACCTGAACCGGTGCGGTCCTGGCGCGACCTAATCAAACTCGGAGAGACACTCGCACCGATGATTGGGATCGGCTCAGAGTTGATGGATCACGTGCGCCGATCAATGGGTCCACTTGCCGCCGCCATAAGTATTCTCTGCCTTGTGCAGCGAACTGGAAAGATTGCGCGACCCGCTGCCTACCTGCGAACCTTGGCGCAGCGTGCAGATTGTGGTCAGTTTTCTCTGTCTGCCCTCTTAAGATCGGCACGGCGATCTCGGTTTGCAGCTGTAAACTGATGATCTGCTCCTGCGAAGGCATCAGTAAACACGGATTTCACAAAAGAACACTGGTCGAGTTTTCTATCCGGTCGTGTTTTGAGAGTTCGAGGCAGGCTGGAGGTCTGATGACGGGCAAAGGCCGGGAGAGAGGCTTCCGGCGCCCGTCACGGAGTGACTGTCATGAACACCATGGAAATTCTGGACCCCGTGCGGCCGGTGAAGTCGGGCGGCTATAAGGTGGATGTGAGCCGGGGCGAGCGGAACGGGCGGGTGTCGTCTGAGTGGTTCAACCGTCCCGATGACGAGCGCTATCTGTCGCTCAACGATCTCTGGGCCTCGGTGAAGGGCCGTTCGGAGCGGAGCCGTTCCCGGGTGGTTGAAACAGCGGAGATCAGGGTTGAGGCTTCGCGTGACAGTGCTGATCGGTTGCATCTGGTCCTCCCCAAAGCCAAGGAGCCCGTGGCGCCGACGCACTGGGCATTTGGCCAGCTGGCCAGCATTGTCGGCGCGCCCGCGTCCTACCTGCGGCAACTGCCTGCGCCGCTGGCGGGCATCAACCTTCAGTACGGTCTGAGCAACCACAGGGCTGAGCAGGTGAAAACCTTTGAGACTGAGGATGGCCGCACCGAACTGCGCGCGGTGACCGGCCCCGACTACGGTCGGATCCATGACCATGAACTCGTCGAGGCGGTGCAGCGCATCGCAGGCAACGGCACGGGTGACACGCGGTGGAAGGTGCCTGGCGTGCTCGACTGGTCGACCGGGGTCTACAACCCCGATGTCGAGATCAGCCGCGACACGACGACGCTCTATGCCTCAGATCGGGATGTCTTCCTGTTCCTGGTCGACGATCACAACCCGATCGAAGCCGGACGACTGGCTGATGGTTCGCCGGACCTCTATTTTCGGGGGTTCTACTGCTGGAATTCCGAGGTTGGCGCGAAAACCCTTGGAATCGCTAGCTTTTATCTCCGTGCGGTGTGTCAGAACCGCAACCTCTGGGGCGTTGAGGACTTCCAAGAGATCACCATCCGCCATTCGAAATACGCCGCCACGCGTTTTGCCCACGAGGCGGCACCGGCGCTGACCCGCTTTGCCAATTCGTCGGCGCAGGGTTTTGTCAACGGCATCAAGGCTGCGCGGCAGCAGATCGTAGCGCGAACGGATGAGGATCGGGATGACTTTCTGCGGAAGCGCGGCTTCTCGAAGGCCGAGTCCGGCAAAATCATCGAGAAGGTTCTGATGGAAGAGGGTCGGCCTCCGGAATCGATTTTTGATTTCGTTCAAGGGATTACACGGCTGGCGCGTGACAAGACCCAGCAAGATGCGCGCCTCGACATGGAAGGGCGGGCCAAGAAGCTCCTCGACCGGGTCAGTTGACGTCTGCGGCAGGGCAGGGGGCCTGGCGGCCCTCTGCTCGCGCAAGCTTCTTCCCCTTTACTCATCCCGGCCAACTCCGACCGCGCAGCGCGCTGCTGCCTTTCGGGGGAGTTGGTCGGTTCAACTCATGAGACCCAAATGTCCCGATTTTCTGAAAAGGCCGCGCCTTTCGCCTCGCGGCGCTCTGGCAGCATGGAGCTGACCGCGCAGGAGCAGGCCACCGTCTTCGCTGCACGCGAAATCCTGTCCCGCCACATCAACCGCAACCCCGTCCTGACGTCCTGGCAGGCCGTGATTGACTATTGCGCCGTGTCGGTGCGTGGCGAGGTCGAGCGATTTCACGTGCTATACTTGGACCGCAAGAACAGGCTGATCTCTGATGAGCGGCTTGGCGTTGGCACGGTTGATCACGTCCCCGTCTATCCGCGTGAAGTCGTTCGGCGCGCTCTGGACCTCAACGCTTCGGCATTAATCCTAGTCCATAACCACCCGTCGGGCGATCCCGAGCCGTCGGAGGCCGACATCGCCATGACGAAAGAGGTGCAGAAAGCCTGCGAAGTACTTGGTCTTGCACTGCATGACCACATCATTGTCGGGGCAGGTCGGGAAATCAGCCTGCGCGGCCGAGGTGATATCTGATGTTCCGCCATGCATACGGTTTTGCGTTCGAGCTTGCCTCAAGAAAGCAGGACGCCGCCGATGTGACTGCCGAGATGCTGCGCGCAGCACTGATCCGGCGGGCCAGAACCCTGTCTGGGGAAGAACTCCTCGAGGCCTGCGGTCGTTTTGATACGGTCGACGTGGTCGATGATTGCATTCTGGGCGTCTGGTTTGCAGCTGTGGGCGGCGAGACCGCCTTTTCGGCTGCGACTTGGTCAGGCACGCCGTGAGGATCAGAGGAAGAGAAGGGCAGGGGGTTTTCGACGGGTTGGAGACCGAGAGAGAGGCTCTCGGCGCCCGTCGCGGAGATTGGTCCGATGACCAACATGCAGAAAGTCACCCTCGCCTCGTCGCGGGATATCCCCTTCCACAATCTGGTCCTGAGCCAGTCCAATGTCCGGCGCGTGAAGGCCGGGATCTCGGTCGATGAATTGGCCGAGTCCATCGCCCGCCGGGGCCTGATCCAGTCCCTGCACGTCCGCCCGGTGATCGGCGAGGATGGGTCGGAGACCGGCAAGTTCGAAGTGCCCGCAGGTGGCCGCCGCTATCGGGCGTTGGAACTGCTGGTGAAGCAGAAGCGCCTGGCGAAATCAGCGCCGGTGCCCTGCGTGGTCAGCGCCGCCGATGATTCCGTCCTGATCGACGAAGTCTCGCTGGCCGAGAACATCGAGCGCGCCCCGCTGCACCCGTTGGACCAATTCCGCGCCTTCCAGGCGATGCGCGAGAAGGGCATGACGGAGGAAGCCATCGCGGCGGCCTTCTTCGTTGATGTGAAAGTGGTCAAGCAGCGCCTGCGCCTCGTGACAGTCGCGCCCGCGCTCTTGGACGTCTACGCCGAAGACGGCATGACCCTGGAACAACTGATGGCCTTCACCATCTCGGGCGATCATGCGCGGCAGGCGCAGGTCTGGGAGGCGGTCAAGAACTCCTGGTCGAAGGAACCCTATCAGATCCGCCGTATGCTGACGGAAACCGCTGTGAGGGCCTCCGACAAGCGCGCGCGGTTCCTCGGGCTTGAGGCCTATGAAGCGGCCGGTGGCTATGTCCTCCGCGACCTTTTCCAGCAGGATGACGGGGGCTGGTTGCAGGACCCCGTGCTGCTGGAGCGGTTGGTGGGAGAGAAACTGAAGGCGGAAGCCGAGACCATCGCCGCCGAGGGCTGGAAGTGGATCGAAGTCGCGGCGGGCTTCCCCTATGGCCACACCATGGGGCTGCGCGCGCTTATGGGCACCACTGTCGATCTGACCGACGAGGAGCGGGCCACGCGAGAGGCCCTTCGCGACGAATACGACCGGCTGGAGGCTGAATATGCTGAGGCCGACGACCTGCCCGAAGACGTCGATCAGCGGCTTGGTGAAATCGAGCGCATGCTCGGTGCCTTCGACAGCCGCCCGGTGGCCTTCGATCCCGAACAGGTCGGCAGGGCAGGGGCCTTCGTCAGCATCGACAGCGATGGCCACCTGCTGGTCGAACGTGGCTTCGTGCGGCCAGAGGATGAGCAGCGGGCAGCGCCCGCGGGTGAACCGTCCAGCGGGGCCACGGAGGATGATGCCCCGATGGCAGGTGACCACGGCGATGCCCGCACGGCGGTGATCAGCATGGCGGGCGAGAACCGGGGGCCGGAGGATGACGAAGACGAGGGTGATGCGATCAAGCCGCTGCCCGAACGGCTCGTCATCGAACTGACGGCGCATCGCACTCTGGCGCTGCGGGATTCGGTGGCGAACAATCCGCGCATCGCGATGACGGCGCTCCTGCACAAACTGGTCACAGATTGCTTTGTCACCAGCGCCTCTGGTGCAGCGCTCGAAACCACGGTGCGGCACATCCACCTGCCCATTCAGGCCGCCGATCTGGCTGACAGCTTTCCGGCGCAGAACATCGACACTCGGCACGCAGGCTGGAAGGCGGACATGCCGCTGGGGCAGGGGGACAACGTCCTCTGGGATTGGCTTCACGCGCTGGACGAGGCCAGCCGCCAAGCGCTTCTGGCCCATTGCCTCAGCTTCGGGGTGAACGCCCTCTACGAGCGCCCGAACCCCTACAGCGGCATGGGGATCAGCCAGCACGGCCTCGACCGTCGTTTGCGTGAGGCGGATCGTCTCGCTCGCACGACCCAGCTCGATCTGGTCGAGGCGGGCTGGAAACCCACGGTGGCCAACTACCTCGGCCGCGTCACCAAGAGCCGCATCCTGGAGGCCGTGCGTGAAGGGGCAGGGGCCCAGGCCGTGGAACTGATCGCGCATCTGAAGAAGGGCGACATGGCACGCGAGGCGGAACGGCTCCTCGACGGTTCCGGCTGGCTGCCCGAGCCGCTGCGCCAGGACGATCCCGACGTTGGCAATGATGCCACACCTGAGGATGCTGCGGTCGAACTTCCCGCCTTCCTGACCGAAGACGACGAGGTTGCTTCCGACGACGAAGCGGAGCGCCAGCACCTGATCGCTGCTGAATGACTCTTAACGGGGCGGCTTCGGTCGCCCCGTTTTTTCATGCGGGCGGATGCAGAGGTGGTGTCTTCAGGCAAGACGTTCCGAATAGCGCTTTCTCACGGCTCGGTTGATGAATTGATTCAGACCATCACCCGCGCGGGCAAGCACAATCATGCGGTCGATATTGGCCTGCCCTGCCGATACGGAGGTGTATCGGTAGATCGCTCCATCCTTGAACGCGACATCCATATGCGTGGAGCCAAGCTCGTAGGCCCGGATGCCAGAATCCCGATCCCAATCACGATATGGAGTCATCAGAACCTCACGTCGCAACATGCTGAACAAGCATATCGCCTGTTCGTGCTTTGTTCAAGCGCGGGTGATGCGACTATGGCCCCAGGTTTCGACGGACCTTTGCCAAGCGATCATTGAAGCGGCAGAAATTGGGGTGGGGTTTGAGGGCAAAGACCTCACCGTCAGATCATCATCGAGTTGCGCCGGTAGGAGGGGAGTCCGAGCCTCGTTCGACCAGCATTTTGGCCCGGCCGCAGCGCTCGTTCGAATGTCGTCCTTTGCCTGCCATCACGCTGGCAGACCAGAGCCGGTGGGGTGGCGGGAGCCCCCCAGCAGGGCAGGGGGGGAAGCGCAGGTTGGCCGGACTTCTGGCAGAGGTGGTTTCATCGCCGGTGGTGCCTGTCCTGTCTCTCCTGACGGGCCTTCAGGGTCGCCTTGATCTCCGTGGATTGTCTGTTCCAGCCCGCGCCCAACGGCCTCTGGTGATGGGCTGATCTGCCCGAAGGACGTCTTCGCCTCGACCGCTTCGGCGCAACAGCGTCGTCACAACTTTCTTCCCCTGTCGGCAGAGCCGCCATTCCTCGCGAGGCAAGAAAGTTCCTCCTGTGCTGTCCAGCCCCCGTGAACGGGGTGCGCCAGCGGTCGCCTCCGGGCTGTCGATCGCCATCGAGGCCGCAAGGACGCGGGCCCGAAACAGCAAAAACGGAGAAAGAACATGGCGACCATCGGCACCTTCAAGAAGACCGGCACCGAATACACCGGCGAAATCTTCACCCTCAGCCTGCAGGCCAAGGGTGTGCGCCTCGTCCCCGACCTGCGCGCCTCGGGCGAGAACGCGCCCTCCCACCGGGTTCTGGTCGGCCGCGCCGAGATCGGCGCCGCCTGGACGAAGAAATCGAACGAGGGCCGCGAATACCTGGGCCTGAAGCTGGACGACCCGAGCTTCGCCGCGCCCATCTACGCCAACCTCTTCGATGACGAAGACGGCGAGGGCTACAGCCTCATCTGGTCCCGCCCCAACACCCGTCGCGGCGACTGATCCCCAAAGCGAAGGCCCCGGTGGAAAGACCGGGGCCGACGATCTCTTCCCGATCGGTGATGAGCGACTGCGACGCCGAGTTCGCCTCAACCGTTCACCAAATCCTGGAGTTGTCCGACACTGGCCAGGATATCGTCGAAAGCCGGTGGCTTCGCGTCGAACATCATCGGGGCCATCGCCCGATAGTCGGCGCGCAGATCTTTGATCCTCGCGTCGCTCGGCAGAAGACGCAGCGTGCCCGGTTTCGCGGTGTCATAACTCGCCCAGGCCGAGCGGAAGAAGGTGGCCTTGTGCTTTGCCACTTGCGCGAGGAGATCGAAGTCCCGGCAGGCGGCCTTGCCATCTTGGGTGTCCAGCAGCATCGCGAGATCATAGAAATGCCGCGAGAAATACTGAGGGGTCGGCAATTCGGGCGGGCGGTGCGCTTCCGCGTGAAGTGCGGTCGCCTTTTCCCAGAATGTGCGCCGCGCCGAAAGCACACGGACGGCAGTCTCCGCGTTCTCGAAGAAGGCTGGAAAGTCTTCGGCTGCGTAGGGCCGGATCACCTTTTCCTCGGTTGGCCACGGATCACCGCGCGCGCCCAGTTCAAGTTTCACGCGTGGGGTGATGTAGGACATGCCTGCGTACTCGCCTGTCGCGAAAGCGGCGGGATAGTGAAAATTCAACGTCTGCGGATCGTTGGGGTCGATCACCAATGACCACTCACCGGCACTTGGTTCGCCCAGCTCTTTGACGAATGACGACTGCAAAGCTGGGAGCAGCTGGTTGGCGATATGTGTCCCAACGTCGCGGACGAGATCATCGATCAGCTTGGCGGCCTTGTTTTTCCCAAGGCCTTCTCGCTCGGGGTCGCGCTCCCCGGCGTAGCCAAGCTCGGCACGATCAAAGGAAAGATCAATGTCTTCGGAAAAGCGCCGGATCGCGTTGAACGCCTTCGAAAGAGACGTACCTCCTTTGAACACCAGCGAAGCGGTCGGCCCTTTCGGCAGGGTGAAAATGCGCCGGAGGGTCCAGCAGACCCAAAAATCCTTCTCGATGATGGCGTTCGCCACGCCCCGACCGGCGCCGGTTTCCCCGAAGAGGGCGGCGCGGTCCGCAGCGGGAAGGCGGGCGACCTTATCCAATGCGGTCGCCCGTCCCGAGATCGGCGATCGACAGCAAGGTGGCGCGCATCCAGGCTGGCGCTTGGGCGGCGCTTTTGGCGAGGGTCTTCTTGTCGCTGTCAGTGAGGCTTCGGGCAGCAACTTGCAGCACATCTGCAGCTCGGGCAGCGCCCACATGGCGCAGCGCCTGAACCACGGTTCCCGCCGGACTGCCGGGGGCAATCAGGTGCTTGGGTGAGGCGTGGCGGAGATCGACCACACGCTTGCCAAGAACCACGCGCCGGGATGGCCCATCCGTCAGCCAGGAGCTTTGGGCTGCAACCTGCGTTGAGAGGCCAAGTGCATTTGCGGCGCGCGCGCCATCGATCTGCAGATGCGAACCGGTTTCCCGGGCGAGGGCCTGCGCCACATCATCGGGTGTGGGGGTAAGGGCCCCGAGCTTTGGGTGCAACTTGGGGAAGTCGTAGAGCCCGCGTGCAAGCCGCCGGAGATGCCCTGCTTTAGCCAGGCGTGACAGGGCCTGATCGACGGTCGCACGGGCGGCCATATCGAGGAAGTCGCGCGGCGTGAACACGCTGCCGCGTCCGCTTGCGCGGACACGCTTCATGACCCGATCGGGAACGGAGGCGGACGTCGTCATCATATGTCAGAAAATAGGCTATTTTTTTCTGACAATCAAGTGCGGAGATTTTGGGCTGGATCTCGCATTGATCGACTGCAGGACTTCGGCAAGGAAGAATATGGCTCATCCCGGCAGGGCCGGGAGCGGGCTCTGGTCGTGCCGACGGGAGCCTGGCAGGCAGTCTCCCCCCCATTCGGGCAAAGATCCCTTGCGCGACGGCTGATCCAGCCGGAAGGAGGCCGATGGCGTGAGGTTCGGCGCGTTGCGGCCTCGTGCTAAAGGTCGGGTGGTGCGCGTGGCCCCCCTTCGTATTTATTGGCAGCATTGAAATTCGTGAGACCCCGGCCTGGAACAAGACGATCCTTTGAGACCAACGTAGCGGCTCGGCTGGCGAGCGGTGGGCATCCTGTGACGGGGCAGGGCGCCTGTCCTGGACCAAAGCCCCATCCCCCGCTTCCATTCGCTGTCCTTGGTCTGATCCGTCTCTTTGACACTCAACCCCAGAGGGGTCGGCTACGCGGGCGTGCCGCCCTCGCGGATTCGGACGAGCCGAACGCACGAGGGTGATTGCAGATCCGGTCAGACACTTCGGGCGCCTGTCGCGCGGGGGATGGTCCTCCGCCCCCAAGAAGACAGGAGCCAACCCCATGTCCTACAAGGATGCCACCGCTTTCGCCGCCTCCCTCGCCGCCACGCTGATGGTCTCGATTGTCGTGTTCCAGGCCGGGGACGGCACTCACGCAGCGATGCCGTCCGATGAATACGATGGCGACGAGGCCCTCGTCGCCCTGGAAATCGACCCCTGGCAATGAGGCGCGAAAGCGCCTCACTCCCCATCCGGGAGCGCTTGCCAGCGCGCCCGTCCGGGGAAACGGCGCCGAACCGAGGGGTCCGGCCAGGAAGAGGTCGAGGAGGGAGCGGGCAGGGCGAGCCCGCTGGGACAGAGAGAGCGGCGGCGGGCTCACCTGTAACCCGCTCTCCCCGGAGATCCCGAAATGACGATCCATCTACCCGGCCGCGCTGCGCCGGCCCCTGAAAGCTCGTCCGAACTGTCCCGCATCTTGGCCGAACAGGCCGAGCGTGATGCCGCCGAGGTGGCACTGCACGCCCGGAACAAAGAAGTGCTGTTCGACGGACTCCGCCATGTCGGCATTGCCCATGTGCTGGTCAGCTTCGATGGCTCGGGCGACAGCGGCCAGATCGAAAGCATCGAGGCCCGGAATGATGCCGACCAGAGCGTAACGCTGCCCGCCGCTCAGATCACCTTTGCCGGCATCGACTGGCAGAGCGGGGCACCCGCCGAGCGCCGTCTGACCCTTGAAGGTGCCGTCGAAGAACTGGTCTACGACCTCCTCTCCGATACGCATTCCGGCTGGCAGGACAACGACGGCGCCTATGGCGAGTTCTGCATCGATGCCCGCGCCCGGACCATCCATCTCGAGTTCAACGAGTGGTTCACCTCGTCCGGACTCTACACCCATGATTTCTGAGGGGCGACGATGGCACATCCCTATCACCACACCCTGTCTTCGGTGAAGAAATGGGGCGGGACAGTCGACGACTACCTCGCCTGCCATGAATTCTTCGACGCCTCGAAGCTCATCCTGGCGGACTTCCGGCACCGGGCGCTCCGCCACCATGCCGAGGGGATTTTCCTGCTGGAGCAGATCCACGGGAAAACCCTGACCCTGTCGACAGGTCGGGTCATCCCGACCCGCTGGGTTGGCGAACAACATGTCCGCGAGGATCTGGGTTTCATCCCGAGCTTTGCCGACTGGGCGCGATCGATCCGGGCCGAGCCCTGGATGGGCCGCACCCAGAAGATCGAAGCCGAGGTCGATCCGCATCTGGCGAGCCCCGTGCGGGAGGTCAGCTGACATGAGCCGCGCCTACCAGAACCTTGGACTGACTCCAGAGGCCTCTCCCCTCACGGTAGTCCGCACAGCGATCCGCCGGCTGCACCCCGACACGCTTGCAGTCCGCAGCTGGCGCGAGGCGCGCAAACGCTACTACCGCGAGCTTTTGCATGCCCATGCCGCCGCGCAACTCGCCGACCAAACCCCTCAGGCCGCGGAAGCGGGCTGATTTCCCTCTCACCATCGCAATCCACTGTGACCCGGCCATCGCGGCACGGGTCTATCATTCTGAAAGGAGCCCATCGTGGCTGACTATTTTACCCAATTCTCCTGCACCCTGGACGTGGGGACGCCTGAGAAGGCCGTCACTGCGCTCGATCTCTTCCTGCGCTTGCGCGAGGAAGACGAGGCCTCAGACGATCCGGCGTTCTCGGGCTTCGCCCTTTCACTGCCGGATGGCCCGGGCAGTTCGGTGCTCTGGTTCCATGACGACGGACAGGGCGATGTCGAAGGCGTCATCCGCTTTGTGCTGCGCCTTGCGGAAGAACTCGACCTCACCGGCCTTTGGGGCTTCGACTATGCCCACACCTGTTCCCGGCCCCGGCTGGAAGCGTTCGGCGGCGGCGCGCATGTCATCGACCTTGGGGCACGCAAGAGCCTCGGCTGGATCAGCACCCATGAATGGCTGACCGCCGCGCTGAACGGCGAAGACATCGACGCGGTGGAGGCGCTGGTCGCATGAACACGGCTGTTCCTTCCCGCAAACCCACCTCCTTCGCCATCCCGGCATTCGGCCGCAGTGCCGATGGCTTGACCGTGGCCCGGATCGGCGATGCCGCCTATGCCATGATCCCCACGGCTGACGGTCGACATTATCTCGGCAGCGGCTGGCGACTCTCCAAGCCCCTGTCGGACTGGAAGCGGTCCGACTTCTACGGCCATGGCGGCGATGTCGCCGACGAGGCTGCGTTCCGCGCCCTCGTTCAGGAACAGGCCGAGCATCAGGTCGAGAAGGCCACACTCGGTCGGCAGGAATTCCGCGCCTATGCCAACACGCCTTGGGGACCATCGCAGGGCGCGGTCCGCTACGGCGAGGGTGTGGTCTTCCACTCGACCTCCGGCCATGGCGGGTTCCACCTGACGGCGGACCGCAATGCCGAAGTCCATCCCTTGCTGCGTGAGACTGGAGGTTGGTACGAGGAGGATGCCGCCTGGGCCGCTGTCGCGACAGCCTGGCCCGATCTCTTCACGGGGCTCGAGCGCCGTCAGGCTGAAGAAACCCTGCGGCACAGCTGGCCGGATGCCTGGGAGGCGATGCGTGGCCGGGCGCTCAAGCCAGGCGAATCCCGCACACGCGACGGCGAAGCCTTTGCCCGCGACCATGCGAGCGATTGGGTCGTGATCTCGGCGATCTATTCCGACCAGTATCGCGGCTTCACCGAGGTGATCGCCACGCGCGGTGGCCGGCGCGATCCCAAGTCCGAGGAGCGTCGCTTCCTTGTCCCGTCCGGGGAGTACAAGGTCGGCGCCTTCGGCTTCGTCATCGATGAGGCGCGCCATGCCGTCTATGACGGCCCGTCG
>Ga0255097_1000421_pt1 | contig 17809 bp, 16 predicted proteins | sample Colum_Atlam_RepB_2_FD_188436 | JGI IMG/M metagenome (GOLD analysis project Ga0255097, IMG submission 188436) | Freshwater microbial communities from Columbia River, Oregon, United States - Colum_Atlam_RepB_8d | ecosystem: Environmental > Aquatic > Freshwater > River | place: USA: Oregon...
CCGTTCGTGACCTCGGGCCTGCGCCTGGGCTCGCCGGCCTCGACCACCCGCGGCTTCAAGGAGCCGCAGATGGCCCAGGTGGCGAACTGGATCGCGGACATCGTCGATGCCATGAGCGCCGGCGGCGACGTGGAGGCGGTCATCGCCCGCGTCCGCGGCGAGGTCGAGCAGCTCTGCGCCGGGTTCCCGGTGTACGGCTCGGTCAGGAAGGCCGCCTGAATTGATCGGCGGGTGAAAGCAGAAAGGCGGGAGCCGCCACAGGCTCCCGCCTTATTTTGCTGCAGCCGGATTCAGTCGTCCCGCATTTCCAGATTGCGGTTCACGCCCAGCGCCAGCAGCGTGCCGACGGCGCCCGAGAGCAGGTAGAGGCCGACGTAGCCCACGCCCAGGTTCGAGGCCAGGAACAGGGCCACCAGCGGCGCGAAGGCCGCGCCCACCAGCCAGGCGAAGTCCGAGGTGACGATGGCGCCGCTGTAGCGGTAGCGGCTGGGGAATGTGGAGTTGATGGCGCCGGCCGCCTGCGCGTGGCTGAAGCCCAGCAGCGTGAAGCCCACCAGGATGAACAGGTAGGCGCCCAGGCGGCTGCCTTCCTGGAAGACCGGCAGCATGCCGACGATGCTGAAGATGGCGATCAGCACGGCGCTGATGGCCAGGGTGGCGCGGCGGCCGATGCGGTCGGCCACCTTGCCGGAGACCAGCATGCTGATCACGGCCAGGGTGGCGCCGGCAATCTGCACGAACAGGTAGTCGGTGATCGCATCCTGCGTGAACAGCGAGGCCCAGGACAGCGGGAACACGGTGACCAGGTGGAACAGCGCGAAGCTGCCCAGCGGCGCGAAGGCGCCCAGCAGGATGCTGGCACGCTGCGTGCGGAACAATTCGCCGAGCGGCGCCGGCTCCAGCTCTCGCGACTTCAGCAGATGGGTGAACTCCGGCGTCACCACCAGGCGCAGGCGGGCGAACAGGGCGACCACGTTGATCGCAAAGGCCACGCAGAAGGGATAGCGCCAGCCCCAGGCCAGGAAGTCCTCGGGCTTGAGTTGCAGCAGCAGGAACACGAACAGGCCCGCCGCCAGCAGGAAACCCAGCGGGCCGCCGAGCTGCGGGATCATGGCGAACCAGCCGCGGCGCTGCGGCGGCGCATTCAGCGCCAGCAGCGAGGGCAGGCCGTCCCAGGTACCGGCCAGGGCCACGCCCTGGGCGATGCGGCAGACCGCCAGGATCACGACCGAGGCGACGCCGATCTTCTCGTAGCCGGGCAGGAAGGCGATGCCGGCGGTGGCGGTGCCGAGCAGGAACAGGGCGATGGTCAGCTTGGTGCCGCGCCCATACCAGTCATGGATGATGCGGAACAGCAGCGAGCCGAAGGGACGCGCCACGAAAGCCAGGGAGAAGATGCCGAAGGAGTAGTACATCGCCGTGGTCTTGTCGACGAACGGGAAGACCACGGACGGAAACACCAGGACGGCGGCGATGCCGAAGACGAAGAAGTCGAACATCTCCGACAGGCGGCCGATGATCACGCCGATCGCGATCTCGCCGGGAGCCACGCGGTGCTGGTCGGCCCCGGCTGCGTGGGCCTGGCCTTCCAGCGAGCCGGGGCCCGCATTCGATTCATGGCTGACGGTCGACATCCTGCTCTCGCTCGCTTGAGGGATTACCCCATCTGGTGCATAAGCTTCACATGGTCCGGGGTGCTCGCGACATAGGACAAAACGTCCAATCGCGAGGCCCGGCCCGGCTGCTTAAAGTGAGTCATCCGGTATAACCGAAAGATACGCCATGGCTGCCAGAATTGCTCGCTGCATCCTGTTGTTACCGCTGGCCTTTCTCCTGGCCGGCTGCGACTGGGTGGTGCTGCGCCCCTCGGGCGACATCGCCATGCAGCAGCGCGACCTGATCGTGGTGTCCACGGTCCTGATGCTGCTGATCGTGCTGCCGGTGATGGCCCTGACGGCGCTTTTTGCCTGGCGCTACCGCCAGTCGAACAGGGAAGCGACCTATGACCCCGAATGGCACCATTCGACCCAGCTGGAACTGGTGATCTGGTCGGCACCCCTGCTGATCATCATCGCCCTGGGCGCGGTGACCTGGATCGCCACCCATACCCTGGACCCCTTCCGCCCGCTGGAGCGCATCGACGCGCAGCGCGAACTGGCCGCCGACGTGAAGCCGCTGAAGGTGCAGGTGGTGGCCATGGACTGGAAGTGGCTGTTCATCTACCCCGACTACGGCATCGCCAGCGTCAACGAGATGGCAGCGCCGGTGGACGTGCCCATCGAGTTCAGCATCACCGCCTCCACGGTGATGAACTCCTTCTTCGTGCCGGCCCTGGCCGGCCAGATCTACGCCATGCCCGCCATGGAGACCAAGCTGCACGCCGTCATCAACAAGGCCGGCGACTACGAGGGCTTCTCGGCCAACTACAGCGGCCACGGCTTCTCGCACATGCGCTTCCGTTTCGCCGGCCTCAGCGGCGCCGGCTTCGACGCCTGGGTGGCCAAGGTGAAGGCCGCCAAGGACCCGCTGAACCGCGAGGAGTACCTGCGCCTGGACCAGCCCAGCGAACGCGAGCCGGTGCGCCACTACGGCACGACCGTGGCGGGCCTGTTCGACGCGGTGGTCAATCTCTGCGTGGACCCCGCCAAGATGTGCATGCGCGACATGATGGCCATCGACGCCCGCGGCGGCCTGGGGCTGGCCGGCGTCTACAACGTCTCGCGCCTGGCCTACGACCGGCCGCGGTCGCGCGACGCCCGCGCCCAGGCCGAGGCCTTCGTGCTGTCGCTGTGCCAGGTCGGCCCCGAGGTGATGCTGTCGCCCGCCGCCGACGCCCCGATGTACGGCCTGCTGCGCTAGAGATTCATCATGCAAGAACGTTCGGAACTGATGCAGACCCTGTTCGGCCGCCTCACGCTGGAGGCCATTCCCTACCACGAGCCGATCCTGGTCTGGACCTTCGTGGCCACCGCGATCCTGGGCATGTCCCTGCTCGCGTACATCACCAGGAAGCGCGCCTGGGGCACGCTGTGGAACGACTGGTTCTGCAGCATCGACCACAAGAAGATCGGCGTGATGTACATGATCCTGGGCATCGTCATGCTGCTGCGCGGCTTTGCCGACGCCATCATGATGCGCGCCCAGCAGGCCTTCGCCTTCGGCGACTCGATGGGCTACCTGCCGCCGCATCACTACGACCAGATCTTCACCGCCCACGGCGTGATCATGATCTTCTTCGTGGCCATGCCCTTCGTCACCGGCCTGATGAACTACGTGGTGCCGCTGCAGATCGGCGCGCGCGACGTGGCCTTCCCCTTCCTGAACAACTTCAGCTTCTGGATGACCACCGCCGGCGCGGTGCTGGTGATGATGTCGCTGTTCGTCGGCGAATTCGCGCAGACCGGCTGGCTGGCCTACCCGCCGCTGTCGGGCATCGCCTACAGCCCCAGCGTGGGCGTGGACTACTACATCTGGGCCCTGCAGATAGCCGGCGTGGGAACACTCTTGTCGGGCGTGAACCTGCTGGTGACCATCGTCAAGATGCGCGCCCCTGGCATGACGCTGATGAAGATGCCGGTGTTCACCTGGACGGCGCTGTGCACCAACGTGCTGATCGTGGCCGCGTTCCCGGTACTGACGGCCGTGCTGGGCCTGCTGTCGCTGGACCGCTACGTGGGCACCAACTTCTTCACCAACGACTTCGGCGGCAACGCCATGATGTACGTGAACCTGATCTGGATCTGGGGCCACCCTGAGGTCTACATCCTGATCCTGCCGCTGTTCGGCGTGTTTTCGGAGGTGGTCTCCACCTTCAGCGGCAAGCGCCTGTTCGGCTACACCTCGATGGTCTACGCCACCGTGGTGATCACGATCCTGTCGTACCTGGTGTGGCTGCACCACTTCTTCACGATGGGCTCGGGCGCCAGCGTCAACTCGTTCTTCGGCATCACCACGATGATCATCTCGATCCCCACGGGCGCCAAGATGTTCAACTGGCTGTTCACGATGTACCGCGGCCGCATCAAGTTCGATGTGCCGATGCTGTGGACCATGGGCTTCATGTTCACCTTCGTCATCGGCGGCATGACCGGCGTTCTGCTGGCCGTGCCCCCGGCGGACTTCGTGCTGCACAACAGCCTGTTCCTGATCGCGCACTTCCACAACGTGATCATCGGCGGCGTGGTGTTCGGCGTGTTCGCCGGCATCAACTACTGGTTCCCCAAGGTGGCCGGCTTCAAGCTCGACGAGTTCTGGGGCAAGGTCTCGTTCTGGTTCTGGCTGGTCGGCTTCTGGGTGGCCTTCGCGCCGCTCTACGTGCTGGGCCTGATGGGTGTGACCCGCCGCGTCAGCCACTTCGAGGACATGAGCCTGCAGATCTGGTTCCAGATCGCCGCGGTGGGCGCGGTGCTGATCGGCGTGGGCATCCTGGCCTTCCTGATCCAGATCTTCGTCAGCATCCGGCGCCGCGACAGCCTGCGCGACGAGACCGGCGACCCCTGGAACGGCCGCACCCTGGAGTGGGCCACCTCGTCGCCGCCGCCGGCCTACAACTTCGCCTTCACGCCTCGCGTGCACGACCAGGACGCCTGGTTCGACATGAAGCGCCGCGGCCACCAGCGCCCGGTGAGCGGCTTCGTGGACATCCACATGCCGAGGAACACCGCCGCCGGCATCGTGCTGGCCGGCATCGCCACGGTCTGCGGCTTCGCCCTGATCTGGCACATCTGGTGGCTGGCCGCGGCGTCGTTCTTCGGCCTGATCGCCGCCACCATCATCCACACCTTCAACTACGACCGCGACCACCACATCCGCGCCGATGAGGTGAGCCGCGTCGAAGACCAGCGCACGAGCCAGCTCGCGGCGCTGCAAAAGGCGGGAGCCTGAAACCATGAGTGCACACGCCGCTGAAACCACCTTCCCGCCGGACAGCTTCTACGACACCGGCGAGCATCACCCGCAGAACGGGACGATGCTGGGCTTCTGGCTCTACCTGATGAGCGACTGCCTCATCTTCGCCGTGCTGTTCGCGATGTACGGCGTGGTGGGCGCCAACTATGCCGCCGGCCCCGGCCCCAAGGACCTGTTCGACCTGGGGCTGGTGGCGGTCAATACCTCGATGCTGCTGCTGTCGTCGATCACCTACGGCTTCGCGATGCTGGAAATGGCGCGCGGCCGCCAGAACGCCGTGCTGGGCTGGCTGGCGATCACCGGCCTGTTCGGCCTGGCCTTCGTCGGCCTGGAACTCTACGAGTTCAACCACTTCATCCACGAGGGCGCCGGCCCGCAGCGCAGCGCCTTCCTGTCGGCCTTCTTCGCGCTGGTAGGCACCCACGGCCTGCACGTCAGCTTCGGCATCGTCTGGCTGGCGGTGCTGATGGTGCAGGTGCGCAAGATGGGCCTGACCGAGCCCAATCGCCGCCGCCTGGCCTGCCTCAGCCTGTTCTGGCATTTCCTCGACGTCGTCTGGATCGGCGTCTTCACCTTCGTCTACCTGATGGGAGTGCTGCGATGAGCACCGCCGACACGGAACACGCCTACGACCAGCGCCATGTCCACAGCCATCACCATCCCGAGGGCGAGGCCCACGGCACGTTCAAGGGCTACATGACGGGCTTCATCCTGTCGGTGATCCTGACGGCGATACCGTTCTGGCTGGTGATGGGCGACGTGCTGCCCAGCAAGCAGGCCACGGTGTTCATCATCATGGGCTTCGCGGTCGTGCAGATCCTGGTGCACATGATCTACTTCCTGCACATGAACACCAGCTCCGAGGGCGGCTGGAACATGCTGGCGCTGATCTTCACGCTGGTGCTGGTGGTGATCACGCTGGCCGGCTCGCTGTGGGTCATGTTCAACATGAACGACAACATGATGCCGGTCTCGGCGCACGAGATGCGCAACGCGCCGTGACGCCGGACGAGGCCAGGCCGCGCTCCGCCGCAAGCCTCGCGCTGCTGGGGATCGTCGGCCTGGCCCTGTTCGCCGGGCTGGTCTGGCTCGGCAACTGGCAGGTCCAGCGCCGCGCCTGGAAGCTGGACCTGATCGAGCGGGTGGAGCAGCGCCTGAAGGCCGCCCCGTCTCCCGCCCCCGGGCCCGAGGCCTGGGCCGCCATCGGCGGGCCCGACGAGTACCGCCGGGTCGTCGCCGAGGGCGAGTTCCTTCACGACAAGGAAGCCTGCACCCAGGCCGCGACGAAGCTCGGCGCCGGCTGCTGGGTCATGACCCCGCTGCGGCAGGCCGACGGCTCCCTGGTCTGGATCAACCGCGGCTTCGTGCCGCCGGAGCGGCGCGACCCGGCCCGCCGCCCGGCGGGACAACTCGCGGGGCCGCAGCGGGTCGAGGGCCTGCTGCGCCTGACCGAACCCGGCGGCGGCTTCCTGCGTCGCAACGATCCCGCCGCCGGCCGCTGGCACTCGCGCGACGTGGCGGCCCTGACGGCCTCCCGCGGCCTGCCCGCGGACCGCGCGGCACCCTATTTCATCGACGCCGCCGCCTCGGCGGAGGGCGGCCCGGTCGGCGGCCTGACCGTGGTGAGCTTCCACAACAGCCACGCGGTCTACGCGCTGACCTGGTATGGGCTGGCGCTGATGGTGGCGGGCGGCCTGGGCATGGTGGGGCGGCGCGAATGGCGGCTGCGGCGCGGCCGGCACGCTTGAACGGACGCCGGAGCTCCGAGCCGCCGCCATACCGGGGCAAGCCGGGATCCAACCGATCCGACGTCCACTCCCGTTCGGGACCGGATATCGGCTTCCGCCGGGATGACGGTACATCCCAAGCTCTTGCCCACGGTAGGATCACGCCCATGTCGCTGATCCAGACCACCGCCCGCAATCTCTCGCTGCTCGCCTCCATGGGCCAGACGGCGGGCCAGCAGAACCTGATGCAGCTGATCCAGCTGCGCTGGATGGCGGTATTCGGCCAGGTGCTGACCATCGCCCTGACCACCTCCCTGTTCGGCATCCCGCTGCCGCTGCAGGAGATGTTCGCGGTGGTGGGCTGCCTGATCCTGCTCAACCTGTTCAGCCTGCTGCGCCCGCGGCGGCTGGGCGAGGTGCGCAACGCCGACCTGCTCGCCGGCCTGCTGCTGGACGTGGCGGCGCTCACGGCCCTGCTCTACTACAGCGGCGGCGCCACCAATCCCTTCGTGTTCCTCTACCTGCTGCAGGTGGCGCTGGGCGCGGTGCTGCTGGAAACCTGGTCGGCCTGGCTGCTGCTGGGCGTCACCAGCCTCTGTTTCGCCGGCCTCATGCACTGGTACCGGCCGCTGCAGATGCCGAGCCACGAGGAACTGTTCCAGCTGCACGTGCTGGGCATGCTGGTCTGCTTCGTGCTCGACGTGGCCCTGATGGTGGTGTTCATGACCCGCATCAACGCCAACCTGCGGCGGCGCGACGCGCGCCTGGCCGATCTGCGCCAGCAGGCGGCGGAGGAGGACCACATCGTGCGCATGGGCCTGCTGGCCTCGGGTGCCGCGCATGAGCTGGGCACGCCGCTGGCGACGCTGTCGGTGATCCTCGGCGACTGGAAGCGCATGCCGCAGTTCCGCGACGACCCCGAGCTGCTGCAGGAGATCGTGGACATGGAGGGCGAGGTGCGGCGCTGCAAGTCCATCGTCACCGGCATCCTGATGTCGGCCGGCGAGGCTCGCGGCGGCGCCCTGGCGGTGACGACCGCCGGCAGCTTCCTGGACGAGCTGGTCGGCGAATGGTGCAACACGCGCCCCTCGGTGAGCCTGGACTACCGCATCGACGACGCCTCGGGCAGGACCTGGATGAAGGAGCCGGTGATTTCCGACTCCGCCCTCAAGCAGGTGATCTGCAACGTGCTGGACAATGCCGCCGACGCCTCGCCGGACTGGGTGGGCCTGGCGGCCGGCTGCGCCGACGGGCTGCTGACGCTGACGGTGCAGGACCGTGGCCCCGGTTTTGCTCCGGAGATGCTGGAGAAGATCGGCAAGCCCTACCAGTCCAGCAAGGGCCGCCCGGGCGGCGGCCTCGGCCTGTTCCTGGTGGTGAACGTGCTGCGCAAGCTCGGCGGCCAGGTGCGCGCGGAGAATCTGCCGGAAGGCGGCGCCCGCGTGCGCCTGCAGCTGCCGCTGTCCGCGCTGGCGATCGGAGAGGACGATGAACGACGCGGCTGAACACCTGATGCTGATCGTGGAGGACGATGCCGCCTTCGCGCGTACGTTGAAGCGCTCCTTCGAGCGGCGCGGCTGCCGCGTGCTGCACGCCTGCAGCGTCGAGGAGACCCGCGAGCTGCTGAAGACGGAGGCGCCCGAGCGCGCCGTGGTGGACCTCAAGCTCGGCCAGGAATCGGGCCTGAGCGTGGTGCAGATGCTGCACCAGCACGATCCGGAGATGATGATCGTGGTCCTGACCGGCTTCGCCAGCATCGCCACCGCCGTGGAGGCGATCAAGCTCGGCGCCTGCAACTACCTGGTCAAGCCCTCCAACACCGACGACATCGAGGCCGCCTTCAGCAACGAGCCGGCGGAGCCGCAGCTGCAGGCTCCGGTGGCGGCACGCCCCACCTCCATCAAGACGCTGGAGATGGAGCGCATCCACGAGGTGCTGGCCGAGACCGGCTTCAACATCTCCGAGACCGCGCGCCGCCTGGGCATGCACCGCCGCACGCTGGCCCGCAAGCTGGCCAAGCGCTGGGTGCCCTGATACCGCGCGGCTAAGGCACCGCGCGGTAGAGATTCACGATGCTGGAGAAATCCAGCGCGCCCGATTCCCGACTGTGCAGTCCGTAGAGGTTGCGCGCCAGTTCGCCCAGCGGGATCGGGCTGCCGCTGGCGATGGATGCCTCCGCCGCCAGCCCCAGGTCCTTGAGCATCAGGCTGCTGCCGAACCCGCCTCTGTAGCCGCGCGAAGCCGGCACGTCGCCCTGCACGCCAGGCCAGGGGTTGTACAGCTCCAGCGACCAGTTGCGGCCGGAACTCTTCACCATGATCTCCGACAGCACCTTGGGATCGAGGCCGTTGGCTACGCCCAGCGCCAGCGCCTCCGCGGTGCCGGCCATGTGGATTGCCAGCAGCATGTTGTTGGCGATCTTGGCCACCTGCCCCGCGCCGTTGCCGCCGGCATGGAAGATATTCTTGCCCATGGCCCCCAGCAGCGGGCGCGCCCGTTCCAGCGCGTTGGCTGTACCGCCGACGATGAAGGTCAGCGTGCCCGCCGCCGCCCCGGCGGTGCCGCCGGAGACCGGCGCGTCGATGAAGACGACGCCGCGCGCCTGCGCCGCCTCGGCGACCTTGCGCGAGCTGGCCGGGGCGATGGTGGAGCAGTCGATCACCAGCGTGCCGGGGGCGATCTTCGCGGCCAGGCCGTCGGCGCCGAGGTACAGCGATTCGACATGCTGGCTGGCGGGCAGCATGGAGATCACGGTCTCCGCTCCCTGTACAGCCTCCGCCGGGCTGGCCGCCACCGTGGCGCCGGCCGCACGCGCGGCCTCCAGCGCGGCGGGCGAAAGATCGAACACGCGCAGGGCGTGGCCGGCCTTGATCAGGTTGAGCGCCATGGGACCGCCCATGTTGCCGAGGCCGATGAATGCGATGTTGCTCATGTTTTTCCTCTATCTGGTCTCCTCTCGCCCGCTTGCGGGAGAGAGCATTTGGCATTGCTCCGGGAGTGGCTCGATGCTGCTCCCCAGTGGGTCGAATGCGCCCCTCTCCCGCGAGGGAGAGGGGAATCGGTTATGCGCCCACCGACGCCACGCTGTCCGTCCAGGGCGCACGGAAGTGTTCTTCCACCCAGTCCGGCGTCACTTCCGCCAGCGTCGGCGGCGTCCACTTCGGCGCGTTGTCCTTGTCGATCAGCAGGGCGCGCACGCCTTCGGCGAAGTCCGGGTGCGCGCAGCACTGCAGCGCCACGACCAACTCCAGGCGGAAGACCTCGGCCAGGCTCAACGAGGCGGCACGCTCGCGCAGCGCCCAGACCAGCGCGGCCGTCGTGGGCGAGCCGGCGGCGAGCGTCGCTGCCGCGCGCTTGAGCCAGGGGTCATCGCCGGCATAGCCGGTGATGGCGGCATGCACCTCGCGCAGCGTCGCGCCCGCGGCAAGCGCCTCGATGGCCTGCGCATGCTGCTGCAGCGGCGAGGCCGGCAGCAGTTCCTGCGCGCGCGCGGAGAATTCCGCCAGCAGCTTGCCGAGTGCCGCCCGGTTGGCATCGGCGTCGCCGGTCCAGTCCACGGCCGCAAGCTGACGGAACAGGCTGTCGCGATCGGCGCTGCGGACGAAGTGATCGCCCAGGCCCGCCACCAGCAGATCGTGCCCGTTGATGGAGGCGCCGGTCAGGGCCAGGAATAGCCCCATGCGGCCGGGCATGCGGCGCAGGAACCAGCTGCCGCCCACATCGGGGAACAGGCCGATGCTGATCTCCGGCATGGCCACGCGCGAGGTCTCGGTGACCACGCGGTGGCTGGCTCCCGCCATCAGGCCCAGGCCGCCGCCCATGACGATGCCGCTGCCCCAGACCATCAGCGGCTTGGGATAGCGATGGATGCGGTAGTCAAGGCTGTATTCCTCGTCGAAGAACGCGAGGTTCGCCAGGTTGGGCGGCGGCCCCCGGTGCTCCCGGATGGCGCGATACAAGCTGCGCACGTCTCCGCCGGCACAGAAGGCCTTTTCGCCGGCTCCGTGCAGCACCACGCAGGCGATGCCGGGGTCCGCAGCCCAGCGCTGCAACTGAGGATCGAGCAGGCGAATCATCGGCAGGCTCAGCGCGTTGAGCGACTTCTCGGCGTTGAGCTGCGCGAAGCCGATGCGCTTGCCGTTGGCCGCCGACTGCTCGCGGAACAGCACCGGGGCTTCGAGCGTCGTCGTGTCAGCCATTGCGCCACTCCGGCTTGCGCTTCTCCAGGAAGGCGTTGACGCCCTCCTTCTGGTCCTGCGTGTCGAACAGATCGACGAAGCGCTCGCGCTCCACCGGCAGGATCTGGCGCAGGGGGTTGCCGCGCGCGCCCTGGATCAGGCTCTTGCAGGCAGCGACGCTGGTCGGGCTTTGCTTGGCCGCCTGCGCGGCCAGCAGCAATGCCGCCTCCAGCGAGCCGCCGCTGGGCACCACCTGCTCGACCAGGCCGATGCGCAGGGCGGTGGCGGCATCGATGCGCTCGCCGCAGAGGATCAGGCGCTTGGCCCAGCCCTCGCCCACCAGCCAGGGCAGGTTCTGCGTGCCGCCGGCGCAGGGCAGCAGGCCCACGGCGGCTTCCGGCAGCGCCATCTGCGCGTGCTCCTCGGCGATGCGCAGGTCGCAGGCCAGGGCGGCTTCCAGGCCGCCGCCCATGGCATAGCCGTTGATCGCGGCGATGCTGACGCCGCGGAAATCCGACAGCGCCTCGAAGGCCTCGCCGAAGCGGCGCGCCAGCTCGCGCGCACGCGCCTTGTCACCGTCGGCGAACAGCTTGAGATCCGCGCCGGCGGAGAAGAACTTGGCGCCCTCCCCGGTGATGACCAGGGCGTAGATCCCGCGGTCGGCATTCAGGTCGGCGACCAGGCGCTTCAGGCCGGCCAGGCTTTCCGCCGTCCAGGTATGCGCCGGCGGGTTGCTCAGGAACAGCACCGCCGTGTGGCCGCGCTTCTCCAGCTTCAGGTTGGGGTAGCTCATCTCAACTCCTCGGTTGCGCCTTCGCGCAGTACGGCGCGGGCGACGATCACCCGCATGATTTCGTTGGTTCCTTCCAGGATCTGGTGCACGCGGTTGTCGCGGACGTGCCGCTCCAGCGGCAGCTCGCGCGTGTAGCCGTAGCCGCCGTGCAGCTGCAGGGCCTCGTTGGCGACGTTGAACCCGATGTCGGTGGCGTAGCGCTTGGCCATGGCGCAGTAGGTGGTGGCGTCGAGGCTGCCGGTATCCAGTTTCCACGCGGCCAGGCGCACCATCTGGCGCGCGGCGACCAGCTCGGTGAGCATGTCGGCCAGGCGGAACTGCAGCGCCTGGAACTGCGACAGCTCGCGGCCGAACTGCCGGCGCACGTTCAGGTACGACTGCGCGCGCTCCAGCGCAGACTGCGCGGTGCCAACCGAGCAGGTGGCGATGTTGATGCGCCCGCCGTCCAGGGCCTTCATGGCGATGGAGAATCCCTCGCCCTCGGCCCCCAGGCGGTACTCCGCGGGCACCTCGACGCCGTCGAAACTGATGGCGCGCGTGGGCTGGCTGTTCCAGCCCATCTTGTGCTCCTTCTTGCCGTAGGAGATGCCCGGCGAATCGGCGGGCACGGCGAAGGCCGTGATGCCGCGGGCGCCGTCGTCGCTGGTGCGGGCCATCACCAGCAGCAGGTCGGTATCGCCGGCGCCGGAGATGAAGACCTTGGCCCCGCTGATGCGGTAGCGGTCGCCGTGGCGCTCGGCGCGCGTGCGCAGCGCGGCCGCATCCGAGCCCGCCCCCGGCTCGGTCAGGCAGTAGCTGCCCAGCGCGCGGCCGGAGGTCAGCAGCGGCGCCCAGCGTTCCAGCACCTCCGCCTGGCCCCAGGTGGAAACCACCCAGGTCATCATGTTGTGGATCGTGATGTAGGCCGTGGTGCTGGTGCAGCCCGCCGCCAGCTCCTCGAAGATCACGGCGGCGTCGAGCCGCTTCAGCCCCAGGCCGCCCGCGCTCTCCGGCGCGTAGATGCCGCAGAAGCCCAGTTCCCCGGCCTTGGCGATGGTCTGCCGCGGGAACTCGGAATCCGCGTCCCATTGCGCGGCCTTGGGGGCCAGTTCATGGCGCGCGAAGTCGCGCGCCGCCGCTTGCAGCGCCTGCTGCTCGTCGTTGAGTGAGAACTCCATGATCCATGGCCTTCATTTCAGGCTGATCGTGGTGTTCACTCCGACCGACAGGCTGCTGTCGTCGAACCAGCGCTGCGTGACCGTCTTGGTCTGGGTATAGAACAGGATCACCTGCTTGCCGTAGGGTCCCAGATCACCCAGCTTGGAGGCGCGCGAGCCGGTGAAGGAGAACAGCGGGACCGGCACCGGAATGGGTACGTTGATGCCGACCTGGCCGATGTCGATGTCCTCCTGGAACTTGCGCGCGGCGGCGCCGGACTGCGTGAACAGCGCCACGCCATTGCCGTTGGGATTGGCGTTGACCAGTTCGATGGCCTCGTCCAGCGAGGCGGCGGTGAGCACGACCAGCACCGGCCCGAAGATTTCCTGGTCGTAGATCGCCATGCCCGGCTTCACGCCGGAAAAGATCGTGGGTCCGACGAAGTTGCCCTTCTCGTAGCCGGCGACCTGCGGCCGGCGGCCGTCCAGTTCCAGCGTCGCACCCTCGGCAATGCCGCGCTCGATCAGGCCGCTGATGCGTTCCAGCGCCGCGCAGGACACCACCGGGCCGACGTCGGTGCCCGGCTCGGTGCCGGCGTTGACCTTGAGCGCCCTCGCCTTGGCCACCAGCTCGGGCAGCCAGTTCGCAGCCTCTCCGACCAGCACGGCGGTGGAAGCGGCCATGCAGCGCTGGCCGGCGGCGCCGAAGGCTGCGCCGGCGAGGTTGTTGAGCGTCTGCTCCTTGTTGGCGTCCGGCAGCACCACCGCATGGTTCTTGGCGCCCATCATGCATTGCGCGCGCTTGCCGGCCAGGGTGGCGCGGTTGTAGACGTGCGTGCCGACCCGGGTCGAGCCCACGAAGGACACCGCCTTGATGTCCGGGTGGTCGCAGATGCCGTTGACGATGTCCGGCCCGCCATGGACCACGTTGAGGACGCCCTTGGGAATGCCCGACTCCAGTGCCAGTTCCACCAGGCGCATGGTCACCATGGGATCCTGCTCGGAGGGCTTGAGCACGAAGGTGTTGCCCGTGGCGATGGCCATGGGGAACATCCACAGCGGGATCATCGCCGGGAAGTTGAAGGGCGTGATGCCGGCGCAGACGCCCAGCGGCTGCAGCAGGGTGTAGGTATCGACGCCGCCGGCGACGTTGGTGGCCAGCTCGCCCATCTGCAGCGTGCCGATGTTGGCGGCATGCTCCACCACCTCCAGGCCGCGGAAGATGTCGCCTTCCGCATCGGGCAGGGTCTTGCCCTGCTCCGCGGTGAGGATGGCCGCCAGCTCCTTCATGTTCTCGCGGATCAGCTGCTGGTACTTCAGGAAGATGCGGGCGCGCACGCCGATGGGCGTCTTGCGCCAGGCCCTGAAGGCCTGCTTCGCCGCAGCCACCGCGGCATCGAGTTCGGCCGGCGTGGCGAAGGGCACGCGGGCCAGCACTTCCTGCGTGGCGGGGTTGACCACGTCGCGCCACTCGCGCGAGGTCGATTCGATGAATTCGCCGTTGATCAGCAGCTTGACGCTGGGGATGGCCGCATTGGGCTTGAGGACAGCCGACATGGTGTGTGCTCCGCGAGATGTCGCGGTTTGCCCGGCAAGGCGCGCACGGCCGCCCGGCCGGGCAAGGCTCGGGTCAGGGCACGCGCTCTTCGTGTTTCCGTCTGCAAACCGCCATGCCGTCACGCCCTCCGCGAACGGGATTCTTGAACGCAGGCCCTGGCTTTCCAGGTCATGCGCATGCAGGCCGGTCTCCGGACTCGCAAGGATTTCTGCGCGGCCTTCCCGATGCGTGACATCAGTGGCGTAGAGGCGCAGCGACGCTTGCTTACCGTTGCGGGGGCAGTTGCGGACTGGCCGGGCTTGTCGCCCAGGGCACCGCATTCCCGTTTCACCCTGGATCCGGAAAGGACCAGGGCACCTGCATGGCGCGGATTCTAGTGCGGGAGCCAGGCGGATACAGTGACGGAAGCGATCCGCTCGTCTGGATTATTTTGCCATGTCGGTCCGCCGCCTAGCGGCCGGGGATCAGCGCAGACGGTCGAGGATCGCCGCCTCGTCGGCCACCGCGAATCCGGCATGCAGCCAGCCTTCTTTTGCAATGACCGGCCGCTTCACCAGCGACGGCTGGGCCGCGAGCAGGGCGGCGGCGTTGCCGGCCGTGAGGCCGTCCCGGATGGATTCGTCCAGCCTGCGCCAGGTGGTGCCCTTGCGGTTGACCACGGCATCCACGCCCAGCGCGTCGATCCAGGACTGCGCCAGCTCGCGCGGCAGGCCTTCGGTCTTGAAGTCGTGGAAGCGGTAGGCGATACCGGCTTCCGCCAGCCGGCGCAGCGCGCGCTGCACGGTGTCGCAGTTCTTGATGCCGTGGACGACGATCATGGGAAGGTCCGGAAGGATTCGGGCCGCGAGCTTAGCTCCTTCAGTCCTCCGACAGGATGGTCTGCATCAGCGCACGGTAGTAGGCCACGCGCGGGAAGCGGTTGATGCCGAGGTTGAAGGTCCGGTAGCTGACGCCCCAGTGGTGCGTGCGCACCGCGCCCAGGTGCCGGTTGTGCGACGCGGGCAGCTGCGGGGCCTCCGGCAGCAGGTTGTCCGGCAGCGCGACCTGCCCGTCGTTGTAGACGGTGATCGGGTCGGTGACCAGGGCCTGGCGGTGCATGGCCCAGTCATCGAGGTTGAACTGCCACCAGCGGCGGCGGTAGTCGGCCAGCGGCATGATCGCCGCCGCCGTGTAGTAGCGCAGTTGCGGCGGCAGGCGCGGCGCGTAGTCGCGCGCCCGCTCCTGCCGCACGGCATGACCCAGCGCACCGACGCCGTGCATCATGTCGTCGCAGAGCTGCGGCGTGCCCAGGCCCACCAGCCTGCCGAACCAGGGATGCCGCCGCGCGAAGGCCACCAGCTTGTCCATGGCCACCAGCTGCGGCGATTCGCCGATGCAGTCATCGGCCAGGTACGAGCCGCCGATGTCGCCGCAGAGGCCGAGGAAGCCGCGCGTCGCCGGCAGGATGAACTCGTCGGCGAGGACGCCGCCATGCAGGTCGGCCAGCAGCTCCAGCGACAGCGGCGCGCCATAGGAGTAGCCGATGAAGAACAGGCGATAGCCCTCGGCCACCCAGCGGCGCAGGCTCGGGCTGCCCTGCAGCAGGCGGGACAGCGCCGGCACGATGTGCGGGCTGGCGGCATTGGAGCGCGGATAGCGCAGGTAGACCAGCTTCAGCCCGTCGCCGTCCTGGTAGAGCTGCTCGCGCGTGCCCTCGCCGTCCGGGTGCAGCATCAGCACCGTATGCGGCGAGTCCTTGCGCTGCACCTGCTCGTGCCAGGAGAAATTCTTCAGCGTCTCGTGCGTGAAGCCGGGCACCATCACCAGCACGGTCTTCTCGCGGCGGAAGAAGTGCTCGTCGATGCGCAGCGAGGGTTCCGGCAGGGTCTTCAGCAGCTCCTCGATGTCGGCTTCGCCATAGGCCAGGTGATCCAGGCCGCGGTCGCGCTGCGGCCCGAGGATGCGCAGCGCCGCCGGATCGTAGGGCTTCCACATCCGGCGCGCGATCTGCGCCGGGGCATGGCCCTCGGCGCGCAGCTGCCACAGGAAATGGTCCCGGAACCGCCGGGCGGCCTCGTCGTGCATGGTTCCCCTCGTCCCTATCCGCTTGTTTTGCCGGCTACGGTAGCGCGAAGAACCCACATTCATCGAGCGACGCTTGAACTGTGCCAGTTATCAATGTAAACATTACATCGGAACATGCCGATCGCCGGAGTCCGAAACATCATGACCAGCCGCACCGAGCGCCACGTCCTTCAGTCGCGCCGCGCCCAGTTCGATTTCAGCCAGACGCCGCTGCACTGGATTCCGGACGACCCTTTCGCGACCCACATGGTCAACGGCATTCACCTGCTGCTGCCGGCCGGCGAGCTATGGTTCTGCCGCGTCTACAACCAGGCGCTGCCGCTGGTGAAGGATGCCGCGCTGCGCCAGGACGTGGAAGGCTTCATCCGCCAGGAAGCCTGGCATGCGCGCGCGCACATCGGCGCCCACGACTACCTGCGGCGGCACGCCCTGGAGACCGACGAGTTCCTGGCCCGGGCCAACCGCCTGTTCGGAGACCTGCTGGGAGATACGCCCTTTGGCCTGAAGCTGCTGAAGCGCGAGCCGCTGAAGCGGCACTGGCTGGTGCTGCGCATCGGCCTGATCGCCGCGATCGAGCACTTCACCGGCATGCTGGGCCAGTGGGCGATGGACAACCGCAGCTGGGACAAGGCGGACCCGGTGATGGCGGACCTGTTCCGCTGGCACCTGGCCGAGGAAGTGGAGCACCGCTGCGTCGCCTACGACCTGTTCGAGCATCTGTGCCGTACCCAGCTGGGCTTCTACGTGAGCCGCCAGGCCCTGATGGCCGTGGTCTTCCCGATGTTCCTGTTCGCGCTGTCCGAGAGCTACCGCGAACTGGCCAGCCAGGACCGCAGCGACCGCGCCAGCCGTGCACTGTCGCGCCGCTCGCTGCTGCGCCTGCTGCTGGAGCTGGAAAGGGTCGGCCAGCGCACCGGGAACGTCCCGCCGTTCAGCTTCCTGGTGGCGGGGGCGCTGCGCTGGATCTCGCCGCGCTTCCACCCGGCCACCGAGGGCGACACGCAGCAGGCGCTGGACTACCTGGCGCGCTCGCCGGCCGCTCGCGCCGCCATGCAGCAATAGGCCGGCGCGGCAAGCCTAGTGCTTGCCGTCTTCCTGCAGCTCGGCTTCCGGCAGGTAGGACACGCCCTTCATGCCGGAGTCCAGGATCGCCTGGCGCAGTACGGCGATGGCCTTGCGGCGCGGCCAGGACTTGCGCCAGACCAGGGCGATGCGGCGATTGGGCGACGGCGGTACGAAGGGCTTGGCCAGCAGGTGGCCCGGGTCCTGCGCGCGGTTCTCGACCGAAGCGCGCGGCAACACGGTGATGCCCAGGCCGCCGACCACCATGTGGCGGATCGTCTCCAGGCTGCTGCCGCTCTGCGGCCGCGGGCCGTTGCCGTCGGGCTCCACGCACTTGGGGCAGGCCTCGATCACCTGCTCGCGGAAGCAGTGGCCGGGCCCGA
>Ga0255097_1000424_pt1 | contig 17741 bp, 11 predicted proteins | sample Colum_Atlam_RepB_2_FD_188436 | JGI IMG/M metagenome (GOLD analysis project Ga0255097, IMG submission 188436) | Freshwater microbial communities from Columbia River, Oregon, United States - Colum_Atlam_RepB_8d | ecosystem: Environmental > Aquatic > Freshwater > River | place: USA: Oregon...
GCACCGGGCGAACCTTGAGGCTGCGGCCATCGCGCAGCGCCAGCGCATGGCGCAGGGCGGCCGGATAGGGCGCCAGCGACAGTCGCAGCCGCTCGGCCGGCGGCGCCTGCAGCAGGCCGGTGCCGCTGCCGGCAACCATGCCGACGCTGCCGTCGGGCGCCACGGCCAGCAGCAGTTCCAGGCGCGTCAGTTGCGCCAGGTCCACCAGCATCTGCCCCAGCCGCACCAGGGTCTCCGGCAGCGCGGCACCGCGCACGGCGGGCGAATCCGGCAGCAGCCCTGCGTCGGTGAGCATGCGGCGCGCCAGCAACGCATCCAGCGGCGCGAAGCCATGCACCTCGCGTTCCTGCAGTCCGCCGGCCAGCGCGGCCAGGCGCAGGTGCATGCCCAGTTCCGGGTCGAGTCCGGCACGCAGGCGCAGGCACAAGCCGGTCGCTGCCGGCACGACCGGCAGTTCATAGGCGGCGAACAACCCCTCGATCACCGCCGAGGCCAGCGGCTCTCCCTCGGACTGTCGCGCCAGCAGGCTCTCGGCCTGCTGGCCCTGGGCCGAGGCCTCGCGCACCGGCGGCGGCGTCTGCATCAGCAGTTCGCGCGTCAGGCGATGCTGCCGCCGGTAGCGCAGAGCGCGGGCCGCCTCGTCGGCGGAAGGGAAGGTGGCGATGCCGCCCAGGGCGGCAAGGCCTCGTGCCGGCAGGGCGGTTTCCAGCCCCAGCCACACCGTCAGCAGGCGCTCGCGCAGCCCCGAAGCGACCAGGGCCCGCGCCATGACCTCGTGCGAGCCGCGCTCCTCGGGACTGTGCACGTAGATCACCGCGTCCACGCCCCTCTGGGCCAGCAGCAGGCGCAGCGCATCCACCGTGGCCTGCGGCAGGCTGCGGCCCAGGTCCACCGCCAGGCCCAGGCGCGCCTGCGGCACCAGGTCCGGCAGTTTCTCCAGGATGTCCGCCGGCGGCGGCACCACGGCCAGGCCCTGGCGACGCAGGGCGTCGATGCCCAGGGCGCAGGCGCCGGCCCCGTTGCCCGCCACGACAAAGCGCCCGTCCTCGGGCACCGGGATTCGCTCCAGCGCCGCCAGCGCGTCGAACAGCCCTCCCAGCGTGGTGCACTCCACCAGGCCGGCGCGCTGGAAGGCGGCGGAGCGCAGCTGCGGATCGCCGCGGTTGCCGAACAGCGGCTGGGTCTGCAGCACCACCACAGGCTTGATGCGCGCGGCGGCACGCGCGGCCGACATGAACTTGCGCGAGGCGCGGATGCGGCTGAGCTGCAGGGCCACCGCGCGGGTGCGCGGATCCAGTGCCGCACGGTCCAGCAGGTCGGCGACGTCGACGTCGGCCTCGATGCCGGTCACGGCCAGCCACGACAGTCCGACATTGCGGCCCACCGCCCAATCGACGGCCGCCGCCGCCACCGACTGCGACTGCGCGATCAGCGCGATGCTGCCGGGCGGCGGCGTGAGCGGCAGCGAACTGAGGTTGTAGCCCTTGACCGCCGAGCAGATGCCTCCCGCGCGGGGACCGAGCAGGCGCATGGTGGTGGGACGCATGGCTTCCAGCAGCGCCGAGGGCACGGGCTCGGCGCGGGGCCACAGCAGGGCGCGACAGCCCTGTTCCGCCAGCGCGGACACGGTGGCGGCATCCAGCATCGACGGATCGAGCACCACCGCGAGCGACGCTCGCGGCCAGGGCTCGCCCGGCGGCAGGTTCACCCAGCCGGGCTCTGCCGGCGCGCCGGCGTGCCAGCGCCGCTCCGGCGGCACGCTCTGCGCGATGTTGTGGAACAGCTGGCGCGCCGCCTCGTCGGCCGGCTGGCCCAGCACCAGCACGTGGTCGGGCTGCAGCAGGGCGTCGAGATTGCGGACCGTCACAGGGCGCCGCCCATGAAGGGCTCCAGGAAGGCCTCGACGCTGCGCGCCAGCGCGGTCAGGTCATAGCCGCCTTCGAGCATCGCCACCACGCGGTCCTCGCAGGAATGCTCGGCCAGTTCCTGCACCAGCCGCCCGAGCCAGCGGTAGTCGTCCAGGCCCAGCCGCATGTTGCCCAGCGGATCGGCGCCGTGCGCGTCGAAGCCGGCCGACACCAGCAGCAGTTGCGGCCGGAAGCGCTCCAGCGCCGGCAGCCAGTGCTGCGAAACCGCCGCGCGGAAGGCGGTGCCGGCGCTGTAGGGCGGCAGCGGCACGTCCACCAGGCTGGCGGAGTCGCCGCTGCCTGCCCAGTAGGGATACAGCGGATGGCCGTAGGTGGAACACAGCAGTACGCGCGGCTCGTCCCGGAAGATGTCGGCGGTGCCGTTGCCGTAGTGGACGTCGAAGTCGAGGATCGCGACGCGCTGCAGGCCGCGCGACAGCGCATGCGCCGCCGCCACCGCGATGTTGTTGAAGAAGCAGAAACCCATGGCGCGCTCACGTTCGGCATGATGCCCGGGCGGCCGCACGGCACAGAACGCCAGGCTGGCCTTGCCGCCCAGGACCATGTCCACGGCCATGACGCCGGCGCCCGCGGCGCGCAGCGCGGCACGGCGCGTGTGCCGCATGAGCTGGGTGTCGGGGTCGAGGTGCTGCGGCGGGTCGGCCGGAGCATTGAGGATGAAGCGCACGTGCTCGGCGCTGTGCACGCGCTGCAACTGCTCCGGCGTCGCCTCCGGTGCTTCGGCATGCAGCAGGAAGCCATCGATGCCGCAGGCCATCAGCCGGTCCTGGATCGCATGCAGGCGCAGGGGACTTTCCGGGTGCTCCGGTTCCATCTGGTGGAGCAGGCAGTCCGGGTGGGTGATCCAGGCGACGGGCATGGTGTTCATGCGCTTACCTTACTCCCCTCCTCGTTTCAGGCAATCGACCTGCATCAGGCCTGGCGGTCCCACTCCAGCGCCCGCTGCCAGCGCGCCAGGTCGGCATGCCGCGCCAGCGCCAAGCCGAACTCCGGCTCCTTGACCATCAGCACGTCGCAGCGCAGGCCGGCGATCAGGCCCTCGGCGGTGCTGCCCATCATGAAGCGGTCCCAGGCGGACCGGTAGATAGAACCCAGCGCCACCAGGTCCGCCCCGCTGCGGGCGATGAAGGCGGCGAGGCCCGACGCCGGATCGCCCGACAGCGTGTGCAGCCGGTCCGGCGGCACGCCGCGCTGCGCGGCGAAGCCGTGGAAGGACTCCAGGTCCGCCGCGATCCTGAGCTCGTAGTCCCGGCGCAGCCGCTGCGCCACCAGGTCGCCGGCCGGGATGAAGGGCACGACATGGGCCAGGTGCAGTTCCGCCTCGGCATAGCGGCCCAGGCGCAGCGCACTGCCGACCAGGGCGTCGTTGAGCGGCGTGGGGTGCAGCCGGCTGTTGCAGACATCGACGGCGGCGACCATCCGCCGCGGCAGCAGCGGCGACTCGTCGCGCACCAGCATCAGGTCGGCCGGGATCAGACGCAGCAGCTTCCAGGCCAGCGGACGCAGGGCCTCGGCCGCGGACCCCGCCGAGACGATCACCAGGTCGGGCTTCAGGCCCAGGCAACGGGCGATCACGGCCTGGTGCGGCCGGGGCGCCCACAGGACGTCACAATCCACGCGCAGGCCGCTGTCGGCCAGGGCCGCGGCCTCGGCGGCCAGCCTGCGCAGGCGGCTGTCGATGAACTGCCCGATGGCGGCCCGGCGGATGCCGCTCTCCAGGTCGTCGCCGTAGGCCTCCACCATCGGCTCATGGTCGAAGACGCAGAGATGCAGCGCGGCGCCGCTGCGGCGCGCCAGCTCGGTGCCGCGGCGCAGCGCCGCGTTGTGCCAGGGCTCCTGCTCCAGCACCACGAGGATCCTTTCGAGCGCGCTCATGCGAACTGCCCCGCCTGGAAGCGGTGGTCCTGCGCGCCGGCCTGCGGCGGCGGCAGATGTTCGCGGGCAAAGCAGAGGCGGTCGCGCCCCTCGGCCTTGGCCTGGTACAGGGCCGCATCGGCACCCTCGTAGATGCGCTCGAAGGTGGTGCGCGGATGGCCCGTCCAGATGCCGGCGCTGGTCGTAGTGCGGATGTCGCTGCCATGGAACTCGACCCGCAGTTCGCGCAGGGCCGCCAGCAGGCGCTGCACCTTGATGCCCGCCCCGCGGCGATCGCAGCCCGGCATGAAGATCAGGAACTCCTCTCCGCCCCAGCGCCCGACCAGGTCGGTGCTGCGGGTCTCGCGCCGGAGCACCTCGCCCACCGCCCGGAGATAGGCATCGCCGGCGGCATGGCCGAAGCCGTCATTGATCCGCTTGAAGCGATCGAGGTCCAGGATGGCCACGGCGCACTGCTGGCGCAGGCGGCGCATCAGGCGGATGCCCTGGCGCGTCACCTGCTCGATGGCCGGCCGGTTGAGCAGGCCGGTCAAGGCATCGCGCGAAAAGCTCTCGTCGATGGGGATGTGGAACTCGAGCACGCCCTCGGTCAGCGGCAGCGCCACCACCTTGAAGAGCTCCAGGCCGCCATCCACGCGATGCGCATGCACGAACTCGCAGGTCTGGCCCTGCGCCGCCGCCCGCAGCGAGCGGCAGGGGCCGCTCCCCTGGCTGTCGCAGGGGGCGTCGTAGCCGTGCAGGCATTCGTGACACTTGCCCTGCGGCCGCTGCAGCGGCGTGGCGGCGTTGGCCCAGCGCAGGCTGTAGTCCTCGCCGATCCATAGGGCGGGGAACGGCATCTTCTCCAGCAGCGGCCGGGCCGCATCGAAGCTCAGCCGGGCCACGGCCTGGGGCACTGCGGTCGCCATCTCGGTCATGCTCGTCTCCTGTGGGGCGCAGCCCCGGAACCCTGGAAGCGAGCGTACGCAGGCCGCTGCCGGCCGGCGTTGATCCAGGTCAATCGCGGACGGGACCGCCGCTTCAGCCGGCGCCATCGGGCAGGGCCAGGACCCCGCAGGGCGCCTGGCGGGTGACCTGCTCCGCCGTACTGCCGAGCAGCCAGCGGTCCACCCGGCTGCGCGCCGCGATGCCCAGCACGATCAGGTCGCTGCCCTGCTCGGCGGCGAAGCGGCACAGCGTCATGGCCGCCGGCCCCTCGAGGAAGTGTGCGCACTCCCCCGGCAGATGGGCATCGGCGACAAAGGCCGCGAAGGCTTCCCGGCGCAGCCGCAGCACGTCCGCCTCCAGCTGGGCTCCGACCCCTCCTCCGGCGAAGACATCGCCGCCGGCCAGGGCAGCGGGCTCGCTGACATACGCCAGCTGCAGTGCCGCATCGCATTGCAGCGCGCAAGCTGCCGCGTCGCGCAGCAGGCGCAGGTTGCGCGCGGCATCCTCCAGCACATCGACCGCCGCGAGGACGCGGCGCGGCAGCGGGCGGTCGCCGGGCGCCACCCGCATCACCGGCACCGGGCAACGGCGCAGCAGCTGCTGGTCCGGCGCGTGCGCCAGCAGGCGCTGCGGCAGACCCTCCTCCACGGCATCGACGATCACTAGGTCCGCCTGCTGCTCGGCGGTGCCGGCGAGGATCTCCGGCAGCACCGGGTGCGCCCAGTCGGCACCGCAGCTCACCTGCAGGCCGAGTCCACGCAGATAGGTGGCCTGCTGCCCGACAGCCCGCCGCGCCTCCGCCAGGTAGCCGTCGCGCGCCCGCTCCATGGCTTCGCGGCTTGCCAGTGCGACGGCGGCGACGGCGCGGCTGTAGCAGAACGCGGCGATGTGCACGCGCGCGCCGGAGGCCAGGGCCAGGGCTCGCGTGCGCTCGAACGCGGGTGAATGCGGCTGCTGCGGATCGGCAAGCAGGTAGAGGCTGCGGAACTGCGTCATGGGGTCCTCCCGGTGCGGACTCCACGATCCGCGTGCCGCCTGGTGTCCGCATTGACCTGGATCAATGCCATCGACGGGCGGCGCTCTCAGCATCGCCACCGCACACACCGGAGAACGAACATGCGAACGAAGATTTCCCTGGCGCTCTGCGCGCTCACCCTGGCCGCCGCCCCGGCCGCACAGGCCTACGAGGCCGGCGACTTCCTGCTGCGCGGGGGCATCCACCACGTGAGCCCCAAGTCGGACAACCACGAAACGCTCGATGTGCAGGCGGCCAGTTCGCTGACCGCCAGCGTCGAGTACTTCCTGCAGCCGCAGTGGGCCATCGACCTGCTGGTGGCCGTGCCCTTCAAGCACGAGGTCGAGCTCGGCGGCACCGAGGTGGCCAGCACGCGGCACCTGCCGCCGACGCTGTCCCTGGTCTGGTATCCGGCGGCCGGCGGGCGCTGGCACCCGTATGTCGGTGCCGGCCTCAACTACACCCTCTTCTTCGACGAGGACACCAAGGGCCCCATCGCAGGCCAGGACCTGGAGCTCGATCCGTCCTTCGGGCTGGCCGCCATGGCGGGCATCGACTGGGACATCGGCGACCGCTGGGGCGTCGCACTGGATGTCCGCTACATGGACATCGACACCGAGGGGACGCTCGACGGCGCGGCGCTGGGCACCTTCGAGATCGACCCGCTGGCGGTCGGCCTGTCGGCCAGCTACCGCTTCGGCGCCCGCTGAAGGCGCGGGGGCGGCGCGGCCCGCCAGGGCGGCGCCGCCCGGCCCGCGAACGTCCACCCCACGCAGCCGTCGCGGGCCCGGCGGATGACCGAGGCGGCCTCCCGGAAGCCACGGCATTGCCGTTGGCCGGCAGCGGCTTGGCACTAGAATGCGGGTTCCACCCGCATCACCGGAAGCCCCGACATGGACGCCACCGTCGCCAGCACCGTCATCCTGCCCTGGATCCACTACCTCGCCGTGCTGATGATGGCCGGCGGCGCCGTCGCCGAACTCTACCTGCTGCGCCTGCCCGCCAGCCCGGACGTGGTCCGCCTGCTGCCGCGCGTGGACCGCTTCTACGGCATCACCGCGGTGCTGACCTTCGCCACCGGCATCCTGCGCATGTACCACGGCGGCAAGGGCGCCGACTGGTACTGGCACAACGGCCTGATGCACGGCGTGATCACCGCCTTCGTCGTGGCGGCGCTGGTGTCGGTCGCCCCGACCGTGCGCTTCATCCGCTGGAACCGGCAGCTGGGAGCGGGCGGATCCCTGCCCTCCGAGGCGGAACTGCGCAAGACCAAGGCGCTGGTGCATGTGCAGCTGACGCTGGTGGCGCTGATCGCACTGCTGATCACGCTGGTGGCGCGCGGATACGGCGCGCGCTGAGCCGCGGCGCCTTTCCTAGGAGTCCGCCTGGGGCAGCAGGCGCCTGCGCATCGCGCCCGATAGCCGCATCTCTCCCGGCGCCACCTCCTCGCCGCAGCGGTCGCAGGCCACCGCGGGGACCAGCGGCTGGCCGCAGCGGCGGTGGAACAGCAGCAGCGGCGGACCCTTGCGGCCGGCGAGCCAGCGGTCGCCCCAGCGCAGCAGCGCGACGATGATGGGGAACAGTTCCAGCCCCTGTCCGGTCAGCCGGTAGCCGTCGCGGGCCTCGCCGCCGCGGACCAGCACCTCCAGTTCCACCAGCCGCGCCAGGCGCTCGCTGAGGATATTGCTGGCGATGCCCAGGGCCTCCTGGAATTCGCCGAAGCGGCGGTGGCGATAGAACGCGGCGGCGACGGTCATCGCGGTCCAGCGGTCGCCCAGGATCTCGAAGCTGCGCTGCATCAGCGGCTGCGCGGCGGCGATGTCCCCGGGGGCGATGCTGGAACGGCGGTGCGCCCGCGCGCCGGGGTGCGGGTCCAGTCCGGCACCGGGGCCGGGGCGCCAGTCCACCTCGCGCGCCTGGACCGGTTCGCCGCAGGCGGCGCAGCACTGCAGCGGCGTGAACTCGCGGCCGCAGCCGCGATGGCGCAGGCGATGCATCGGGCTCCTCGCGTCGTAGTGCCAGCGACGGTCCCAGGCGATGATCGCGCAGGCCACGTCATGCAGGTCTGCACCGCGCGCGGTCAGCAGGTACTCGTCGCGCGGCGGATGCTGCTGGTAGCGGCGGCGCGTCAGCAGGCCGGCCTCCTCCAGCCGCTGCAGGCGCTTGGCGAGGACGCTGCGCGCCATGCCGGTCATCTCCAGCAGATCGCTGAAGCGCCCCAGTCCCAGGAACAGGCAGTACAGCAGCAGCAGCGTCCAGCGGTCGCCGATCAGGTTCAGCGCGCGCGTGACGGAGTGCGCCTGCACCGACAGGTTCGGCGTCACGGCATAGCGCCGGGCCTCGGTTCTGGCGTTCAAGGATGGCTGCCGGCGCGGACGCGGCCGGGAACCGGACTCATGCGGCGCGCACCTGGTCGCCCCGCGCCCAGGTCGCGTGGAACCCGGCCGGCACGCGACAGGGCAACTCCACCGTGGCCACCGGACCGCGCGCGATGTCGCGCGCATCCAGCACCTGCACCTCGCTGCGGCCGGTGGCGGCTTCGGTGACGAAGACCACGAGCCATCCGTCGTCCTCGTCCTGCCCCGCGATGCGCGGCGCGAATGCCGCCTCGGAGCCGAACCAGCCCGATGCGTAGCGCCAGCTCCGGCAGGCGCCGCTCTGCAGGTCGTACTTGTGGATGCCGTCGAAGCGCTGCAGGTCGGTGGCGGTGTCGATGGACATGACATAGCCGTATTGCGTGCGCCGGCCCGCGCGGTCGAGGTTCACCACGGGAAACTCGCCGATGCGGTCGTCGAGCTGGCGCTGGCGCACCGCCCCGCTCTTCAGGTTCATGCGCCATTCCCAGGGCACGGCGTGCAGGGCCAGCACCGCCGCCATCGCGGCATAGGGGCCATAGGCACGGTTCGGCGCCAGGCCGTTGGGCACCATGCGGCAGGCCTGCATGACGATCTCGTCGCCCTCTTCCCAGGCATTGATCACGTGGTAGATGTAGCAGGGATCGGTCTCGAACCAGCGCACCTGGCTGCCCTGCCCGCGCCGCGGCACCACGCCGAAGCGCGCCGGCTGCCCGCGCCGCTGCTCGATGGTCCACTGCCCGCGCGCCAGCCCCTGTTCGGTCAGGACCACCGGCAGGTCGTGCAGGACCAGGTAGTTCTCGGTCAGCCCCATGTCATGCGGCAGCCGCGGCCCCGGCAGTTCCACGGTGCCGGCGTTCAGCAGGCGCCCGTCGCGATCTGCCACGCCGAAGGACATCCAGGGTTCGTACAGCGCATAGTCGAAGAACACAAGCTCGCCGCTGGCGGGGTCGGTCTTGGAATGCGCCGAGACATGCCGCGGCAGCCGCCCCCCGAATCGCTCTTCTCCCAGCGTCTGCAGGCTGCGCGCGTCCACCCGCAGCGGGATGCCGCCGACGTACCACAGCGCCAGCAGGCTGCCGCCATGCAGCAGCACGTCGGTATTGGCGGTGTCCTTGTAGACCGTGCCCCTGCGCTCGCGCCGCGCCGGCAGCATCACTCCGCCGGCGCCGCAGCCTTCCGCCCGGTCCGCCTCGAAGTCCGCGGTGCGCAGATAGCGGCTGCGGTACTCGGCACGGCCATCCTCGAACCAGACCCCGTGCAGCATGCCGTCGCCGTCGAACCAGTGATGGAGGTCCTGCGGCGCGCGCGCCGGATTGGGGCCGTTGCGCACGTAGGCGCCCCAGAGTTCGCGCGGCAGTTCACCGGCGATATCGCAGCGCAGTACGGTTTCCTCGCGGCTGACGGGCGCATACAGGCCTTGCAGGTAGGGATTGAAGCGATTGGGATTCCCGGCAGCGGCGGCGGGCGTCTCCATGGTGTTCCTCCCCCGCGCTGCGGCGGAATGCTGCAATGCCGCATGGCGGCTTCGTCGGGGGAGGAGACTACGGTTGTAGGTTTCTTTATGCAAGCGTATGCTGGCTCCATGGTCAGTGGCCCGGCAGAGGCCTCTCCCAGTGCGAGGAAGGAGCTGCGATGCGAAGCGGATTCGCCATCGGGCGCGATGCGAACGGAACGACCGGCTCCTGCCGCCACGATCCGGCGCATCGCCGCCCGCATGTCCCGGGCATCACTGGCGCAAGCCGCCGGGCTCCTGTACCTTGAATGGACTCGAACCGATTTCAACGAAAGAGCGGCCCTGCCCCTACGGGCGGAGGCCGCCACATGACGCAAGCTCCCCACGAAGGATTGCGTCCGGCCTGTGCGAGGGCCGGGCACTTTGGTGCCACTAGAGGAGAAAACGATGAAATCGAGTGTGAAAGGACTCCTGCGCCTTGGCGCGGGCGGAGTCATGCTGAGTGTGCCGATCATGGCCTCGGCATTGAAGTTCGACGTGGGCGAGGTGCAGGGCAGCTTCGATACCACCGTCTCGCTGGGCGCGACGATGCGCATGCAGGACCGCGACAAGTCGCTGGTCGGCATTGCGAACGGCGGCACGGCCCGCTCCGTCAACGATGACGACGGCAACCTGGCCTTCGAGAAGGGAGATGTCGTTTCGGCCGTCGCCAAGGCGACGCATGAAGTCGAGCTGACCTGGCGCAACCTCGGCGTCTTCAGCCGCGTGAACTACTTCTACGACCAGGTTGCTGCCGATGCCACCGACCGGGAAAGCCGCTTCAATGCGGCCGGGCTGGCCACTGCCAATCGCAAGTCCAACGACTATGAACTGGGCAAGCGAGGCCGCGACCGCCTGGAATCGGAATTCGACCTGCTGGATCTGTTCGTCTACGGCAACTTCGACGTGGCCGGCCGCAAGCTTTCGGCGCGCTTCGGCCGCCAGGTCGTCAGCTGGGGCGAGAGCACCTTCATCGGCAACGGCATCAACTCGATCAATCCGATCGACGTCGCCAAGATCCGCACCCCGGGATCGGAACTGAAGGAAGCCCTGCTGCCGATCAGCATGCTGTGGACCTCCTACCAGATCACCGACAGCCTCGGCATCGAGGCCGTATGGATGACCTCGTGGGAGAAGACCGAGATCGATCCGAGAGGCAGTTTCTTCTCGACCTCGGACATCATCTCCGATGATGGCGATCGCGTCACCACCGGCTTTGGCCGCCGCGAGGACGACAACGTCATCACGAGGCCACCCACCGACGGCTCGGCCAGCGTCTGGGTTTCGCGCGATCCCACGCGAAACGCCGACGAGCCCGAAAAGCAGTTCGGCGTCGCCCTGCGCTACTTCTCCGATGCGCTGGCCGGCACGGAATTCGGCCTGTACTACCTGAACTACCATAGCCGCACGCCGCTGATCTCGGGGGTACGCGGTTCTGCGACGCAGGCGGCCAATGTCGGCGTGGACACCTGCTCGATCGATCCCGCCGCGACTGGCTGCCGCGCGTCCTACTTCACCGAGTATCCGGACAACATCGAACTGTTCGGCATCAGCTTCAATACCGACGGTCCCTTCGGCATCGCCATCCAGGGTGAATACTCGTACCGGCCGGACCAGCCCGTGCAGCTCGCCGCAGCGGAAATCCTGCTGACGGCGCTGGGCGCGCCCAACAGCATCAACCCCACCCCTGCCACGACGCCCTTGGCACCCGGCACGGAAATCCGGGGATATCGTGAAGTCGAGATGCACCAAGTGCAGGCAACCTTCACCAAGGCCTTCGGCCCTACCCTGGCCGCAGAGCAATTCACGCTGCTGGCCGAGGTCGGCTTCAACCATCTGGCGCTGCCGGACAACTTTCTCTTCAACGGCCCTGGCGCCGGTCTGCCCGCCTGCGGGTTCACTTCGGGCGCCACGCCCTTCGTCGTCTCCAACGACTCCTGCCAGAGCGAAGGCTACGCCACCGACAGCTCCTGGGGTTACCGGCTGGTCAGCCGCATGGATTTCGAGAACCTGATCGGTGCCGTGGGCGTGTCGCCACGCCTGGTGCTGGGGCATGACGTCAACGGCGTGGGTCCCAATTTCAACCAGGACACCAAGGCGTTGACCGTAGGCGTGGGCTTCAACTACCTGCAACGCTGGCAGGCCGACATCGGCTATACCGCCTTCTTCGGCGGCCGGACCTACCGCGGGACCGATGCGAGCGGAACGCGGCCCTTCGGCCCCGGCGGCGCGCAGGTCCCGGTCTCGCCGGGCAGTTCCCTCGGCGGCAGCAACATCATCCCAGGCTCGGCTTCGCAGCCCATCGACTATGCCACCAGCGCCAACCCGAACAAGGATCGTGACTTCCTCGCCGTCAGCGTCTCGTACGCGTTCTGAGCGAAGCCACCAGGAGAATTCCATGAAACACAAGATGATCAAGACGGGCCTGCTGGCCCTGGCCTTCTTCGCCGGCACCGCGCAGGCCGCGGTCTCGGCCGACGAGGCCGCCGCGCTCGGCAAGACCCTGACTCCCATCGGCGCCGAGAAGGCCGGAAACAAGGACGGCAGCATTCCCGCCTGGGACGGCGGCCTGGTGAAGCCGATCGCCGGCTTCAAGCCCGGCGGCCACTACCCGGACCCGTATGCGTCCGACAAGCCGCTGTTCACCATCACCGCCGCCAATGCCGAGCAGTACAAGGACAAGCTCTCGCCCGGCCAGATCGCGCTGCTGAAGCGCTATGCCGACTGGAAGATGGTGGTCTACCCGACGCGCCGCAGCGCCGGTTACCCGCAGAAGTGGTACGACGAGTCCATCGCCAACGCCACCAAGGTCAACCTGGTGGGCGGCGGCAACGGCTTCACCGGCGCCACCGACGGCACGCCCTTTCCCATCGCCAAGAGCGGCCTGGAGGCGATCTGGAACCACCTGACGATCTACAAGGGCGACACCTACGCCACCTCCTGGGGACAGGCGCCGGTGACGCAGAGCGGCGACTACAACCTGGTGCGCTTCGACTACGAGTACGACTTCTCGTACGGCAACCAGAAGAAGACGCCGGCGCAGCGGGAGGGCAACCTGCTGTTCTACTTCCTGCAGATCATCAAGGACCCGCCGCGCCTGGCGGGCGGCATCCTGCTGGTGCACGAGTACGCCGACCAGGTGGCCCAGCCGCGCAAGGCCTGGACCTACAGCCCGGGCCAGCGCCGCGTGCGACTGGCGCCGCAGGTGGCCTACGACAACCCGGGCACGGCGTCCGACGGCCTGCGCACCAACGACGACTTCAACATGTTCAACGGCGCCACGGACCGCTACGAGTGGAAGCTGGTGGGGAAGAAGGAGATGTACGTCCCCTACAACAGCTACAAGCTCAACGGACCGCCGCTCAAGCTGAAGGACATCCTGAAGCCGGGCCATCTCAACGGCGACCATGCGCGCTACGAGCTGCACCGCGTCTGGGTGGTGGAAGCCACGCTGAAGTCCGGCACCTCGCACGTGTACAAGCGCCGCACCATGTACCTGGATGAGGACAGCTGGACCGTCGTCGTGGCCGACAAGTACGACAACCGCGACCAGCTCTGGCGCGTGGACGAGATGCACCGCGTGCAGTACTACGACGTGCCCTTCCTGGGCCCCGGCCCCGAGGTGCACCACGACCTGCAGTCCGGCCGCTACATCGCCATGCAGCTGTTCAACGAGGAGAACACCCTCTACAAGCCGGTCAGCCGCACGCCGGCCGACTACACGCCGGACGCGCTGCGCAGCAAGGGCACGCGCTAAGCCTTTCAGCACCACCCTGGCACCTGGGGCGCGACGCGAGTCGCGCCCCGATTTTTTTGTGCGCTGCAAGGTTCTTCGGGGCCTCCGCTGGGCTATAGTCGCATCCGTCATTCATCCCGACGCGACAGGCACAGAACGGCGACATGGACGCTGTCACGCCCCCGGCCGAAGTCTTCACCCATAAGTTCTTCGCCCCACCCTCGTATCCCGGCGCCATCCACCGGCGGGAGCTGCTGGAGCGCCTGTTCCGCCAGCCGGGCTACGGCGTGGTCGTGGTGCAGGCCCCGGCGGGGCACGGCAAGTCCACCCTGCTGCAGCAGGCCAAGAGCCTGGCCGACCAGCAGGGGGCGCTGACCGGCTGGCTGGCCTTCGACGAGGCCGACAACGACATGCGCCGCTTCACGGTGCACATGCAGGCACTGGTGGAGGGCCTGGGCCGCCAGGACGCCGCCGCCGATGGCCCGCCGGGCACGCGCCGGCGCCTGTCCGACTGGATGTCCACCCAGCTGGTGCAGTTCGACCGGCCGGTACGGCTGTTCTTCGACGAGTTCCAGGTGCTCAACAGCCGCGGCGTGCTGACGGCCTTCCGCGACCTGCTGGAGCGCATCCCGGAGAACGTCACCATCTTCATCGGTTCCCGTGCCCTGCCGGAGATCGGCCTGGCGCGGCTGATGGTCAACAACCAGGCCCTGGTGCTGCGCGCCGACGACCTGCGCTTTACCCACGACGAGGCCCAGCAGTTCTTCTCGCAGGCCCGGGACCTGGGGATCAGCGCGCAGGAGCTGGACGCCATCTACCGCCAGACCGAGGGCTGGCCGGCCGCGCTGCAGCTGTTCCGCCTGTCGCTGGCCAGCCCCTCGGTGCGCCGCAGCCTGAGCGGCATGTCCGGCTACAAGCCGCGCGAGCTCGCCGAGTACCTGGCCGACAACGTGCTGACCCTGCAGACGCCGCGCGTGCAGGAGTTCCTGCGCCGCAGCTCGGTGCTGACGCGCCTGTCGGCCGACCTCTGCGACCATGTCACCGGCTGGCAGGACTCGCAGAGCATCCTGCTGTTCCTGGAGCGCTCCGGCCTGTTCCTGCGCAGCCTGGATTCCGACCTCTGCTGGTTCAAGTACCACACCCTGTTCTCGTCCTTCCTGGCCGAGCAGGTCCGCAGCGAGGAGCCCGAGGCGCTGCTGGAGGTCCACCAGCGCGCCGCCGACTGGTTCCACGGCCACGGCATGCACGAGGATGCGCTGCACCACGCCATCGCCGCCCGCAACTACGGCTTCGCCACCGACATCATGAACGTCTGGGCGGACCGCCTGATCGCCGATGCCAACCTGGTGACCATGGAGCGCTGGTCCGACAACCTGCCGCTGGACCAGATCGCCAAGCGCCCGGAACTGGCCATCAAGATCGCCTGGGCGCTGATCTTCCTGCGCCGCCACCACAAGCTGCGGCCGATCCTCGGCACGCTGGAGGAGGTGTCGCAGGAGTCCGAGACCCTGGTGGCCCGCTCGATGCTGTCCCTGGTGCTGGACGACATGCCCCGCGCCTTCCGGCAGGTGGACCAGATCCCCATCGCCGGCCAGCAGCCGGTGGGATTCCGCGCCTTCGAACTGGGGGCCGCCGCCAACCTGAGCGCCTACCGTGCGCTCTGCGCCGGCGACTTCGACAAGGCCAGCGAACTGCTCAACATCGCCCGCAGCTACGGCGAGCGCGGCGAGGCCGCCTTCAGCGGCGGCTACACCGTGGCCGTGGGCGGCATGAACCTGGTGATGCAGGGCCGCCTGACCGAGGCGCTGGCGCGCTACCGTGCCGGCATGTCGGCCCACCACCTGGACCTGGAGAAGCCCTTCGCCACCGGCTCGCTGGTGTCCTGCTTCATCAGCGCGCTGTACGAGAGCAACGACCTGGACACCGCGGAATCCATGTTCACGCAGTTCCATGACGTGATCGCCGACGGCGTGCTGCTGGACTTCATGGTGCCCGGCTACATCGCCATGGCGCGCATCCAGGACGTGCGCGGCCGCCCCAACCGCACCGAGGAGATCCTGGCCGAAGCCGAGCAGATCGCCCACACCGCCGGCTGGCCGCGACTGATGCGCATCGTCAGCTGGGAACGCGTGCGCCGGCTGCTGCTGGCCGGCGAGATCGACCGCGCCCAGGCCATCGCCAGCCGCATCCCGCGCCAGCCCGAGTTCGCGCTGCCGGAAGGCTGGATGATCTACACCGAGGCCACGGAGGGCGACGCCATCGGCGCCATCCGCGTTGCCCTGCACGGCGGCAACCTCGATACCGCGCTGGCGCAGCTCGCATCCGAGCTGGCCGTGGCCCAGCGCCAGGGCCGCAGCTACCGCCAGATCAAGCTGCTGGTGCTCGACGCCCTGGCCCAGCGCGCCCGCGGCAACGACAACCACGCCCATCGCAGCCTGCACCGCGCCCTGCAGCTGGCCGAGCCCGGCGGCTTCCTGCGCCTGTTCCTGGACGAGGGCGAGAAGGTCCTGCCGCTGCTGCGCGACGAGCATGCCGCGCTGGCCGGCAACAGCTCGGCCGAATCCTCGGCGCTGCGCGCCTTCGTCGCCCGCCTGCTCGACGCCGCCGGCCAGCACGCCGACACGTCGGCCCACCCCACCGACAGCGGCTTCCAACCGCTGGAGCCGCTGACCGACCGCGAGAAGCAGATCCTGGTCTACCTCGCCAACGGCGTATCGAACAAAGAAATGGCGCGGCGCATCTTCGTGTCCGAGAACACGGTGAAGTTCCACCTGAAGAACATCTACTCCAAGCTCGCCGTGGCCAGCCGCCTGCAGGCGATCAATGCGGCGAGGCAGATGGGGTTGTTGTAAAACTGGACGTCTTACGAAATCCTTTCATGAACAATCTTGATGAACAATTCCGCAGAGAAGACCGCCTAGACGCTATTACAAGCCGTATCGGCTTTGCACTTTGGCAGCTCCAGGAACTAGAGGGCGTCGCAGCCATCTATTTTGTTATGACACAGCAAGCTACTGTGGGTATGGGAGTTACTGCTGGCCAAGCTCTTGTAGAGAAAGCACAGGCTGGAACCTTTGGCACTATCGTCAAGAAATTGATCAAGACAGAAGCCCTGACGCCTGAACTCAACCTTCGGTTCTAAAAGCTGCTCGCCGAGCGAAACTGGCTAGTGCACAACTCGCGAAAGGACAGTCGACCTGCAGTTCACAACGATGGCGCCGCCAATCTATTACTTGACCGAATCGATGGGATGAAGGACGAAGCCGGCTCGCTCCTACGCGAGTTAGAAATTCTATCCAGCACCCATGTGCGAAAGTTCGGAATTTCCGAAGAGGAGATTTCTGCTGAGGCAGATCAACTGCTAGATCAGTGGCACGGCAAGAAATAATGGAGCCTGTCTGCTGTGGTGAGCGCAGCGAATGCTTTTGATGTACCGGGTTCCCTTGCAGAAGCACCTGCGCGGGGGTCGATCGCAGGGTCGAGCCGGACAGGATGTCCGGCCGAGGACATACACGCCATGGACGGCGTGTTTGTCCGACCCGTCGCGACCGACCACTGCGCAGGTCGCCCCGCTTCAGCGGGGCTGCGGATGCCAGGGTACGTTTTCTTTTGGGTACTTTTCTTTGTCGTATAACAAAGAAAAGTACCTCGCCCTTAGGCGAAACCTCCATCAGAGTCTCACGACTCTTGAGCGGCCTCAGAGCCGCCATCCCCGCTTCAGTTACTAACTGAAAGCTTTGCCCCTCACCCCTACCCTCTCCCCGCCTGCGGGGAGAGTGAGAAATAGTCAGCTACTCAACATCACCCGGTTCTGCGCCCTGAACCACACGAACCAGTCGATCGCCGAGGGATTGAGCATGGCATCGCGGCTCGCCGCCTTTTCCAGCGGCCAGCCCACCAGGATCTTGCGCACCGGCACTTCCATCTTCTTGCCGGTGAGGGTGTAGGGGATGTCGTCGACCCGGTACATCTGGTCCGGCACGTGCCGCGGGCTGCAGTCCGCGCGCAGGCGCCGGGCGATGCGGTTGCGCAGGTCCTCGTCGAGCACGGCTCCGGGGCGCAGCTTGACGAACATCGGCATGAAGAAGCGCCCGCCGGCCAGCTCGCAGCAGACGATCAGGCTGTCCAGGATTTCCTCCATGCGCTCGACGCTGCGGTAGACCTCGGCGGTGCCGATGCAGACGCCGTAGCGGTTCAGCATGGAGTCGGAGCGGCCCAGGATGTAGCAGCCGCCGCGCTCGTTGATGCGGATGAAGTCGCCGTGGCGCCAGACGCCCGGCCAGGTGGAGAAATAGGACTCGCGGTAGCGCTTGTCGCCCTCGTCGTTCCAGAAGCGCAGCGGCATCGACGGAAAGGGCTTGGTCACCACCAGTTCGCCCACCTGCCCCCGCAGCTCCTGTCCCTGTTCGTC
>Ga0255097_1000427_pt1 | contig 17684 bp, 14 predicted proteins | sample Colum_Atlam_RepB_2_FD_188436 | JGI IMG/M metagenome (GOLD analysis project Ga0255097, IMG submission 188436) | Freshwater microbial communities from Columbia River, Oregon, United States - Colum_Atlam_RepB_8d | ecosystem: Environmental > Aquatic > Freshwater > River | place: USA: Oregon...
CCTCGGCAAGATGCGCCCACTTTCCACAACGCATCAACTGGGGTTTGCAGACAATGAAGAAGGGAATCAAGCAGGCCGGCGTCGCGACGCTGGCCGTCATCGCCTCCACGGGCATCGCCCGCGCCGCTGACGGCCCGTCGGTGGAAGAACTGGACCAGCGCATCAAGGTACTGGAGCGCCAGCTGGAGCTGCAGGCCGAAGACGCCGCCGCCAAGGCCAAGGACGCCACCACGGTCTCCGCCAGCGACAAGGGCTTCTCGCTGAAGAAGGGTGACTACGAACTGAAGATCAAGGGCCTGGTGCAGGCCGACCTGCGCTACTTCCTGGACGACTTCAACCCCACCCGGAAGGCCGTTCCGACCGACTCGGACCGCTTCAACGACACCACCCTGTTCCGCCGCATCCGCCCGACCTTCGAGGGTACCCTTGGCAAGCTGGTGGGCTTCCGCCTGACGCCGGAGTTCGCCGGTGACAGCGCCACCATCGTCGACGCCTACCTCGACCTGAAGTTCGACCCGGCCTATACGCTGCGCGTCGGCAAGGTGAAGGGCCCGGTGGCCCTGGAGCGCCTGCAGAGCGGCGCCAGCACCAATTTCATCGAGCGCGGCTTCCCGACCGAGCTGGCGCCGAACCGCGACCTGGGCGTGCAACTGCAGGGCGACCTGTTCAACTCGACGCTGAACTACACCCTGGGCTACTACAACGGCACCGCCGACGGCCGCGACGCCAGCACCTCCGACGGCGACAACCGCAAGGAAATCGGCGCCCGCCTGTTCGCCGAGCCGTTCAAGAACAACCCGGGCCTGCTGCAGGGCTTCGGCTTCGGCGTCGGCGCCACCGTGGGCGCCAAGGACCAGGGCGCGGCCAACTCCGCCGCCTCCAACAACTTCCTGTCGCGCTACCGCACGCCGGGCCAGAACGTGTTCTTCCAGTACCGCGGAGCCGCCACGGCGTCCGCCGCGGCCGCCGGCAGCACCGGTGTCTATGCCGACGGCGATCACGTGCGCATTTCGCCCCAGCTCTACTGGTACTACAACAACCTGGGCCTGCTGGCCGAGTACATCAGCTCCGAGCAGGACTTGACCATCACCAACACCGCCGCGGGTCCGGGCGCGGTGACCACCACCAGCGAGAGCCTGAAGAACGATGCCTGGCAGGTGTCGGCCACCTGGGTGATCACGGGTGAAGACACCAGCTTCCGCGGCGTCACCAAGCCCAAAAATGCCTACACCAGCGGCGGTCCGGGCTGGGGTGCGTTCGAACTGGCAGCCCGCTACGGCGTGCTGGACATCGACGACGACGCCTTCCCGCTCTTCGCCAACCCGGCTTCGGCCGCCAGCGAAGCCAAGAGCTACGGCGTCGGCGTGAACTGGTATCTGACCTCCAACCTGAAGACGCAGCTGAACTACACCAACACCAGCTTCGAGGGCGGCGCGGCGGGCGGCCAGGACCGCGAGGACGAGAAGACCATCTTCGCCCGCTTCCAGGTCGCGTTCTAAGCCCCCTCCTCATCGGACAGACATCACATGAAACTCAAAGCCATCATCGCGGCGGCCGCTCTTGCGGCGCCGCTCTTCGCCCACGCGGCCAGCATCGAGTTGCTCAACGTTTCCTACGACCCGACCCGCGAGCTCTACAAGGAGATCAACGCGAAGTTCGCCGAGCAGTGGAAGGCCAAGAACGGCGACACGGTGACGATCAAGCAGTCGCACGGCGGCTCGGGCAAGCAGGCCCGCGCCATCATCGACGGCCTGGAAGCGGACGTGGCGACCCTGGCCCTGGCCGGCGACACGGATTCCGTGGCCAAGAACGCCAAGCTGATCCCGGCGGATTGGCAGAAGCGCCTGCCGAACAACAGCTCGCCCTACACCTCCACGATCGTCTTCCTGGTGCGCAAGGGCAACCCGAAGAAGATCAAGGACTGGAATGACCTGGTGAAGCCGGGCGTGTCGATCATCACGCCCAACCCGAAGACCTCGGGCGGCGCACGCTGGAACTACCTGGCGGCCTACGCCTATGCGCTGAAGAACAACGGCAACAGCGACGCCAAGGCCCAGGAGTTCGTCAAGGGCCTGTTCAAGAACGCCCCGGTGCTGGATACCGGCGCCCGCGGCTCGACCACGACCTTCGTGCAGCGCGGCATCGGCGACGTCCTGCTGGCCTGGGAGAACGAGGCCTTCCTGTCGATCGAGGAGTTCGGCACGGACAAGTTCGAGATCGTGGTGCCCTCGCTGTCGATCCTGGCCGAACCGGCCGTGACGGTGGTCGACAAGATCGCCGACAAGCACGGCACCCGCAAGGTGGCCGAGGCCTACCTGAACTTCCTCTACACCGACGAAGGCCAGCAGATCATCGGCAAGAACCACTACCGCCCGAGCAACCCGGCCGTGGCCGCGAAGTTCGCCAGCAAGTACCCGAAGCTGAACCTGGTCACCATCGCCGACTTCGGCGGCTGGGCCAAGGCGCAGCAGGTGCACTTCGCCGACGGCGGCATCTTCGATCAGATCTACCAGAAGTAACCGGCTCCAGATGGCTTCGCTCATGCGTTGCAATGCCTGCCGGTCCACCCATCGGCACGCGACCACCGACGCACCACCCCTCTCCCGGTGAGTGAAGTCTTTCGGGGCGCGTGAGCGCCCCGTTCTTTTTTGCAGCACACGAGCGATTTTTCTCCCCCCACGCCCGAACAAGGAGTTCCCATGTCCACCATCGCAGCGGTCAATACCCGCAACCAGTTCCGCGGCAAGGTCGTCGGCGTCAAGCGCAGTCCGGTGGTCTCGGAAGTCGAGATCGAAACCGGCGCCGGCATCGTCAGCGCCATCGTCACCTCGTCCTCGCTGGAAGTGCTGGACCTCAAGCTGGGCGATCCGGTGATCGCCCTGTTCAAGGCCACCGAGGTGCTGATCGCCGCGGTTTCCAACGACTGAAACCCACGCCGCCGCCTGGAGCCGCCATCCCATGTGCCTGATCGTCCACAAGCCTGCCGGCCAGCCGATTCCGGAAGAGCTGATCCGTGCCGCGCTGGAGCTGAACCGCGACGGCTGGGGGGCAATGGGCTTCGACGGCCAGGGGCAGCTGCTGCTGGAGCGCCAGCTGGAGCCGGACGCCGCCGCCATCCTGGACTTCGAGCGGCGCCACCGCGACCACGAATACGTGCTGCACCTGCGTCGTCGCACCAAGGGCGGCGGCGGGATCGACAATGTCCATCCCTTCCGCGTGGTTCCCGGCGTCTACCTGATGCACAACGGCACGCTGCCGCTGGAACCGAAGCAGGCGGGGCGCTCCGACACCTGGCACCTGGTGGCGGAGATCCTGCGCCCGCTGGCGCTGCGGCACGAGGCGCTGCTGTCGGACCCTGCCTTCCTGCAGTTGCTGGAGCTGGGGCTGAAGGCCGAGAACAAGCTGGCGCTGCTGCACGAGGCTTCAAGGGAGATCGTGCTGGTGAACTGGCAGCACGGGGCGGAGCTGGACGGGCTCTGGCTGAGCAGCACCCGGTGGATCGACCGTCAGCGCTTCCCGCTGGCCCATGCACCGCAACCCCAGGAACGCGTCTACTCTACGCGCGACCTGAACTTTCTTTGAGACACAGGGAGTTTTCCAATGAAGAAGAAACTGCTGCACACGCTGGCCGCCGCCGCGGCGGTGCTGGCGGCCTCGGCCGCCCAGGCCGACGCCACGCTGCTCAACGTGTCCTATGACGTCGCCCGCGGCGTCTACAAGGATCTCAACCCGGCCTTCGCCGAGGCCTGGAAGAAGAAGACCGGCGAGACGCTGAAGCTGGACCAGTCGCACGGCGGCTCCTCCAAGCAGGCGCGTGCCGTCATCGACGGGCTGGAGGCGGACATCGTCTCCATGAACAGCCCGCTGGACATCGATGCCATCGCCAAGGCCGGCCTGATCTCCCCCGATTGGCAGAAGCGCCTGCCCTATGCCAGCAGCCCTTCCTGGTCCACGATCCTGTTCCTGGTGCGCAAGGGCAACCCCAAGGGCATCAAGGACTGGAACGACCTGGTGAAGCCGGGCGTCAAGCTGATCATCCCCAACCCCAAGACCTCGGGCAACGGCCGCTACAGCTACCTGGCGGCCTGGCAATACGCCCTGCGCCAGCCGGGAGGCAACGAGGCCAAGGCCAGGGACTTCGTCACGGCGCTGTTCCGCAACGTGCCGGTGCTGGACACCGGCGGCCGCGGCGCCACCACCACCTTCGCCCAGCGCAACATCGGCGACGTGCTGCTGACCTTCGAGAACGAGGTGAAGCTGATCCAGCAGGAATTCGGTGCGGACAAGTACGAGATCGTGACCCCGTCGCTGTCCGTGCGCGCCGACAACCCGGTGTCGATCGTCGACAGGTACGCGGCCAAGCACGGCAACAAGGCCCGGGCCCAGGCCTGGCTGGACTTCCACTTCAGCGAGGCCGGCCAGGAGATCTTCGCCGCCAACGACCTGCGCCCCTCAGACGAAAAAGTTCTAAGCAAACACTCTAACCGGTTCCCGAAGCTGCAACTATTCTCCGTGACCGAAGCTTTCGGCGGCTGGCCCCAGGCCCAGAAAATCCATTTTGCCGACGGCGGACTCTTCGACCAGATCTACCAGGCCCGCTGATATTTCAATGACTTCCGCTGCACCTACTACCCGAGCGCGGGCGCTACGCCCGCGCTCGGCCATTCCGGGGTTCGGGCTGACGCTCGGCTTCACCCTGCTCTACCTCAGCCTGATCGTCCTGATCCCGCTGGCCGGCGTCTTCCTGAAGTCCGCCAGCCTGGGCTGGGAGGGCATCTGGCACGTGGTCAGTTCGCCCCGCGTGGTGGCGGCGCTCAAGCTGAGCTTCGGCGCGGCCCTGATCGGTGCCGGCATCAATGCCGTGTTCGGCACCCTGGTGGCCTGGGTCTTCGTACGCTACCAGTTCCCCGGCAAGCGCTTCTTCGACGCCGCCATCGACCTGCCCTTCGCCCTGCCCACCGCGGTGGCCGGCATCGCGCTGACGGCGCTCTACGCCCCCAACGGCTGGATCGGCCAGTACCTGGAACCGCTGGGCATCAAGGTGGCCTATTCGCCGCTGGGCGTGATCGTGGCCTGCACCTTCATCAGCCTGCCCTTCGTGGTGCGCACCGTGCAGCCGGTGCTGGAGGAAGCCGAGAAGGAGCTGGAAGAGGCCGCCGCCTCGCTCGGCGCCAACCGCTGGCAGACCATCACCCGCGTGATCCTTCCGACGGTACTGCCGGCGCTGATCACCGGCTTCACGCTGGCCTTCGCCCGTGCCGTGGGCGAGTATGGCTCGATCATCTTCATCGCCGGCAACCTGCCGATGGTGAGCGAGATCGCGCCCCTGCTGATCATCATCAAGCTGGAGGAGTTCGACTACGCCGGCGCCACCGCGGTCGCGGCGGCCATGCTGGTGCTGTCCTTCCTGCTGCTGCTGGTCATCAACGGCCTGCAGATCTGGACCCGCAGCCGGAGAAACCGCAAGTGAGCCCGGCCATCGACCATTCCCTGCAGGACCCGCCGCAGCTGCCGCGCGAGCCGCTGATCGAGAAGAACGCCGTCATCACCGAGGCCCCCTGGGTCCGCCGGACGCTGACGGCCGTGGCCCTCCTGTTCCTCTGCGGCTTCCTGCTGCTGCCGCTGGTGGCGGTGTTCGTGGAAGCGCTGCGCAACGGCGTCGAGACCTACTTCGAGGCCCTGAAGGACCCGGACGCCCTGGCGGCCATCGAGCTGACGCTGATCGCGGCCGCCATCGCCGTGCCGCTGAACCTGGTATTCGGCGTGTCCGCGGCCTGGGCGATCACCAAGTTCGAGTTCCGCGGCAAGTCGCTGCTGGTGTCGCTGATCGACCTGCCGTTCTCGGTCTCGCCCGTGGTGGCCGGCCTGATCTACGTGCTGATCTTCGGCTCCCATGGCTGGGCCGGCCCCTGGCTGAGCGAGCACGGCATCAAGGTGCTGTTCTCCACGCCGGGCATCGTGCTGGCCACGGTGTTCGTGACCTTCCCCTTCATCGCCCGCGAGCTGATCCCGCTGATGACGGAACAGGGCACGGACGACGAGCAGGCGGCGCTGTCGCTGGGCGCCACCGGCTGGCAGACCTTCTGGCGCGTGACCCTGCCCAACATCAAGTGGGGCCTGCTCTACGGCGTGCTGCTGTGCAATGCCCGCGCGATGGGCGAGTTCGGCGCGGTCAGCGTGGTGTCCGGCCATATCCGCGGCCAGACCAACACCATGCCGCTGCACGTCGAGATCCTCTACAACGAGTACCAGTTCTCCGCCGCCTTCGCCGTGGCCTCGCTGCTGGCCATGCTGGCCCTGCTGACGCTGGGCATCAAGAGCTGGCTGGAATGGCGGCATAGCGACGAACTGTCGGCCACGCGCCGGCACTGAGCAAAAAGATCATGAATATCCAGATTCGCGGCATCCACAAGGCCTTCGCCAGCTTCCCTGCGCTGGACGGCGTCAACCTCGACATCGAGTCCGGCGAGCTGATCGCCCTGCTCGGCCCTTCCGGCTCCGGCAAGACCACGCTGCTGCGCACCATCGCCGGCCTGGAGTTCCCGGACGCCGGCGAGATTTCCTTCGGCGGCGAGAACATCGCCAGCCGCCCGGTGCGCGAGCGCGGCGTCGGCTTCGTGTTCCAGCACTACGCCCTGTTCAAGCACATGACGGTGGCCGACAACATCGCCTTCGGCCTGAACGTGCGCAAGGGCTCGTCGCGTCCGTCCAAGGAAGCCATCAAGCAGCGCGTGCACGAGTTGCTGGACCTGGTGCAGCTGTCCGGACTGGACAAGCGCTATCCCTCGCAGCTCTCGGGCGGCCAGCGCCAGCGCGTGGCCCTGGCCCGCGCCCTGGCGATCGACCCCAAGGTGCTGCTGCTGGACGAACCCTTCGGCGCGCTCGACGCCAAGGTGCGCAAGGACCTGCGCCGCTGGCTGCGCGAACTGCACGACAAGACCGGCTACACCACGATCTTCGTCACCCATGACCAGGAAGAAGCCCTGGAGCTGGCCGACCGCGTGGTGGTGATGAACCGCGGCCGCATCGAGCAGGTCGGCAACAACCAGCAGGTCTACGAGCAGCCGGCGACCCCCTTCGTGTTCGACTTCCTCGGCAGCGTCAACATCCTGCCCGGCGAGGTGAAGGACCGGCAGCTTCGCTTCGACGGCAGCGATGACGTCTGGGACAGCGAGAGCAAGGAGAGCGGCCTGGTCGATATCTACGTGCGCCCGCACGACCTGCAGATCGTCGATCCGGCTGCACCCGGCCTGGATGCCACGGTGACCCTGGTGCAGCGCGCCGGCGCCCTGATCCGCATCAGCGCGGCCCTGGCCACCAGCGGCGAGCGCATCGAGCTGGAGCTCTCGCACCTGGACACCCTGGCGCGCAGCCGGCAGCCGGGCGATGCGATCCGCGTGGCGCCGATCACCTTCGGCCTGTTCCCGCGCGCGCCCCACCGCCGCCCGACGACGCTGCCGGACGTGGTGCCGAACGCGCCGGCCGAGAACCGCGAGCGGGCGAGGAACTAAATCCCGAGCCGCGTGGGTGAATGCACCGCGCTTTGGCGATACCTGAACGGCATCGCCTTAGGCGGATCACGGACGGCCACGGAGGTCCCCAAGGGGCCAGATCAGGAAGCGGGGCTCCGCCTGGGAGCCCCCCTGAAGCCCCTCTCATGCCTGGTGACTACAGGAAACTCCCTGCGGCATCGCGGAGGAGCGAAGGCATCGCGCACCTCGATACGCGAGGCTTAGCGGCGCTACCGGTGTGAAACGGACAGTAGATTCACGAAAACAAGAAAGGGCGCGTCTTACGACGCGCCCTTTTGCTTGCCGTCACCGCGATCAGCCCTTCTTGCCGTCGCCGTCCGGTTCCGCCAGCGCGTCATCCGCACCCAGCGTCAGGTCGTGGCCGGCGTACTTCAGCTCTTCCTTGCCCAGGAAGTGCGCCAGGGCCGGCAGCAGCACGATGGCGCCGATCATGTTGGCGGTGAAGCCGAACAGCAGCAGCACACCCATGTCGCGCTGGAACTGCAGGCCGGAGAACAGCCAGAGCGCCACGCCGGAGGCCAGGCCCACGCCGGTGAACAGCGTCGCCTTTCCGGTGGAGCGCATCTTCTGGTAGTAGGCGTCCTCCAGGGTCATGCCTTTGCGCAGGCCTGCCGCGATCACGGAGTAGCTGTAGATGCCGTAGTCCACGCCGATGCCGCAGGCGAAGGCCAGCACCGGCAGCGTTGCCACCTTCTGGCCGATGCCCATCCAGACCATCACGGCATAGCCGAGCGCCGTCACCACCGACAGCGGGATGATCACGCAGAGCACGCCGGACAGGGTGCGGAAGGACAGCCACAGGAAGATCACGATCACGACGTAGACATAGCCGATGACCGGCAGCTCGTTGCGCTTGACCTCCTCGTTGGTGGCCGCCATCACGCCGATGTTGCCGGAGGCCAGGCGGAACTTGACGCGGTGGTCGTGCTGCGTGTCCTTGGCATAGGCCTTCACCGCCGCCGTCAGTTCCTCGATGGTCTTCGCCTTGTGGTCGGTGGTGAAGATGAACAGGGCCAGCGCCGAGCAGGTGTCGTTGAGGAAGCCGGAGGTCGGCGGCACCAGCGCGGTGGTCTGCGCCAGCGACTGCGGCGCACGCGGCAGCACCTCGGCGTCCAGGCGGCCTTCGCTGAGGCCCGAGTTGGCGATCTTGGCCAGCTCCGGCAGCGACAGCACGTCACGGACGCCCGGCTGGTTCTTCATGTACCAGCTGAAGCGGTCGAGCTCCGACATCACGCCGTAGTCGACGCAGCCGTTGTCGAAGGACTCGGCGATCACCTTGAGGTGATCGACGCCCATCGTGAAGTGCCGGGCAACCTCCGCCGCATCCTGGTTGAAGCGCGAGTCGGGCTTGAGTTCGGGCACGCCCTCGGTGGTGTCGCCGATCTGCACGTTGTGGTACTGCAAGGCGCCGTAGAGCCCCAGCAGCAGCGAGATCGTGATCGTGATGATCGCGGGCTTGCGGCGGCAGAACACCGTCATCTTGCGGAAGATCGAGTCGCCGATGCGCTCGCGCTTCTCGGTCGCGATGCGGAACTGCGCCAGGTTCGGCAGCTTGATGAACGACAGCACCGTCGGCAGCAGCACCTTGTTGACCATGATCACGCCGACCATGCCGAGGGCGGCGTTGATCGCCATCTCGCGGATGATCTGGATGTTGATCAGGTAGATCGTCAGGAAGCCGACGACATTGGTCAGCAGGGCCACCAGGCCCGGGATCGCCAGCGCGCGGAAGGTTGCCAGCGAGGCCTGGTGGGAGGTGGCGTTGCGCGTGGAGATCTCGTTGGCCCAGGAGCTGACGTACTGCACGCCGTGGCTCACCGACACCGCCATGATCAGGAACGGCACCAGCATGGCAAAGGGATCGAGCCCGTAGCCGACCAGGTGCAGCAGGCCCATCTCCCAGATGCAGGACACGAAGGAGGTGGATACCACGATCAGCGCCAGCGGCAGCGACCCGAGATAAATCCACAGCAGCGCGCCCATCACGAACAGCGCGATCACGAAGAAACCCGCCACCTTGTACGACTCGCTGGTCATGTCGTGCACGACCTTGGCGAAGCCGACGATGTGGATGCTGGTGTTCTCCGACTCGTACTTCTTGCGGATCTCCTCGAGCTTTTCGCCGATCTTGACGTAGTCGAGGCTGGCTTCGCCCTCGCCGGGCTGGTTGGCCATCAGGATGCCGCTGACGGCCTTGACGCGCTGGCCGAAGGACGGGCCGCCCTCGGGCGGCAGTTCGCCGGGCCGCGCGCCGCTCTTCCAGGCGTTGGACAGCCGCTCGGACATCGGCTTGGACTGCTCTTCCAGGTCAGCCGTGGTGCCGCTGCTGGGATCATGCTCCAGCAGTTCGAACTGCACCAGGGCGGACTCCTGGTCCTCCGAGACCAGGCGTCCGATGACGCTGGCCTTGCCGACGTTGATGCGGATGCGTTCCATCATCTCCGGCGTCGGCGCGTAGTCCGAGGGGATCACGTTCTCGCCGGACAGGCCGCCCTCCACCACCTCGACGTAGAGGATGCTGGGGGAGAAGATCGAGGTCACGCGCGCGCGGTCGACGCCTTCGACGTTGAAGACGTCCTCTTCCACCTTGCGCAGCGTTTCCATGAACTCCGGCTGGTAGATGTCGCCCTTCTTGTTGTGCAGGGCGATCAGCACCGTGTTGGCGCCGCCGAAATCCCTGTAGTACTCCATGAAGGTCTGCATGTACGGGTGCTCTTTGGGCACCATCTTCAGCCAGCCCGCGTTCGGCTTGAGCTGCGAAGCCTGGAACACGAAGAACAGGGTGAGGATCGTCAGCAGCGCCAGCGTGAAGCGGCGGTACTTGAAGACGGGCGGTTCGACGATGCGAAGGATCGCCCGCGTCAGCTTGTTGGATGCGATTTCCGCGGTCACGGCAGGGCCCCCAGGTTTTGTACGCCGCGACGCCCGACGGCGATCAGCTTGCCGCCGTAGGGCAGAACGTCGACCAGTGTCTCCGCCGCCGGCAGCTTGACCGGCTGGAACGAGGTCAGCGCCGGATCGGTCTTGAGCGCGACGGCATTGATGCCCACCAGCAGCACGCTGCCGTCAGGCAGGCGGGTGCCGCCGAACAGGCTCTCCTTCACCGGGCTGTCGATGCGGCGCCAGCCCAGTCCAGCGATCGCCGCGGGGTCGGTCAGGGTCTCGGCCGTGTAGGGATCGTACTGGGCCGGATCCTGCGTCGGTGCGGTGCTGACGTCCTGCGCCACGTAGGCGTTGCCGCGCATGCCGTAGACCAGCACGCTGCGCCCGCCCAGCGCGATCGCGCCGAAATAGGAGCCCGCGTACGGAGACTTCAGCATCTCCCAGGTGACGCCACCGTCGCCGGAGCGCGCCAGCAGGCCGCGCTCGCCGGCGGCGAACAGGGTCTGCGCGTCCAGCCGCAGCAGTCGGTTGAAGTGCTGTCCCAGTTCCGACAGCGGGAAGTTCTGGGCCTCCCAGGTCTTGCCGCCGTCGGCGGTGCGGTAGAAGGCGCCATAGGCGCCGGCCGCGATGCCGGTCTGCGGATCGAGGAACAGCACGTCGTACAGCACGCGCGCCTCGGGATCGCTGTGCTGCAGCGTCCAGTTCAGGCCGCCGTCGGCGGTATGCAGGATCGTGCCGTCGTAACCGACCGCCCAGCCCAGCTTGTCGTTGTAGAAGCGCACGCGCGTCAGCATCACGCTGGCCGGCGATGGCACCTGCTTCCAGTTGGCTCCGCCGTCCTCGGACACCACGATGACGCCCTGCTGTCCCACCGCCACCAGGCGCTTGCCGGCCTGCGACAGGTCCAGCAGGCGTGCCTTGGCGGCACCGGTGACCATCAGGGCCGGGCGCGGGACATCGGGCGGAGCCGCCAGTTCGGCCGGGGGTGCTTCTGCGGGAGTTTCCTCGGCGGAAACGGCCGCAGGCGCCGAGGATTCCTCCTCGGCGCCCGCGACCGCCGCCCAGACCGCCAGCATGGCTGCGGCGGCCGGCAGCATCCGGCGGCTCATTTCGACTTGGCCTTGCGCTGCAGCGAAGCCGGCGTGAACATCGCGTCGTCGTACTTGACCTCGAAGTCCGAGATGGCGTCCTCGTTGGTCATGGTCGTCACGAAGTAGCGCTTGGACTGCAGGTCGTAGATCGTCTCCGGGATGCCCGACACCGTCGGGATGAAGGGAATCGACAGCAGATGCGCTTCCTGGACCTTCCAGAGCTGGCCGCGGTTGTCGTAGCAATCCACGGCGGCGATCGCCCAGGAGTCCTCGTCCAGATAGAAGCGGCGCTTGCCGAAGCGGTGGCGCTGGCCCTGCTTGAGGGTCGCTTCCACCACCCAGACGCGGTGCATCTCGTAGCGCGCCAGGTCCTGGTTGATGTGGCCGGGGCGGATGATGTCCTTGTACTTGAAGGTGGGGCTGTTGAGCATCCACGAGTTGTACGGGATCAGCATCTCGCGCTTGCCGAGCAGCTTCCAGTCGAAGCGTTCCAGCGAACCGTTGAAGACGTCGATCTGGTCGTTGAACTGCTCGCCGTCGGAGCCGATGGACGGGTTGTCGAAGCCCACGTCCGGGGCGCGGTTCACGCGGCCCAGGCCCGGGCTGTAGATCCAGGCGAGACGCGAGTTGCCTTCACCGCCGGCGGTTTCGTGCACCAGGATGATCTGGCCGGCGACGCGGGGCGGTTCCAGCACCTCCTGCAGGTAGTACGCGAACAGGCCGCCCTTGCGCATCTCGGCCGGCTCCTTGAGGTTGGCGTACTTCAGCTTCACGTCCTCGACCAGCTTGGAGATCTTGTACGTGCCGTCAGGCTTGACGATGGCCTGGTTGTTGTAGCGCTTGACCGCGGAGCCGCGGAACTTGAGCTTGTGGTTCCAGATCGGCTCGGCGCCGGACTTGGGGATCGGGAAGGGGAAGCCCAGCTCGGCCTTCTGCACATCGTCGGTGCCGACCAGCGAGGCGCGGGTGGCGTTGGCGACGGTGGCCTTGAGGATCTCATCCGGGAAGAATGCGTTCCGGTACGACGGGAACACGATCATCTTGTAGTCCGGGTAGGTCTTGAACAACGCCTTGTGGCCGTCGGTCAGCACCTTGTCGTACTGCGCCAGGTTGGCCTTGGTGATGACGTACAGCGGGCGCATCGAGGCCAGCGGATCGGCCGGCTTGCCCGGGACGTTGTACTGCAGGAAGCCCTTGACGTAGGACGGGGTGTACTTGATCAGCAGCTCGTTGGCCTGCACGCGGGTCTTGGGATCGTCGACGATCGCCAGGATCTCCAGCACGCGGGCGATGTCGAAGGCCTTGACCAGGCGCGACATCCAGTCCTGCTTGCCCTTCATGCTCTGGATGACGGCGATGATGTCGTCCTTCAGCGCGGGCAGCTTGGTCTGGCGCGACTTCACGGCGGCGATCAGGCCGTCCACGCTCTTGCCGCCGCGGCCCTTCAGGACCTTGTCGAACTCGGCCTTGAGCTGCGGGTCGGAACTGAGCATCTGCTGGGTGATGGCGATGACCTTGTCGGCCTTGGCCGGCTCGGCGTCCATGATCGCCTGGCCCTGGTTCAGGATGTCGCCGACCACGCCGGCGTCGCTGATCATGGCCTGGATGTCCTTCACCAGACGCACGCGCAGCTCTTCGAGCTGGGCGCGGGTGATCTTGAGCATCTCGGGGCTGAAGGAGGCCTTGCCGACGTAGGCCGGGATGGTGCCGTCCTTGTTGCCGGCGCGTTCCGCGCCGACCTCGGTCAGTTCCTTGCCCAGCTTGCCCGCCTCGGCGGCGGACACGACGGCCGACGCCGGTCCCGAAAACATTGCGGCCGCGAACAGCGCGGCACAGGTGACAACCTGCCGTTTCATGGGCTCTCCTCCCAGATGATGTTAAAAACGTTTACAGCGTCTAATGTTACACAGGCCGCCAGCCCGGGGACTGTCCGTACAGACGTTCAGCGTTGTCAGAAACGTCAGCGGCTGTCCACCAGAGCGGCCCGGTGCAAGCTCCCCATTCTTGTTTTCAGCCCGGCTCGCGGCCGGCCGCGAAACGGGCACGGAACCAGGCGTCCAGCATGTCCTTCTCGTAGCGCAGCGGATCGCTGCTGCGGGCAGGCGCCGCCTCCAGGTAGCTGCGGTGGCTCAGGCTTTCCTCCCCCTGCTCCAGCGTCCGCCCGCCCCGGGTCAGGCGGTAGCGGACCTGCATCCGCGGCCAGCCGACTCCGTCCATCACGCGGACCTGGCCCTGGCTGGCATCCCACCATTGGAAGCGGCCGGCCAGGTCCAGGTCGAGCACGTCGACGGCCAGTTCCTGTCCCGGCTCGAGGTAGCGCTCGCCCAGGCGCTGCATCTCGGCAGCCAGCTCGCGCTTGAGGGACTCCGGAGGCAGGCGCTCACCGGGCCGCTGGCCGGCATCGGTGTATTTCTCGGGGTTCAGGTAGCGGACATCCACCGCGGCGGCAGCCGCCAGGGGCAGCACCAGCAGCACGGCGGCCAGCATGTTCGGAAGGGATCGCACGATGCCTCCTGCCGGCGGGGAGCGGGCTTCCGATATTACTCCTCCGCGGGGCGGGCGGAAGTACCCGCGACAGCCGCCGGCTGTACCTCTTTGGGCGCCCCCTAGGGCTTCACGTGCTCGCGGATCAGGGCCGTGAAATCCCAGCCGTACTCTTCCAGCTTCTTGGCACCGACGCCCGGGATCGCGGCGAAGGCGTCCTGGTCGACGGGCTTCTGCCGCGCCATGGCCCGCAGGCTGGCGTCGTTGAACACCACATAGGGCGGCACGCCGTGGGCCGTGGCGATCTTCTTGCGCAGGGCGCGCAGGGCCTCGAACAGGGCGTCCTCCTCCGAGTCCGGCTCCACCCCGGCCGCGGCGGCGGCCCGCGCCGCCCTGCCCCTGCCCGCCGCCTTGGGCACGGCGGCCGGGGCGGCCATGCGCACGCTGCGCTCGCCCTTGAGCACCTCCCAGCTCGCCGCGTTGAGCAGCAGCACCGGGTAGCCGTCATGGGTTTCCTCCATCAGGCCCTGCTGCAGCAGCGAGCGCGCCAGCGCGCGCCAGTCCTCCTGGCTGCGGCCGGCGCCGATGCCGTAGACGCTCAGGCTGTCGAGCCCGCTGGAGACCATTTTCTCGGTCCTGGCCCCCCGCAGGATGTCGATCACGGTGCTGGCGCCGTAGCGCTGGCGGCGCTGGGCCAGGCGCGCCACGGCCGACAGCAGCTGCCTGGCCTCCAGCGTCCAGTCCTGCAGCGGGCGCGGGTTGAGGCAGTTGTCGCAGTTGCCGCAGCCTCCGGGATGGGGCTCGCCGAAGTAGCGCAGCTGCACGGCGCGGCGGCACTCGCTGCTGTCGGCATAGTCCAGCACCTGGCGCAGCTGCTGGCGGGCGATGCGCTGCTCGTCCTCCAGCGGATCGCCGGTCTGGGGATGCACCTTCTGCGCGATCAGGAACTCGGCGGTGCGGATGTCGCCCATGCCGAAGTACAGGATGCAGCTCGCCGGCTCGCCGTCGCGCCCCGCTCGGCCGGCTTCCTGGTAGTAGCCTTCCATGGTCTTGGGCAGGTCGTAGTGCACCACCCAGCGCACGTCCGGCTTGTTGATGCCCATGCCGAAGGCCACGGTGGCCACCATCACCTGCACGTCGTCGCGGATATAGCGGTCCTGGTTCTCGCGGCGGGTCTCGGCGTCGAGGCCGGCGTGGTACGGCAGGGCGGAGACGCCCTCGGCCTGCAGGTCGGCGGCGATCTCGTCCACGCGCTTGCGCGACAGGCAATAGACGATGCCGGAGCCCTTGTTGTAGCGGATATGGCCCAGCAGTTCGTCGAAGGCGCGGCCGCTGCGCGGCTTCACCGCATAGTAGAGGTTGGGCCGGTTGAAGCTGGCCACGTGCAGTGCCGGATCGCGCAGGGCAAGCTGGCGCGCGATGTCCTCGCGCACGCGCTGCGTCGCGGTGGCGGTGAAGGCCAGCACCGGCACTTGCGGGAACCACTCGCGCAGGCGGCTGAGCTGGCGGTATTCCGGGCGGAAGTCGTGCCCCCACTCGGAGACGCAGTGGGCTTCGTCGATGGTGAAGGCCGAGATGCCCACGGTCTCCTGCAGCGGCTGCAGGAAGCTGTCGACGAAGCCGGGGCTCAGCAGGCGCTCCGGCGCCAGGTAGAGCAGCCGGATCTCGCCGCGCCGCAGGGCCTGGATGCGCTGGGCGGCCTCGATGCCGCCGAGGGTGGAGTTGAGGAAGGTGGCGGCGATGCCGTTGTCCTCCAGCAGCCGCACCTGGTCCTGCATCAGGGCGATGAGCGGCGATACCACCACCATGACGCCTTCCTGCAGCAAGGCCGGCAGCTGGAAGCACAGCGACTTGCCGCCGCCGGTGGGCATGATGGCCAGCAGGTCGCGCCCCGCCAGGGCGTCGCGCACCACCGCCTCCTGCCCGGGGCGGAAGCGGTCGAAGCCGAAGTGGCGCTTGAGGGCCGGAAGCAGGTCGTCGGTCATTCTCGTCATACCGGCGAAAGCCGGTATCCAGTCCCTCACTTCCTCAACACGGTCACGACTGGACTCCGGCTTTCGCCGGACTGACGACTTCCTATGCCTCAGGCCTCATCTGCGGGAACAGCAGCACGTCGCGGATGCTCGCCGAGTCGGTCAGGAACATCACCAGTCGGTCGATGCCGATGCCCACGCCGGCGGTCGGCGGCAGTCCGTACTCGAGGGCGCGGATGTAGTCGGCGTCGAACACCATGGCCTCGTCGTCGCCGGCATCCTTGGCCAGCACCTGGGCCTTGAAGCGGCCGGCCTGGTCGTCCGGGTCGTTGAGCTCGGAGAAGCCGTTGGCGACCTCGCGGCCGCCCATGAAGAACTCGAAGCGGTCGGTCACGTCCGGGTTGGCGTCGCTGCGGCGCGCCAGCGGCGAGACTTCCGTGGGGTATTCGGTGATGAAGGTCGGGTCCAGCAGCGTGGCTTCCACGGTCTGCTCGAAGATCTCGGTCAGCAGCTTGCCGGCGCCGTAGTCCTTCTTGGCGTCGCCCCCCACCTTCCTGCAGAACGCCGCGAGATACTCGCGGTCGTCGGCCCTGGCGGTATCGAAGTCCGGATTGTTGCGCGCCACGGCCTCCTTCATGGTCCAGCGGTTGAACGGACGCTCCAGGTCGTAGTCGCGGCCGCCGTAGCTGAGCTTGCCGCCGCCGTTGACGGTGATCGCGGCATCGCGCACCAGCGTCTCCACCAGGTCCATCGCGTCGCGGTAGTCGGCGTAGGCCTGGTAGAACTCCAGCATGGTGAACTCGGGGTTGTGCCGGGTGGACAGGCCCTCGTTGCGGAAGTTGCGGTTGATCTCGTAGACCTTCTCGAAGCCGCCGACGACCAGGCGCTTGAGGTACAGCTCCGGCGCGATGCGCAGGTAGAGCTCGCGGTCCAGCGCATTGTGGTGCGTGATGAACGGGCGCGCGGTGGCGCCGCCGGGGATCGGCTGCAGCATCGGCGTCTCGACCTCCTGGAAACCCAGGGAGTCGAGGAAGTTGCGGATGAAGCGCACGGTCTGGCCGCGCTTCTCGAAGGCCTTGCGGACTTCCGGGTTGACGATCAGGTCGACGTAGCGCTGGCGGTAGCGGATCTCGGTGTCGGTCAGGCCCGCCCACTTGTCCGGCAGCGGCCGCAGGGTCTTGTTCAGCAGCTGGATGCGGCTTACGCGCAGCGAAAGCTCGCCGGCCTTGGTGCGCATCAGCGTGCCCGCGGCGCCGACGATGTCGCCCACGTCCCAGGTCTTGAAGTCGTTGTAGGCGTCCTCGCCCAGGGCGTTCTGCTGGACGAACAGCTGGATGCGGCCGGACTGGTCCTGCAACTCCACGAAGCTGACCTTGCCCTGCCCGCGCTTGGCCATCAGGCGGCCGGCCACGCGGAACTCGGTGGCATCGGCCTCCAGCGAGGCAGCGTCGCGCTCGCCGTAGCTGCCATGCAGGAACTCCGCCATCGTGTCGCGGCGGAAGTCGTTGGGGTAGGCATTGCCTGCGGCGCGCAGCTTGTCCAGCTTCTCGCGCCGCGCCGCCATCACATAGTTCTCGTCCTGCGGCGGCTGCTTCTGTTCTTCGGTCATGGCTTAGAGCCCCTGCTTGAGGCTGGCTTCAATGAAGGGATCGAGATTGCCGTCCAGCACCTTCTGCGTGTCGGCGATTTCCACGCCGGTGCGCAGGTCCTTGATGCGGGAC
>Ga0255097_1000429_pt1 | contig 17671 bp, 18 predicted proteins | sample Colum_Atlam_RepB_2_FD_188436 | JGI IMG/M metagenome (GOLD analysis project Ga0255097, IMG submission 188436) | Freshwater microbial communities from Columbia River, Oregon, United States - Colum_Atlam_RepB_8d | ecosystem: Environmental > Aquatic > Freshwater > River | place: USA: Oregon...
CCCCGGGCAAGGGTTCCATCTTCAGCGCCGTGCTGCCCTTCCGCGGCACCGCCGAGAAGCCGGCACCCCAGCCCCTGCAGGAGAAATCCGCCTGGCTGCACGAGGCCCACCCCATCGCCCGCCTGGCACTGACGCACTGGCTGGAGTTCTGGGGCATGCAGGTGCGCGCCTTCGACTCCGTGGAACGGCTCAACGAGGCCCTGCTGCATTCCACGCGCCTGCCCGACGTCGCCATCGCCGGCCTCAAGGAGATCGAGGCCGACGAGCAATCGGTGATGGAGCTTTGCGGCCTCTGCCGCCAGCACCGCCCGCCGCTGCTGATCCTGGTGGCCTCCGCCTCGCTGGACGTGCACCAGACCGTGCGCGACGCCGGTGCCGCCGCCTGCCACGCCAAGTCGATCGGCCGGCGCCTGCTGCAGACCGAGCTGCTGCGCCTGATCTCGCCGCCGGAGGACAAGCAGGAACGGCCCTTGTCCGACAAGCTTGCCCTGGTGGCCGACAACAATCCGGTCAACCGCCGCTACATCGCCGCGCTCTGCACCGGCCTGGGCCTGGAGGTGGTGGAAGCCAACGACGGCCGCGAGGCGCTGGCGCTGTGGCGCCGCAGCCCGGGAGATTACCTGCTGCTGGATGCGCACATGCCGGAGATGGACGGCCCCGCCTGCGCGCGCGAAGTGCGCAAGCTGGAAGCCGAGGGCAAGGCCGCCACGCGCAGCCGCATCCTGGCGATCAGCGCCTACCTGGAGCCGCACGAGCGCCGCGACTTCCTGGAATCCGGTGCCGACGAGATCCTGCTCAAGCCCTTCGACGAGCGCCAGCTGCTGCGCGCCCTGGTCCCGGCCACCACCGCCGCCAGCGCGCCGGTCTCGACGATGCTGACCGAGGACCCGGACCTGCTGGCCCTGCTGCGCGAGGAACTGCCGCACCAGTTCGCCGCGCTGGAAACCGCCTGCGCCGTCAACGACCTGGACCTGGCGCGGGAATCCGCCCATACGGTGCACGGCACCGCCGCCTTCTACCACCTCACCAGCCTGCGCCAGAGCACCGCCGCCCTGGAGCACAGCCTCAAGCGCGTCCAGGCCATCGCCGGCGATCCGCAGATCGCGGAGCAGCTGCATGCCGTGCGCACGGCGGTGGCGGAGACACTGACGGCGATCGCGCGAAAAAGCGTGGCGACGAGGGGGTAGAAAAACAGTGCTGACTGAGGACTGAGTGCCCAGTAGAAGCCCGCTCGTCCCGGCCCTGCGAGCAAGACTCAGCCTGTAGGAGTCAGCTTGCTGGCTCCTACACTCGGCACTAGCGAAGCGTCCGCGCTTCCGTCATCGCCCGCTTCATCTCGGCGACCGCCGCCGGGAAACCCACGAACACCGAGCGCGACACGACGCTGTGCCCGATGTTCAGCTCCTCGATCTCCGGGATGCGTGCGATGGCGCCGACGTTCTGCAGCGTCAGCCCGTGTCCGGCATGGACCTCCAGCCCGGTCTTCTTCGCACTGCGCGCAAACTTCGTGATGCGCTCCAGTTCCGCCGCCTGCTTGCTGCCGCGCGTATCGGCATAGCCGCCCGTGTGGATCTCGATCTGCGGTGCGCCGGCGGCCCGGGTCGCCTTCAGCTGCGCCGGGTCGGCGTCGATGAACAGGGCCACGACGATGCCCGCCTTCTCCAGCCGGCGGCAGGCATCCTTCACCGCCTCCAGCTGGCCGGCGACGTCCAGGCCGCCCTCGGTGGTCAGCTCCGCCCGCTTCTCCGGCACCAGGCAGACGTACTTCGGCCGCATCTGGCAGGCAAAGTCGATCATGAAGGGCGTGATCGCCATCTCCAGGTTCAGCGGCACCGGGCTGACACGCAGCAAGCGCTCGATGTCATGGTCCTGGATGTGCCGGCGATCCTCGCGCAGGTGCATGGTGATGCTGTCGGCGCCCGCGCTGGCCGCCACCAGGCTGGCTTCCACCGGATCCGGATAGGGCGTGCCGCGGGCTTGGCGCAGCGTGGCGACATGATCGACGTTGACACCGAGACGGATGGCGGAGAGCTTGGAGGGCATGGTGGCAGCCGGCTGCAATGAGGGCCGCATCATACTCTTGCACGGAGCTGCCGCAGCAGCTTGGCGGTCTCCAGTTCGTGGCCGCCCAGCTGGCGCCGCACCCGCTCGCGCATCAGGCGGCGCAGCTCCGTGCGCCATTCCCCCTCACCCGCGGGCTCCCCATCGCGCAGGGCGATCAGGGCACGGCCGGAGCAGTGTCCGCGCGCGGAGGGTTGGAATCCTTCCTGTTCGCTGTAGAGATAGCGCAGAGCCGGGTCGATGTCCTCCGGGATATCCAGGCCGTAGCCGATGTCGGCCAGCAGGGCCTTCTCGAACAAGCGCAGCGCAAACTCGGCCTCCGACCCCGGCAGGGCGGCCAGGGCCTCGCCGTAGGCGCGGTAGGCTTCCGGATGCGGATCCTGGCGATGCAGCAGGCGCAGCAGCAGCTCGTTGAGATACCAGCCGTAGAACAGGCGCTCGCCCGCCAGTTCCGGAGGCGGGCCGTTGGCCTCGACCCCGGTCAGGGCCGCCAGTTCGCCGCGCTGGGTCCAGCTCAGCAGCAGGGGACGCAGGGGCTGCAGCAAGGCACGATGGCGGGACTTCCCCCCCCGTGCGCCCTTGGCGACCAGGCCGATGCGGCCATGCCGTTCGCTGAAGGCTTCGACCAGAAGGCTGGTTTCGCTGTAGGGCCTGGCGCTGAGCAGCCAGCAGGGTTCCAGCTGCACGCGCCCGTGGTCCATCGCGGCGCTGCCGGCCCTAGTCGGGCGTCAGTCCGAAGCGCTTGAGCATCTTCGGGTCGTCGCTCCAGTTCTCGCGGATCTTGCACCAGAGCTTCAGGTAGATCTTGCGCCCCAGCATGCGCTCGAGATCGCGCCGGGCGGAGCTGCCGATGGCCTTCAGCGTCTCGCCGGCTTCGCCGATCACGATCTTCTTCTGGCCTTCGCGCTCCACCCAGATCACGGCATGGATGCGATCGAGACTGCCCTCGCGCTTGTAGTCCTCGATCTCCACGGTAGTGGAGTACGGCAATTCCTGGTGCAGCGTACGGATCAGCTTCTCGCGCACCACCTCGGCCACGGTGAAGCCCAGGTCGTTGCCGGTGACCATGTCTTCCGGGTAGAGGGGGTCGCCCTCGGGCAGGCGGCTGAACAGCTCGTCCACCAGTCCCTTGAGGTTGGACTTCTTCAGGGCCGACAGGGGCACGATGAAGGCGAAGTCGCGCCGGGCTGCAAGCTTCTGCAGTTCCGGCAGCAGCTTTTCCTTGTCGTCGATGCGGTCGATCTTGTTGACCACCAGGCCCACCGGCACGTGCAGGCCCTCGAGGCGCTGCAGGACCGCCGCGTCCTCCTCGGTCCAGCGCCCCAGTTCCACCACGAACAGCACCAGGTCCATGTCGTGGATGGCACCGGCGGCCGCCTGGTTCATCACGCGGTTGAGCGCGCGGGTCTCCTTGCGGTGCAGGCCCGGGGTATCGACGAAGACAACCTGGCCGCGCTCGTCGTGCAGCACGCCCTGGATGCGGTGCCGCGTGGTCTGCGGCTTGTGCGAGACGATGCTCACTTTCTGGCCCACGAGGGCGTTCACGAGGGAGGATTTCCCCACGTTGGGACGCCCGATAACCGAAACCATTCCGCTACGCATGGATCTTGGCAATCATCAGTTCGGCCGCGCGCTGCTCGGCGCTGCGGCGGGAAGCCCCTTCGGACTCGGTAAAGGATTCGTTGTCGGGCAGCAGGCAGCGCACGGCAAAGCGGCGTGCGTGCGGCGGGCCGGACTCCGACAGGATCTCGTATCGCGGCAGGGGCCGGCCATCGGCCTGCAGGGCCTCCTGCAGGCGGGTCTTGGGGTCCTTGAGGGACTCGGCGTCCGGCAGGTCGGCCAGCAGGGGCGCATACAGGCGCTCGCAGACGGCGCGCGCCGCCTCGAAGCCGCCATCGAGATAGACGGCGCCGATCACGGCCTCCACCGCATCGGCCAGGATCGAATCGCGCCGGTAGCCGCCGGACTTCAGCTCGCTTTCCCCCAGCCGAAGCAGCTCGCCGAGCTGCAGGTCGCGCCCCAGCCGCGCCAGGGTTTCCTCGCGGACCAGGCTGGCACGCAGGCGCGACAGCGCCCCCTCCTCGGCCTTCGGCTGCAGCGAGTACAGCCGCTCGCCGATCACGAAGTTCAGCAGGCCGTCGCCGAGGAACTCGAGCCGCTCGTTGTTGCCGTGCGCGTAGCTGCGGTGCGTCAGTGCCTGCTGCAGCAGCGCGGCATCCCGGAACTGGTATCCGAGATGCAAGCTCAGGTCATTTGCCAGATCGCGCAACCGCTCAGCCTTATTTATTCCACACTCGACATTGCCACATCACCCTCGAAGTGGATAACGATGTAGATGTTGTAGAACAAGCGCTCACGCGCCTCATAATCATACGATAGGAAGCGTCCCCTCTCTGTACGCTTGATTTTGATGTCCTTTGGCTGAATGCGGGTGATGTCGTCAATGTTCCAGTAGCGCTGCAACGATTTGCGCAGGGCAAGCCCCGCTGCATCGTCGCCGTTGCCCACGTTGAACTCTTTAGCCACCTTATTCAGCGTGCTCATCAGCTTGAACTGATTCATATAGATCGGGAAGCACTTCAGCCCTACGATCGAAACGAACGCGATAACCCCAAAGATGAACATCAGACCAAACCAGCCGAGGCCCTTCTGGCGATGACGAGACTGCATGGGTTCCCTCTCCTTACCCGTGGATACAGCTATTTAATCACGGTTCCGATACGCGAGAAATCGACCCGCGTCCGGACGCTGTCCCAGCTCATCCAGATGAAAAAGGCCTTGCCGACCAGGTTCTTCTCCGGCACGGTGCCCCAGACGCGGCTGTCCGAGCTGCCGTCGCGGTTGTCGCCCATGGCGAAGTACTGCCCCTCCGGCACGGTGAATTCGAAATCATCCGAGGGACGGTCCGGATCGACCAGGACGTGGTGCCGGACGCCGGCCAGGTCCTCCGACAGGCGGTAGACCACCCCGGAGGCATGAGGACCCTGCACCGGGAAGGCGCCGTCGGCCTCCTGGGACATCTCCTGGCCGTTCACCGTCAGGCGCTTTTCCTTGTAGGCGATATGGTCGCCCGGCAGGCCGATGATGCGCTTGATGTAGTCCTGGCGCGGATCCAGGGGATAGCGGAACACCACGATGTCGCCGCGCTGCGGCTCGCCATTGGCCAGGAACTTGGTATGGAAAGCCGGGTCCCGCAGGCCGTAGGCGAACTTGTTCACCAGGATGAAATCGCCCACCAGCAGGGTGGGAATCATCGACCCGGAGGGTATCCGGAAGGGCTCGGCGACGAAGGACCGCAACAGCAGCACGGCGGCGATCACCGGGAAGAAGGACTGGCAGAAATCGACGATGGCATTGGGCGGCACGCCCTCCCCGCGGCGCGGCGCCAGCACCCACTTGTTCAGCGCCCAGCCGATGCCGGTCAGCAGAGTCGCTGCCGTCAGCAGCACCGCGAAATCGACATGGAAATCCTGCATCGGCTTCTGTCCTCGGGAGCTTACTTCTTCTTGTCCACGCCCAGCACGGCAAGGAAGGCTTCCTGCGGGATTTCCACGGAGCCCACTTGCTTCATGCGCTTCTTGCCTTCCTTCTGCTTTTCCAGGAGCTTGCGCTTGCGCGAAGCGTCGCCGCCGTAGCACTTGGCGGTCACGTCCTTGCGCAGTGCCTTGACCGTGCTGCGGGCGATGATCTTGGAGCCGATCGCCGCCTGGATCGCGATATCGAACATCTGGCGGTGGATGACGTCCTGCATCTTCTCGCACAGATCGCGGCCGCGGTTGTAGGCATTGTCGCGGTGCACGATGGTGGCTAGCGCATCGACCTTGTCGCCGTTGACCAGCACGTCCAGGCGTACCAGGTCGGCCGCGCGGAACTCCAGGAAGTCGTACTCGAAGGATGCATAGCCGCGTGAGACGCTCTTCAGCCGGTCGAAGAAGTCGAGCACGACCTCGGCCATCGGCATCTCGACCTCCAGCTGCACCTGCGAGCCGAGATAGCGCAGGTTGCGCTGCACGCCGCGCTTCTCCATGCACAGCTGCATCACCGAGCCGACGTAGTCGGGCGGCATCAGCACGCGGGCGACGATGATCGGCTCGCGGATTTCGTCGATGTTGCCCGGCTCCGGCAGCTCCGCCGGATTGTCGACCTTCTTCACCTCGCCCTGGGTGGTCAGCACCTCGTAGACCACCGAGGGCGCCGTGGTGATGAGGTTCAGGTTGTACTCGCGCTCCAGGCGCTCCTGCACGATCTCCATGTGCAGCATGCCGAGGAAGCCGATGCGGAAGCCGAAGCCCAGGGCCGTGGAGTTCTCGGGTTCGAACTGCAGCGCGGAATCGTTTAGGCGCAGCTTCTGCAGCGACTCGCGGAAGTCCTCGAAATCCTCGGCGTCGATCGGGAACATGCCGGCGAACACGCGCGGCTGCACCTGGCGGAAACCCGGTAGCTGCTCCCCGCAGGGCGCGCTGGCACGGGTCAGGGTATCGCCGACCGGGGCGCCGAAGATATCCTTGATGCCGGCGATGATGAAGCCCACCTCGCCGGTTTCCAGCTTGTCCTTGAACACGCGCTTGGGCGTGTGCACGCCCATCATCGTGATCTCGTAGTCCTTGCCGGTCGACATCACGCGGATCTTCTCGCCCTTGGCGATGGAGCCGTTGACGATGCGCACCAGCGATACCACGCCCAGGTAGTTGTCGAACCAGGAGTCGACGATCAGCGCCTGCAGGCGTCCATCCGGGTCGCCCTTGGGCGCCGGCAGCTGCTCCACCACCGCCTCCAGCACGGCCGGGACGTTGAGGCCGGTCTTGGCCGAGATGCGCAGGGCATCCACCGCGCTGATGCCGATGACCTGCTCGATCTCGTCGGCCACGCGGTCGGGTTCGGCATTCTGCAGGTCCACCTTGTTCAGCACCGGCAGCACTTCCAGGTGCTGCTCCAGCGCGGTGTAGCAGTTGGCCACCGACTGCGCCTCGACGCCCTGGGAGGCATCCACCACCAGCAGCGCGCCCTCGCAGGCGAACAGCGAACGGGAAACCTCGTAGGAGAAGTCGACGTGCCCCGGGGTGTCGATGATGTTGAACTGGTAGATCTCGCCATTGGCGGCGCGATAGTGCAGCTGCACCGCCTGGGCCTTGATGGTGATGCCGCGCTCGCGCTCGATCGGATTGTTGTCGAGGATCTGCTCCGTCATCTCGCGCAGCTCGAGGCCGCCGGTCAATTGGATAAAACGGTCGGCCAGCGTGGACTTGCCGTGGTCGATGTGCGCGATGATGCAGAAATTGCGGATGTTTTCTTGTTTCATGGGAATCTGCGGCCGGGGGCCGCCAGCGAGGCCGCGCAGTATATAGCGAGCGCGCCTAGAGGGCTTCGGCCACCCGTCCGGGGTCCAGGCGTCCTTCGCTCAGGATCCGGCCGGAGGCATCCAGCAGGACCGGGATGCGGATGCCGTATTCCTGGCGCCATTCCGGGCGGGAGTCGACATCGGCCTTCTCCAGCCTGAAGCGGCCGGGGCCGAACTCGGCCAGGAGCTCCTCCTCCAGTTCGTCGCAGAGGCAGCAGCCGGGCCGCGACAGCAGCAGCAGCGCAGGCGGCGCGCCTTGGCGATGACTAGATGTCATCGCCTGCGCCGCCGATGGCCCGGCCATGGAGCATCTGGCACAGGCGGGAGGCGACTCGATGTCGCTTCCCGTTAAGCCCAAATGCCGGGCGGCGGGTGGACAGGCGAGCAACAGTCCCGCCATGGATGGCGCCCCTGCTCATGGCTTCTTCGAGGGCGCGGCCGCCGCTTCCGGCACGTCCATGGCCAGGAACAGCGGGGCTCCACGGCGCTGCACCAGCACCGGCACGGTCTGCCCCGGGGTCAGGCGACCGGCCACCTCGCGGTAGCGCGCCGGGCTGCCGATCTCCTGGCCGCTGATCTGCAGCAGCACGTCCCCGGCGCGCACGCCGGCGCGTGCCGCCGGGCCGTCGCGGGCTTCGGCCACCATCACGCCGCTGGCGGGGCCGCCCAGCTGGGCATCCCGGCGCTCGGCATCGGTCAGGGGGCGCACCGTCAGGCCCAGGGCGTCGGTCGGTACCGGCGCCGCCGGAGGCGGGAGTTCAGGGGCATGCTTGCCCAGGCTGGGGTCGGCATCCGGCTGCAATACGCCGACGGCGACCTTGAGGCTCATCTGCTTGCCCTCGCGCAGCAGCTTCACCTCGGCGTTCTCGCCCGGGTCGGTGATGCCGACCATCGGCGGCAGGGCCGTCGAGCTGGCCAGTTCGACGCCGTTGTAGCTCAGGATGATGTCCCCGGCGCGCAGGCCGGCCTTCTCGGCCGGGCTGCCCGGCATCACGCGGGCCACCAGGGCGCCCTCGGGCTTGTCCATCTTCATGGAGATGGCCAGGTCGCGATCGACCTCCTGCACCACCACGCCGAGCCAGCCGCGCTTGACCCGGCCATGCTCCTTGAGTTGGCCGGCCACCTTGGCGGCGACGTCGATGGGGATCGAGAACGACAGGCCCTGGTATCCGCCCGACTGGGAGTAGATCTGAGAATTGACGCCCACCACCTCGCCCTTGAGGTTGAACAGGGGGCCGCCCGAATTGCCGGGATTGATGGCGACATCGGTCTGGATGAAGGGCACGTACTGCTCGGTGATCAGGCTGCGGCCCTTGGCCGAAACGATCCCGGCGGTCACCGAATAGTCGAAGCCGAACGGCGAGCCGATCGCCAGCACCCACTGGCCGGGGCGCAGCTTGCTGGCGTCGCCCAGCTTGACCGCCGGCAGGTCCTTGGCCTCGATGCGCAGCAAGGCCAGGTCGCTGGCCTCGTCGCTGCCGACCACCTGGGCAGTGAACTGGCGCCGGTCCAGCAGGCGCACGATCACTTCCTTGGCGTCGCGCACCACATGGTAGTTGGTCACGACATAGCCATCCTTCCACAGGATGAACCCGGAACCCAGCGACTGCGGCGTGTTCTCGAGGGAGGGTTCGTCCTCGCTTTCCCCCTGATGCTCCTCGAGGAAGCGCTTGAACCAGTCGGGCGCGCCCTCGAGATTGTCCGGCTCGGCTTCGCCGTTGGGCAGTGCCGGGGCATCGGCGGGCAGCTCGGCCACCACGGTGCTGATGTTCACCACCGAGGGCGACACCTGCTCCACCAGGTCCGCGAAATCCGGCGCGCCAACGACCTCCGGCCCGCGCTGGCAAGCGGACAGCAGCACAACGACCGCAAGGGCGGTCAGCCGCAGGGAGGGGGCGGCAATACGCATCGAGGACTCCGGGCCGGACAGCCCAAAAAAGCGGGGCAACGCGAATTTCAAAGGAAAATCAGAGGAAATTCAAACTCCCGGCCCTGCCGGCACGCCGGCGGCGGGGTGCCGCAGCGGTCAGGGGGCCGCGGCGGCGGCCTCGACCCTGGCGGCCGGCTTGGCCCCGTCGCCGATCATGCGGACGGTTTCCTGCGGCGCCTCGCCCACCACGGTCACATGGAACCCCCCGACCATGCGGCGATAGGCGTGGACCGTGCCCATCTGGGACACGCTCTGGGCCTGCACATTGCCCGGCGGAGCGGCCTTCATCGCGCTGAACACCGAGATGGCCGACAGCCCGTCGGACAGCACCACGTGCTCCACCTGGCCCTGCCCGCCCGGCAGCGGACGCAATTCCCGGAAAGCCACCCGGTAGCCCGGCGGCAGGCGGTCCAGCCGCAGGCCTGCATTGCCCGCGGCGGCCAGCCCCGTCTGCTGCGGCAGCGGCGGGTTCTCGATCATCTGCACCACCTGGCGGGTTTCGCCCGGCGGCAGCTGCGGACGGAAGGCGCTGTCCGGGATGCTGGAAGGGAACTCGATCTCGGTGAACATCATCTGTTCCAGCACCGAGCCGTTACGGCCGATCAGGCTGACCTTGAGCGGCACCGAACTCTGCTGGTCGGCCCAGATCTCGTAGCCATAGCGGAACTGGTCACGCGGGGCGATGGCCAGGCCCTGGCAGTTGCGGCCGGCAACCCGGGCGGTGCCCAGGTCCTTGAACTCATAGACCTGCGAAATCTGCTGCAGGCGCTCGGCGCTCAGGGCCGGGAACAGCGCCTTGGGCGTCGGCAGGTTCATCGTGAGCTTGCGATCCTTCGGCAACAGGCAGATGACCTTGTTGTTTTCCTTCAGGATTTCGCGGGGATCGCCGTTGAGCGACTGGACCCGCTCGTGCTCGGTGCCTTCCTTGAAGCGATGCGTCACGCGCATCGTCTCGAGCATGTCGTCACCCTGGTAGATGATCACGCCCTGGTAGTTGCTGTTGCGCGCCGCCTCACCGATCCGCACCAGGAAGTCCGCCGGGTCCGCCGCGAAAGCCGTGGGAGCCGCCGCCAGTGCCAGGGCCCCAAGGAAGGCGCGACCGCGCATCAGCGCTGCCCCTCCGCCTGCGGGCGGTAGACCGCGTTGTGCGCGGCGAAGCGGGCATAGGACAGGGTGCCGCCCATGCCGCGGCTGGCCGCGGTATTGCTGTGCTCGATCAGGTAGTTGGACAGGTCGTCTTCCTGCAGCTGCTGGATCTCCGCGGCGCTGGCCGAGACCGCGCGCAAGCCCTGCGGGCGGGCCGTCGGCAGCGGCAGGGACACCGGGGCGGTCACGGCGGCCGGGGCAAACCCCGGGGCGGCCTCGCCACGCTCGGCCACCAGGGCCGCCTGCGGCATGGTCACCAGCACCGCCACGGCACCGAAGGACGCCGCGGCGGCGAAGCCCGCCAGGGGCTTCCAGCGCGCCAGGACGGCACGGCGGCCGGAGCGGCGGCTGTCCAGGTCCACCAGCTTGTCGCTGGCCGGCAGGGGAGCCTCGTCCAGGCCGGCCATCACGCCGGCGCAGATGCAGGGCTGCTCCTTGGCGACGCGGGTTCCTTCCCGGGCTTCCCGGGACAGGCACAGGCGGCTGTAGGCCTGCTTCATCCCGGGATCGCGGTCCAGCTGGTCCAGCAGCCGGTCCAGCTCCTCGGGCGAGCACTCGCCGTCGAGCAGGGCGGAAAGGGTTTCTTCAGACATGGGCCAAGTACCTTGCTACCTGAATATAAGCTTAACCGCAGCCGCGGCAAAAAGTTCCGCGGAGCCCGACTAGAGATTTTGTTGCAGTGCGCACCGGGGCTACTCGATCAGCGGCTTGATGACCGCGTCGATTGCCTCGCGGGCACGGAAGATGCGCGACCGGACCGTACCGATGGGGCAATCCATGATCTCGGCGATTTCCTCGTAGGACAGCCCGTCCAGCTCGCGCAGGGTGATGGCCTTGCGCAGGTCCGGCGGCAGGCCGGAGATCACCTCGGCGACCTTGTGCTTGATTTCCTCGGTCAGCAGCACGGCCTCGGGGGTGTCGACATCGCTTAGATGCTCGGTATGCCCGTACAGTTCCGCGTCGGCGATGTCGATGTCGCTGCCCGCCGGCCGGCGCCCGCGGGACACCAGGTGGTTCTTGGCGGTATTGATGCCGATGCGATACAGCCAGGTGTAGAAGGCGCTGTTGCCCTTGAAGCCGTTGAGCGCCCGGAAGGCCTTGATGAAGGTTTCCTGGGCCACGTCGGGCGCGTCGGCGTCTCCGACCAGGCGGCTGACCAGCTGGATGATCTTGTACTGGTACTTGCGGACCAGCAGCTCGAAGGCGCGCTTGTCCCCCTTCTGCGCGCGAGCGACCAGCTGTTCGTCAAGTTGTTCTTCGCTCATTGCACATCAGGCTGCCGCGCCCGGCCTTTCGACAAGGGTGGCGCGAACGGCTAAGTTAGACCCCAAAATCAATGGCCGCCTGCCCGTTACGGCAAACACGGCGGTTTTCGACACGAATTCGCGATTCTAGCATCCCCCACATGTCCGATACGGAAGTCCTCATCCTCGGCAGCGGAGCCGCCGGCCTGTCGCTGGCCCTGCGCCTGGCCCAGGCCGGCCGCAAGGTCTGCGTCGTCTCCAAGAGCCAGCTCAGCTCCGGGTCCACCCTCTGGGCCCAGGGCGGCATCTCGGCCGTGCTGGACGCCGCCGACTCCCTGGAAAACCATGTCTCGGACACCCTGGTGGCCGGCGCCGGCCTCTGCGACGAGGCCGCCGTGCGCTTCACGGTGGAGCGCGGCCCCGGCTGCATCCACTGGCTGCTCGAACAGGGCGTGCAGTTCACCCGCGACGAGGACGACCCCACCGGCCGCGGGCTGCACCTGACCCGCGAGGGCGGCCACTCCCACCGGCGCATCGTCCATGCCGCCGACGCCACCGGCCGGGCGGTGGAAACCACCCTCGCCTCCCTGGCGGCGGCCCACCCCAACATCACGGTGCGCGAACGCAGCGTCGGCGTGGACCTGATCGTGGACCCGGCAGAGAAGCGGGTGCTGGGCGCCTACCTGTTCGACCGCGACAGCGGCCGGGTCGAGGCGATGGCGGCCAAGGCGGTAGCCCTGTGCACGGGCGGAGCCAACCAGGTCTACCTCTACTCCAGCAATCCCTTCGGCGCCTCCGGCGACGGCATCGCCATGGCCTGGCGCGCAGGCTGCCGCGTGTCGAACATGGAGTTCATGCAGTTCCACCCGACCTGCCTGTATCACGAGGACTCGCGCAACTTCCTGATCAGCGAGGCCCTGCGCGGCGAAGGTGCCCTGCTGCGCCTGCCCAATGCGGACGGCAGCGCCGGCGAGCGCTTCATGCCGCGCTTCGACAGCCGCGGGGAACTGGCGCCGCGCGACATCGTCGCCCGCGCCATCGACCACGAGATGAAGCGCCTGGGCCTGCGCCACGTGCTGCTGGACATCACCCACAAGCCGCCCGAATTCATCAAGAGCCACTTCCCGAGCATCTACGCGCACTGCCTGGAACTGGGCCTGAACATCACCCGGGAGCCGATCCCGGTGGTGCCCTCGGCGCATTTCACCTGCGGCGGCGTCCTGACGGACCTGCGCGCGCGCACCGACGTCGACGGCCTCTACGCCATGGGCGAGGTCGCCTGCACCGGCCTGCACGGCGCCAACCGCCTGGCCTCGAACTCGATCCTGGAATGCCTGGCCTTCGCCGCCGCGGCGGCGGACGACCTGCTGGCGACGCTGGACCAGCGCGCCATGCCGCAGGGACTCAAGGCCTGGGACGAAAGCCGCGTCACCGACTCCGACGAGGACGTGGTGGTCTCGCACAACTGGCTGGAACTGCGCACCTTCATGTGGGACTACGTCGGCATCGTGCGCACCACCAAGCGCCTGGAGCGCGCGCAGCACCGCATCGAACTGCTGGCGCGGGAGATCCAGGAGTACTACGGCAACTACCGCATCAGCGCGCACCTGCTGGAACTGCGCAACCTGGTGGTCTGCGCCGACCTGATCGTGCGCTCGGCGCTGTCGCGCAAGGAATCGCGCGGGCTGCACTACACGCTGGATTATCCGCATACGCTGGCGCGGGCGATGCCGACCATCCTGGACGGGCGCAAGGCCGCCTGAGCCCCGGCGGCAACGGCAAAGGCGCCCTGCCCGGCGCCGGCCCTGGCGCCTAGCGCAGGGAACCCGTGTACTTGCCGAACGCCGGCGGATTCGCCGGTGCCTCGCCGCCCTCGGTTTTCGGCGGCGTGGCCGATGCCGCCACCATGGCGCGCGGACGCCCCATGATCACTTCCTCGAAGCGGTCCGCCAGGCGCATCAGTTCGTCATCGCCGCCCATGCGCGCCATGCGCACGATCTCGCGGGCGTACTCCATGTTCTGCGTCATCCACATCGCATCGGTAATGCGTCCGGTGCAATGCCGCAGCCGCACGTACAGACGTGTCGCCAGGGCCAGCTTGTCACCGTCGGTCATCGAAAACCCTCCTGTTCCAGGTGCGGCCGGCCTCATCCCGACCGGCGCACCCTCCCACAGACCTCCCTCCGCTCCCATGCCAGTCCCTGGCTTCAGACAATGCGTTCGCCGTGCAGCGCCAGGTCGAGGCCGGCCTGCTCCTCGTCGCCGTTCACGCGCAGCCCGAAGGTGAAGCGCAGCAGCAGAAGGATCGCGATGGTCATGCCGGCGCTGTAGAACAGCGTGGCGAAGGCACCCACCGCCTGGACCATCATGCTGGCCTCGGCACCGGAGATCGCCTTGCTGGAGAACACGCCGGTGAGCAAGGCGCCGACTAGGCCGCCAACGCCGTGGATGCCGAACACGTCCAGCGAGTCGTCGGCGCCCAGCAGGCGCTTGAGACCGGTGGCGCCCCAGTAGCAGAGCAGGCCGGAGGCCGCGCCGATGGCCAGAGCGCCCGGGATCTCGACGAAGCCGGAGGCCGGGGTGATCGCCACCAGGCCGGCGACCGCGCCGGAGCAGGCGCCGAGCAGCGAGGCCCGCTTGCGGATGATCCATTCCACCGCCATCCAGGTCAGTACGGCGGTGGCGGTGGCGACCTGGGTCACCAGCATCGCCATGCCGGCGCGGCCGTCCGCGGCCACGGCGGAACCGGCGTTGAAGCCGAACCAGCCCACCCACAGCAGCGAGGCGCCGATCAGGGTGAAGGCCAGGTTGTAGGGAATGAAGGGCTCGGTGCCATAACCGTTTCGGCGGCCCAGCATGTAGGCGCAGGCCAGTCCCGCGGCGCCGGCGTTGATGTGCACCACGGTGCCGCCGGCGAAGTCCTGCGCCCCGAGCTTGGCCAGCCAGCCGTCCGGCGACCACACCCAGTGGGCCACCGGTGCATACACCAGCAGCGACCAGGCCGCGACGAACAGCAGCATCGAGCCGAACTTCATGCGCTCGGCGAAGGCGCCGGTGATCAGTGCCGGCGTGATGATGGCGAAGGTCAGCTGGTACATGATGAAGACCGACTCCGGGATCGTCGGCGCGATGGGGCTGACGCTCAGTTGCCCCGCTTCCTTCAGGTACTTCAGCCCGCCCAGGAACAGCTGGTCGAAGCCGCCGATGAAGGGCGACCCCGGCGAGAACGCCAGGCTGTAGCCGGCCACGATCCAGATCACCGTGATCAGGGCCGTGACGGCAAAGCTCTGCAGGGTGGTGGCCAGGACGTTCTTCTTGCGCACCATGCCGGCATAGAACAGGGCCAGCCCGGGGATCGTCATCAGCAGTACCAGGGCGGTCGAGGCCAGCATCCAGGCCGTATCGCCGGCGCTGATCTGGTCGAAAGCCACCATGGTCGGCGCCGCCGCCGCGCTGCCGGCGAAGGCCAGCCCCGCCACCAGGATGAGGATCAACCCCACCCGGTCCCACCTGGAATTCAGAATCACGATTCGCTCCCTTTCCTGCCCGGACCCTCGACCGGTCCGGACCTCTGGGATTCGGCATGCACAGGGGATGCCAACTCGGAAGCAGCCATCTGCCGTCATCTCCGGCGAACGCCGCAAACGACAAGGCCCGCAGTGCGGGCCTTGATTCACCTCGGAAAACCGCGGAGTTGCCGGATCAGGCGCCCGCGGCGCAGGCGAAGGACATCAGGCGGGCGCGCAGGCGGCGCAGGGGATCGGCGCCCAGCTCGTCGCCGAGCACCACGCGGGTGCGACGGCCGCCGGACTTGAGCCGGAAGTTCAGCACCATCAGCCGCGAGTGGACGCAGCTGTTGCCGAGCAGCTCGGCCTCGTCCTTGCGGCCGGCGCTGTCCACCACCAGCCACTGGCCGTCGGCCTGCCAGACCAGGCGCACCAGGGCACGGCGGCCGAAGCCGAAGGCGGCATGGCGGCGCAGCCAGATCCAGGACGCGCCGAAGGCGGCGATCAGCAGCAGCATCGGCCAGCCCGGCGACATCGCGGCCAGCAGCAGGCACAGCCCCAGCAGGTGCAGGACGAACAGGTAGCGGTGCGCCCGGTAGGACGGCCGCAGGTTCAGGTCAGTGGTGGCGGCGAAGCTGTTCGACGACATCGGCGTAGATCTCGGGAGGCTGCTCGTAGCCCATCGACCAGGACCAGAGGTCCGGGTCTTCGGTGGTCTGCAGCATCTGGATGAAAAGGGCGCGCTCGGCCTCCGTGGCCGAGGGCCAGCGTTGCGCATAGTAGCGCTCCGTCAGGACGTCCAGTTCCTTCATGCCGCGGCGCAGCAGCCAGCGGAGCTTGCCTTCTTCCATCATCGGTCTGCCGTGGGACGGCCGGGTCGCTCAGACCCGGCGCTCCACCAGCATCTTCTTGGTTTCGGCGATCGCCTTGGCCGGGTTCAGACCCTTGGGGCAGGTCTTGGCGCAGTTCATGATCGTGTGGCAGCGGTACAGCTTGAACGGGTCTTCCAGCTCGTCCAGGCGCTGGCCGGTGGCCTCGTCGCGGCTGTCGGCCAACCAGCGGTAGGCCTGCAGCAGGATCGCCGGGCCAAGGTAGCGGTCGCCATTCCACCAGTAGCTGGGGCAGCTGGTGGTGCAGCAGGCGCAGAGGATGCACTCGTAGAGGCCGTCGAGCTTGGCGCGGTCCTCTTCCGACTGCAGGCGCTCGCGCGTCGGCGCCGGGGAGTCGGTCTTCAGCCAGGGCTCGATCGAGGCCAGCTGGGCGTAGAAGTGCGTCAGGTCCGGCACCAGGTCCTTCACCACCGGCATGTGCGGCAGCGGGTAGATGACGACCTCGCCCTTCACTTCCTCGCAGGTCTTGGTGCAGGCCAGCGTGTTGGTGCCGTCGATGTTCATCGCGCAGCTGCCGCAGATGCCCTCGCGGCAGGAACGGCGGAAAGTCAGCGTGGCGTCGGTCTCGTTCTTGATCTTGATCAGCGCGTCCAGAATCATCGGGCCGCAGCTGGCCATGTCCACCTCGTAGGTGTCCATGCGCGGGTTGGCGCCGCTATCCGGGTCGTAGCGGTAGATCTTGAAGTTGCGGACCTTCTTCGAGCCTTCCGGAGCCTTGTGGTGCTTGCCGGCGGACTTGTCGAGCTTGGAATTCTGCGGGAGCGTGAACTGTGCCATGACGTGGAATCCTTGCGATCAGTACTTGCGGGCAACGGGCGGGATGTGTTCCACGTCGTTGTCCAGCGGCTGCATGTGCACAGGGCGGTAGTCGATCTTCACCTGCTTGTCGGAGGTGCGCCAGGCGACCGTGTGCTTCATCCAGTTGCCATCGTCGCGGTCCTTGATGTCGTCGCGGGCGTGGGCGCCGCGCGACTCCTTGCGGTTCTCGGCGCCGACGATGGTCAGCAGCGCCTGGCCCAGCAGGTTGTCCAGCTCCAGGGTCTCGCAGAGGTCCGAGTTCCAGATCATGGAGCGGTCGGAGACCTTCACGTCCTGCGTGAAGTTGTCGATCACGCCGTTGAGCTTCGTGATGCCTTCCTGCATCAGCGGGCCGTCGCGGAACACCGCGCAGTGCTTCTGCATGGTCTTCTGCATGTCCAGGCGGATCTTCGCGGTGGGCGTGCCGCCCTTGGCATTGCGGAAGCCGTCGAGGCGGGCCAGGGCCTTCTCCTCGGAAGCGCCGCTGATCTTGCGGTGCGGGGTGCCCGGCTTGACCAGCTTGGCGGCCTGGATGGCGGCGGCGCGGCCGAACACCACCAGGTCAAGCAGCGAGTTGGAGCCCAGGCGGTTGGCGCCGTGCACCGACACGCAGGCGGCCTCGCCCACGGCCATGATGCCCGGGACCACGGAGTCGGGGTCGCCGTTCTTCAGCGTCACCACTTCGCCGGTATACAGCGTCGGGATGCCGCCCATGTTGTAGTGCACCGTCGGCACGACCGGGATCGGCTCCTTGGTGA
>Ga0255097_1000433_pt1 | contig 17636 bp, 16 predicted proteins | sample Colum_Atlam_RepB_2_FD_188436 | JGI IMG/M metagenome (GOLD analysis project Ga0255097, IMG submission 188436) | Freshwater microbial communities from Columbia River, Oregon, United States - Colum_Atlam_RepB_8d | ecosystem: Environmental > Aquatic > Freshwater > River | place: USA: Oregon...
TGGCCAGCCAGGCCTGGTACTCGGCCTCCGGCAGGGCGCGGACCACGATCGGCATGAAGCCGTGGTCGCGGCCGCAGAGTTCGGCGCAGACGCCGCGGTAGACGCCCGGCGTGTTGATCTTGGCCCAGGTCTCGTTGACGTAGCCGGGGATCGCGTCCTTCTTCACGGCGATCTCGGGCACCCACCAGGCGTGGATCACGTCGTTGGAGGTGACCAGGAAGCGGACCTTCTTGCCGACCGGCAGCACCAGCTCGTTGTCGACGTTGACCAGGTAGTTGCCGCCATCGACCTTCTTGAGCTTCTCGAGCTCGTCCTTGCTGAAGGTCTTGGCCCAGGCGGCGCCGCTGAGCAAGCCGTTGCCGTCGTGCTGGCGGGCGGCGTTGGACTCGGCGGCGAGGGTGGAGAAGAACTTCACGTCTTCGCCGATGTACTCGTATTCCCACTTCCACTGGTAGCCGGTGATCTTCACCGTCATGTCCGCGTTGCGGGTGTCTTCCATCTTGATCAGGGTGCCGGCCGCCGGGATGGCCATGCCGATCAGGATCAGGAAGGGCGCGGCGGTCCAGAGGATTTCCACCGTGGTGGACTCGTGGAAGTCGGCCGGCTTGTGGCCCTTGGAACGGCGGTGGTTGATGATCGAGTAGATCATCAGGCCGAAGACCACGGTGCCGATCGCCACGCAGATCCAGAAGATCAGCATGTGGAGGCTGTGGACCTCCTTGCTCAGGTCAGTGACGCCGGTCGGCAGGTTGTAGCCGCCGCTCGTTTCCGTGTAGGCCTGCGCGACAAACGCCGCCAGAGCCAGTGAGGTACCTGCTGCGATACGCGCAAGCCGTCCCATCTTCATCGCCTTACTCTCCCGAACATAAGTCTTGGGTGGAGGGCTCCGGCCCCCTACCGACTGCAGCCGCCGCGCCCTCGGGCGCCACCGGCCTCAGCAATTCCTTGATGCGCTCGCGCAACGCCGCACGCTCGTCATCGGTGAGGCAGCGGCCGATCTCGACCCTCCGCCCCGCATACATCAGCAACAATCGCTGCGGATCGTTCCGGCGACGGCCCGGTTCCAGCACCGCCCGCGTCCACGTCCGCGGCCAGACCAGGCGCCGCCCCACCCCGCTCCCGAGGGAGCCGAACTCCACCACCAGCTGCCCGCCTTCGAAGCTGAGCACCTCGCGGTAACGGTTACGCCTCAGGGAAACCCACAGGGCCGCCCCAAGCGCCGATAACTCCAGGCCCGCAAACGGAAAAATGGGCCAGAACCCCTGGGCGGCGAACACCCCCGCGATGCCCAGGCCCGGCACAGAGACCAGGGCCATGAACCCGGCCGCCTGACGCGGGGTCAGGGAAGCATTGGGTCCGATAACCAGTCTGGTGTTGACGGGGGCAGTCATCCGACGGCGTCCAGCCGCGGAATTGTAGTGCAACGCAATCGGGCCGCGCAAAGGCCGCAGCGGCGATTTCAGCATCCGGAACAGTCGTTTTCGCGCGGCCCGGCATGGCCTGAAGCCTCCTTCGGCTGCCGCGGCATAGCCGCGCTAGGCGTCCCCGTCCGGCTCCGGGGCTGGCGGCGGCCGCAGGAAGCGCTCCAGCGGCGCCAGGTCCAGCGCGCGGCCGGCCCCGGCCGCGTCGGCGCCGGCGGGAATCACGCCCAGCAGCGGGGCGGCGAAGCGGCGGCGCAGGGTCTCGATGTTGCCTTCCAGCAGAGGCATCTGCGGCGGCAGCACGTTGGCGATCCAGCCGGCCAGCTTCGCGCGCCGGGTGATGGACTCGGCGCTGAGCAGGGCATGGTTGAGGCAGCCCAGGCGCATGCCCACTACCAGGATCACCGGCCACTCGCGCTCGGCCACCCAGCTGCCCAGGGTCCAGACCTCGTCCAGCGGCACCTGCCAGCCGCCGGCGCCCTCGGCCACGACGACTTCGTGGCGCGAGGCCAGCTCGCGCTGCGCCACGTCCAGGTCGGCCCTGCGGATGCGCCGCCCCTCGATCTCCGCCGCCAGGTGCGGCGCCGCCGGTTCACGCAGCAGGCAGGGGTTGATCAGTTCGTAGGGCTCGCCGGTGCCGCCGGCTTCCTGCAGCGCCAGCGCGTCCTCGTTGCGCAGTCCCTGCGGGGTCTGCATGCCGCCGGCCGCCACCGGCTTGAAGCCGCAGGCGCGGTAGCCCTGCGCCCGCAGGGCATGCAGCAGCCCGCAGGCTGCCAGGGTCTTGCCGGCGCCGGTATCGGTGGCGGTAACGAAGAGGGTGGAAGCCATCTGGGGTCTCTCAGCGCCCTGTCGGACGACGCAGGACGAGGTAGAGGATTTCCCAGCTGGCGCCGATGCCTTCGGCGGTACGCCAGGGCGCATAGGCGCGTTCCAGCGCCGCCAGGGCCGATCGTCCCAGCAGGCCGCGCCGGCGCTGTGCGCTGGCGTTGACCACGCCGGTCTCGCGCAGGGAGCGCATCAGCGCGAAGACGTCGGCATGCGGCTCGCGCAGCAGCTCCGGCCGCAGGCTGCACAGCTCCAGGCCGGCGGCCTCGGCGCGCGCCAGCCAGGCGGAGGCCGGGTCGAAGCGGTGCACGTGCTCGGCCTGGTCCACCTGCCGCCAGGCCGTCCTCAGTTCGCGCAGCGTCGCCGGCCCCGGCAGGCTCAGGCACAGCCAGCCGCCCGGCTGCAGGACCCTGCAGGCCTCCGCCATCGCGAGCTCCGGCTGCGGGCACCACTGCAGCACCAGGTTGGACAGGATGGCGTCGCAGCAGGCCGCCGGCAGCGGCAGGCGCTGGGCGTCGCCGACGAGGGCGTCGAGCCCGGCATCGCGCGCGATGCGCACCATGCCCGGCGCGCGGTCCAGCGCCAGCACCTCGGCGTCCGGATACAGCACCCGCAGCCGGCGGGCGCCGATACCGGTGCCGCACCCCAGGTCGAGCAGCCGGCGCGGGGCGCCGGCGCGCGCGGCCAGTTCCGCCAGCAGGGCGTCGCGCGTGCGCTGCTGCAGCGTCGCAGCGCGGTCGTAGCTGGCGGCGGCGGCACTGAAGTTGCGCGCCGCGCGCCCGGCGTCGATGCGGGACAGGGCCATCTACTTCAGGCCCGTGGCCAGGCCCTCGAGCAGGCCGTCGATCTGCTCCGCGGTGTGCGCGGCGGAGAACGTGATGCGCAGACGCGAGGTGCCGTGCGGCACCGTCGGCGGGCGGATGGCCGCCACCCAGTAGCCGCGGTCGAACAGCGCCTGCGACAGGTCCAGGGCGCGCTGCTCCTGGCCCAGCACCAGCGGCTGGATCGGCGTCTCCGAATCCGACAGCGGGATGCCGAGCTGGCGCGCGCCGGCACGGAAGCGGCGCACGTTGGCCAGCAGGCGCTCGCGGTGCTGGGGCTCCTCGCGCACGATGCGCAGCGCGCGGCGCGCGGCGGCGGCGATGGCCGGCGGCGGCGCGGTGGAGAAGACCCAGGTGCGCGCACGCTGGATCAGGTATTCGATCAGGGCTTCCGAGCCGGCGACGAAGGCGCCGCCGCAGCCCAGCGACTTGCCCAGCGTGGCGACATAGACCGGCACTTCGGTAACCCCGAGGCCGGCGGCATGCACCGCGCCCTCGCCCTGCGGCCCCAGCACGCCCAGGCCGTGCGCGTCGTCCACCATCAGCGTGGCGGCGCGGGTCGCGCAGAGATCGGCCAGCTGCGGCAGCGGCGCGATGTCGCCGTCCATGCTGAACACCGAGTCCGTCACCGCCAGGCGCTGCTCGCCGTCGGCCGCCGCCAGGGCTACGGCCCAGGCGTTGAGATCGGCGTGGTTGGCGCGCAGGTACTGCGCGCCGCTGAGGCGGCCGCCGTCGATCAGCGAGGCGTGGTTGAGTTCGTCGGCGATCACCGAATCGCGGCGCCCCGCCAGTGCGCGGATCACGCCGAGGTTCGCCGCCCATCCGGAGGAGAACAGCAGCGCCCGCGGGCGACCGAGGAAGTCCGCCAGTTCCTCCTCCAGCGCCTGGTGCTCGCGGTTGTAGCCGGAGATCAGCGCCGCCGCGCCGCTGCCGGTGCCGCCGGCATCGAGTGCCGCCTTGGCCGCCGCCGCCAGGCGCGGGTCGGCCGCCAGGCCCAGGTAGTCGTTGCTGCAGAAATTCAGGCACTCGCGGCCGTTGACCAGGATGCGCACGCCGTGCGCGCCCTCGATCACGCGGCGCGTGCGGTACAGCGCGCGGGCGCGCAGCTGGTCCAGCTCGCCGCGCAGGCGCGCGTCGAGCGGGTTTTCCGTCTTTGCATCCGGCATCACATGCTTCAGGGACTTCGCTTTCAAGGCCTTCCTACCGATTTCTGGAACCGCGCCTGCAACTGCGGCTGCGCGGCATACGCATCGAGCGCGCTGCCCATGGACTTGTCCAGGGCCTCGAGCCTCGCATCCGGCGCCGGGTGCGTGGCGAACATCAGGGACAGCGTGGAGTCCTGCGCGCTCATCGCCTGCAGGGTCTGCAGCACGGCCGGCAGGCCATAGGGGTCGTAGCCGGCGCGCGCGGCGATCACCACGCCCATGCGGTCGGCCTCGTACTCGTCGCCCTTGTCGAGGCCGCGGTTCAGCACTTCCTTGACGCCGCCGAGCAGGCGCTCGTTGACCTGCTCGTTGCCCTTGTCCTTGATCGCGAACTGCTTGAGCAGCTTGCCGCCCAGGCTCATGCCCTGCGCCTTGCGCACCGCGTCGAGGTGGTGCTTCTGCACCACGTGCGCGATCTCGTGCGCCAGCACGCCGGCCAGTTCGGACTCGCTGCGCATGCGCGCCAGCAGGCCGCGGGTGACGAAGACGTAGCCGCCGGGCGTGGCGAAGGCATTGACGTTGGGCGAGTCCAGCACGCCGAAGCGCCAGGCCAGCTGCGGGCGCTCGCTGTGCAGCGCCAGCCACAGGCCGACCTCGTTGACGTAGCGCTGGGCCCTGTCGTTGTTCCACAGGGGCGCGGCGCCAAGCAGCGTCTCGGCCCATTGCCGGCCGATGTCGCGCTCCTCGTCCACGCTCTTCTCGGTGACCATGCCGGCCGCGTCGGAGCCATAGGTGCTCACCGCCTCCTGCGCCTTGTTGAACAAGCCGCCCCAGTCGGCGGCCCAGGCCGGCGCCGACAGCAGCAGGCCGGCGATCACGCATGCGATGTTCTTCATGGCGGGCCTCCTCACTGCAGATAGGGGACGGTCTGCTCGGCCAGGGGGCCGGCCTGCGCAAAGCTGCGCGCGCGGTCGCCGCTGGCGGCATAGGCTTCGAGCCTGGCGGCTTCCACCGGGTTCGGCGCGGCATTGGCGATCTGCTCCCGGTCGAGCCCGCGCACGCCGGTGGCCACGGCGGTGCCGCTGGACCCGCTCAGCGCCACGTTGGCGGCCTTGGCCAGCCCCGATTCGGCCGCGCGCGCCGGAGCGCCGACCGCGAGGCGCACCGACAGCAGCCGCACCCAGCCGGTCTGCCCGGAGGCCGTCACCTTCATCCAGGCGCCCTGGCGGGCGAGGACTTCCAGCGGCGCGGCCGCCGGCAGTTCCGCCACCGTGGCGGCATCGGCAAAGGGCTCCTGCTTGAGCGGACCGGCCTTGGCCAGCACGCCGCTCTCGGCAGCCCACGCGCCACCGGCGAAAGCCGCCAGCAGCACCGCAATCCATCGCTTCATGAGGTCTCTCCCTTCCCGGGTTCCGTTCCAGACTCGTACGCAGGCTCGTAGAGCTGCACGTCCTGCGCCCTGCCCTTCACCTTAAACGAACCCCGTGGCGCAAACCGGAACTGCGTCGCGCAAGCCTCCATGGTGTCGCTGGAGACCAGGATGCGGGCCACCCCCTTGGTCAGTCCCTCCACCCGGCTGGCCAGGTTCACGGTATCGCCGATGGCGGTGTAGTCCAGCTTCTGCTCGGCGCCGATGAAGCCCACCACCGCCGTGCCGGAATGGATGCCGATACCCACGTCGAAATCGCCCGCCGCCGCGCCCAGCTCCTCGCGGAAGGCCAGCAGCTCGCGCTGCATGTCCAGGGCGCAGGCCACGGCCCGCTGCGCATGCTGCGCGTCTGGGATCGGCGCCCCCCAGAAGGCCATGATGCAGTCGCCGATGAACTTGTCGAGCGTGCCGCCATGGCGGAACACCACCGCGACCTGGCGCGAGAAGTAGCGGTTCAGCAGCTCCACGATCTCCTGCGGCGGCCGCGTCTCCGACAGCGAGGTGAAGCCGCGGATGTCCGAGAACAGCACGCTGACCTCGTGCTGGCGCCCCGACAGCGACTCCACGGTCTCGCCCCGCTCCATCAGCTGGTTGACCACCACTGGGTTGAGGAAGCGCCCGAACAGCTGCACCGCCTGGCGCCGCGCGCGCCGCTCGCGCAGGTATTCCAGCAGGGCGGCGCTGAAGTAGAAGGCCCAGGCGAAGCCCAGCGGCAGCAGCACCGGCAGCAGCCACAGCCGCGGCACCGCGGCCCAGGCGCCGGCCAGCAGCGCCGCGCTGACCACGGCGAACGCGACGCCGATCGCCAGCGCATGCCCGCGCCGGTGGAAGGCCAGCCACAGCAGCGCGATCAGCAGCAGCGCCAGCAGCGGTGCCGCCCAGGCCGGCGGCCGCTGCATCCAGCGGCCATGCTTGAGGTTGTCCAGCGCGGTGGCCAGGATCTCCACGCCCGGATAACGGTTGGCCAGCGGCGTCACGCGCAGGTCGTGCAGCATCGAGGCGGCGGAGCCGATGATGACGATGCGGTCGCGGAACTCGTCGGCGGGCCGCTGCCGCTGGCGCCGCAGCAGGTCGGCGTGAAGGTCGGCAAACGAGACATGCCGGTAGCCGTTGCCGCCGCCGCCGCGCCAGTGCAGCAGCAGCGATTCGCCGGGCGGCACGGCCCAGCCGAGGTCGGCGGCGATCCGCACCGGCAGCGACGGAAATTCCCAGCCGTGCACGTTCATGCGCAGCAGGTAGGCGCGGCCGACGCCGTCGGACTCTTCCTCGAAGTTGATCAGGCCGGTGCGCCAGGCCTCCGGCGGCAGCACCAGCGGCGGCAGCAGCATGGCGCGGGCATCGTCCCGCGCCGCGGCCGTCGGACGCGCGCCCATCGGCGGACCGAACTGCGACAGCGGCACGCCCCGCGCGTCGTCCCGTGCCGACAGACGCAGGCTCGGCACGTAGACCCGCGGCTGATCGCGCAGCAGGTCGGCCAGGGCCTGGTCGCTGTCGGGCCGGTCGATGTCGCGCTCGGAGAAGGACAGGTCGAACACCACCGCGGCCGGCTGCTGCGCCAGCAGGCCCGGCAGCATCTCGGCGTAGACCGCGCGCGGCCAGGGCCAGCGGCCGTAGTCGTCCTGCAGGCGCGCCAGGCTGGCCTCGTCGATGTCGACGATGACGATGCCGGGATCGGGCGCCAGGCGCGCGGCATGCGCGCGCACGAAGGCGTCGGACAGGCGGTGCTCCAGGCCGGCGCCCAGGTGCAGCAGCCCCAGTTCCAGCAGCGCCAGCGCCGCGAGCAGCAGGGCCGCGGCGTTCAGCGAGCGATTCGCCATGGTCGCGGCCCGGTCAGCGCGGGAGCCTTACTCGGCGCGCGCCGCCTGCGACGAGCCGCAGCCCCCGGCCATCATCGCCGGTGGCGCCTCGTGCTCGTGGCTGTGCTCGGGGCCGCAGCAGCCATGCGCCCCGCCATGCTCGTGTGCATGCCCGGCGGCAGCGGCGATGGGCTCGAAGCTGCCGCCTTCCGGCTCGATGCCCAGGCGCGCGAACAGCGCGCGATCCTTGGCGTTCTGCGGATTCTGCGTGGTCAGCAGCTTTTCGCCGTAGAAGATCGAGTTGGCGCCGGCCAGGAAGCACAGCGACTGCAGCTCCTCGGTCATCGCCGTGCGGCCGGCGGAGAGGCGCACGTAGGACTTGGGCATCAGCACGCGGGCCACGGCGATGGTGCGCACGAACTCCAGCGGGTGCAGGGCCTCGGCACCCTTGAGCGGCGTACCCTCGACCTGCACCAGGTTGTTGATGGGCACCGACTCCGGGTGCGGGGTCATGATGGCGAGCTGGCGCAGCAGCTCGGCGCGGTCCTGCTTCTCCTCGCCCATGCCGACGATGCCGCCGCAGCAGACCTTCACGCCGGCGCTGCGCACGTGCTGCAGCGTGTCCAGGCGGTCCTGGTAGGTGCGGGTGGTGATGATCTTGCCGTAGAACTCCGGCGAGGTATCGAGGTTGTGGTTGTAGTAGTCCAGGCCGGCGTCGGCCAGCTTCTGCGCCTGGTGCTCCTTGAGCATGCCCAGCGTCAGGCAGGTCTCCAGGCCCATGGCCTTCACGCCCTTGACCATGTCCTCGACCTTGGCCAGGTCGCGGTCCTTGGGGGAGCGCCAGGCGGCGCCCATGCAGAAGCGCGAGGCGCCGTTGGCCTTGGCCTCGCGGGCCGCCTCCAGCACCGCGTCCACGTCCATCAGCGGCTCTTTCTTGAGGCCGGTATCGAAGCGCGCCGACTGCGGACAGTAGCCGCAGTCCTCGGGACAGGCGCCGGTCTTGATCGAGAGCAGGGTCGACAGCTGCACCTTGTTGGCGTCGAAGTGCTGGCGGTGCAGACTCTGGGCACGGAACAGCAGGTCGTTGAACGGCAGCTCGAACAGGGCCTGGACCTCTTCGCGGGTCCAGTCGTGGCGCAGGTCGGTACTCATGAAAGGCTTCCCTATGAATCGTGGGCGGCAGTGTCGGGGCGGACTCCGGGGTTGTCAACCAAAAGGCATGCCACATGGTTGACGGTTGGCTGGAGGCCCTGTTCCCGGCCGCCTGCGCCTGGTGCGGCGCCCCCGGCAGCGACGCCTGTCCGGACTGCCAGGCCGGCCTGCCCTGGAACGACCCGGCCTGCCCCGGCTGCGCCCGTCCCCAGGTCCACGGCGAACGCTGCGGGCATTGCGCCGCCAAGCCTCCGCCCTTCGACGCCGCCTGGACCGCCTTCCGCCTGGAAGTGCCTGTCCAGCAAGGGATTCATCGCCTGAAATACCAGGGGCGGCTGATCGAGGCCGCGCGTCTGGGCCGGCTGCTGGCACCGCGCCTGCCCTCGCGCCCGGACCTGATCCTGCCGGTGCCCCTGCACCGCTGGCGCCTGGCGCGGCGCGGCTACAACCAGGCCGGGGAACTGGCCCACCACCTGGGCCGGCTGACCGGCATCGCGGTGGACCCGCGCCTGGCCGTCCGGCGCCGCGCCACCCCCGACCAGATCGGCCTGAGCGCCGTGGAGCGCCGCCGCAACCTGCGCGGCGCCTTCCATATAAGGAGTGCGCTCGACGGCCTGCACCTGGCCCTGCTGGACGACGTCATGACCACCGGCGCCACCCTGTCCGAACTGGCCCGCGCCTGCCGTGCGGCGGGGGCGGTCCGGATCGAGGCCTGGGCGGTGGCCCGCACTGCCTGAACAGGCAGAAACCGCCGCCAGGCCTCACAATCCGCGCCCCGCGCCGTCCGGAGCGGGCCGCCCCAAGGTGATCCGTGGACAATCAGCCGCCCTCGCAGCCCTTCAACCGCCTGCCCCTGCACCCCGCCCTGCTGCAGGCGCTGGACTCGCTGGAATACCGGCAGATGACGCCGATCCAGGCGCTGAGCCTGCCGCTGATCCTGGAAGGCCGCGACGTGATCGGCCAGGCGCGCACCGGCAGCGGCAAGACGGCGGCCTACGGCCTGGGGCTGCTGTCGCGCATCGATCCCGCGGTGAAACAGCTGCAGGCCCTGGTGCTGTGCCCGACCCGCGAGCTGGCCGACCAGATCGCCAAGGAGATCCGCCGGCTGGCGCGCTGCCTGCCCAACGTCAAGCTGGCGGTGCTCGGCGGCGGCATCTCCAAGCGTCCGCAGCTGGCCTCGCTGGAACACGAGCCGCATATCGTGGTGGGCATGGCCGGGCGCGTGCAGGAACTGCTGACCGAGGGAGCGATGAAGCTCGACGCGCTGCGCGTGCTGGTGCTGGACGAAGCCGACCGCATGCTCGACAGCGACTTCGAGCAGGCCAGCCGCGCGATCATCGAGCAGTCGCCGGGATCGCGGCAGACGCTGTTCTTCTCCGCCACCTTCCCCGATGCCGTGCGCGCCGTCAGCCGGCGCCTGCAGAAGGACCCGGTGGAGGCGCGCACCGATCTCGCTGCTGCGCCCGGACAGGTCGAGCAGAAGTTCTACGAGGTGGACGACTCCCGCCGCCTCGACGCGCTGGCGCACCTGCTGAGCGCGCGGCAGCCCGAGTCCGCCCTGGTGTTCTGCTATACGAAGAACGACGCGCAGGAGGTGGAGACGCAGCTGCGCCAGCGCGGTTTCGCGGTACTCTCCCTGCACGGCGACATCGACCAGCGCGAGCGCGACGAGATGCTGGTGCGCTTCGCCAACGGCAGTGCCCGCGTGCTGGTGGCCACCGACATCGCCGCGCGCGGCCTGGACATCAGGAACCTCGCCTGCGTGATCAGCTACGAACTGCCCTCGGATCCCGACGCGCACCTGCACCGCGTGGGCCGCACCGGACGTGCCGGTGCCAATGGCCTGGCCCTGCACCTGTTCAGCGGGCGCGAACACGCCCGCGTGACGGCCATCGAGCAGCGCCTCGGAACCAAGGTGGAAGTGCAGCGCCTGGCCGCCGGCAGCTTCGTGCCCGACAAGCCCCTGAAGCCGACGGTGATGACGCTCTGCGTCGACGGCGGCCGCAGCGACAAGCTGCGGCCCGGCGACCTGCTCGGCGCGCTGACCGGCGATGCCGGAATCCCCAGCGGCGCCATCGGCAAGATCAACACCTTCGACACCCGCACCTACTTCGCCGTCGACATCAAGCTGGCGAAGAAGGCTCTGGACGGCCTGCGCAGCAACAAGATCAAGGGCCGGAAATTCCGCGTGCGGGAGATTGTCTAAGCCGCATCGCCGCAAGGAGACCGCCGCATGGAACGCATCCAGACCATTACCCCCTGCCTGTGGTTCGACGACCAGGGGGAGGAGGCCGCGAAGCTCTACATCTCCATCTTCCCCAACTCGCGCATCCTGCAGGTGACGCATTTCACCGAGGCCGGGCGCGAATTCCACCAGAAGGAACCGGGCAGCGTGATGACGGTGGAGTTCGAACTGGACGGGCAGCGGTTCACCGCGCTCAACGGCGGGCCGATGTTCAAGTTCACCGAGGCGGTGTCGCTGCAGGTGAATTGCCGCACGCAGGAGGACATCGACCACTACTGGCTCAGCCTCTCCGAGGGCGGGGATCCGGCAGCACGGCAGTGCGGCTGGCTCAAGGATCGCCATGGCCTCTCCTGGCAGATCGTGCCGGCGCAGATGGGCGAGTGGATGAAGGGCACGGCACGGCAGGCGAGCCAGGTCCTGAACGCGATGTTCCAGATGAAGAAGCTCGACATCGCGACGCTGCAGGCGGCCTACGAGGCCTGAAACGCCCCGTGGGAGCGGCTTCGGCCGCGATCTTTTCCTGTGGCAAGCCAGGATCGCGGATGAAGCCGCTCCCAGGGGTGAAACTTTCGCCGTCCATGGCAAAAGGCGGGCACGGATCGCCGACGCCGCAGGGACGTCCCAACGCACCGCGGCAGCGGCGGCGACCCGTGACCCATTGACCCCCGGAGAGGTTCAGACCAGGCGCAGGCGGTAGCCGATGCGGTAGGTGCCGCCGTGCGCGCTGATGTTGCCGGTGTGCGCGTCATGCACGCCGTCGGAGCCCAGGTCGTTCTCGCTGTTGAGCCGGATCGCCACGCCGTAGGGCGAGAACACGTCGTCGTCGATGAACAGGCCGATGATGGCGCCGATCGCATCGACCACCGCGCCGGCGATGGCGCCGATGCCGGCGCCGCCGACCATGCCGGCCACCATCGTCACCACGGTGCGCAGCGCCTGGGTGATGCCGGCAGCCACCTCGGCATCGTCGCTGTCGGACTCGACCAGCTGGAAGATCCAGTAGAAGGTCTTGGGGTAGCCCGGCGTGGTGCGCAGGCTCACCGAACCGAAGGGCAGCTCGCCGAAGTTGCGATAGGTATTGTCGTGCGCGAACTCGCCGGCGACGATGGCCTTGCTGTAGTCGACGTTGCCGCTGGCGCCGATGCGGATGGCGCCCAGCACCATGTCGTCGGTGCCGTCCTCGGGAGAGAACACGCCGCCGTTGGTCTCGTCGACACAGTGCAGCTTGCGCAGGTTCAGGTCCAGGCGGCGGTATTTCTGCGGGCCCGAGCCGGAGCGCGGCACGGCGCCCTGCGACGCCGTGGCGGGCTTGAAGATGATGGCATTGGACTTCTTCAGCTCCGGCATCGGAACGCCGGTGATCTTCTGCACCTTGGCGGTATCCGCCGCCAGTTTCTGCAGCTTCGGGCGCATCTGCTCGAAGGTCTGCGCGTCGATGCCGCGCACCGCCGCCGCTGCCTGGTTCTCCAGGGTATCGACGTCGGACGAGACCGCGAAGGCCTTGGGATCCACGCGATGCAGCAGCCCCTTGACCACTGCGGCGACCAGGCCCTGGGCGATCCGGCCTGCCTCGCGGCGTTCGGCTTCGGGCAGGGACGCCGAGGTGAATTCAGTTGCTTCAATGCTCATGACAACCTCCAGTTCAAACTCCGTTGAGAAAAAACCGGAGTCCTCGGCGGCAGGTGTCGTTGGGAGGTCGTCGCGGCGACCGGCAACTGCCATCGGAATCCGGTGCGGGCCTCTTGCCCGCGGAACCGATTCTGTCGGCCCGGCGAAGGGATTCTGTGAAGCGGCGCTCAGTTGCGGAAATCGGCGGGTAAATCTGCGGCGCAGGCCTCAGCCCACCGCAGATCGCAATGCCGCGCGAGGGGCCTGCGTCACATTTTCGCGTCGAGGAAGGCGATGCCCGCGCGCACGGCGCCGCCGTCGAACAGGAAGGCGGAGATATGTCCCAGCCCGCGCTGGACATGGAGTTCGGCCGGAACGCCGGCCGCGTCCAGCGCGGCCTTCATCGCCTCGGCGTTCTCCACGCCGACCAGGCGGTCCCAGCCGCCGTGGTAAAGGAAGAACGGCGGGCTGCCGCGGCCGACGCGGAGCAGCGGCGAGGCAGCGCTCCAGCCGGCCCGGTCGTCCGCCAGCGTCGTGCCCATGAGCTTGCCGATCAGCGGGCTGTCGGGGTAGTTGCGGAAGTCCGCGGGGATGCCGCCGGCCACCACGGCCTGGACGCGATCCGCCGGAGGCGTGTCGGCAGCGCCGAGCAGCGATGCCAGGTGCGCGCCGGCCGAGTAGCCCCAGGCGGCGACACGCTGCGGATCGACCTGCAGGGCCGCGTGGTTCGCCCGCAGCCAGCGCAGGGCCTGGCGTGCATCCTCGAACTGCGCCGGGTGGCGGGACTGCGGCGCGAAGCGGTAGCTGATGTTCATCACGACGTAGCCGCGGCGCGCCAGGCGCCGGGCGATCCCGTCCATGTGCTGGCGCTTGCCGCCGACCCAGCCGCCGCCGTGGATCAGCAGCACCGCCGGCTTGGCTCCGCCGATGGCGGGCCGCCAGAGGTCGGCGCGCAGCTCCGCCGGCCAGCCGTCCGGGGTATAGCGCATGTCCTTCTGGACGGCGTAGTCCACATCCATCTCCGGTGTGGTCCTGGGGGAGCCGGTGAGCCCGGCATGGGTCGCGCAGCCGGCCAGCAGCAGGGCCAGCACCAGGGTCAGGATTTTCGTCTTCATGCCCCTGCTACGTAATCCAGCGCCAATCCGATGAAGATGGCCGCGCCGAACCAGTGATTGTTGAGAAAAGCCTGGAAGCATCGCGCCGGCTCGCGCTCACGGGTGATCCACTGCTGGTACACCGCCAGCATCGCGGCCACGGCGATACCCGCCTCGTAGTACATGCCGCGGCCGGTGTTGAGCCCGAGCTGGATCAGCAGCAGCAGCGCCCCGCCCTGCAGCAGCGCGATCACCAGCCGGTCATGCCGGCCGAACAGGATGGCGCTGGACTTCACGCCGATGCGCAGGTCGTCCTGCCGGTCCACCATCGCGTACCAGGTGTCGTAGGCAATGACCCAGGCGATGTTGGCGGCCATCAGCGGCAGGGCCAGGGCCCAGTCCACCTCGGGCCGCACCGCCGCAAAGGCCATCGGGATGCCCCAGGAGAAGGCCAGGCCCAGCACCGCCTGGGGGATCGAGATCCAGCGCTTCATGAAGGGATAGGCCGCGGCCAGCGCCACCGCCGGCACCGACCACAGCACCACCTGGAGGTTCTCCAGGGACAGCAGCAGGGCCAGGGCCAGCAGGCAGACTCCGGCGAACAGGGCCAGGGCCTCTCGCGGGCTGACCCGGCCGGCCGCCAGGGGCCGCTCCCGGGTGCGGGCGACGTGGGGATCGAAGTCCTTGTCCGCGAAGTCATTGATGGCGCAGCCGGCCGAGCGCATCAGCACGGTACCGAGGACGAAAACGACGAAGACCGGCAGGGGCGGCGGGCCGCCGGCGGCGAACCACAGGGCCCAGAGCGTGGGCCAGAGCAGCAGGTAGATGCCGATGGGCCGGTCCAGGCGCATCAGGCGGGCGTAGTCTGTCAGTTTCGGGTACATGCCAGGGGATGGATAAAAAAGTCGCGCGGCTGCGCTATCATCTTGGCATGAAAAGGAAATCAGGTGCGGAGTCGCCGCCCGCCCCGCGCACGCGGCGCGGAGCGCCAAAAACCAGCCTGCGGGACGCCTCCGAGTACACGGTGGACGAGCTCGCGCGCGCTGCGGATACCACGGTGCGCAACGTGCGCGCCTACCAGGACCGCGGCCTGCTGCCGGCGCCGGAGAAGCGCGGGCGCACGGGCATCTACACCGCCGCGCACCTGGCGCGCCTGCGCCTGATCGGCCAGCTGCTGGACCGCGGCTATACGCTGGCGAACATCGCCGAGCTGATCGGCGCCTGGGAACAGGGCCAGGACCTGCGCCAGCTGCTGGGTCTGGAGTCCGCGCTGACCACGCCCTGGTCCGAGGAACTGCCGGCCTACTTCACGATGCCGGAGCTGGTGAAGCTGCTCGGCAAGGGCATCAAGGCCTCCGAGATCGCGCCGGTGCTGCGCAAGGCCGTGGAGCTGGACATCCTGCAGTCCGAGGGCCTGCGCTTCCGCGCACCGCGCCCGCAGCTGATCCACGCCGCCGGCGAGCTGGTGGCCATGGGCATCCCGCTGTCGGAGCTGCTGGACATCGTGCGCATGCTGCGCGGCAACGTGGAACGCGCCGCCAACGGCATCGTGCAGCTGATCGTGGACCACGTCTTCGCGCCCTACATGCAGGGCAAGCTGCCGCCGGCCAGCGAAGTGCCGCGCCTGGCCGAAACCATCTGGAAGCTGCGCCCGGTAGCCGACATCGCCGTGGACGCCGAGGTGGCGCGCGCGATGGAGAAGGCCATCAAGCAGAACCTGGGCGACGTGCTGGCGCATGTGCTGGAGCAGTTGCCGCAGCAGAAGTCTTAGAGCGTGTTCCTAAGCTCTCCGAGGATGTGAAGGAACCGTAGCGAGCGGCCCGAGGTTGCGCGTCAGGCGCGGAGCCGTACAGAAGTACAGCGAGCACCGCGCGCAAGATCGGACCGCGCGGCAGGTCCATTCGCATCCTCAAACCTGGGCGTACTTGCCCACATCCCCGATCCAGCGCCCGATCAGCAGCTCCGCCCGGTCCGGCTGCTGCTGCAGCCACCGGTCCGCCAGCGCCTGCAGCGGTGCCACCAGGTCGGCATCGCGCATCGGGTCTGCCAGCTTCATGCCGATGACGCCGGTCTGGCGGCGGCCGAACAATTCACCCGGCCCGCGCAGCTCCAGGTCCTTCTGCGCCACGCGGAAGCCGTCGTTGGTCTCGCGCATCACCGCCAGGCGCTGCCGCGCCATCTCCGACAGCGGCGGCTTGTACAGCAGCAGGCACTGGCTCTCCACCGCGCCGCGGCCGACCCGGCCGCGCAGCTGGTGCAGCTGCGACAGGCCCAGGCGCTCGGCGTTCTCGATGATCATGATGCTGGCGTTGGGCACGTCGACGCCCACCTCGATCACCGTGGTGGCCACCAGCAGCTGCGTCTGGCCTTCCTTGAAGGCACGCATCTGCAGGTCCTTCTCCTCGGACTTCAGGCGGCCATGCACCAGGCCCACGCGCAGGCCCGGCAGCTCGGCGCGCAGCTGCAGCGCGGTGTCCTCCGCCGCCTGCGCCTCCACCTGCTCGGATTCCTCCACCAGGGTGCAGACCCAGTAGGCCTGGCGCCCCTCGGCGCAGACCTCGCCGATGCGCTGCAGCACCTCGCCGCGCCTCTCGTTGGACATGGCGCCGGTGACCACCGGCGAGCGGCCCGGCGGCAGCTCGTCGATGATGCTGACATCCAGATCGGCGTAGACGGTCTGCGCCAGCGTGCGCGGAATCGGCGTGGCCGACATGATCAGCTGGTGCGGGGACAGCCGTCCCGGCCCCTTGTCGCGCAGCGCCAGGCGCTGCTGCACGCCGAAGCGGTGCTGCTCGTCCACCACCACCAGGCCCAGGCGATGGAAGCTCACCGCCGACTGGAACACCGCGTGCGTGCCGATGACGATGCCGGCACCGCCGCCGGCGATGCGCGCCAGCACGGCGTCCCTGGCGGATTTCTTCAGCTTGGAGGCCAGCAGCACGACCTCCACGCCCAGCGGTTCCAGCCACTGGCGGAAGTTGCGCGCGTGCTGCTCGGCCAGCAGTTCGGTGGGCGCCATCAGCGCCGCCTGCCAGCCGGCGCGCACGGCCGTGAGCATCGCGGCGGCGGCCACCAGGGTCTTGCCGGAGCCGACATCGCCCTGCACCAGGCGCAGCATCGGCCGCGCGCTGTCCAGGTCCCTGGCGATCTCGCCGATCACGCGCTGCTGCGCCCCGGTCAGCGGGAACGGCAGCCCGGCCTGCAGCTCCTTCTGCGCTGCCGCCAGCCCGCCGATCTTCGGCGCGGCGCCGGCCTTGACGCGGTTGCGCAGCAGGCGCATCGACAACTGGTGCGCCAGCAGTTCCTCGCGCACCAGGCGCCGCTGCGCGGGATGGGCGCAGGCCAGCAGGGCGCCGGTGTCGGCGTCGCCCGGCGGCTGGTGCAGCGTGCGCAGCGCCGCCAGCGTGCCCGGCTCGCCCAGTTCCGGCAGCGGCGTGGCGAGGCCGCCATCGCCCTCGGCGATCTTCAGCGCCTGCTGCACCAGCGTGCGCAGGCGCGCCTGGGTGATGCCGGTGGTCAGCGGGTAGATCGGCGTCAGCCGGTCCTCGGTGCGCAGGTCCTCGGGCCGGTCGGCCAGGCGGTACTCGGGATGCACCATCTCCCAGCCCTGCGCGCCGTGGCGCACCGGGCCGTAGGCCTGGATCCAGCGATCCGGCTGGAAGGCCTGTCGCTGGGTCTCGTTGAAGTGGAAGAAGCGCAGCAGCAGGCTGGCCTCGCCGTCGTCCACCAGCACGCGCAGGCTGCGGCGGCCGGCGTAACGCACCTCGGCATGCAGCACGCGGGCACGGATCTGGGCCTCCTCGCCGTCGCGCAGCTTCGTCACCGGCGTGATGCGGCGGCGGTCCTCGTAGCGCAGCGGCAGGTGGAACAGCAGCTCGCGCACCTGCTCGATGCCCAGGGTACGCAGGCGCTGCGCCACCGCCGGCCCGGCGCCCTTGAGGTACTTGACCTCGGTGGCGAGGCTGGGGGCGGGGGCGGATTTGCGCGGTGCTTCGGTCTTAGCCATCGGCGGGCTTCATCTTGCCCTCCCCTCCGGGAGAGATCGGCGCGTTGGCAGCAAAGCTGCGCGAGCGTTCCCTTGAGCGCCGGGTGAGAGGCAC
>Ga0255097_1000435_pt1 | contig 17608 bp, 14 predicted proteins | sample Colum_Atlam_RepB_2_FD_188436 | JGI IMG/M metagenome (GOLD analysis project Ga0255097, IMG submission 188436) | Freshwater microbial communities from Columbia River, Oregon, United States - Colum_Atlam_RepB_8d | ecosystem: Environmental > Aquatic > Freshwater > River | place: USA: Oregon...
GTTTAAGGAACTAGCCGAGACTGAAGGCCGCTTGACCGCGCTTGAGGCGCAAGTCCAAGTACTGACTCACGCCGTCGAAAATGACCTGCTACAGGGACTGAAAAAAAATCCCCAAATTATTGTTTGCGCCTCCAACGAGGAAAGTGTAGACGGGGGAACCTACGGAGGGGGCGAGGTTTCTCCTCCTTCTGAACCTTCTGAAAAACGCACTCCGGAAAGGGAGGGTAGATCCAAGAAGGGGGGGAAAACCGTGGGAGTTGGTTTCGAGGAAACTTTGCCGGAATTTCCCGATCTGAACACCCCTGAGGTCGTTGCTGCTCTGACTGAGTGGTACGGCTACCGCCGCGAGCGCAACCTTGCTAAGTGGCAACAGCGCACCCTGCGGTTGAACTTAGAGGACTACCAAGCTCATGGCCCTTCTGGCTTCGTTGCCGTCATCCGCCAGAGCATCGCAAAGCAATGGCAGGGCTTGTTCCCACTGAACGCCGAAGTGAAGCCAGGGAAGTCGCAGCCGAGCGTGATGAAGCCGGTGCAGCGCAGCGGTGACGACGATGTCCGTGACGAGTGGTTCAAGCTGAACTCGCGAGCTTTTGGGTACATCCCTAAGTGGCCGGGAACAGAGGCGGCAAAAGCCGACATCGAGAAATTGAAAAAAATGTTGGAAGCAAAGCGTGCTGCCAGTCACGATGCTACGCAGCAACTGAGTGTTTGATGGGTCAAGCACTCCTGACAATCGAAACGAGGTAGTTTTATGACGAAAAACAACAGTCCTGAACACATGGCCGCAATGCGTGCAGCTTGCACCCCCGAGGTGCGTGCTGGCTCAAAGCAAATCGCAGCGTTGAAGGAGCGCATCCATCGTCGCCGCGAAGAACTGAAGGAGTTGGAGTGCGAGCTTATCGAGCGTCAAGCGCGGTACGAACGCCTGATGACCCCGAAGACGCATCTGGACACGCATCAGATGTCACCGGTGCAAGTCGAACTCTTGCAACGCCTTCTGGAGCTTGTTAAAGAGATCAAGGCGTAAGCCCTAGGGGGGCTATACGGAGGGGGCGGGTGATGAACTCGCTCCCTCAACCAATACCATGACAAGAACCTGCATTTTGTGTGGCGCGGAATTCACCCCTCGCAGCGGTAAGCGTCAAAAACTTTGCTCCATTGCTTGCTCTACCAAGCACAATGCGAAGAATTGGAATTTCATGGATCCGAGGGCGTTGCGACGACTACGCCAACAGAAAGAGAACACCAATGACAAGCACGGGAAGACGGGAACTGTTTAAACAAGTTGACAAGGCCGTCAACCAAACAAGCCGTAAATTCTTTTTGACAGAGGCCGAGGTCATTGGGGTGCTGGTGTTGCAGGTGGCACACCATGCAAGACATCACTTGGAGAAGTACGATGAGCAACGCGACAAAGAAGACGACGAAGAAGACAAAGAAGATTAGTCCTACCCAGTTGACGATGGCGTGGATGAAGCGGCGAGGCTTTATTGCGCAAATTGTCGAGCGGTGGAATCCGTTTGCCAAAGTGCGGCAAGACCTGTTTCAGGTCATCGACATCGTCGCTGTAAACGAGCAAGGCGACTTGCTGGGCATTCAAGTAACGACACGCGCCAACATTAGCTCGCGCCGCGCTAAGGTGCGCGAGAGCTTAGGTGCGAGGTACTGGGCAACGCACAACCAAGTTGAGGTTCACGGCTGGCAGAAGGTAGGCCCGCGCTGGACGGTCAAGGTTTGCGAGATGGAATACGACAAGTACAAAGCAATGTGGGTCGAGAAGGAGTTCGAGGGCGACACAAGCAAAAAAGCAGCGCAATGAAGTACTTGTCCGTGTGCAGCGGTATCGAAGCCGCAACTGTTGCTTGGCATCACCTAGGGTGGAAACCTGTGGGCTTTGCTGAGATCGAAAAATTTCCGCAACAAGTCTTGGCGCATCACTATCCCGATGTGCCGAATTTTCAAGATCTGACACAACATGACAAATGGCCTTTGGAACGTGGAGCAGTTGACCTTTTGGTCGGAGGAACCCCCTGCCAAGCATTCAGCATCGCAGGACTCCGGCGAGGAATGGATGACGAGCGTGGTCAACTCACCCTTGAGTTTGTCCGACTGGCTGCACGCTTACGCCCGCGCTGGATCGTCTGGGAAAATGTCCCCGGTGTTCTGTCCAGCGGAGGAGGACGGGACTTTGGTTCCTTCCTCGGCGCGTTGGCTCAACTCGGGTATGGGTTCGCCTACCGAGTGCTTGACGCTCAATACTTCGGAGTGGCCCAGCGCCGCCGTCGTGTGTTCGTTGTCGGATACCTTGGAGACTGGCGTTGTGCCGCAGCGGTTCTTTTTGAGCGCGAAAGCCTGCGTGGGAATCCTCCGCCGCGCCGAGAAGCGTGGGAAGGCTCTGCCCGATCAACTGCGGCAAGCCTTACAAGTAGTGGGCGCGGCGTTGCCAGATCAGGAGAGTCAAGAGGGCAGGACGATGTAGTCATTGGCACTATTACCGCCCGAATGTTTAATGCTCTAGGCGCACGCGATATTGAGAGCGGGGCGTTGCTGGCGGTTGCGTCAGGTCGTCAGCATGCAGCCAAATGGCCCGCAGAAATTGCCTGCACTCTGAACGCACGATACGGCGACAAGCAAAGACTTGAAGACCAGCACGCGCTTGGCGGCGCGTCGTTGTTCGTGCCAGCTGTTGGAACCGAGCGCATTGATGATGGCGCTGGATACTTTGTCGGGTTTAACGCACGACAAGACCCTGTGCAGTACGGCAACCAATCTGGCGCAGTTGATACTGACGGACACACGATGGCGGTGGCGCTCGGAACCGACTGCTACAACGGAAGCGTGACTGGCGATGTTGCAGCGACAATGGGCACGCCAGGTTCGTCTGTGAACGCTTCGGGGCCAACGGTGATGGTTGCTCCAACCATGCAGGTGCGTCGTCTCACGCCCGTGGAGTGCGAGCGTCTGCAAGGATTTCCAGACGGCTACACCGACATCCGTCCTCGCGGTAAAGACACGCCCGACGGCCCGCGCTACAAGGCGCTCGGCAACAGCATGGCCGTGCCGGTGATGCGCTGGATCGGGGAAAGGGTGAATTTGGTGGATTCACTCAAGCGCAGCCGATAAAAAGGCGATAAGTCGCCTAGGTGGGCGATCAACAACAACAAAAGGAGTGGAAATGATCTTTCAAGCTGTAGTTCTGCTGTCTCTCGCTGCGGCTCCTGCTCATACGGAACGGCAGTTCTTCGATGCCATTCGTCGCGTTGAAACCGGCGGTATGGCAAACCAAGGCAAGGGTGCAGTTGGCGACAAGGGCGCGAGCATCGGCCCGTATCAAATTCAGCGTGCGTATTGGGAGGACGCACGCATGAAAGACGGCAGATATGAGGATTGCCTTGCCGACCATGTTTACAGCGAGCGCACGATGCGTGCCTACTTTCAACGCTACGCACCCAAGGCTTTGGCTGCTGGCGACTGGGAGACGCTGGCTCGCATCCATAACGGTGGGCCGAAGGGTCACACCAAGAAAGCAACCCAAGCCTACTGGCTCAAGGTCAAGAAGGAGATGAGCAAGTGAGCAGCGAAAATAAATTCTATAGCCACCATACTGTAGTTCTTAGCCCGCAGCAGCCATGTCGGCTGTTTGCTCCTGCCGTAAACTTTGAATCGTTAGGCGGAAGAGGCGTATTTGAACTACAGGATTGCCCACATGTAAGGATCTTGCTTCAAGAAAACCATCCTGATTGGCCTCGTTTGGTAGCAGCCGTCGCCGCGTTCAACGCCGTGATGGATGCGAAGGAGATGGCGAAGTGAAGGTTTATGTTTTGACGAATGTGATTCGCGGCGCATGGCAACACGAACGCATCGTTGTTGGAGTCTATGCCACACAGCAGGCAGCAGACAAGCAAGTCCAAGAAGACACAGACGATGGTTTTGCAGTCTCAGCCTATAAAATCGAAGAGTACGAGGTGATGCCGTGACGCTATACACGCACAGCGGCTCGCTGCCGCAACACTTGTATGTCTGGGTGCGGTCGGCCTTCCTGCGCAGCGACATCGCGGATACGAGCGCGTATGAGCCTGTAGTGTGGTTCGGTTTGTCTTCCACGCCGTCACGCGCTTGGGGATGCCATGTGCGCACAGAAGACAACGCCGTCGTGCGCAACATCCCGCCGCACGAGATTGCGTTTAGGCCGTTTACGGACAAGGACGACATCTGGTGCAATCGCAGTTGGGATTTGCACGAGGCGCAGTTCTGGGACTGCACCGGCTACCAGTTCTCGCTGCACGAGTACACCTACCTCCAGAACATGGAGTGCGTGTATCACACAGATCCGTTTGCCAACGACGACCAGCTTTACGGTTGGTACTTGTTTACTGCGATTCCCGTTGGTGACGGCTGGAGTCGCGAACCGGAGCAGCAGAAAGAATATTTGTTCATGCGCGGCTGCAATGGCCGGCTTGCAATCAGGCCAACAAACTCGGTATTAGTGCTAGACCAAAGCATTTCAACCAAGCCCGAATCTTGGCCGAAGAACATCCGCGCCCAAACGAAAGTTTGGAGCGTAGACCGCTAAGGTAGACAGTCATCGTGACTGTCGGCAGGGGGCGGCAACCGCAACGACATGGGCGGTTGTCGTCCTCTGTGTCTACTTAGGGTCAGGGATGACGATGATCGCGTTATTAGCCTTGAGTTGATACACCCAGGCACGGAACTCGTCTCGGCGCAAGTTCTGCTCGTTATGAGCGCGAATCTGTGCAAGCTCATGCCGCAGCGACTGGAGTTGGCTATCCACGCCATGCAGGCTAGAAGCCAACCACCATGTCGCACCGGCGATGACCGACAGGGCCGTGATAGGAACCACGGCTTTCGTTACATCGCGTTCCATTTGGCCCTGCACCATTTAAGCTACTCCGGCTGCTTGGCTGCGATCTTGGCCGCGACGAGCGGCTGGAGCTTGCTGGCGGCTTCCTTCACGCCATACGCACCTTGGCCCGCCATGATGGCTTCCCAAGGGATGCTGATGCCGATTTTTTCCAGCAGCACCTTCAGAATAGGCAGCAACACGCTGACCCAGAAGGTAGACGAACCGGCGATTTTTTGGATAAGAACGAGGACTGCACTCATGGGTTTTCCTTTTGTGTTTAGAAATTGCGGAGCATGATCACTTCATCAACTGCTGCTTTTCTTGCCTTCTTCAACGCATCCTCAATAATCTTTCGATCTGCTTGAGTCGGGTTGTCGTAGTTAAGATCAGCGTACAGCAGATTGTCAGCAGCCATCGCGCCAGCATTTCGCGAAGCGGTGGCGTACTCTTCAGGTGTAAGAGTATAGCTTACGCCATCGCGTTCAGCCTTGCGAGGCAATGGGCGTGGACTAAGCTTGGTTTCTTGATCGCCAAAATCGCCGTTATCGCGCCGTTGATTAAAGCGCATAATCAGCAAATCTAAGCGGTTAATGTCCGTGACTTCCTGACTAGTCGGGAAGAATCGCGTCAAACGGGCGGTGTAACTGCGTCCCATCTTTTCGATTGGCCTGCCCCACAAGTCGTATTTGATCGGCGGGTAGTTGTCTTTAGTCGGGAAAGCAACATACTCCATCGACTCTACCGCCGCCGTCCACGCAGATTTGCCCTCTTGCTCGTAAACGGTGTTCATGCGCTCATAGGGGTCGGCTGCTGACATCGTTCCTCGGACAAGCGCAGGAGTCATTGGTGTCAAGAAGAAGTTACGCGCCCACAGAGCAACATTGAGGCGATCCTTATCCTCTAGCATCTTCATTAGATCGCCAAAGGTCTGCAAGAAGGTCTTGTCCTGCAACTGCGCAGTAAAGCTATCCCACAGCGTTTGCATGGCTTGCGTACCGCCGTCCGGCGCATTACCAACAGCCTTTTGGAAGGCGCGATATGCGTCTACGATGGTTGCAAGCGAAATTGCAAACGGCTCAACTCGAGAATAGCTGTAGTACGAGTCGCCAATACGCACCGAGTAAGGCGGCGCAACAGCTTTTTGCCGCAAGTAGTCAAGGTAGTCAACTTCGCTGCTGCCGGTGATGACGGGGATATCGTCGTCATCGTCCATGTAGGAAATGACACCCATGATCAAAGACATCGCAACAACTGCGTTTGCGGAGTCTGTAATCATCTCGCCGCTTTTCACATAATTTTCTTTGATACGTGAAGGCGCAAGCAAGCGGTACACCAGAACCAATGGGTGCGCAGGTGTTTCTAGACCAGCTTTAAAGATACCGCCCGGAGTTTTGATGTACGGCAGCAACATACTGCCCAATGGCAAAACGGGGAACAGGTCGTCTGTAAACTGACGCAGGTTCATTAAGGTGCGCACAATTGCACCTGGCGGCCCTTGGAAAACACCTAGCTTGGCGTTGTCGAGTGCCTCACTCCATACTGGGTTGCTGTAATCAATCAACCCGGCTTCAATGTGCGCCTCCAACGCTTCGCCGGTCAAACCATCATTGCGGCCTTCGCGATGCAAGATCGCAGAAGCTTCGCCGTGCGCCGCCATCGTTTTAAACAACTCGTCAAAGGCAAGTAGTGTATTGAGCGAGGGGAAGCGCAGGATGCGACCAATCAAACCCGGCATCAGCAAGGTATGCTGCTGAATTTCTGCATCCGTTGAAGCATTTAAATCTGCTTCAAGAATCGGCATCTCCGTTGCGTAGGCCATCATAAAGTTGCGGCCCGCTCGGCCCATCGCCTTGAAATAGGCGGTCATGTAGGCTTTGAACTCGCCCATCGTTGCCGCATCAGGGTTTTTGGCAACGGTGTTAATTGATGCTTCGGCAAACAACCGCGACACACGCAAGAATTGGTTAGCTGTGTTACCAGTCACGTTGGCGATGTGGGTTCCTAAACCCGACAACATCATCGCCATGCGGAACTCAATAAACAGTCGGCCAAACAAAGCCCCTGCGCTTCGGTCGGTCGGGTCAACGGACGCAAATTCCTTCGCCTCAATAACCTTGCGCGACATTCGATAGAAGTTGACCCATTCCTTGTTTTCAAGGTACGAGTACATCTGCTCCAAAGAGCCACCCGCCCGCTCTAGCCGTTCAATAGCGCGAGTGACGGCACGGGCTTGACGCAACTCAAGTTTTTGAATATCTGCTTTGAGCGCAGCAATCTTCTGGGGATTTAGGTTGTCTTTGCTTAGTTGTTTTTGCAGCTTGCGTAGCTTGCGGCCAACATCACGCGACGGGCCAAACACATGGGCTTGGAAGCGTTTGCGTGCAGACACAACATCGTCTTTAACGATGCGCAAGTTTGCTGACGCTAGCTTTCGCGCTTGCAAGTACTCGCGTTGAGCTTGAGTTGCCTCAACAAACTTTGCTTGCGTGTAGTTGTTAATAACTTTGTCAGCCAAGTCAGCGGCGATGCGGCCATAAGCAATGTGCTTCCAAGGCTCGTTTAGACCGCCAGTTTCCTGAATCTCTTTTTGCAGGTTGCGATATGTGCCTTCGTAATCAAGCTCTAACTGTTCGTTTGCGACAACGCGGGCTTGGCGGTCAAGCGCAATGTCTTCAAACATTGCATCTGGATTTTCGCGCTGATACTCGCGCACAGCACGCAGGTAGGCTCGAGTACCAGGCTCCGCTGTCGGCATGGCAATGCCAATCGGAGTCTCACCGACCTTCGTGCCTTCACCTTCAAGCTCGGCCTTTTTAGCTAAAGCTTTGATTTCTTTGGTTTCGTCTTTGCCAATTTCAGAAAGACGAATCTTGTTGCGGCGAGCGCGCTCACGCAGCAACTGCATAGCTGCGCTTTCGACCTTTTGTTTAGAAGTTCTCGACTTAAAGCGTCCGAACACATCTCGAGGGGCTTCGCCCTCCGTGTAGCTCATCCGCAAGTCATCAGGCACTTCGTTGTATTCGGCTTCGTATGCGCCGTCAGCGTCGATTGCAGCCTCAGGCAACAAGGGCTTGATAAACGCTTCCGTAATCGTGCCGTCGATGCCATTGCCTAGTACCTCTTTAGCCAAGGTGTACTGGCTCGGAACCTTGTAGGTGTCAGGCAAGCTCATTAGACGCGCTAGGACGCGAGGCGATGCCTTCAGCACCGTCCCGTCCGGGATAATGATCCGAACGCGACCTTTGTTTGCGGTAAGCGTTGGAGCAAGCCCACCTGAGTTGGCGGCAGCAGGAGCGCCTGCGAAGGCACTACCGCCCATAGTGATAATCGGCTTATTAGGGTCAAGTCGGCCAGACGCAATCCATTTGTCGATGCGCATCTGCTCGTCAGGCCCAACGCCTTCCTTGTCAACCTCCAAGGTCGGCAGCAAATCTTGAACTGCCTCATACCAGTCACGAGGGCTTTTCTTCGGCGGCAACGGAGGCAACTCGCCTTCGCGCACGGCCTGCAAGATCATTCGCTTGCGGCTTTGCACCGCGCCGTAATCAGCGGCATCAACAACCAACACGCGATGCTTGTAGCCGTTTTCTTTCAATGCCGTAAGGATCTTTTGGAACGGCGGGAAATCTACATAGGCAGGCACATTCTCAACCGATACCGCAGGCGGCAATGCACCAGCAATCAGCTCTGCGACTTTTTCTGCGCTTCGTACTTCTAGTTCAGTTGGCGCACGGTCGGCCTTAGCCGTCGAGAATTCTTTGCAAGACGGCGATGCATGGAACAAGTCGCAGTCAGCCTGCTTAAGCTCGTCTACGGTCAGTTCTTTAACTTCGCGAGCCTTGTATGAAGTGCCAAAGGCGTTGTTGTATGCCTCTACTTTGCGTGCATCGTTTTCTGCCGTCAGCGCACTTGTGATCGGCCCAAGTGCTGCCTCAACAGTACCCATGCCGCTAAACGCCGTTGCTACACGAGGATCGTTGTAGCTAAACCGAATGTCGTCAGTCGTGTCTTGGAACCGTTGCGACAACGGGACGATGTTGCCTTGCGCGTCATAAAGCACAGGGTCATTAATGTATTGAGCATCCTTAACAAAAACAGTATTTCCAACTTGATATGCCTCAGATCCGCCAACAACCTCAATCATTGTGGCTCTGTCGTAATAAAAACTATGCCTATCTGGGTTGTAACCAACCTGCGTCCATTTTTCTAAATTTGACGGCATTGATTGATCAGACGACCATGTACCTAGAATTGCAATATGAGGTTTTTTGCTTTCCCCCATAGCAATTTTCAATGACGCTTTTTCATTTACAACAAAATCTGGGTTTAAAATTCTTGCTGCCTGCGAATAGGCTTTGCCGTTTTTGGTTTGAATAGTAACCACGCCAACTTTGTTACGAGTCCACGATGGAACGTCTTGGCGCAGCGTTACTTGACTGTTGATAGGAATAGATTGTTTTTCAATGCGCTGCACTTTTTGTCGTTCGTCTAGCGCATTAATAACTTCAGCTTCCGATGGCAAATCTGCCACAGTATTAGGTACTTTTACCAGACTTGAAGGGAAATTATTGACAATTGCTTCATTAATCATTGCCTGCGTAATATTTTCACCTTCAGCTCGCCTACGAAGCAAATCTCGTACAATTGGCGAATAAGCTCTATTGTTTTGAACTGTTACATCTGCCGCATAATTAGTTTGACGTTGAACTACAGTTGGCATAACAATTCCAGCAATATCCATTGCTTTGTTAACCATCTGCTGAGCCGTGTTCATGTCACCGCTTTCAACAGCGGCCATGTATTCAGCTTCCATCTCAGGCGTAATTTGGTTGTTGTAGCTAAACCGAACATCATCAGTCGTGTCTTGGAAGCGTTGTGACAGCGGGATGATTTTGTTGCTGTCGTCGTAGGTGATGGGATCGGCTGATTTGATTTGATTGGAATTAAAAACAACATATACATCAGAAGTAATCAATTTCCCCGAAGCAACATCTGTAATATTTCGCATAACAAGGCCGTCATGCCCATGCTTGCGCGCAATTTCCGCAAGCCCGCGAGTAGTAGTGCTTAAAGACCCTTCAAGCGAAGCAGCGTACTGGGAATATTTAAGAGGAAGTCCAAGAGTATGCCAGTAACTACCTTCCATATCTCCCGTATCCATCAAATTAGTAACTTTAAGATATGCAGATTTAGTATTTGCGTTGTCAGAAACACCTGCATATGTTTTTGCCACATTCAGCTTGTTAGTAAAGAAATGCTGCTTATTTCCTTTGTTGTGCAATTCTCGTAACTTAACATTCATTGCCCACGATGCCGTGTCATCCCATTTATATTCTTCTGGCTGAAATACATTAAAATCACGCTTTGACCCATGATATACTGGGCCGAGGTTGTACCCAGCATTTTTAGCCGCTTCATCTACCATCTGCTGCGCGGTATCTAGGTCACCGCGCTCAACGGCGGCAAGATACGCAGCGTCAATCTCAGGCGTAATTTGTTCGTTGTAGCTAAACCTCGGCAAGTCGCCTTCTTCGCGTTCAGCTTGCGCCTTGATGCGTTCCTTCATCAGTTGCTTGGTTTCATCTCGGCGCATTTCCTCCGCAGACCGACGACGAACCAGAGCCTTAAAGCGCGGGTCGGCCATATCGACCGTAATAGGCTCTCCGGCCCACTTGATGCGCGTCCACCAATTGCGAACGCCTTGACGCTCTAGAATGGCAACGCGAGCAGCCTCCGACCGTGTAATCGGAATAATCATCACGCGCTGTTCTGTACCTGAGCCAGTAGCTGCGACAACCTTTGACACACCCTTTTCGCCAAAGATTACGAGGTCGCCTACCTCTAGCTGCCCAGGCACCGTGCGGCCCCGGCTTACCGTGGGCAACTCTGTTTCCCTCCGAGCTTGCCGTTCTGCGGCCTCTTGCTGCTCCTCTTCGGCTTTGCGGTCAGCAGCGGCTTTTGCGGCAGCGGCTTCTTGCTGCTGCGCAGCTAGCTTGTCTGCGGCGGCTTTGGCAGCAGCCTCCTTGGCCTCAGCTTCTTGCCGTTGCTTTTGAGCAAGCACTTCAGCGGCCTTCTTTTGCGCCTCTTGTGCGGCACGCTCGCGTTCAGCAGCAGCAGCTCGTTCACGGCCAAGTCGATCTTGCGTAATACGAATGGCTTCGAGAGCGGTCTCTAGCACCTGAGCATCCGTAGCCTCATTGCCTAAAAACTCTCGCGCTGCTTCCAACGCTGAATCTTCGTTGGCTCCAGCCTTGTACACGGCGTTTAGCAACGCCTTAGCTTGCCCAGTCGGGTTGTCGCTCTTAACTTGCTTAAAGCGGCGTTGGTATTGTTCCTCTTGAGCATTGCGCTTTGCTGCTGCTTTCTCCGCTTCTTTAGCTGCTTTTGTTTTGGCAGCTTCCTGCCTAGCCTTTAGCGCATCTGCGGCTTTTTGCTTTTCTTTGGTGGCAACATCTGCCTCCTTTTGCGCTTCTTCTTCCTTGCGCTTTTTGTCTGCTGTTTCCTTCGCAACTTCTTTTTCAAGTTGCTTGTACGCAACCGCCCAAATTGCGTCAGTTAACTCTTTACGCTCGACTTCCGTAGCTTCAGCAGGCACAAGCGGCGCAATGGCGGCATCAAGCTCAATTGCAGACTTTGCGTTAGCAACCGCTTCAACTAGCGGCCAGTCTGCGCCGTCTTTTTTAATACGAGCAATGCGGGTGCGAGCGGTATCGACAACTTTGACACGGGCTTTTTCTTTTTGCGCAGCTTCTTTGTCAGCGCGAGCTTTTTGCTCCGTTTCTAGTTTAACTCGAGCAGCTTCAGCAGCAGCAGCGCGTTGAGCTTCCGCTTCCTTGCGTGTTTTAATTTCACCTAAAGTGCGACCTAGGAAGGCTTGTGCTTGCCGTTCCTGCCCAGACATCTGCATCTTAGCCGCAGATTCAATTGCAGTCAGGCCGCGCATAAGGGTCTGCGCAATGAACAGTCGCTCATTAACGCTTAGGCTTTCCTGCATAGCTTTGTTAGCTAAGGCAGGCAAGCGAGCTAGGGCTGCACGTTCTTTGTCGCTAATCGATGTGTAGTCAAAGCCAACGCGGCGCAGTTGTACGCGCACCCAATCAACTAGTCGCTTTAAAAAACCTGCGTCGGCTTGAGCCAACTCGCTAACCAACTTTGGATCGGCTTCAAGCGCATCCATAGTCGCGCTAAACCAATCAGAAATTAGACTACCAGTCTCATCTGTAATTCCGTTTGCGTTTTTTTTAATCCATTCAGCCAATGCCGCAGGATCGTCTTTAATTGCAGCCGTGCGGCTTGCAATAAAACGGCGGCGTGCAGCATTCCACAATTCGCCTTTTGCGGCTTTAATTGTGGACATAATGCTTTCCCATTCGGCTTTGTTGTTTTTAAACAAGCCGTGGAAGGTTTCATGCCGAGCAACGCGCTTAAGAATTGCTTCGTTGCTTAGTCGAGCGTTAAGATAAATGCGGTTTGTTGTGCCATCGTATGCTCCTTCAAGGTTGACATCTTTGCCGTAGTCAACAAATGTGACCTCATAGCCAAGGTCGTTAAGTCGTCGTTCGGCGTTTTGCTGTTCAACGTTACGCGGCAAGACTGCGCGAACATCCTTAGGATTGATGGTCGCCAGGTCATCCTTGATCTTAGCTTTTGTCAGCTTGCGAACATGGTCATCCAAATCTCGCTGCGCCGTTGCATCTAGCACTCGCGTTTGCCCGGCAGCAACCGCTGCATCAAACGCTTCTAACTCGCCTGCTAGCGTCGCTGCGGCACGAGCCTCGCCATACGGGCCAGCCATGCGCTCTTTCTCGCGCACACCTTCTGTGGCTTCAATAGACTTTGCCTGCTCTAAGAACAGTTCCTGCTGCTTGCGCAAACGCTCGACTTCGGCGCGTTTTGCAACAATTTCAGGCGTTGCAACTACAGGCACAGTAGTTGTCGTAGGTTCTGTCGCCGTTGGCTCTACTAGCGCAGCCCCTGCTTCCGGTGCTGCTGTTTCTGTAGTTGGTACAACGGCTTCAGCCGATGCTGCTTCGCCTGCAAGTTCTTCCAAGACAGGCGGCTTTGCATCGGCAGGCAGTTCTACTTCGCCTGTAATTGCAGGTTTAGCAGTATCGACCGTCTCAGTCGTTGTTGTCTCTGCGGCAGCAGCGGCTTCCAAGCTTTGTAGCTCTGCCTCGTTTTGCGCCAAAAGCTCTGCAACGCCTTTGACCTTTTCGTCAAACGCACGAACTCGCGCACCGGCTTCAGCATCACGAGCAGCGGCAAGTGCGGCAGACTCAGCTTCCTCTTCGGCCTTAAGGCGACGGTCGCCTAGTTCAGCGTCAATCTGCTGGTTTTCTTTGTTAGACGCATAAGCAGAGATCGTCGAACCAGGCGCAACACCAAGCGCACCTTGGTACAGCACTTCGCCAAAATCATATTCCTTGCGGTAGCCAATGGCCTTTTCCGCAACCTGTTGCAACTGGGCCGAGCCACCTTCTTGGATTGCTTCCTCAAAGCCTTCCCACGCAGCTAGCTCTGCAATCTCACGAGCCGTCATGCGACGCAAGGCTTCCCCGCCCATCTTCATAGAAGCTGTAGCAAGACGCTTGGCCGCAGAACCGATACCCATCGGAATACCTTCAAGGCTTCCGATAAATAGACCGGCCTTGTACGCATCTTCGGCTTGCTCTGGGGTTGCGCCCATAGCCAACGCCTCGTCGTACATCTGCGCACCCATGCTGAAAGAACCAACAACAGCGGTTGTGCCAATGCTGCCAGCTAGGCCGCCAACCACAGTTCCCGCAGGGCCACCAGTAGCCGTGCCAATAGCTGCGCCTGCTGTCATGCCGAGTTGGCCCAAACCAAAGAAAGCACCAGCAGAGCCAAACGCGCCAGAGACATCGCCTGAGATTGAGTTAGCTAGGCCGGGTTCGCCTGGGAACGCTTCACGCACCCATTCCTTAGCGGCTCGCATCGCATCATCGACTTGCGAGTCTTTGCCGTAGTCGTCAGCCATTGCCATGCCTTGAATGGCACTCAACGGCACATCTACAGCACTACGAAGAAAGCTCTGTCCCATGTTGGACAGATAATCCATCGTGCTGAACTCGACCTCACCGCCAGTTTGCAGAAAATCAAGGTTCGGCAAGTATACGGGAGTGCTAGGTTCTTCTGGCTCCTGCGTCGGTGCAGCCACCGGAGCTTGGGCTGAAGATGCCCCAGATTTAATTACTAAGTTTCCAGCAGCAAGATCGTCAAACAGGCTTTGATACTCGCCAAGAACTGGCTGAGTGCCTGTTAAGTCTAAAGGCGACACGCCTTGACGGCGCAGTTCTTCCTCTTCTGTCTCGCTGTAGTAAGCCATGTGCGCTATTTGGTTGCGTTGCCAAATTGAGGGTTCTTAACCCATTTTCCGTTAGGCAGTCCAAGTACATTATCGGTTTGCAAAAACCGCACATCGTAGCCGTTTTCGACTAGCAACAAATACATAGCAGCACCGGCCATTGCTTGCTCTTTGCCAGCAAATGCTTTGCCTGTAGCAGGATCTAGAAGCTTCTTGTCAACCAATTGTTTTTTAACTTTTTGTTCAAGCTCTTTAGAAGGCTTAGGAACTGCAAACCCAGCATCATTCGCAAGGAAGTCTTCCTTAGGAATGTCCTGTGCTGACTTAATTGCGCTTGACGCTGTTTTGTCAGTCTTTGGCACTACAGTCGGGGCTTGCTTGGCCGCAGGCTGCGCAGGGGTTGCGGGTTTAGCGGCAGGCGGCGTTGCGGCAGGTTGCGCAGGTGCTTGCCCAGTACGGCGAACTTCAAACGCTCGCTGTTGCTCCCCAATAGCCGCTTCGTCGTCTTTACGATATTGTTGGGCGAGGTTTTTGACAAAATCCTGCGCAGAAATTGTCGGAGCCGTCAACGATTTTTGACCGTCCTCGCCAACAATTTCTTGCCTACCAAGTGCGCGTGCTTTGTTTGCATCATCAAGGTTTTCAAATGCCTTTGAAGCCATCTGCAAATATTCTGACGGAAGCTTAAGCTTAGGCGCAGCAGCCATCGATTCTAGTGCAGCACGAGCTTCCGTAGCATCTGTCTTTGCTTTGGTAAATAGATCTAATTCAACTTGTCGTTTTTTAAACGCTTCCTCAAAGCCCACGGCAGGCGCAATAAATTCACTTCCATCTGTCAGCTTTCGCGCAATTAAACCTTTAGCGGCATTGTCCATTGCCTCATTTAGTTCTTTGTCTTCTACTCCAGCTTTAAGCAGGTTTTGCGCATACACAGTTGCTTGCGTCACATTGGGATTGTTGGTCTGCCGACCCATTTCACGGGTTTGCGCAAGACGCAACGCAGCCGACTGGTAGTTATCGGCCTTAATGTTTTGCTGCGCTACTCCATCAAGAATGGACTGCTCCATTTTGCGCAGGTCAGCAAGTGCGGCTCGAGGATCTTGTGATGCCTCAAGCAGTTGCTGAATCTTAGCAGCAATTTGCGGATCGTTGACTGGTTGACCAAAGTTGTCTTCAGGCGTGTACGCGCCAGCAGCCATGCGGTCTGCAACGCTTGCCGCAAAGTTCATTCGGCCTGAGGCATCCAAATCCTGCAACGCACGGCCTCGCGCCCACTCCCTAAACTTAGTTTGCTGCTCGCCAGACAAGCCTTCTGCAAGCTTTTCAGCAGCAGTTAAACGATCTTCATACTGTTGCGCTAAAGTCTGCTCTTGGGGCGACAATCGCGGCCCAAGGACCATTGATGCCTCTGTTGTAGCTTGTTTTTTAATTGCTTCTGCGTGCAATCCAGAAAAGCTTTTTCCCGTCAAAGGGAAATATCCCATTTTCCCTAACAGGTCTGATCTTTCAGCATCAGTCGTGTATTCTTTTGCAGTAGACGCATACCGACCTAATGCGCCTTGCTGCGCTTCAGTAACCTGTGTGCCCATACCCTCAATTGCGGTTTGTTCAGCGGCTACTTTGCTTCCTAAGTCGCGCTGACCCAATTGATAATTATATTCGTCAATTGCGCGTTTTTCTTGCCCCGCAGCACGGGCATCTGCGCTTCGTGCAAGAGTAAGTCGTTCTTGCTCTACTTGCTGCCTTCCTTTTTCTAACGCCATACGCAATTGCATTTCTTGCTCTGCAAGATCTACTTTGCGTTTCTCAAAGCCCAACTGCATACCCTGCCCAAAGCCCGCAGCAAGGCCAGCCACCGCGTTGTTGATGCCACCGTTCGGTCGGATGATTAGTGCCATGATGTGTTATTTAGTTTGGGGTAGGAAATCCAAACGGTGAAAGTCCATTAGAGGTTGGCACAGGTTTATTAGCCCCGTAAGTCATGCCATAACCCAACAGCGTGCCGCCCAACTGCGTCAGACTGCCCGCCCAAGCGTTCGGGTCTTGGAACTGCACATTACCCATCGCGCCAGCTTGTGCGCCGAGCAACTGCGTATTTGCGCCAGCGTAGTTTTGGTAGAAGCCGGACATTGCGCCATACGCGCCTGCTTCGGCAGCGGCTTGCTGCGAGGCAAGCTGTCCCTTCATACCCGCAACCGACTCGTCGATACCCATCAGCGTGCGGCTAAGGTCGCTGCTAATGCCGCGTTGTGCGTTGTCAAAGGCGGTCGTGTTGTACAGACCGCGCTGGGTCATGGACTGCTGCATCGCGCTGCCCATTTGCTTGGACTGATCGTATGCGCCTTGCTTGGCCGTTTTGCCATACATATCGGCAAACTTATTGGCCTTTTCAAAACCCTTTTGCAGCGTGGGCAACACCATTGCTTGCTGCTGACGAGCCGCGCCGTACAGCCAATCTTGATCCTTTTTGGCTTGGCCGTACAGCTTCATCATTTGCTCCATCTGCTTTTTGGCAGGGTCTTCCTTGCCAAACAAGCCGCCCAAGAGGCCACCAACGGCCCCGATACCACCCATAATCATTGTCGGATCCATTAGTATCGCTCCTCGTCGTCTAGGATTTCGTTGCCTTCCACTACCGCCGTTCCGTGGACAAACGAGCAGCCGTAAAGCTGTGCGTCCCCTCGAACGATGGCTGATTCGTACACGCGGCTCTCGCCGTCGATTCTAGCGTTTCCCTCGATGACTGCTAGATCAAACACTTGCGCTTCGTGACAGATATATGCGTTGCCGCAAACATGGCTGTTGCCGTAGACCCAAGCTCGGTCAACGACCCATGCGTTGCCGTACACAAGCGCGTCAGGGCCGATGTAGGCGGTGTCGTCGCAGACCACGGTGTCAGCAATCCAGCCACCGCCGTTGGCGTGCTGGTGTGCAGCGACAGGGCCAGCACCGTCACCGAAGTCATAGGTGGTCATCGCTCAGTCACCACGACATGGCCCGTCAGCGTGACCGCCGAGGAGCTGGTGTTCTTGATGAAGGGGATGATGACCGACCCCGTGTAGATGCGGATGCCAGGGTCGCTGTACTTACTGGGCGTAGCAACATTGACCTGCGTGCATGACAGCAAGGTCAAGGGTCGAGCCACAATCAGCGACACCGCGCCAGCAACCAAGCTCGTGCCCAGCGTGATCGACTGGATGCTGCGCACGCCCTTGTCGCCTGCCGCTAGCTGGAACCAGACCACCGTACCTAGCACAGGGCTAGGAGGGATCTGGTCGCCTGCAACAGCCAGCAGCGTGGCTGTGCGACCTGCTGTGCCTGCGCTGTTGGTGTAGCTGACCGTGCTGTTCGTAATCGCAGCGGCGTTCGTATTGGCCGTAGTGGTCAGCAGGCCGATGACATAGCCCTCGCCATCCGTG
>Ga0255097_1000436_pt1 | contig 17595 bp, 17 predicted proteins | sample Colum_Atlam_RepB_2_FD_188436 | JGI IMG/M metagenome (GOLD analysis project Ga0255097, IMG submission 188436) | Freshwater microbial communities from Columbia River, Oregon, United States - Colum_Atlam_RepB_8d | ecosystem: Environmental > Aquatic > Freshwater > River | place: USA: Oregon...
GCAGGCCGGCGTGCCGCTGCTGAACTGGGCGCAGCCCAACGTGCGCGCGGCGCAGCGCTGGGCGGAGCAGCTGGCCGGCGAGGGCTGCAAGCCGCGCGTGAATGCCGACCCGGCCTGGCGCGCGCAGTACCGCGACACGCTGTTCCACGCCTATGCCAATGCGCCCTACGACGGCTGGCGCCGTACGCCGGGGCAGGTGGTGGCGCGCTGGAATGAGGGCAGCCGCCACTACAGCCGCGAGAGCGGCCGTTGCCTGGAGTCGCGCGACGGCTGCGGCCAGTACGCGCAGCTGGTGGATGCGCAGGTGCGCAAGGTCGGCTGCGCGCGGGCGCGCTGCGAGACCGCCGAGGTCTGGGTCTGCACCTACTCGGCGCCGCCGAAGGACTAGGGCCTGTTGGCACTACGGCCGTCGCACCAACGGCCGTAGTGCCAACAGGCCCTAGGGGGCTCCGAAAAGTCGGTTCGTGCGGGCCCTGAGCCTGTCGAAGGATCGAAGCGCGGGCCGACTTCACCCGCCGCAGGACATCAGGGCGAACGGCACCTTTCAGCGGCAGGAGGTCATCCAGGGAAACAGCGCGCCCGCATGCGCGCGCAGTAGGCGAGCAGGTTCGGGTAGCGCCGCGCCGCATCGTTCAGCGGCGTCTTCATCGCGGGCTCGCAGATGTTGCCGAGGAAGCCGTAGGCGGTGGCGTCGAAGCTGGTCGGCTCGGCGCCGAAGAAATAGGGCTGCTCGCCGAGCAGTTCCGACAGCGCCCGCAGGTCCGCCTCGGCGCGGACGTAGAGGTCGGCCGGTGGATGGCGCCCCATGCCGTGGCCCCAGGCGTCGCGGCGGATCTGGCCGCGGATCATGCGCGTGACCAGGGCGCGCACCGGCGCGGGAATCCTGCCGAAGAACACCGGCCAGAACTGCGCCCAGCCCTGCGGGTCGATCCAGCGCGAGTAGACCAGGCCCCAGTAGGTGTTCTCCTCCAGCATGCGGCGCAAGGCATGCGCCTGCGCCCGCTGCTGCGGACCCAGGCCCGCGTCCAGGTCGATGCCGTGCTTCTGCGACAGGCGCTGGATGATGCGTTCGGAGTCGCAGATGGTCTCGCCGTCGGCCACCACCACCGGCAGCTTGCCCACCGGGGCCTTGCGCGGATCGGGCTGCCACTTGATCTCGTAGGGCAGGCCGGCGAGCCGCAGCCAGGTCTCCAGCTTCATGCAGAAGGGCGAGATGTTGGGCATGCCCAGCCCGGTGGGGAACTGGTGGAGCTCGATCGCCATCTGCCTCTCCTCTACATGGTGGCTACTCGGCAAGCCAGATCGCCGCCTGCTTCGAGTAGTAGCTCAGGATCATGTCGGCACCGGCCCGGCGGAAGCACAGCAGTGCTTCCAGCATCGCCTTGCGCTCGTCCAGCCAGCCGTTCTGCACGGCGGCCTTGAGCATCGCGTACTCGCCGCTGACCTGGTAGGCCGCCACCGGCACCGCGAACTCGTCCTTCACGCGGCGGATGATGTCCAGGTACGGCAGGCCCGGCTTGACCATGACGATGTCGGCGCCTTCCTGCAGGTCCAGCGCCACTTCGCGCAGGGCCTCGTCGGTGTTGGCCGGATCCATCTGGTAGGTTTCCTTGCCGCCCTTGCCCAGGTTGGCCTGCGAGCCCACGGCGTCGCGGAAGGGGCCGTAGAAGGCGCTGGCGTACTTGGCGGCGTAGGCCATGATCAGGGTGTTGTGGCGGTGGTCGCGCTCCAGCACCTGGCGGATGTGGTTCACGCGGCCGTCCATCATGTCGGAGGGCGCGACGATGTCGGCGCCGGAGCGCGAATACAGCAGCGCCTGGCGCCGCAGGATCTCGCAGGTGGCCTCGTTGTCGACGTAACCCTGGGCGTTGAGCACGCCGTCATGGCCGTGGCTGGTATAGGGGTCCAGCGCGACGTCGGCGATCACGCCGATCTCCGGCACCGCGTCCTTCACCGCCTTGATCGAGCGCACCATCAGGCTGTCGGCGTTCAGGGCCTCGGCACCGTCGTCGCTCTTCTTCTCCTGCGGGGTCACCGGGAACAGCGCCACGGCCGGTACGCCCAGCTTCACCAGTTCGCGGCACTCGGCCACCAGCTGGTCCAGGGTCAGGCGCGCGATGCCGGGCATGGATCCCACCGGACCGGCCAGTTCGCCCTCGGCCACGAACAGCGGCTGGATCAGGTTGGCCGGGGTCAGCGCGGTCTCGCGCACCATGGAACGGATGAACGGGGCCTGGCGCGTGCGGCGCAGGCGGGTGGCGGGATACTGGCCTGGGGTCACGGTTGCTTCCGGTGGATCGAGGCGGGAGGGCCTTCGGCAACGATTATACCGGCCCCCCGGGGGCGCACGGCGATTCGGCTATCATGCGGAAAACCGCCTTTTTTGCCGAACATCCTGCATGGCCCAAGCCGAATCCGTCGACAACCTGGAGCAATTGCTGCGCGCCACCGCCGCCGGCGATGCCCAGGCGTTCCGGAGGCTGTACGAGGCCAGTTCGGCGCATCTGTTCGGGCTGCTGATGCGTATGTTGAAGCGGCGTGACTGGGCGGAGGAAGCCTTGCAGGACTGCTACCTCAAGATCTGGCAGAAGGCGGACACCTATGCCCCGGAGAAGGGCCAGCCCCTGGCCTGGCTGATGACGGTGGCGCGTTACCGCGCCCTGGACCTGCTGCGCATCCGCCGCCCCGAGGTGGAGCTGCCGGACGAGGAGGATGCGCCGCCGATGACCTTCGCCGACGGCGCCGCGGACGACCCGCAGTTGCGGGCGGCGGAACGAGAGGGCATCCGGCGGCTCAACGACTGCATGGGCGGGCTGGCGCCGGAACAGCGCCGCAGCGTGCTGCTGGCCTACTACGAAGGCTATACCCACCAGGAGCTGGCGCGGGTGCTGGATGCGCCGCTGGGCACGGTGAAGAGCTGGGTGCGCCGCGGCCTGCAGCGCCTGCGCGAGTGCCTCGACGCATGAAATACCAGAATCCGAAGCTGCGCCAGGCACTGGCCGCCGCCTACGTGGTCGGCACGCTGCGCGGTCCGGCGCGCCGCCGCTTCGAGCGCCTGCTGCAGAAGGACGCGGCGCTGGCCAAGGAGTTGCGCTACTGGGAGCGCCGCCTGGCGCCGCTGCAGCGCAGCTTCACGCCGGTGGCGCCCCGCGAGATCGTCTGGACCGGCATCGAGCAGCGCATCAACGCCGCGCGCGCGGTGGCGCTGCCGCGGGCGCGCTCGGTCCTGGAGGACCGCGGCCCGCTGCGGTTCTGGCGCGGCTGGGCGGTGGCGGCGTCGCTGCTGACCGTGGCCCTGGGCTACGGCCTGTGGCTGCAGGCGCAGCAGGCGCCGCAGGTGATCGAGCAGGTGCGCACGGTGCAGGTGCTGCAGCCCATGCCCTACGTGGCCATGCTGCAGCCCAACGCGCCGGCGCAGTGGATCGTGCTGGTGGCGCCGGCCCGCCGCAGCCTCAAGGTCAGCGCTTCCGGCGCCTACCCGATCGACCTGAACACGCAGAGCCTGCAGATCTGGGTGCTGGACGATGCCGGCCAGCCGCACCCGATGGGCCTGATGCCGGACGGCGGCGGCAGCGTCGAACTGCCCCTGCCCGACATGAAGATGCCGCAGGCCCCGGTGATCGCGGTCAGCGTCGAGCCCAAGGGCGGCTCGCCCACCGGCTTGCCGACCGGCCCCGTGGTCAGCACCGCGCCGCTGCTGCAGCTGTAACAAGACCCCCGTTCCCGCCCCGGCCGCGCTCGGCTACTCTTGAGGGCCGCGGAACAGGCAAGCCCCTGACATGCGCATCGGCATCGCCATCGACGTCAGCACCGACGTGTCCCACGAGTTCATCGTGGAGAACCGCATCCAGGTCCTGCCCAGCACCATCCACATGGGCGACAGCAGCGTGGTCTACGGCCGCGAGCCGGAACGCAGCCGCGCATTCTACGAAGAGCACCTGGACGAGCGCGCGCTCGACGCCGAGACCTCCGCCTTCACCGTGCGCGAGATCGAGGAACTGTTCCTGCGCCGCCTGGTGCTGGAGTACGACTACGTCTTCCTGATCACGCTGACCGCGGCGCGCAGCCAGACCTACGAGAACGCGCACAAGGCGGCGTTCGCGATCCTGCAGAGCTATGCGCCGATCCGGCGCGAGCACCGCGTGGAGGGGCCTTTCGGCATCCGCGTGGTGGATTCGCAGAGCCTGTTCACCGGCCCCGGGGTGCTGGCCTGGGAAGCGGCGCGCCTGGTGCGGCAGGGCCACACGCCGCAGGACATCCGCATGCAGCTGGACGACCTGACGCCCTACGTCCATGCCTACATGGTGCCGCAGGATCTCTACTACCTGCGCACGCGCGCGGCGCGGCGCGGCGACCAGTCGGTGGGCCTGCTGTCCTACGTGCTGGGCCAGACGCTGGACATCAAGCCGATCATCCAGGCCGTGCGCGGGCAGACCCAGGCGGTGGCCAAGGTGCGGCATTTCGAGTCGGCGGCGGAGCGCCTGTTCCACCATGCCATCGGCCGCATCGAGGCCGGCCTGCTGGTGCCGCTGGTCAATATCTCCTACGGCGGCGATCCCTCGCTGGTGTACGACCTGCCCGGCTATACCGCCCTGCAGCGCACGGCCGAACGCCATGGCGTGGAACTGATGCTGTCGATGATGGCGCCCGCCACCGCCGTGAATGTCGGCGTCGGCGCTCTGGCCCTGGCGTACTGCGGCGATGCGGGAGAACTGACCGAGCTGTAGCGCGAAAGCGTCCGACGGGCCTGTAGGCGATTTCCGTATCGGGCGTCCCCGGACACTGAATGGAGCTTTCCGGTGACGCGCCGCACAGCAGCCGCGTTCCAGGCCTGAGGAGAATACGGGCATCACAAGAATGGGGAATGCCCGAATGAAACCGTTCTCGCCCGCGCTGCGGCTTGGCGCCGCCGCGCTGTGCCTGGCCATGGCGCCCAGCGCGCAGGCCGGCCTGCTCGACAACCTGCTCGAGGCGCTCAAGCCCAAGCCGGCGGTGAGTTTCGAAGCCGCCGCCTCGCAGGTCACCGAGGGCGGCACGCGTACGATCAACCTCAAGCTGTCGCGCAGCAGCACGCGCGCGGTGGTCCTGTCGTACGCGCGCGGCGGCAGCGCCGCCGCCTCCGACTACAGCGCCACGCCCGCCACCATCCAGTTCGCGCCGGGCGAGACGCTGAAGACCATCAGCGTCGGTGCCGTGGACGACACGCAGGTGGAAGGCCCGGAGACCCTGGTGCTCACCCTGGGCGCCCCGGGCTACGGCAAGCTCGGCGCGCCGGCGCAGCACACACTGACCCTCGCCGACAACGACACGGCACCGCCGACGCTGAGCTTCTCGGCCGTCTCGGCCAGCGGCAGCGAGACACAGGCCAGTACGGTAGAGGTGGTGCTGTCCGCTGCCAGCACGCAGACCGTCACCGTGGGCTATGCGACCTCCGGCACCGCCACCCGGCCCGGCGACTGGCAGGTGGCGCCCAGCGGCATGCTGACGTTCACGCCGGGGCAGACGCGCAAGACACTGACGATCACGCCGGTGGACGACGCGGCGCAGGAATCCGCCGAGACCGCGGTGCTCACGCTGGTTTCGCCGGCCAACGCCACGCTGGGCACCCCCTCCGCACATACGCGCACGATCCTGGACAACGACGCGCCGCCGTCCGCCGGCAAGTGGGTCACCGGCTACTACGTCGGCTATGCCCGCGACCTGTACCCGCTCGAGGCGGTGGACTTCAGCGCCATGACGCATATCGTCATCGGCCGCGTGCGCCCGCTGGCCAACGGCAGCCTGGCGACGGACTTCGACATCGACGCCGTGGAAGGCCCGCGCTGGGCCAGGCAGGTGGTCGCCGCGGCGCACGCCGCCGGCACCAAGGCCATCGTCATGCTCGGCGGTGCCGGCGAGTACGATGGCTTCGTCGGCGCCGCGTCCAACGCCAACCGCGCGCGCTTCGTCGCCAACCTGGTGGCGCTGGCCAGCGAGTACGGCTTCGACGGCTACGACATCGACTGGGAGCCGATCGAGCCCAAGGACCAGCCCTACGTGAAGCTGCTGGCACAGGATCTGCGCGCCGCCGCGCCGGGCAAGCTGCTGACCATCCCCATCGGCTGGATCAACAACAACTTCCCGGAACAGGCCGAGCCCTGGTACGCCGGGATCGCGCCGCTGTTCGACCAGATCAACATCATGAGCTACGGCATGGCCTCGGGCTTCTGGGGCTGGAACACCTGGCACAGCTCGGCGATCTACGGCGAGACCGGCATGACGCCCAGCTCCATCGATTCCAGCGTGCGCAACTGGCTGCGCGTGGGCGTGCCGGCGGCCAAGCTCGGCATCGGCATCGGGTTCTACGGCTCCTGCTGGCGCGGCGTGACGCAGCCCTACCAGTCGACCGACGGCGTGGACACCGGCGGCTTGCCGATCAACGGCAACGACGACAACGACATGAGCTACACCAACATCATGACGCTGTACCACAACGCGTCCGCCAAGCGCTGGCACGAGGCGGCCAAGGCGCCGTACCTGAGTTCCGCAACGCGCCTGGGCCCGCAGCAGTGCAACTTCATCTCGTACGAGGATCCGCAGTCCATCTCCGAGAAGGCGCTGTACGTGAAGCAGAACGGCCTGGGCGGCACCATCGTGTGGACCATCAACCAGGGCTACCTGCCGAATGCGCCGGCGGGGCAGCGCGATCCGCTGATGCAGGCGCTGAAGCAGGGGTTCAGGTCGCCCTGAGCAGGTAGAAGCCAACGCCATGCCGGCTTTCGCCGGCATGGCGGGATGGGAGTCAGCGGCCGAGCTTCTTGCCGAGCCAGCCCAGCAGTTCCGCCGTCACTTCATCCCGGCAGAGGTCATTGAGCAGCTCATGCCGCCCGCCGTCCCAGATGCGCACGGTCACGTCGCCCAGGCCGGCCTTGCGGTAGTGCGACTCCAGCGCGCGCGGACCCTTCTCGCCCTGGCAGGCCGGGTCGTCGCTGCCGGCGATGACCAGCACCGGCAGGTCTTTGGGGATGCGCGCGAGGCGGGCCTGGTCGCCGAGGCGCCCGCCCATTTCCATCAGCGAGATCCACAGCGCGGCGCTGCAGCGAAAGCCGCAGCGGCTGTCGCGCACGTAGAGGTCCACCTCCGCCGGATCGCGCGACAGCCAGTCGAAAGGCGTGCGAGCGGGCCTGAAGCGGCGGTTGAAGTCCTTGAAGGTCAGCATCTCGGCCAGCGCGCTGCGATGGCGCCCGCCGAACCAGGCGGCCTCCACGCGCAGCAGGCTGAGGCCGATCGCCCGCAGCGGCCCGAGATCGCCGCTGGTGGCGGAGAACACGGCGCCGGCCAGGTCGCGGCCATGCTCCACGACATAGTCCTGCAACAGGAACGAGCCCATGCTGTGGCCGAACATGAAATGCGGCAGCCGCTGCAGTTCCTGTTCCGCCAGGGCGCGCACGCCGTTGATGGCGGACAGCGTGCGGGCCCAGCCGTCCTGGTCGGCGAAGTGGCCGAGCTCGTCGGCATTGCGCACGCTGCGGCCGTGGCCCGGCAGGTCCTGCGCGTAGACCGCGAAGCCGGCGCCGGTCAGGGCCTGGGCGTAGCGCTCGTAGCGGGCGCCGTGCTCGGCCATGCCGTGCACGATCTGCACCACGGCGCGCGCACGCGCCGGCAGCCAGCGGTGGACGCAGGCCTGGGTGCCGTCGGGCAGACGGTGCTGGAAGGTTTCGCGTTTCATCAGGTGATTCCCCGAAGGGCCATGCTCACACATCGCCGGACGGGCGACAAACGCTGAACCGTTCCTCGCTGCGGCGGACGGCTAAGCTGGCGCCATGATCGTCGGCCTGATTTCCGATACCCACGGACTGTTGCGGCCCGAGGCGCTGGATGCGCTGCGGGGCTGCGACCTGATCCTGCATGCCGGCGACATCGGCGCCGCTGTCCTGGCGCCGCTGGAAGCCCTGGCCCCGGTGCAGGCCATCCGTGGAAACAATGACTTGGAGGGCCCGGAGGCGGAGCAGCCGGAAACCCGGCTGGTGGCGGCCGCCGGCCGCCGGCTCTACCTGATCCATGACCTGAAGGCGTTGCGCATCGATCCGGCGGCCGAGCGGATCGACGCGGTGATCAGCGGCCATTCGCACCGGCCGAAGATCGAGACCCGGCAGGGCGTGCTCTACGTGAACCCCGGCAGCGCCGGGCCGCGGCGCTTCAGCTTGCCGGTGGCGCTCGCCAGGCTGCGGATCGGGCAGGGTCAGATGGCGGCGGAAATCGTGACGCTGGCCTGATCAGGGCTCCGGCGAATCGGCGGTAGCATGCTGTTCTCCGGCCCGCGGCTGCGGATCGCGCACGAAGCCCAGCAGCTTCGGCGCCTTGGCCCGGTCCAGGCGCTCCAGCGGCAGGTTCGCCTCCGGCAGGTGCAAGGTCAGCGCGGTGGCTTGGCCGGAGGGCAGGGCGAGCGCGGCCGCGAGCCGGTCCTCGTCCACCGGCACGCCGGCCTGGTCCAGGCGCGGCAGCACCCAGTCCAGTTCGTTGTCCGGCAGCGCCGCGGGCCCGTACTCGGTCAGCAGCAGGATCGAGCCTTCCTCATCGAGAAAGGCGCGGGTGGGCTGGCGCACGCGCTGGCCGCTGTGCACCTGCAGGCCTTCGCCGCCCTCGCAGGTCCACAGCACGTAGGGCGCGGTGTCCAGGCGCACGTAGCCGCGCTGCGGGCCGTTCTGGAAATACCAGCGGCCATACTCGTCGGCGCCGTAGTTACGGCTGATGGTGTCGAGGATCTGCGGGCGGGAAATCGGCTCGCCGCGGATCAGCCAGCGGCCGCGGCGGTCCAGGGCCAGCCAGCCGAACAGCGCCGGCACGTTGGGCCAGCGCGCCAGCGCACGCAGCACCCAGTCTTCCATCGGGGCATGGCCGGGTATGGGCGGGGTCGTGGTCATGGGGCGCAGGGTAACGCCTCCGCCGGAACCTTTCGACCGGATATAGGCCCTAACCAGGGCTTAAGATGGCCGCAAAACCCGGTGAACGCCCATGAAAACGAAGCTCCTGCTGCTTGCCGCCGCCCTCGCCCTGTCCGCCTGCGCCACGGTGACGCCCTACCAGCCGATCAGCGGCGGCCTGGGCTACGCCGAGCAGAAGCTGGAGAACAACCGCTATCGGGTGCGCTTCACCGGCAGCAGCAAGACGCCGCGCAGCACGGTGGAGAACTACCTGATGTACCGCGCCGCCGAACTGACGCTGCAGAACGGCTACGGGCATTTCCTGGTGGCGGCGCGCGACCTGGAGACGCCGCCGGCCCGCAATGGCAGCAGCGGCGGCATCAGCTTCGGGTTCGGTTCCGGCGGCCACAGCGGCATCGGCATCGGCCTGGGCACGGTGGTCGGCGGCGACGAGCCGACGCTGGCGCAGATGGACGTGCTGATGTTCGCCGGCGCCAAGCCGGCGAACCGCGCCGACGCCTTCGACGCGAAGGAAGTCCTGGCCAACCTGCAGCCCGGCATCCAGCGTCCCAAATAGGCGATCATGGCGGGCCCACCCGCACAGGACTCCAAGATGGTGCTCACCGGCCCGCAGCGGCAGGCCTTCCGCGAACTCGCGGCGATCACGCCCGGCATCGATGTCGACGTCTATCACCAGTACGGCAAGGACCCGCTGGAGCCGGTGATCGGCCTGGGCCGCGCCGACGCGCGCATCGGCTTCTTCGGGCGCGACCCCGGACGCGACGAGGTGCAGCACGGCGAACCCTTCATCGGCGCCGGCGGGCAGCATGTGCGCCGCGCGCTGTACCGCCGCCTGCACGGCAAGCCGCTGCCGGACTTCGAGGCCTCGCGTGCCGTGGGCCGCGATTTCTACTGGGCCAACACCGTGCCCTACAAGCCGGTGGGCAACAAGGCCTGGTCGACCAAGGTGAAGCAGCGCTTCCATCCGCCGATGCGCGGACTGCTGGTGGGCCACTGGCGCGGCGACCGCATCATCACGCTGGGGCGCGAGGCCTTCCTGTGGTTCGGCATCGGCCAACCCAAGGCCGAGCGGGAGCGTCTGGAAGCCTTCTGGGAAAGCGAGGACCGCTTCGAGGCATCGGTGGCGGTGACCCTGGCCACCGACGACGGACGCTCGCGTGACTTCCGCATCTACCCGCTGCCGCTGAACGCCACCTGGTATGCGCGCTTCCCGGGCCTTCTGGATGCGCGCCTGGCGCAGCTCGACGTGCGGCCGGACAACCTGCGCATCGGTTGAATTCCCGCCGCCCCTGCCTGTCGGAGTGACATGAAACCCGCGCTCTCGGTCCTGGACCTGGCTCCCGTACCCGCCGGCGGCAGCGCCGCCGAGGCCCTGCGCCGCACGGCGGAACTGGCGCGGCTGGCCGAGCGGCTGGGCTATGTGCGCTACTGGTTCGCCGAGCATCACAGCATGCCCAGCGTGGCCAGCAGCGCACCGGAAATCCTGATCGGCCATGTCGCCGCCGCCACGCAGAAGATCCGCGTGGGCTCGGGCGGCATCATGCTGCCGAACCATCCGCCGCTGCGCGTGGCGGAGAACTTCCGCACGCTGGAGGCGCTGTTCCCCGACCGCATCGACCTCGGCCTGGGTCGCGCGCCGGGCTCGGACTACGCCGCCAGCCGGGCGCTGCGGGCGGTGGACGGCGTGCGCTTCCCGGCGCTGCTGTCGGAGCTGCTGGCCTACTGCGGACAGGCGGAGTTCGGCACTGACCATCCCTCGCGCCAGGTGCTGGCGATGCCGCAGCAGGTGCCGCTGCCGCCGGTATGGATCCTAGGTTCCAGCGGCGCCAGCGCGCAGATGGCGGGCATGGCCGGCATGGGCTACGCCTTCGCCAGCCATTTCAGCCCGGCACCGGCGGCGCCGGCCTTCAGCCGCTACCGCGAGAGCTTCGAGCCTTCCGCCCAGTTCCCGCGTCCGCACGCGATCCTCGGCGTGGCCGCGGTCTGTGCCCCGACTCCGGAGGAAGCCGACCGCCTGGCCACGACCATGGACCTGGCCTGGCTGCGCATCCACCGCGGCGAGTTCCTGCCGCTGCCGAGCCCGGAAGAGGCGCAGGCCTATCCGTACACGCCGGACGAGCGGATCGTGGTGCGCGAGTTGCGCCAGCGCACCGTGGTGGGCGACCCGGCGGCGGTGCGGGCACGCATCGAGGAGATGGCGCGCGACGCGGGTGCGGACGAGGTGATGGTGGTGAGCAACCTGCACGGGCACGCGGAGCGGCTGCGCAGCTATGAGCTGGTGGCGGGAGCGTTCGCCGCCTGAAAACCCAGTGGGAGCGACGCAAGTCGCGATCCTTTTTGGCGGAGCGGTTCTCGGCTTGAAATGGGCCAGGGTTGCCATCCATGGCGCGACTTCAATTTGCCCATTGAGCCCCGGGGCAGCCATCCCTGGCTGCCCGGCGACCTGACGCAGGCGAGGACATTTAGTCATCGCCCAGGCGCGTCAGGCCACCCCGGCCTCCGCATCGCTCACCACCGGCCGGCTCTCGCGCGTCGCGCGCATCGTCCGGCCCGGTTCGCTGGCGTCCACGATCTCGATATGGTCCTCGTGCACCGCGGCGATGGTGGCGGCGAAGGGCATGCCCATGAAGCGCGGCACGCGGTAGCTGACCGTGTCGCCGACCTTGAAGGTCGCGGGGTCGAAGTTGAACTCGAAGGGGCAGGCTTCCTGCGTCATGGCATGTCCTCCCGGGCCGCCGTCATGGCCGGATTGTGCGCCAGGCCGCCGGCTGCCGCCCTACCCGGTATGGGCGAGGGGCGCCACGGGCTTGAAGCAAGGTTCATATTAGAATGGCCTCTTCCGAGGCGGCGAGTCGATTCCCAAGTGCTGTTCGACATCCTGGTGGTCCTGGGCCTGGTGCTGCTCAACGGCGTGCTGGCCATGTCCGAGCTGGCCGTGGTTTCCTCGCGCAAGGCGCGCCTGCAGGCGATGCAGCAGCAGGGAATCCCCGGCGCGCGTACCGCCCTGGAATTGCAGGAAAAGCCGGGCCGCTTCCTGAGCACCGTGCAGATCGGCATCACCCTGGTCGGCGTCTTCGCCGGCGCCTTCTCCGGCGCCGTGCTGGCCGATCCGCTGGCGCAGTTCTTCATGGCCGAGGGCATCTCCGCCGAGTACGCCAACGACATCGCCCTGGTCGTGGTGGTGGCCACCATCACCTACCTCTCGCTGATCCTCGGCGAGCTGGTTCCCAAGCAGGTGGCGCTGCGCTATCCCGAACGCGTGGCGGTGCTGGTGGCACCGCCGATGCTGATGCTGTCGCGCTTTGCCGCGCCGCTGGTCTGGGTGCTCGAGCGTTCCAGCGCCCTGTTCCTGAGCCTGCTGCCGCGCCGCCGCGAAGGCGAGGGCCGCATCACCGACGAGGAAATCCACGCGCTGGTGGAAGAGGCCGCATCCAGCGGCGTGGTGCGCCCGGAGGAGCAGACCATGATCGCCGGCGTCATGCGCCTGGGCGACCGCAGCGTGCGTGCGCTGATGACGCCGCGCAACCAGCTCGACTGGCTGGACCTGGACGAGCCGCTGGAGGCCCAGCACGCCACCTTGCGCGCCAGCAGCCACACCAAGCTGGTGGCGGGACGCGGCGATGTCGACCACTTCGTCGGCCTGGTGTCGGCCAAGCGCCTGATCGACGCGCTGCTCGACGGCGCCGGCCAGATCGAGCCGGCCAAGTACGTGGTCGAGGCGCTGGTGGTGCCCGACAGCCTCGACGCCGTGGATGCCATGCGCGAGCTGCGCGACACGCCGCTGCACGCCGCCATCGTGGTCGACGAGTTCGGCAGCCTGCAGGGCCTGATCACCGTCACCGACGTGCTCTCGGCCATTGCCGGCGAATTCCACCGCGGCGACGAACCGCGGCCGGGCGTAACCCCCCAGGATGACGGCAGCTGGCTGGTGGACGGCAAGCTGTCGGTGGACGAGATGGGCGTGATGCTGGGCATGCGCCTGCCCGAGGAGCGCGACTACGAGACCGCGGCCGGCCTGGTGCTGTCCGTGCTCGGGCACCTGCCGCGCCTGGGCGAGATCGCGCGCATGGGCGACTGGCGTTTCGAGGTCATGGCCCTGGACGGCCGCCGCATCGACAAGCTGCGCGTCTGCCTCGACGACGGTCCCGACGAGGAATAGGCCTCAGGGCGCCGCCGGCAACGCCAGCGCCGACACGCCGCGCGGACCGCAGTAGACCGACTCCGTCTCTTCCAGGTTGAGCACGCGCCCCTGGGCTTCGCCCGCGGGCAGCGCCAGCACCTGCGGCGGGCCGATGGCGAAGCCGGTTTCGCCAGCCCGCCCGATCTCATAGACCTCCAGCAGCGGTGCGGGGCCTGAGCGGTCCGAGGCCGCGAACAGGCGGCGGCCATCGCGCGACAGCCGCAACTCGGCATCGGGGCGTGCCGCGACGCGCGCCAGTTCCAGGCCGGCGGCGTCGGCGATGACGATGTCCGGGCCGGCGACCCAGGCCAGGCGCTCGCCGAACAGATCGCTCGCCACCGGGCCCCAGGCGCCCAGGGAGGCGCCGGACAACCCCGGGCTGCCCGCCTCGCTGATGGCTCCGGTGGCCGGTTCGTAGCGCAGCAGGCGTTCGCCGGCGGCACTGTCCCCGCCGACCGCATAGAGCGCGGTACCGTCACCCGCGGCCTGGGCCTGCGTCACCGGGGCCCCGGGCAGCAGCGCTTCGGTGCTGCGCGTTGCCGCCAGCGTCGCGGGGTCCAGCAGGCGCAGCGCCTGGTCGGTGAAGGCCAGCAGCTCGCGGCCGCCGTCGAGCATCACCAGCCGCAGCGGGCTGCCCAGGCCCGGCGGCGCCTGGCGATGCCGCCATTGGCCGTCCACATGGCGCAGCTGCGCCAGCGGGATGCCGGGCAGGCCGGGCAAGGCGTAGTTGCAGGCATGGCGCTCGGCATCGAGCAGGCCGTACCCGGGCGCATGCTCCGGCAGTGGTGCCGGCGGACGCGCGGTGCCGGCGGCCACATAGCTGAAGGGCGCCTGCACCACCAGCGCGGCGGTGCTGCCCACCGCCGTGCCCGGCACCGCCAGCCGCAGCGGGTAGCGGCCGGGCGCCAGCGCCGGCAGGTCCACGAACAGTTGCGTCGGCGAGCGGCGCTCGAAGCCCGCGATCTCCTGATCGCCCAGGCGCAGCGCGCGGATGTCCAGCTGGTCGAAATAGGCGCCGGACAGGGCGACGCGCGCCGGGCGCCCGGCCGGCAGCAGGTAGGGCAGCGCGCTGCGCAGGAAGGGACGGTCCAGGGTCAGCTCCACCGGGATGCGGATCGCCGACACGCCGGCGGCGCTGGACTCGACGACGATGGTGGTGGAGTAGTTGCCGTTGGGCAGGTCGGCGATGGCGGCCGCGTCGAGCGAGTATTCGAGCTGCGAGGCATCGCCGGTGTTGCCCTCGGCCTGCGACAGCCGCAGCCAGGGTGCCGGCTCCTCCAGCGAGGCGGTCCAGGGCACCTCGCGCTGCGGATCGCGCGAGCTCACCTCGACGCGGCGCGTCTGCCCGGCCGCGGGGGCCGATCCGCTCACCGAGAAGGCCGCGCCCGCCGGCACCGACAGCAGCGGCAGCACGGTGTACTCGATGCCCACTTCGCGCTGCTCGCCCTGGTGCCCCACGCGCAGCAGCAGGCTGGCGCTGTAGTAGCCCAGCGCGCCGTCGGCCCGGGTTGCCTGCGGGGCGAAACCGAGCTGCAGCGTCGCCGGCAGGCTGCCGCCGCTGGCGGGGCTGATTTCCAGCCAGCCGGCACCGGCTCCGGCATAGTGGGCAACCGCGCTCCAGGAGGCGCTGCCGCCGTGGTAGTCCAGCCGCAGCGCCTGCGGCGGCGGGCGGCGGCCCTCGACCGTTTCCACCCGCACCCGCGCCGGCGTGACCGGAATGCCGATGACGTACTCCACCGGAACCGTCACCGGGCTGCCCGGATACTGCTGCGTGCATCCGGCATCGAGGCAGGCGCGCAGCACGATGCTGTCGCGGTGGATGCCCTCGCCCAGGCTCAGGGGATGGCGCGGGATCACCTGGCCGCTGGCCTGCAGGCCGTCGATGCGGGGCAGATCGACCCCGGCGATGGCGCCGTCGCCGTGCTCGATGCTGAGGAACAGGGGGCTGGCCGCGCGGCTCATCGAGCCGGCCAGCCGGGCCGCGGGCGGGGTGTCGCCGTCGGCCGGCGCGCTGAAGCGGATCGCGCGGGTCTCCAGGCTCAGGCGCGGAGCGGTGCTCTCCAGGTCCTTGGCCAGGTTGCCGCCGCCGTCGCCGGCGCCGCCGCCGCAGGCGGCGAGCAGCGTGGCGGCCAGCAGCGACGCCGGCCGGGTGGCGACACGTGTAAGCATGGTGATGATCCCTGGAACCCTGGATGAAACGCCCCGCGCCCTGCGGCAGCGGCGCCGCATTCTAGACCCGCCGCGGCATCCAGGGGTTCCCGCCGGTTGCGTCCCGGAGCGGGCTTGCTACGCTTCGGGGCCCATGCATCCTGCCGGAGCCCCACCATGACCGCCCTTCTCGCCATCGACCAGGGCACGACCAGCACCCGCGCCATCGTGTTCGACCGGCAGGGACGCAAGCTGGGGGTCTCGCAGCAGGAGCTGCCGCAGTCCTATCCCCAGCCAGGCTGGGTGGAGCACGACGCGCAGCGCATCTGGCAGGACACCCTGGCCTGCGTGAAGGGCGCCCTGGCCGATGCCGGGCTCGCGGCCCGGGACATCGCCGCCATCGGCATCACCAACCAGCGCGAGACCACCGTGGTCTGGGAGCGCGCCAGCGGCCGCCCGATCCACCCCGCCATCGTCTGGCAGGACCGCCGCACCAGCGATTTCTGCAAGCAGCACGAGTCGCGCTCCAACTGGCTGTCGGACAAGACCGGCCTGCTGCTGGACCCGTATTTCTCCGCCACCAAGATCGCCTGGATCCTGGACCAGGTGCCGGGGGCGCGGGTCCGTGCCGAGGCCGGCGAGCTGGCCTTCGGCACCATCGACTCCTGGCTGCTGTGGAACCTCAGCGGCGGCCAGCTGCACGCCACCGACGCGACCAATGCCTCGCGCACCGCGCTGTTCAACATCCGCACGCAGGACTGGGACGAGGAGCTGCTGGCCTTCTTCAAGGTGCCGCGCGCGCTGCTGCCGGAAGTGCGCGACAGCGCCGCCGACTACGGCAGCACCTCGCCGGAACTGTTCGGCGGCGCGATCCGCATCGGCGGCATCGCCGGCGACCAGCAGGCCGCCACGGTCGGCCAGGCCTGCTTCTCGCCGGGCATGATCAAGTCCACCTACGGCACCGGCTGCTTCATGGTGCTCAACACCGGCGGCGACTTCGTGCGCTCTCGCAACCGCCTGCTGTCCACCGTGGCCTACCGGCTCGACGGCAAGACCACCTACGCGCTGGAAGGCGCGATCTTCGTCGCCGGCGCCGCGGTGCAGTGGCTGCGCGACGCGGTGCAGCTGATCCGCGGCGCCGCCGAGACCGAGGCCCTGGCCCGGTCGATCACCGATACCCAGGGCGTCTACCTGGTGCCCGCCTTCACCGGCCTGGGTGCCCCCTACTGGGACCCGCAGGCGCGCGGCGCCGTGCTGGGACTGACGCGCGACTCCGGCATCGCGCACATCGTGCGCGCCGCGCTGGAGTCGGTCTGCTACCAGACGCGCGACCTGATGAATGCCATGGCGCAGGATTCGATCGTGCCCACCGAGCTGCGCGTGGACGGCGGCATGGTGGTCAACGACTGGCTCACCCAGTTCCTCAGCGACATGCTGAAGATTCCCGTGATCCGTCCGCAGACGGTGGAGACCACCGCGCTGGGCGCCGCCTTTCTCGCCGGCCTGCAGGCCGGTGTGTACCAGTCGCTGGAGGAAATCTCCGCGCTGTGGGGCGTGGAGCGCCGCTTCGCCCCGGGTCTCGACGCGAAGAAGGCCGACCAGCTCTACGCCGGCTGGCTCGACGCGGTGCAGCGCGTGAAGTGCAGCTAGGGAAACTCTGAAGCAGTCCGTTCGTGCCGGGCCTGCGGAAGCACGGGCGGACTTTTCCCACCGCTGGTCCGCACGTGGCCGTCCACCCTTCGATCCTTCGACAGGCTCAGGGCTTCAGGGCGAACGGCAATTTCTTCAGACCTTCCCTGGCCGCGTTCCCGCGGATGCATTGACCCGGGTCAATGCATCGCGGCGCCGCCGGTGCGAGCCTGGGGACGTATCCCGCAGGCGGAGATTCGGCCATGTCCAGGACTGCCACGGCGTCGGAGACGCCCTACGAGCGCATCGGCGCCGCGCCCGGCGTCGCCCGCCTGGTCGGCGTGTTCTACGAACAGGTGCTGGCCGATCCGGAACTGGCGCCGTTCTTCCGCGGGGTGGCCATGCAGAAGCTGCAGCACATGCAGGCGGAGCTGTTCGCCGTGGCGCTGGGCGGGCCGGTGAGCTACATGGGCCGGCCGGTCATCCATGCCCACCAGCCCCACCGCATCACGCTGCCGCACTTCCAGCGTTTCGTGCAGCACCTGTTCGAGGTGCTCCGGGAGTTCCCGCTCAGCGAGGACGAGCGCACCGACCTGATCGCGCGCATCAACCTCTACGCCGACGAGGTCACCGGACAGCCCGGCGCGGCCTGAGGGCGTCAGGGCACACCCGGCGCGGACCCGATGCGCTGGCCGCTCATCGCAGCCGCTGGCG
>Ga0255097_1000440_pt1 | contig 17456 bp, 16 predicted proteins | sample Colum_Atlam_RepB_2_FD_188436 | JGI IMG/M metagenome (GOLD analysis project Ga0255097, IMG submission 188436) | Freshwater microbial communities from Columbia River, Oregon, United States - Colum_Atlam_RepB_8d | ecosystem: Environmental > Aquatic > Freshwater > River | place: USA: Oregon...
AGCTCAACGACGGCGACGTGGTGGAGTTGGCGGGCACGCAGATGAGCTTCATGATCATCTGATCCTGGCGACAGATCAGCAAAAAGGGCGGCCCATGGCCGCCCTTTTTCGTTGTGTTGCCTCTTGATCCGGTCTGGCGCTCATGCGGGGATGGTCTGGTCCATCCATGGACAGCCCTCCCAAAGGGGGTGGTTGCGCGTCATCCGCTTCGGCGGATTGATCGAACCCGGGTTTAAGGCTGGTCAGGCAGCCCTCGCAGGAGCGGCCGCCGGCCGCGACACACCTTACTCATACAGCCGCCCGTCACAGCCAACGGCCGCTCCTACGCCAAGGACGCGCCCCGATGGAGGCGACGACGGTCGCCGATGCGCGGGTTGTCGTGAAAGCAGAAGATCGCGACGGGCATCGCTCCCGCAACGGCAAGGCCCAGAGCCCTCAGCGGTACCGGAAATGCACCCGCTGCGTCAGCCCGCAGAACAGCTCGTAGGGGATGGTGCCCGCCTGGGCGGCGATCTCTTCCGCCGGCAGTTCCTCGCCCCAGAGCAGCACCGGATCGCCGACCTGGGCATCCAGGGCCTGGCGCAGGTCCAGGGTGATCATGTCCATCGACACGCGGCCGGCGTAGGCCACGCGACGGCCGCCGACCATGGCGGCGGTGCCGCTGCGGAAGGTCCGGTGGATGCCGTCGGCATAGCCCACCGCGGCCACGCCGATGCGGGTACGCTCCGGGCAGGTCCAGCTCTGGGCATAGCCGATGGTCTCTCCGGCCTCGAAGTCGCGCACCGCGATCAGGCGGCTTTCCAGGCGCATGACGGGCTTCAGGCCCAGGTCGGCGCCGGTCTGGCCCGGCATCGGCGAGGCGCCGTAGATCATCAGTCCGGGCCGCACCCAGTCGGCGCGTGCCTCCGGCCAGCCGATGATGCCGGCGGAGTTGCCGATGGAGCGCGGACCGGGCACGCCGCTCAGCGCGGCGCCGAAGCGCGCCACCTGTTCGCGGGTGAAGCCGTTGTCCGGCTCGTCGGCGCTGGCCAGGTGGGTGATCCAGCCGTGCAGGGTCCAGCCCGGCTGCGCCCGCAGGACGTCCAGCAGCCGCGGCACGTCCGTCAGGGGGAAGCCCAGGCGGTGCATGCCGCTGTCGATCTTGAACCAGATGCCGACCTGCGCGTCGCGGCCCAGCCGCTGCAGCAGTTCGATCTGCCAGTGATCGTGCACCACCACCTGCAGGCGCTGGTAGACCGCCTGCGCCGCCTCCTCCTCCGAGATCACGCCCTCGAGCAGGGCGACCGGGCAATGGATGTGGGCACGGCGCAGTTCCACCGCCTCCTCCAGGCAGGCCACCGCCAGGGCATCGACGCCGGCGGCTTCCAGGGCGCGGGCCACCGGGATGGCGCCATGGCCGTAGCCGTTGGCCTTGACCGCCGCCATCACGCGGGACCGCGGCGCCAGGCGCCGGACCACGCCCAGGTTGTGCTGGAGCGCGGCAAGGTCGATGGTGGCGGTGACGCGCGGGATCATGCGGACTCCCCGCGGCTGCGGACGCGGGCGTGCGGCATCAGCTGTACTGGGCGTAGGAGGAATCCGCCAGGTCGCGGAACTTGGTGTACTTGCCCTCGAAGGCGACCTTCACGGTGCCGGTGGGGCCGCTGCGCTGCTTGCCGATGATGATCTCGGCCTGGCCCTTGTCCGGCGAGGTCTCGGGGTTGTAGTAGTCGTCGCGGTAGACGAACACGACCACGTCGGCGTCCTGCTCGATACCGCCGGATTCGCGCAGGTCGGCCATGCGCGGGCGCTTGTTGTCGCGCTGCTCCACGCCGCGGTTGAGCTGCGACAGCGCGATCACCGGCACGCCAAGCTCCTTGCCCAGCGCCTTGAGGCTGCGCGAGATCTCGGCCACTTCGTTGGCGCGGTTGTCGGAGCCGGGCACCTGCATCAGCTGGATATAGTCCACCACGATCAGGCTGAGGCCATGGCGTGCCGCGATGCGGCGCGCGCGGGCGCGCAGTTCCAGCGGCGACAATGCGCCGGTCTCGTCGATGAACAGCGGCGCCTCGCGCATCAGGCCCATGGCCGAAGCCAGGCGGTCCCACTCGCCGTCATCCATCGTGGCGTTGCGCAGGTTCTGCTGGTCGATGCCGCCGAAGGAGGAAATCACGCGGAACACCAGCTGCTCCGCCGCCATTTCCATGCTGAACACCGCCACCGGCATCTTGTTCTCGATGGCGACATGCTCGGCGATGTTCATCGCGAACGAGGTCTTGCCCATGCCGGGACGGCCGGCCACGATCACCAGGTCGCCCGGGTGCAGGCCGTTGGTCTTGGCGTCGAAGTCGCGGAACCCGGTGGGCAGGCCGCGGCGGCCGCCTTCCCTGCCCTTGGCGTCCTCCAGCTGCTTGGCGATGTGCTCCAGCAGCGGCGGCATGCTGTGGTACTGCACCTTGCCCTTGGCGTCGCCCTGGCGCAGCGCGAAGACCTTCTGCTCGGCCTCCTCCAGCAGGGCGCTGGCGGTGCGACCTTCCGGCCGGAAGCCGATATCGGCGATGCCCTGGCCCGTGGAGATCAGCTGGCGCAGCACCGAGCGCTCGCGCACGATCTCGGCATAGGCCATGGTGTTGGCGGCGCTGGGCGTGTCGTTGGCCAGCGTGCCGATGTAGGCCACGCCGCCGGCTTCCTCGAGCTTGTTGATGTAGCGCAGGTGCTCGGTGACCGTCAGGAAGTCGCAGGGCTTGTGCGAGCTGAGCAGGTCGCGCATCGAGGCGAAGATCAGCTGGTGCGCGTGGAGGTAGAAGTCGCCCTCGCGCAGGGTGTCCAGCACTTCGAAGCCGGCGCCGTTGTCCAGCATCATGCCGCCCAGGACGGACATCTCGGCGTCGATGGAATGCGGGGGATGCTTGGGCGGGTTTTGCATGGGTCGGATTGTAGAGGAATGGGCCGGCAGCGGGGCCGGCCTGCGGCGGGGCCGGCGCCCCAAAAGAAAACGGCCCGCCGAGGCGGGCCGTCCGGTGACTCAGGACCTGCCGGCGCCTCAGGCGGCCGTCGGGGCCTTGGTGTCGGCCACCACCACGTTCAGGGTGGCTTCCACCTCGGTGTGCAGGCGAACCTGCACGGTGTAGCTGCCGAGCTGGCGGATCGGACCGGTGGTCATGTCGATCTCGCTCTTCTTGATGTCGATGCCCTGGGCGGCGGCAGCCTCGACGATCTCGGCCGGACCGACCGAACCGTAGAGCTTGCCTTCTTCGGCTGCCAGCACCTTGAGGGTGACGGTCTGGCCGTTGATCTTGCCGGCGCGCAGGTTGGCGGCGTTGACGGAATCGCTGGCCTTCTTCAGCAGCTCGGCCTTGCGGGCCTCGAACACGGCACGGTTGGCCTCGGTGGCCGGCAGCGCCTTGCCCAGCGGCAGCAGGTAGTTGCGGCCGAAGCCGGCCTTGACCTTGACGGTGTCGCCCAGGTCGCCGAGCTTCTTGATCTTCTCGAGCAGAATGACTTCCATGGTTGCTGCTCCTTAGCCGTGGCTGTCGCTGTACGGCAGCAGCGCCAGGAAACGGGCGCGCTTGATGGCCGTGGCCAGCTCGCGCTGGTAGCGCGACTTGGTGCCGGTGATGCGAGCCGGCACGATCTTGCCGTTCTCGCCGATGTACTGCTTGAGCGTGGAGAGGTCCTTGTAGTCGATCGCCGGGGCATTCTGGCCGGAGAACTTGCAGGACTTCTTGCGACGGAAAAACTGTGCCATGTCTTAGGCTCCTTCGGCAGCGGTTTCGGCCTGGGCGTCGTCGCCCTCGCCTTCCGCCTGATCCTGGTGGCGGGCGCGGAACTCGCCCGGCTTCTTCTCTTCATCCTGAACCTTGAAGAGCGGCGACTGCTCGACCACCGCGGCCTCGGTCTTGACGACCAGCTTGCGGATGACGGCGTCGTTGAAGCGGAACGCGTTCTCCAGCTCGGCCAGGGCGGCGTCGCTGCACTCCACGTTCATCAGGACGTAGTGGGCCTTGTGGGCCTTGGCGATCGGGTAAGCCAGCTGGCGGCGGCCCCAGTCTTCCAGGCGGTGAACCTTGCCGCCGGTCGAGGTGACCATGCCCTTGTAACGCTCGATCATGGCCGGAACCTGTTCACTCTGGTCCGGATGCACCATGACCACGATTTCGTAGTGACGCATCGATAACTCCTTGTGGACACAGGGTTTTCACCCTGCGGCCCCCGGCCAAGGAACGGCCGTGGAGCAAGTGGTTGAAACAAAAAACCTTCACCCCGGCGGGATGAAGGGGCGCGAATCTTAAGGGAATCAGCGGCTTGATGCAATCTCGCGGACATAGGCCCGCCAGCCGCCGAGGTGGGTGATGTCGCGGGCACCCGCCTCCCCTGCCGGCTCGCAGATGAAGCCGCTGACCCAGCGCCCGTCGGCCAGTTCCAGCTTGCCGATGCCCAGCGGCGCCGGGATGCCGGCCACGAAGCTGCCGAATTCGGCCTCGGGCACCGACCAGACCTCCACCTCGATGGCCGCCCCCCGCTCCGCGTCGCGGATCATGCCGGGCCGGAACGGCGGGCCGCCGGCCAGGGCGATCAGCCGGTAGCAGGGCGCGCTGTGGGTGGCGGCCACCCGGAAGGCGCCCCGGCTGGTCAGCTGGGGGTTCAACGGCATGCCGGAAAGATGCGCCCCGCAGACGGCCACCTCGATGCGGCCCGGCGGCGGGGGTGGCGCCACCGGCTCCCAGCGGCTGGCGCCGCGCCCGGTGGGGCGAGGGTCCGCCGCCATCCAGCGCTGCGCCAGCGCCAGCAGGTAGTCGTCGGACCAGGCCGGGCCGAACAGGGTGATGCCGAAGGGCAAGCCGGCCGGGGTCATGCCGGCGGGCACGGCCACGGCGGCGTAGTCCAGCAGGTTCATGAAGTTGGTGTAGGTGCCCAGGCGGCTGTTGTGCAGCAGCGGCTCCGCCTCCAGTTCGGCGAGGCGGTAGTGCGTGGGCGCGGTCGGCGTCAGGACCGCGTCGACCCCGGCCAGGGCCGCGTCCGCCGCCTGCTTCAGGGCCTGCAGGCGGTAGAAGCCGTCGAAGGTCGCCACGGCGTCCATGCCCTCTCCCTTGGCCAGCACCTGGCGGATCACCGGCAGCATCGAGTCCGGGGACACGCCCTGCGTGGCATGCCGGCGCTCGGCAACCCAGGGCCCTTCGTAGAGCAGCCTGGCCGCATCCCTGAAGGGAGCGAAGTCCAACTCGACCGGTTCCGCCCCCAGGGCCTGCCAGCGCTGCACGGCCTGGCGGAACAGCGCGGCATAGGCCGCGTCGCCGAAGAACTCGAGCTGGTCCTCGCGGGGCATGCCCAGGCGCAGGCCCTGCAGGGGACCGCTCACGCCGCGGCCCCGGCGGCTCCAGGGGCTGGCGGCGTCCAGCCCGTCCATCACCGCGCCGACGCGCCGCGCATCCTCGGGGTTCAGGGCGAACAGCGAGGGGCAGTCGAGGCTGCGGCAGGCCGGCACGACGCCGGCGGTGGACCAGCGGCCGCGCGTGGGCTTGATGCCCAGCAGGTTGTTGAAGGCGGCGGGCACGCGGCCGGAACCGGCGGTATCGGTGCCCAGCGAGAAGCTGACCTCGCCCAGCGCCAGCGCGACGGCCGAGCCCGCGCTGGAGCCGCCGCTGATGTACGCGGCATCGAAGGCGTTGCGCGCCGCACCATAAGGCGAGCGCGTGCCGACCAGGCCGGTGGCGAACTGGTCGAGATTGGTCTTGCCCAGCGGAATCGCGCCGGCGTCGAGCAGGCGCTGCACGACCGTGGCGCTGTGCGAGGGCGTGTAGGCGAAGTCCGGGCAGGCCGCCGTGGTCGGCACGCCGGCCAGATCGATGTTGTCCTTGATCGCGAAGGGGATGCCGAAGAGCGGCAGCGTGTCCGGCCCCTGCCCTTCGAGCCTTGCCAGGATCGGCGCGAGCTGGCGGTCGTCGAGCAGCGTGATCCAGGCCCGATGCTCCACGTGCGCGGCGATGCGGGCACCCAGCTCGGCAAGCAGGTCCGCGGGCTTGAGGCCGGCGCGATAGTCGCGCTGCAGGGCGGCGATGGCGAGATCCCTCATGCGGCTTCCTCCAGTACCAGCAGACTTTGACCGGGCGTGACACCTTGCCCCGGCGCGCAGAGCACGCGGCGCACGATGCCTCCGACGCTGGCCACCACCGAGATTTCCATCTTCATCGACTCGACCAGGGCGACGGTGTCGCCGGCCTTCACCTGCTGGCCCGGCTCCACCGCGATCTGCCAGACGCTGCCCGGCACCGGGCTGGGCACGGCGCGCTCGCCCGGCGCCAGCACGTCTTCGGGCGGAGGCGGCGCTTCGGCCTCGACGCTCGCGACATCCTGTCCGGCGGCAGCCCAGCGCTGGCGCTCGTCCTCGAAGGCCTGCTGCTGGCGCGATTTGAAGGCAGCGATGCTGTCGCGGTTCTCCTCCAGGAAGGCCCGGTAGTCGCGCAGGCGGAAGGTCTGCTCCTCGATGCGCAGCGGGTAGCGCCCGCGGGGGAAGTCCTCGCGGATGCGCAGCAGCTCCTCGGCGGAGACCTCGTGGAAGCGCAGCTGGTCGAAGAAGCGCAGCAGCCAGGGCTTGCCCTCGCCGAAGGCGGCAGTCTGCTTCCAGGTATTCCACATCTGCAGCGTGCGGCCCACGAACTGATAGCCGCCCGGCCCCTCCATGCCGTAGACGCAGAGGTAGGCACCGCCGATGCCCACGGCATTTTCCGGCGTCCAGGTACGGGCCGGGTTGTACTTGGTGGTGACCAGGCGGTGCCGCGGATCCAGTGGCGTGGCCACGGGAGCGCCGAGATAGACATCGCCCAGCCCCATCACCAGGTAGCTGGCCGAAAAGAAGATGCGCTTGACCTCGTCGAGGTCCTCCAGCCCGTTGATGCGGCGGATGAACTCCAGGTTGCTCGGGCACCAGGGCGCATCGCGGCGCACCGACTGCATGTACTTCTCGATGGCCAGGCGGCAGGCGCCATCGTCCCAGGAAATCGGCAGGTGGACGATGCGTGTCGGCAGCTCCATGTCGTCGATCGCCGGCAAGCCGCGCTCGGCCTCGCGGACCAGTTCCAGCAAGCGGGATTGCGGCAGGCGCAGGTTGTCGTAGTGCAGCTGCAGCGAGCGGATGCCCGGCGTCATTTCCAGCAGGCCGTCGATGCGCCGCTCCTGCAGGCAGCACATCAGCGCGTGCACACGGAAGCGCAGGGTCAGGTCCAGTTCCTGCGGGCCGTACTCCAGCAGCAGGTTGTCGTCGCCCGAGGGCCGCACCACCAGCGGCAGCGGTCCGTCGTCCCAGCGCGCCAGGACGGCACTGTCCGGCACGGCGATGGCCGGCGCCTTGACGGGCACGGACTCGAAGCCGTCCACCAGCGCGAGCTGGGCCCGCTCCAGCGCTTCGGCGCTGTCCATGCTCACCGGGACGAAGCGCAGCCTGTCTCCCGGGCGCAACTGGCCCAGTTGCCAGAGATCGGCCTTGACGATGGTCACCGGACAGACGAAGCCGCCCAGGCTGGGGCCGTCCGGCCCCAGGATCACCGGCATGTCGCCGGTGAAGTCCACGGCCCCGACGGCGTAGGCGTTGTCGTGGATGTTGGAAGGATGCAGGCCGGCCTCGCCGCCATCGCGGCGCGCCCAGCGCGGCTTGGGCCCGATCAGGCGCGTGCCGGTGCGGCTGGAGTTGTAGTGCACCTCCCAGCTAGCGGCGAAGAATGCCCGGATGTCCTCCGGCGTGAAGAAGTCCGGCGCGCCATGGGGGCCGTAGATCACGCGGAACTGCCAGTCGTGGCCGTAGGCCGGCCGCAGCGCCTGCGGCAGCGCCTGCGGACTGCCGGAGGGCTCGCCGACGTGCAGCACGTCGCCCGGCAGCAGCGCACGTCCGCCGTGGCCGCCGAAGCGGCCCAGCGTGAAGGTGCTGGCGCTGCCGAGGTAGGCCGGCACGTCGAAGCCGCCGGCCACGCAGAGATAGCCGCGTGCGCCCGCACCGCGCACCGCGCCGAAGGCCAGGGTCGCGCCGGCCGGGACGGCGACCGCCTCCCAGGCAGGCAGCGGCCTGCCGTCGAGCATGGCGCCCATGTCCGCACCGGCGACGCAGACCGTGGCTGGCGCGCGAAAGCGCAGCACGGCACCGGTCAGCGCCATCTCCAGCGCCGGCGCGCCCGGGGCATTGCCCAGCACCCGATTGCCGAGACGCAGCGCCAGGCTGTCGTAGGGGCCGGAGGGCGGCACGCCCACGTCCCAGTAGCCCGTGCGGCCCGGGTAGTCCTGCACCGTGGTCTGCGTGCCGGCCTCCAGCACCTCGATGCCAGCCGCGCGGTACCGGAAGGCAGCCAGGGTCGCGGTGGTGGCGCGGCCCTGGACGAAGGCGGGCTCGTCCAGCACCTGGCGCAGGTAGTCGAGGTTGGTCTCGATCCCGCCCACACGGCTCCAGGCCAACGCGTCGGCGAGCTTGCGGCGCGCCGCGTCGCGGTCCTGGCCATGGGCGATCAGCTTGGCCAGCATCGGGTCGTAGTACGGCGGCACCTCGACACCCGGCTCGATCCAGCGGTCGCAGCGCAGTCCTTCGGGGAACTCCACGGCCGTGAGGCGCCCGGCCACCGGCTGGAAGTTGCGCGCCGGATCCTCGGCGTAGAGGCGAACCTGGATGGCATGGCCGCGCGGCTGGTAGCGGAAGCTCCCGAGGAAATCTGTCTCGCCGGCGGCGACGCGGATCATCCATTCCACCAGGTCCACGCCGGTGGTCTCCTCGGTGACGCCATGCTCCACCTGCAGGCGCGTGTTCACCTCCAGGAAGTAGAAGCGCTGGGCATCATCGTCGTAGATGTACTCCACGGTGCCGGCGGAGCGGTAGTTCACCGCCCGGCCCAGCTTCACCGCCGTGGCCCAGAGTGCCTCGCGCACGGCCTGCGGCAGGTTCGGTGCCGGCGCCTCTTCCACCACCTTCTGGTTGCGCCGCTGCAGCGAGCAGTCGCGCTCGCCCACCGAGACCACCTGCCCCTGTCCGTCGCCGAACAGCTGCACCTCGATATGGCGGGCGCGCTCGACGAACTTCTCCAGGAACAGGCCGTCGTTGCGGAAGTTGTTGCGCGACAGGCGCTGCACCGAATCGTAGGCCGCACGCAATTCCCCGGCGCTGCGGCAGCGCTGCATGCCGATGCCGCCGCCGCCCGCCGTGCTCTTGAGCATCACCGGGTAGCCGATGCCCTCGGCCTTCTCCAGCGCTTCGTCCAGGTCGCGCAGCAAGCCCGAGCCCGGCAGCAGCGGCACGCCGTTGTCCTGTGCCAGCTGGCGCGCGGTGTGCTTCAGGCCGAAGGCGGAGATCTGCTCCGGCGTGGGACCGATGAAGGCCAGTCCCGCCTTCTCGCAGGCGGCGGCGAACTCCAGGTTCTCGCTGAGGAAACCGTAGCCGGGATGGATCGCCTCCGCTCCCGTCTCCAGCGCCGCGGCGATGATCTTCTCGATGCTGAGATAGCTTTCGGCCGCCAGTGCCTCGCCGACGCAAACCGCCTCGTCCGCGGTCTGCACGTGCAGCGAGCCGGCATCGGCACGGGTATACACCGCCACCGACGCAATCCCCATCCGGCGCAGCGTGCGCTGGATGCGGCAGGAAATGGCGCCGCGATTGGCGATCAGGACCTTCTTGAACATCATCCACTCGTTTGCGGGCCGTCCCGCCAGGGTGTCACGCCGCGCGGGCCGTCCCGCCGGGTTGCGAAGTTCTGTCTCGCGGGAGCGGCTTCAGCCGCGCTTGAACAAGCACCGCGGCCGCCCCCGCCAAGGAGGCCACTAGTCCCAGATCAACACCTCGATCGGCGTCGGGTTGTAGGCATTGCAGGGATTGTTGAGCTGCGGGCAATTGGAGATCAGCGCCACCACGTCCATCGCGGCGCGCAGCTCCACGTACTTGCCTGGCGCCGAGATGCCGTCGGCGAAGCTCAGCCCGCCCTCGGGCGTCACCGGCACGTTCATGAAGAAATTGATGTTGTGCGTGATGTCGCGCTTGCTCAGGCCATACTGCTCGTTCTCCGCCACCGCCAGCAGGTAGGAATCACGGCAGGCGTGCATGCACTTCTTCTCCAGCGAGTAGCGCACGGTATTGCTCTCGGTGGCGCAGGCGCCGCCGAGGGTATCGTGGCGGCCGCAGGTGTCCGCCACGATTTCCAGCAGCACCTGGCCGCCGGTGGACATCAGCCGCGTACCGGCGGTGAGGTAGACGTTGCCCTGCTCGCGGATCGTGTCCACGGCGCTGTAGCGCTCGGCGGGATCGGCGGCGCTGTAGAACAGCGTGTCCGCCGCCTGGTTGCCCTCCAGGTCGAGGATGCGCAGGGTCTGCCCCTTGCGCAGGGTGTGCATCCAGTAGTCGCCGGCCTCGACCACGCGACGGTAGCCGGCCTGCTCGGGCCGCAGGCTGCTTTCGACGATCACCGGACACCTCCGAGCGAGAGCTGGTACAGGCGGTTGTTGGCGAAGCCGCGCTGGTTTTCGGGCCGCGAATCGCAGCAGACGTCGGGATGAACCATCGGCGGCGCCTCGCGGATCTCGTAGCGCACCGGCTTCGCCGGGTATTCGCGCGCAGGGTTGAGGGGGTGCGGTGCCGCGCTCATCACCACCAGGGCGTCCATCTCGAAGCGCAGATCGACGAAACTGCCCGGCCGCGATGCGCCCTCGACATAGCGCAGCGCGCCGGAACCGTCGGCCACGACCTTGCTGAACAGGTTGAGGTTGGCCGCCAGGTCCTTGCGGCCCAGGCCGTGCTTGGCCAGTTCCACCAGGAAGCCGTCGAGGCCGTTGCGGCGCATGTCGTTGCGCGCCTCCTGGTAGCCGAGCCGGCCCCAGCGGCGCTCGACCAGCTCGCGGCTGGCCGCTCCGCAGACGGCGTCATGCCAGCCGGCCGTGTCCTCCACGATGGAGCAGAACACGCGGCCCATGTCGGAGTAGATGCAGTGGCCCTTGCCGAGCCGGAAGGTGTGCTGGCACTTGAGCGTGTCCGGCAGGTTGATGCGCTCCAGCAGCGCATAGGGGTTGTAGAGCAGCATGCCGAGGTTGGCGCCGCCGTCGGTATCCACCAGCCGCAGCAGCTGGCCGCGGCGCATCTGCAGCGACCAGTGACAGCCGCCCGGCAGCGTGTCCTGGTAGAGGATGTCTGTGTTCGTCATCGGGAATCGTGGATGAAGCGTGAGGTTTCGGTGACGGCGCCCTGGATTTCTTCCAGCAGCGCCGGCTCGTCGCGGCCGATCGCCAGGTCGTAGGTGATCGTCGCGCCGTAGCGGTTGGGCGCCTGCGCATCCAGGCGCGGCTTGTCGAACACCAGCAGGCGGGTTCCGAGCTTGAAGCCCTCCTTCAGGTCATGCGTGATCATGAAGATCGTCAGGCCCGATTCCTTCCAGAGCTTCAGCACCAGGGCATGCATGTCGGCACGGATGCCGGGATCCAACGCGCCGAAGGGTTCGTCCAGCAGCAGGATGCGCGGCTTCTTGATCAGGGCCTGGGCGATGGCCAGGCGCTGCTGCATGCCGCCGGACAGCTCCGAGGGGTAGCGTTCCAGGGCATGGCCCAGTCCGACCTGGGCCAGCATCGCCGCGGCCTCCTCGCGCGCCTTGCGGCGCGCGCCGCCGAACAGGCGGCCCAGCAGTCGGCTGCGCGTAACCTCCAGCCCGAAGGTCACGTTGTCCAGCACGCTCATGTGCGGAAACACGGAATAGCGCTGGAACACGATGCCCCGGTCCGGGCCCGGCTCCGCCGGCATCGGCTTGCCGTCGAGCAGCAGCGTGCCGCGCGAAGGTCCCTCCTGGCCGAGCAGCATGCGCAGGAAGGTGGTCTTGCCGCAGCCGGAGGTGCCGACGATGGTGCAGAACTCGCCCTCCTTGACCGTGAGATTGAGCTTCTCCAGCACGATACTGCTGCCGTACTCCTTCCAGACCTGCTTCACTTCGAGCAAGGCACCCATCATGCACGCTCCTGGCCCTGGTGGAACCAGGGGAAGGCCCAGCGCGAGACACCGCGCAGGGCCAGGTCCATCAGGAAGGCCAGCAGCGTGATCCACACCACGTAGGGCAGGATCGTGTCCATGGCCAGGTAGCGCCGCACCAGGAAGATGCGGTAGCCCAGGCCGCTCTCGGCGGCGATGGCCTCGGCCGCGATCAGGAACAGGAAGGCCGGCCCCAGGTTCAGGCGCAGCGAGTCGATCAGGCGCGGCAGGGTCTGGGGCAGCACCACCCGCCACAGGATCTGGCCGCTGTGGGCGCCCAGGGTCTGCGCCTTCACCAGCTGCTCGGAGGGCAGCTCCATCACCCGCTGCTGCAGGTCGCGCATCATGCAGGGCGCGATGCCCAGCACGATCAGCACGACCTTGGACAGCTCGCCCAGGCCGAAGACGATGAACAGGATCGGCAGGATCGCCATGGGCGGCACCATCGACAGCACGCGCACAAATGGTGCAAGCGCTGCACGAACATAGGGCACCATGCCCGTGGCCAGGCCGGTGACCAGGGCCAGCAGCGAGGCCACGGCCAGGCCGGCGGCCAGCCGCTGCAGGCTGGCGGCGCTGTCCGCCCAGAGCTGCAGCTCGCCGGTGCGCCGGTTGGGCTCCAGCGCCACGCGCTCGACCGCGGCGGCGAGGCTGGACATGGCCGGCAGCAGCTTGTCCTCCGGATTCGCCTCCAGGCGGACCTGCGAGCCCCAGGCATAGGCCAGCAAAAGCAGCAGGAACGGCAGCAGGCCGAGCACCGCCGCCGCCCCCTGTCCCGGGAAGCGGTTGATGACGCGCTTCTTCATGGAATATCCCGTCGGGGAGGCCGGATCAGAGCTTTCCGTCGGCCGCCAGCTTCATGTACTGGTCGGTGAAGCGCAGCTTGACCTTGGCCTTGTCGCCGCTGGTCTTGCCGCCCGGGTAGCCGATGCCGATGAAGTTCTCGCTGGAAGCGCCTTCGCCGAGCAGGCCATGGTCGAAGGAGAACTTGGCCACCTTCTGCATCGTGGCCGGCAACTGGGCGCTGGTGGTGAAGGCCACCGCGTCGGCCGGCTTGTAGAACATCTTGGTGGAAGCCAATTGGGCGTCGAAGCCGGCGAGATCGGTGCCGGAGGCCTTGGCCATGGCGCTGCGCGCGGCCTTGCCGGCGGCATCGTTCTTCGACATCAGGGCCATGGTCTCGTACCAGGCGCCGGCCAGGGCCTTGCCCAGCGCCGGGTTCTTGTCCAGCTTGGCGGTGTTCACCACCATCAGGTCGATGATCTCGCCGGGGATCTTGCTGGAGTCGAACACCAGCGCGGTCTTGGGCATGGCGCGGACCTCGGACAGCAGCGGATTCCAGGTCACGGCGGCGGTGACGTCCGGGGTGGCGTAGGCGGCGACGATGTCGGCATCGGAGGTATTGACCACCTTGATGTCCTTCTCGGCCAGGCCCACGGTCTCCAGCGCGCGCGCCAGCAGGTAGTGCGACACCGACAGCTCCACCAGGTTGACCTTCTGGCCCTTGATGTCCTTGAGCGCGGTCTTGCCCTTGAGCACGACGCCGTCGTTGCCGTTGGAGAAGTCGCCGACGATCAGGGCGGTGGAGTCGACCCCGCCGGCGGCGGGAATGGTCAGGGCGTCCATGTTGGTCATGACGCAGCCGTCGAAGGCGCCGGCGGTGTACTGGTTGATGGATTCGACGTAGTCGTTGACCTGCACGACCTCGATCTCGATGCCGTACTTGTCGGCCCATTTCTTCACGATGCCCTGCTGGGCGGCGTAGTCCCAGGGCATCCAGCCGACGTAGATCGTCCAGGCGACGCGGTACTTGTCCTTGGCGGAGGCCTCGGGCGAGAGGATCAGGGAAGAGAAGGCGAGCGCGACGGCCATCAGCGGCATCAGCGCGGAACGCAGGGACTTGCAGCGGAACATGAATGAACCTCCCAATCAGGGCTACACGGTTGGCGGACGATGCACGTACAGCGGTCTCCCGGGCTTTTGTCCCGCCGTGTAACCCCCCTTGAGGGAGGTCGGCAGCTCTCGGACCAGCGCCCGCTTTCGCAGGCCGGAACCCTAGCCACCTTCTTGGTGCCGCATGCAACTGCCACAGAATGAAAATGGACTCTTCTGCGCAGCTTTCATGCAGCAATAGGCATGCCAGGGTCGGCGCTCCCGATTGGTGCAGCCGTTTGCGGCCAGCCGAAAAAACCGACTAGTCTTGCGGACAGCGAATGATCGCTCGGGGGATGTCGCCATGAACAGGATTGCACGCGGCTGTGCCGGGGTGCTGGCAGGGGTGCTGTTTTCGGGAACGGCGGCGGCGGCCGATCCCTTCGAACTCGACCTGACGGTCGGGCAGGACAGCAAGCAGTTCGGCTTCGACAACGTCGACGATGCCGCCGAGGCGCTGGACCGCGACAACCTGCTGCGCGAGTTCCCCCAGTACACCGAAACCACCACGGTGCTGACGCAGATCAACTTCCGCGGCCTCAATGCCAGCCTGGACTTTCCCCAGGCCGACACCACCCTGGTGTTCGAGATCGAAGGCGTGGAGCTCACCCCGGGCAGCAACAGCGTGAGCTTCCAGGGCCAGACGCGCGACGACAGCATCGAACAGCTCAAGGACTTCCTCAAGAAGAACAAGTTTGCGCTGAAGAACCTGCAGACCCGCAGCGCGCAGGCCACGCCGATCGATCCGCTGGCCGGCAACCCGGGCTCGCTGATGAACCAGCGCATGAGGGGTGATTTCGACCGCGGCTTCACCCATCGCGTGTCGCAGATCTGGGGCTGCGGCTGCAGCGCCTTCGACTTCAGCCAGCCGCAGCCGATCATGGTGGCGGCCGCCGACGACATGCAGGGCATCTTCGCCGAGGCCCGCGCCCGTGCGGCGGCGCTGCGCGGCGAGAACGAGGTCGGCATCGGCCTGGCCGGGCAGAGCCTGCGCGGTACCGCCGCCAACGGCACGAAGTACCGCAGCACGCAATTGCAGCTGCCCTTCTCCTACACCGTCAAGTTCGACTCGGACCCGCGGCGCAAACTGTCCTTCGAGCTGCCGCTGAGCTACACCGACAGCGAGGGCGCCGCCTCGTACTCGGCCGGCTTCAGCGTCGCCTATACCCACCCGGTCAGCGACAACTGGTCGCTGACGCCCGCCGCCGGCATCGGCGCCACCGGTTCGGAAGACCTGGGCGCGGGCGGCGGACTGGCGTCCTATTCGCTGACCAGCAGCTATACCCATCGCCTCGGCGACTGGGCGCTGTCGATGGGCAACAGCATCGGCCGCTACGAAAGCGTCGGCATCAAGATCGGCGACATCGAGGCCGAGTACGACGTGCAGAACACGGTCTTCACCAACGGCCTGCTCGTGACCGGGCCCACTTCGCTGATCGCCCGCGGCATCGTCATGGAGTACAGCTTCACCGATACGCGCCTGACCGGCACCGACCTGTTCTCCAACCGCTACGACGAGATCGGCATAGGACTGGGCTTCATCAAGACCGACAGTGGCGTGATCACGCGCTACTTCAAGACCGGCCTGAGCTATCTCTGGGGCGAGAACGACATCAAGGGCGTCCGCCTGGCCCTGAACCTGCGCTTCTGAGGAGCCCGCCATGAGCACGCACAAGATCCCGATGCGCTCCACCGTCCGCCTGGCGGCCGTCCTCGTCCTCGGCCTGGCCTGCGGTGCGGCCCAGGCCGCCGCGGCCAAGGTGATGCTGATCACCGGCGTCGCCACGGCCACGCCCCCCGGCGGCAAGGCCCGCAGCCTGCACCGCGGCGACGCCGTGGAACCCGGCGAGTCGCTGGAGGTGGGCAACAACAGCTACCTGAGCCTGAGCTTCGCCGACGGCGGCCGCGTGCTGCTGCGGCCCAACACGGTCTTCGAGGTGGAGGCCTACGACTACCCGCCCCCCGCCGCCGCAGCGGCGCCGGTCGCGGCGCCGGCGGCCGAAGCGCCTGCCGCCGCGCCGGCCGTGACCGAAGCCGCCCCGAAGCCGGGCAGCGGCAAGGCCTTCTTCAAGCTGGTCCGCGGCGGCTTTCGCGCCATCAGCGGCCTGATCGGCAAGCAGGACAAGCAGGAGTACCTGATCCGCACCTCGGTGGCCACCATCGGCATCCGCGGCACCGACTACGTTGCCGAGAAATGCAGCGGCGACCAGTGTGCCGGCCCCTACCAGCAGGTGGACGGAGACCTGTCCGACGCCCTGCAGGTGGGCGTCAACGAAGGCAGCATCGAGGTGACCACGCCGGACGGCACCGCGCACCCCGTGGAACAGGGCCAGTTCGGCATCGCCACACGAGACGGAAAGTTCTTCGCCCTGCCCCTGACGCCGATGTCCTACCTGCTCAACCCGCTGCCCGACCCGGACAGCTGCCAGTAGGACGCCAGGCAATCCGGAAACAAGCCGCCTCCGGGCGGCTTATTTCTTTCGCGCGGGACGGTGGCGCTGGCGGTAGGCTTCGTAGAGGCAGACCGCAGCCGCCACCGAGACGTTGAGACTCTCGGTCTTGCCCTCCATGGGGATGCGCACCAGGCGGTCGCAGGACTCGCGCGTCAGCCGGCGCATGCCCTCGGCCTCCGCCCCCATCACCAGCACGGTGGCGCCGGTCAGGTCGACGTCGTAGAGCGTCTCGGCGGCCTCCCCGGCCAGCCCGGTGATCCAGTAGCCCAGTTCCTTCAGGCGCGCCAGCGTGCGCGCCAGGTTGGTCACCGCCACCAGCGGCACGCGCTCGGCGGCTCCCGCCGCCGCCTTGTGGGCCGCGGCTCCCAGCGCGGCGCTGCGGTCGCGCGGCACGATCACGGCGCTGACCCCCACCGCTTCGGCGGTGCGCAGGCAGGCGCCGAGGTTGTGCGGATCCTGCACGTTGTCCAGGGCCAGCAGCAGGCGATGCGGCTCGGCCGGGGCATACAGCAGGTCCTCGCCGTCCAGCGTCTTCTCCGGCACGTAGGCCAGCACGCCCTGGTGGCGCAGCCCGTCCGGTGCCTTCAGGTCCAGGTCGGAGCGCGGCAGCACGCGCACGCGCACGCCATGCTGCTGCGCCAGGGCCTTCACGCGCACCGAGCGCTCGTCCTGGCGGGTATCCGCCAGCAGGATCTCGAAGGGCTTGTCGTGGCTGTCTTCCAGCGCGGCGAGGACGGCATGGAAGCCGCCGATGACGGTCGTCTTGGACACGGTATGCTCCGGTTAGGAGCCCATTATCCCGGACTGTCCCGTCGAATCCTATCCGCCGCAGCGCTTCGCGCCGACCTTGTCGAGTACCTCGCCGAGATCGAAGGCCGCCACGTTGCCGTCGTCATGCACGGCGTAGAACGCCCCGTGGGGGAAGCCCGGCATGGGCGTCCGCGTCAGCCAGACGCCATCGGTGTTCAGCACCCGCGGGCTGCCGAAGCTGCCGAGGTATTCCAGGCTGCGGCGATCGAACAGGTGGAAGAAATTCTCCTGCTTGCCCTGGTCGGTGGCGAACCACCAGCCGCTGCCGTCCTCGCAGGCGTACAGCGCGATGCCCTCGGGCTGGAAGTGGA
>Ga0255097_1000445_pt1 | contig 17376 bp, 25 predicted proteins | sample Colum_Atlam_RepB_2_FD_188436 | JGI IMG/M metagenome (GOLD analysis project Ga0255097, IMG submission 188436) | Freshwater microbial communities from Columbia River, Oregon, United States - Colum_Atlam_RepB_8d | ecosystem: Environmental > Aquatic > Freshwater > River | place: USA: Oregon...
ACCGCCACCAATCAAATGAATGGTGTTGCTCCCCGACCAGTCGCCAGGAACCGTCCATGTTGTTGTGGCCGTGCTGGTGATTTGATAGACCGTAAACGTTCCGCCAGCTATAAATAGCCCCCCAGAATTGTTTCCAGCATTTACTGAGTTTGCGCCTAAGTACCACCTATATGCGGTAGTCCCATTGGTAGCTGGAGCTGGTGTAAATGCAATGTCCCGGACAGAAAGGTAGTCCCCAGCAGTGATTGTTCCCGCCCCGGAATAGGCGAGTGTTCTTTGTGTTCCTATTGCGGAACTGTTTAAAGTCAAAATCCTTGTTGCTTGTCCGCCAGCTGAAAATGCCGCTACTGTTTGATTGGATCCAAGGGTGATTGTTGTTGCCCCTGTGGCGGCGTATGTATTAGTAATATTATCAAAAGTATTTGATCCCGTAATGGTTAGTGCGCCCGCGCCACCTTGATTAAGCGTCATATTTGTATAAGAAGCGCCCCCTCCCGTAAATGTTTTTGCAGTAGCGGCAGTCATGCTGACTGTGCCAGTCCCAGTAAAGGTTAAACCTATGGTGGTGCTGGCATTCCATCCGGCTGTGCCGGTAAGAGTCCAAGTGCTGCCTCCAAAAGCAATAGTCCTTGTGGATGTACCACTAGCGCTTACACTGGCAGTGGATACAGAATACCCATTACTATCAAACGTGCCACTTCCCAAATTTATCAAGTCGGAAGTTGTTAGGGCATCTAATATCCTAACAGTCCCGGCGCTTGAACAAAAAACAGCTATCCTAGTTGACCAAGTCTTGCCCGCATTTGTAATGGTTTGAAGTGAGTTTCCGCTAAACACCGGCCACGTTGAAGTGCCTGTATAAGAAGTACCCGATCCATTTATCCAGTTGCCATAAACAAGTATGCTGTTGTTTGATACCGTAAAAGAAAATGTCAACGCATTTGTTCTGGCTGACATATCTACCGTACCAACGTTCCATCCATTTGAAGAGCCGGTTCCTGCGGTAACTGTAATTGATGTGGCTGTTGAAGCATTATCAAAAACAGCGGTGTCTTGTGCTAAGGGAAAATTATTTATATTTGGTGCGCCACCAGAAGAAGTGGCCCAACCATTTGCATACCAGTCATTTGCACCAGTCAAATTCCAATAAACCGTCTTTGCGGCAGGGAACGTAATCCCACTGTTTCCGGTAGCATTTCCTAGCCGAGTTCCCGACATTGGGGAGGCTGCCCCCGAAATGGTGACGTCTCTGAAGTCAACATCAGATGCGGTTGCAATTGCGGCGCACGTTAATGTACGAGTCACTGCCCGTGCAGATGATATAAAGAAGGTTCGTCTTGTTGGATCCCCGCTGTTCCCTGGAGTAAATGTTCCATTAATTGTCTGGTTATCAACAAGAAGTATTTGACTAACTCCAGTCGAAGCTCTAGAAGCAAACGTAAGGTTTCTAAATGTATTTACACCATTAATGGTAAAGAATGTGATGCTTGTATTTGTAAATGAAACATCATAAAAAGTCCGACCACCTCCCTGAAAGTTGGGGTTACTGCCACCAGTGCAGTTTATTAAAGACGTTCCGGCATTAAACGTCAGATTTGTAGTGGTGGTAAAGTCTACGGGAGTGATTGACGAGGATAGCGTCAAGGTAGACGAGCCGAGAGTTACTGTTCTTGTAGAAGAGCCTGATGAAGAAAATGCGGAGCAACTAACGGCAAAGTTACCTGTATTGAATGTTCCACTTTGTACAATAATTGCTTGAGACGAAGTAAAAGCACTACCTAACGTCCAACCCCCACCTGCGCCATTAAAAAAAACTGGACTACTGCCCAAAGAGGTGCCGTTAGTGGTGACGGTGCGGCCAGTGGTTGTAGATACAAAGTTAATGCTTCCTGAATTGTTCCAGGTAGTAGTTCCAGCGGCAAACGACAAACTGCCATAGACATTAATAGCTCCAGAACCAGCAAATGTTACGGATCCAGCAGATACTGTGATATTTAAACAGCTAACCGTACCTTCCGCCCCTGAAATAGTGACGGTATATGTTGTGGCTTGGTCAAAAAATACGTTGTCAGCTGATGTTGGTACGCTTGCTCCCCCTGCACCACCTGAAGTAGTTGACCAGGGGGCCGTGCCCGACGTAGCAGTCCACGCCGCTGTTCCCCCTACCCAGTAGCGGTCTGCCATTTATGCCTCCTGTAGAGGAGGCTCTTCTGTCGGCGGGCTGGTCACAAAAGTAATCCAGTTATCCAGACGTTGCTGCTTCATGGTGTCGAGTTCCGTATCAGACAGCCCATGGTCATCCGGCAGATGCAACGCATCCCGGAATACCCCGTGCGGCGTATCGAATTCAAACACAATTGCAACCACTGGTTACCCCAGATTAGCCAGCAAGGCTGAATGTATAGGTGACTTGCAACGTATCGCCAGAAGCAACAGATCGGTCTCCTGGAGCGGAAAAGTCCGCCGCAGAGAACAAGGTGCCCGTTGTGCCCGATTTGGTGTTGTCACTAATAAGGAAAGCACCGCCCACCGTGTTAGTCGCGTTAATGGTGAACGACGCCGGTGATGCGCTGTTGGTAACAACAGACGGGTTGGCGTTGGTAGCAGAAGCAAAGGTTGCTGCGGGGCGTGTAGCGTTGCTGTAGGGCACCACTTCAGTCCAGCCAATGTGCGACGAAGCTGTGTCCGTGGCGGCGGGGGTATTGGATGCTGCCGCTCCATACAAACCAATATACCAAGTAGTAATCTGTGTGGTTGAGGTCAGCGCAACACCTGCCATGTATTGAAGGCCGACGTTAACAACCAGGTTCGACTCTTCGGCAGACCACTTCAGTTTGCCGTCTTTGTCAAAACACTGCATCAAGAAACGTCCAGTAGCACTAGCCGTTTCAGAATGTCGTGTGCCCGCAATCAGACCAGAAGAAACAGAGTCCTTGGCGTGGAGTTTTTCAATTGACATGGTGTTTCCTTAAATTGAGGAACGAATGAGAGCTGCCGAGGCCGTGTTAGCGGGCATCGTGATTGTAAACGTACTCGTGGTCGTTTTGTCTGAACCAAAATCCAAAACCGCTATCGACTTGTCACTCTTACTGCTGTTATAAATCAGGGCGCAACGCGCAGTAAAAGCACCGGGATTCCAGACAACATTATCAAAATTGACGTAGGCCGTATATCCAGAGGTGTTGACTGTAATGCCAGTCATTATTTCACCCCCTGCGGCGTAGCCCGTAGCCACAATCTCATTGGATATGGAATAGGCTGTGGTGTCTGCGTTTAAATTGGCATTACCGTCATACAGGGCGATCTTGATTACATCCGTGGTCAAGTCATGGATGCCCTGGTATAGCTCCGCTTTGAAGCTGGTGGTCTGGGTTTGGACGATGCTCATTTGACCGGATTCCTAACCTGACCATCACGATAAGCGTCCATGCGCTGTTTGCCGTCGCCCAGGTTCTTGAGCAAACCAATGGCTTGGATGTACCGGTTTTGGTACAAGTCCACCATATCTTTGTCGCCCTTCATATAGGTGATGGCCTCCATCATGGTGCCATTCAACAAGGCCGTGTCAAAGTTATCACCCAGCCAGGTCTGACCAGCAGTCACAATGGACTCGGGGTAGTAGTAATAATGCAATTCTGCGTAGTAAGCCTGATCCGGCGTTGGCCCCAATATAAACGACAACTCGTTTACATCATTGGACTGAGGGCCAAAGATGGCGTAATGCTGGGGGAGAGCACGATATCCAGGATTTGGATATGCCTCACGCATGAAGTTAACATCCTTGTTGAGGAGATACAGATAGTCTCCCTGGAATGTTACTGAGCCGCTTACAGTGCCACTGTTTGCCACAGACAACGTAATGGTAGTGCCATTAATTGATGAGACAGTGGCCCCAGTACCAATCCCGGTTCCAGAAACATACATCCCAGTGGTAATGCCGGAATTAGAAGATACAACGATAGTGCTCTGACTGCTCGTGCCGGTAGCAGTCGGCGTCACATAGGCATAAACAGCCAAGCTGTAAACAGACAAGAAGTCCACTGGGCAGCTCAAATATTTATTGCCGACAGACAACGTACCGGTCACATTCTTGCGCAGGTTCGCAATCTGAACAGAGTTGTAAATATTCTGTTCAGCCTGTCGAATCATCGTGTCCATGTCTGCTGTGGGAAACGTGTTCTCACAGTAGTCTTGAACAGCAGTGACAAGTTCGTTGTATGTCATTTTTACCTCAAGCCATAGGGCCGCGAGACATCACGCCTTTGGTGGCACAGCCAGCGCCGCGCATTTTGATACCAGTTGTCTTGACATCATCACGGGCAGGATTTCCCATGCTGACCCGACGAGCAGGCATTCCACCAGGAGTGGACTCAACGGCGCTCATGCTGTTGGGATCCGTCTGGTATTTATTGGCGCTCTTGACGTTTAAATCTTTGCCGTCCATTGTGTGCGGCTTGGCATAGACGGCGGCAGAACCGACCTCTTTGCCCATCATTTTTTGACTGAACTTAGCCATATTAGCCTCCGCGAGAGGTGGATTTCTGGTTCATGGCCCGGGCCAGATTGCGGCCATACTTCTTCATATTCATAGAAGTAACGCCACCCTTAGCCAACTTGGTCGGGGTTTTGCCGGGGTGCATACGCTTCTCATGCTTATGCACTGCGGCACCAATCATTTTCTTGTCTTGCGCTAGGTCTTTCTTATCCATTTCAGACTCCTTTAGGATATCGTTACTGTACCAACATATGTCGTTGCAACCAAATAATTTGGCGTCAATCCGACATCGAACTCTCGTGCTCCGCCAACCGGTGCCCAACCCCACTGAATATCCCTGGAACCACCTGATGGATACCCATTCACGTTATCTCCAGAGGTAATGTAAGTGTTGTCTCGGCGGGGATTCCTTAGAGCCTGCGGATCCTCCACCGGGAAGGTTCCAAGCATCAACTGCGGCTGATCGGGATCCCAGCACTCCGGGCACACCAGCAACTCATACTTGCGCTGCTTGATGATCTCCGTCTTCAGGTTCTTCAGTTTAAACTGCTGCCCACAGCGGTCGCACATGGCAATCGCTCGGACACCATTTGCAAAACGATTAGGCATTAGGCGGTGCTCCCAATGAACATGGGACGGGGCACAAAGCGATCTGCGGCCTTCTCCCGGTCTTCGCCAGCGGCTAGATTGAACTGCTCATCGTAAGCCGCCTTTAGCATCTCAACCCGCTGGGACAGCTCGGGCACCTTCATGGCGATGTGATAAGCAAGACCTGCGGCCATGGCTGGGTAGAAACGGAAATTAACGTCCTGAGTCTGCACCCCCGACCCTGCGTCCTCAATCCTGCGCATTCTCCAGTAACGGAAAATGTAGTACGGATCCTGCTCCGTGCCTTGATCAGGTACAGGCCATACTGTAATCTTAGGGTTATCCCTTAGTCTCTGCACCCAAACCTGGATAGGACGAGCCTGAGACAGTTTGTTTGGGATGGTGGCATAGGTAGAAACACTAATGCGGGTGATTGTCAGGTCTGCCTGGGTGGATACATTCCCCTGCCCGGTACGCACGACATGCTCCAGCAGGTCGATGGTATCTGCGGGGAGATCGTACTCAGCCTGACCTTGGACGAGGTTTACATAACCTTCGTCAATCGTCCACATATTGATGCCACGGTTCTGCCACTCGATGGTCATCAGGTTCATGGAGCGACGGGCGGTACGCAGATCGTAGCCAGAACGCATTTCACGACCGGCACGCTCCCACGCCTCCTCCGCAAGTTCGGTGAACTCCAGATTGAAATTGGTTGTGCCGGATACTGCCATGATTAACCCTTGGCTGCGTTCATGTTGTCAATCAGGTTCGGGTAAGGCCGTCCAGCAGCCTTAGCCCTGGCCTTGGCCTTGGCCTTCTTCTTTGCAGACAGGCTCTTAGGAGCGCCAAGGCTTTCAGGCCGTGGCTTGCTCCACACCTCGCCACCCTTCGCATATTCGGTGAAATCGGTGTTATCCCGGCGTGCCTTACGCACCCCAGAAGGCATCTTGCTGGGGGCGATGTCCCCCATTCCACGGCTTGCCATCATGTCACTTCCCCTTCATGTATCCACCGCCGCACATGATCATTTTTCCACGGGTTTTGCCCCGTTGAGCGATGCCATCTGCACGTTTGGATGCTGAACCAATAGACCCGCCAGAAGCCTTTTTGACGGGCTTTTTGGGCTTCAAAATGCCGCCATCAGGCTCTTGGGGAACAGGGACGCCAGACCCTTCAGTCCAGACTGAATCGCCCTTGGTTTTCTTTTTTTCCAGTTCTTCGTCGTGCATGGTACACCTCAGCACATCTTGCCACGGGTCTTGCCACGCTGGGCAATACCGTCAGCACGTTTAGACGCAGAACCTACAGAACCGCCCTTGGCGTAGGCTTCAGGATTGGACTTGCGGCCACGCTCACGGATAGATCCAAAGAAGTCGGAAATACTACGCCCGATTGCCCCGCCAAAGTCAGGGCGCTTAGACTCAGATTTTTCCCGGGTCTTGCCACTGAGATCGCGGTAAGTTTCTTTCTTGGCAGACGGCGAGGGTGCGGCACGGCCACGGCCCTCATTGCTGTAGTTCTCATTCGGACGAGCTTTGGGGGTGGACGGTTCCGTTTTGACAACAGTCTTCTCGACCATGGTTGCCTTGGGCGTAGGCTTCATAACATCAGGAGAAGCCTTGGCACGAGGAATAGGAGTTTCCTTCATGCGGGGCTTGGGCATCTCTTGTTGAGAAGCCTCAGTGTCCCGCATGCGCTTTAGGATCTCTTCTCCTCTAGCCTGCTCCATGATGGCTTGAGAATCCTCAGAAGCATTTGCAGCCTCCAACGGATCCACATCTCCGCCCTCTTCAAATTTGCGCATTTTGCGTTTTGCCATGGTGTTCTCCTCAGCACTTGCCGCCGCGCATCATCCCTTTGGATGAGCCAGCCATCTTGATAACCTTACCCTTGGTTTTTGCCTTGGTGGTAATTCCATCACGGCTGGGTGATGCTGTTTTAACAGCGCCCATTTTGGAAGGAGCAACGCCACCGCCCTTGCTGTAATACTTGGGGCCAAAACTCTTAGCCATACCCTGGGGGGCAGTGGTTGTAGTCCGCACTGCTGGAGCCGGAGCCTTTTTGGCAGGTGCCGACTTCATTTGAACGGGGGGCAAACCAGTGGTGATACGAGGTGCGACGGGCATAGAGCCTCCTTGTGAAAATTTGCGGCCTTTGTCCGCCTTACTAAAATCTTGCCCCACGGACTGTGGGACACCTACCTTCTTCGCAAAAGCCTGGTTATGAGCCACGGCTTCCATGAAGTTGTGCTGTTTACGACTAGCTGAGGGCACTTCGTTGCTCCCGAATGATCATGTCAATCTTGTCGTTCAACTTGTCGAACCGACTGTCTATATGAGCAACTATCTTGTCGATCTCCGCCTGCGTCACGTTGTCCCGTGCAATCTCCTCCCGTGTCCTGTTCAACAGGATCTGGATTCGTTGCAACTCGGCTGACTTTTCCCTCAGATTCCAACTGAGTAACCCGATGAATGTAGTCAGCAAGACGTTCCACAGCATCATCTCCATGATCAGCAATTCCAAGCTCTAAGAGATTTATTGATCCGCGAGTTCGGGTCTTTTGCCGTTTTCTCGGATGTGAGCTTCTTCTTCATCCCACTCATCCTTGCGCAAAAAGAGTCGCGGCGTGAGCCGCCTTCCGGCTGGGGAGGCTTCAAGTTCATGCCCTGTTTTTTGGCAGAGGCGCGACCCTTGGCGTTCAGGCCACCATTCGGATTCTTGCCTTCCTTGCGTTGCCATGCTGGTGATTTAGCCATATGCGACCTTCAGTTGTGGTGTGCAGTACTCTTCAATAAGCGGCTTCAAGGCATCTTCCTCAAAGTTACGCTCAAATTCTTCAGTGCCTACATGCGCCAAACTGATGGTCGGATCAAGGAAAATGTCGAAACCTTCAGCGGTCGCACGGTCACAGAACAGGTAGTCTTCTCCGTAATATCTTCCGTTGTAAACGCCGAAGTCGAATATCGCATGTTCATCACGATTTTTTGTGTCGTTGATATAGCGCCATTCGGGGTGATTCTTGACCATGGTTTCTAAGACATGCCGTTGGATCATCATAAATCCGGTTCCGATTCTGCGAATCTGGAGCATGCCGTTGTCGTCAAAAACCAATTCGTTTGTATCCTCATCAACATGGATGTCCATGAAGAACTTACGATCCGCACCACGGCGAGGATAGACCCCTGCGGTGATGTCTTTACCCAGGCTAATAGCCAAAAGACGCATTACTGCGTCCGGTGTGATGATCACATCTGAATCTACAAACAACAGGGTATCTGCGTCTGTTTCCAGGAAATCCGCCACCAAGGCGTTTCTTGCTTTGGTGATTAAGGAGCAACCAGATATCTGGCTGATATAAAGCGTCACACCGAACTTTGCGGTCTCGGCGGCTAATTGCGTTAAGGCAATCGCAGTCTTGATGTTTACACGCCCGTCATAAGCGGGAATGGCAATCATCAATTTGCGACCTTTAAGGTCAATGTGACGTTTTTGTTCAGCCATAGAATGCCACCGCAGTGCAGCTTGCGCCGACAGTAATCACCAAGCTGGTTTGAACCAGAGCACCTTCTCCAGGCAGGAGAATGTAGTCGCTTCCAGCGGCGGCAATTGTGAAAGTGAATAGCGTGGTTGCGTTGTCTTTAACGACAACAGAACTCGCGCCAGAGGCGCTGTAATACAGACCCTTTAAACGAGTACGCCCGTTGTACGCAGTGGTGTCTGAACTTGCTGGGCAGCTAACGCCCTTTACGTCTGTTTGCATCATAACTAATCTCCTTTTAAACAGGGGCCAAAGCCCCTGAGATTAATTAGTTCTGGGTGCCAACAGGGTAGCCAACGCCGTCAGATCCACGGACAGTGTAGGTCACGCTCAACACGCCAGCAGAAGCGGCGGTAGCAGTGAAACTCAAAACTTTATCGGTAGTACCAACGTTAGCCATCGTGCCAACGTTTGCAGCCGTAACGCTCAGAGAGTTTAAACCAGCAGCAGTAGACAGCGTGCCAATAATGGTTCCGCCAACAGTAACGTCAGGAGTACCAGCAGCACCAGTCGTCATATAAGCCTGAACTTGATGGATGATCGATCCTGCCGGGATCATCACGGTTACAGCAGAACTGGCAACCAAAGTAACTTGCTGAGTAACAACAGAAGCGCCGGTGTTGCGAACGGTGCCAGCGGTGGTGCCGGTGGTATCTTTAACAGTGCCCAGCAACCAAGGGCCAAGGTGAGTAGCGAATCCCATGGTGGGTTCCTTTCATGCGTTTAAAGCGTACCAATCTTGCATGCCAGTCCGCCGGGACGGTTTGATACGCCGGAAAGCCCGGTTTGTTTAAATATACACCAAACGAAAATAAAAGCAATAAAAAAAGGGAGCCGAAGCCCCCTTTTTTCTCCGTCGATCAGGACGAACCGGGAGATCCGAAAATCCCCAGCGGATCCGACACGCCGAACGAATAACGCTCACGAGCCTTGTAACGGACGTTACCGGTGTCGAAGTCGCCATCCATGTTGGTAGCCAGAGGCATACGCACGAAGTGCTTCAGACCGTTGGGAACGTCAGTCGTCAGGAACCAGCCGTTCGTATCCGTCAAGAAGTGGTTAACGGTGTAGCCATCAGGGATGGAACCGTTGTTCTTCAGGGCGTTGATGTCGTTGTCGGTCGTACCAACGCGCAGCTCGGTTTCAAGCAGGCGGGTAGCCACGAACATCAGGTTCGGAGGAACGATCAGCTTTTTGGGCTTGGCGGCGATCAGCAGGCCACGTTCGTCCGTCCAGCCAGCGATCTGAATAACTGCGTTTTCCAACGAAGTTTCGTTCAGGTCAGCGGCGGTCGTCGGGCGGTTGCTGTTGGTGCCACCAGAGATCAGGGGGTGAGCGGTGTTACACAGGGAAACGCCGTCGCCGTAGGTCACAGAGGTGTTGAACGCATTGTTCAGCACGTTTGCGGCCTTAACCTGCTTGGTGTACGCCATGGCACGAGCCAGAGCCTTGGTATAGCGGCTGGACAAACTGTCATACAGGTTGTCTTCCACTGCTTCTTCCGTGATGGAGAAGCCCATAGCAATGGTTTCGTGGGTGTAGCGTGCAGTCCAGGCTTCCTGGGCATTGTCGTACTGGATCGCAGAACCTTCGTTCTTGACCGGTGCGGCAGAGAAGCCAGACAGCTTGGTTTCTTCTTCAAACGAACGCTCGGAGGTTTCGGTCTCATAAATCTCTTTATGTTCCTCACCGTAACGGGCGTACTCCAGGCCGAACAGGGCGTTCAAGCCGGGGAGCAGTTCTTTAAGTAGTTGTGCGCGTGAAATAGCCATGATTCAGCTCCTTATCAAGCCACGCCAGTGGTGTTGTTGTACTGGTGCGTATTGATCTTGACGAGCAATTCGTAGTAGTAAGTAGTACCACTTACAACAACGGATGTGTCAGGAACAACGTCAATCACACGCAGGGGGATAGTTGCGGTCGTGCCAGCGCCGGTGGCGACAACACCAATCGTCGAATCGCCAGTAACAGTGGAACCACCGTTCTGAGCCATCGGGACGTTTTGACCAACAACTGAACGATCTGTGTAGGTGATCGTGGTGCCAGAAGACACAACGGCCACTTTATACAGGGCGTTCGGATCGTCCACCACATAGGCATAAGCCGGATTGGCGGCGGTAGACAGAGCGGCGGGGTAGCTTTGACCCTGCACGGTCTGACCGTTTGAGTTGACATACTGGCAACCTACCAAAACGCCACAAGGAGTAGCTGCGTTGGTGCTGGTGTCAGCGACGAGATAACCACCGCTCAGTTTTACGGTAGCGCCATTCAAAATGGCGGTTGCGTAGCCTGCGGCAATGGGAATCTGGCGAATCGCGCCTGCATACGGCATTCCGTCAACTCGGTTGACAGGTTTTAGGCCGTAAGGAGCGCTTACTGTGGGATAAGCCATTTGAGACTCCTAAAAGTTTAAACACTTCTTCCGATAGTGACCTGAGTGCGCTGGTCGTTAAACTTGCGCATACGAGGATCATTATCACGCATGAAGCTGTTTTCAACGGACAACACCTGCTGATTGGCCTGATTCAGGTAATAAGCATCACGTTGTTCGACGAATTCAGCCGGGGTTTTGCAAAGCAACAAACCACCAATTTCAAGTCCGTCCGGGAAACGCCCGTTAGGGTTATTCAAGAAACGGAGTTTGGGTTGAGTTGAAGCCTTGACAGGTTCCCATCCCTCACGGAATTTCGTCGAAATATTAACAGCGTCAGGAGAGTTCAACATAGACATGCGAATCCAACGGAACTTCCATCCATCTTCTGGATCAGGATCCGGTAGCAGAGTAGGCGGCATCCATGCTTTAGGACGCTCCATCTCAGAACGCATTTCCAATTGACGAGGTTCTCTTTTCTGTTCAGCCATTATTATTTCTCCTTAAAACCGCAACCTCCCGTGCATAACGCTCCAAAGGAATGTTAAGCCGTTTGGCGATATTTACCTCAGATGCCGTCAGCGTGATCTTCTTAGGAGCCACGCTTCTGGAAGCAGAAGCAACAACATTTGCATTGGGGCGCTGATTCGCATCGGCGGGTTTACCAGAGGCAAACTTCTCTGGAAACACTTGGCGTAACCTACCATCAATGCGCTGATAGTATTCGTCACTTTGAGGATTAATCCCCTCCTCCACAACCAACTTCTCATGCAACGCAAGTGCGAAGCCGGTCATTTCTCGGTCAATCCCAAACCACTCATTGGCACGCCGCCAATTCTCTGCTTTGGGATCAACCTTAACTTGCGGTTCAGGTATTTGTACCTGATTTTTCTCTTCTTGTAAAGGTTTAGGTTTAAAATTGTTGACACGGTCAGCCTTGATCTTGGCTGCGGTGATTTCTTCCTGAGCCGCCACAAGGGCGTCAGAGTCGCCGTTTTCGTAGGCCAGCTTATATTTCCGCTTGGCTTCGTCTAATTCCTGCGCGACGGACTTCTTTGCCTGCTCTAAAAGAGCGTTTTGGCTCTGATTTACCGTCCCTTTCAGGCGATTATTCTCTTCCAATATGGTCTGGGCAATCCGAATTGCCTCCTCTTTTTCCCGCAAAGCGGCTTCTTTTGCCCTGCGTTCGTCGTGATAAGCCTTGTGAAACTCCCTGGTTTTGGTCTTTTCACGCTTGGAATATGAGGCCAATTCTTCGTCGGTGGGGTCTTCCGGCGGGGTTTCCATGGGTTTTCGGCCCCGGTCTTCCTCCGGCGTGTCATCAACAACCTCAATATCTTCTTCCTGTGCAACCTCGATCTTTTCTTCAGGCTCCGGGGTTACAACACGGCTTCCCTTACGAGATTCCTTTTCTTCCTTCTCGTCCGGGAATTCAAATTCGACTTTTTCAAATTCAGCCATGGTTTTACTCCTTATGCTCGGGTAATACCGCGAGGATCTTGGACAACTCCCTCAACGGAATCGTCGTTAATCAGGCGGAATTCTTTACCATGGATCTTGATCCGGGTGCCCGTGTTAGGACGCACTAGAACAAAATCCCCCACTTTGCATGAAGGCCCAGACGGAAATCGTTTTTCGTCTTTGTAGCAGTCCGGCCCCATTTTCACGACAAAAAGCACTGGCGACAGTATCTCTTCGTAATGCATGGTTTGTCCTGCTTTGACCAGACCGCTCTCATATTCCTCATCTATTTCTGGCAAAACGCAGAGTAAATGGTATGTGGCAGGATCTGGCACTTGTCTGGCTTTCTCTTCTGCGGTGCCCGGAAGAACCGAGACCGGCCCAGAAGGATCCAGAGACTGTCCTATAAGGATGTCATTCATCTTCAAATTTCTCCAATTTTCTCGCAAGGTCGGAGATTAAATCCTGTGCGTACAAAAGACCTCGGATCTGGCCGCACATTTCTCGGTATTGGGGGTAGTCGTCAGCTCCCCCATCCCCAAGGCTTTCTAGAAGACCGGTTTCCGCTTTCTTCAGTTCTTTCGCTAAGTACTTCAGAGCCTGGTCATCTATCATTTGGTTCCTCGTTTAAACAGGTCTACCTGAACCTTCTGGTTGTTTGATCGGGTCTGCTCTTGCAAACGAGCCATCTCGATCTCCTTCTGGTTCTGAACTTTCATCATTTCCAGCTTGATCTTGTCTTGTTCAATCTGGAGCTTGGCTTGGTTCATGGCGATCTCAGACTGCGCCTTCTGAGTCTTGGATTGAACCTCAGCCTGTTTGATCTGCAATTCAGCCTGTTGCAACTGAACCAGCGGGTCTTGCGCGGCCTGCTGGGCTTGTTGTTGCTGCGCCTGGGACTGATTGGCTTGCAGAACTTGTTTTGCACCTTCTGCGACGAGGCGGGAGAGTTCGACCTCCACATCCTCCGGCAGTTCTTCGTTTGGCGGAAACAGCGGTGCGCCAATCTGTTCTTCCATCTGCTGGCGATATTTAAACGCCAAGTGTTCGGCAATATGCGACATGACCGAAGACTGAATCTTCTGCGCCAGCGGGTTCTGCCCAATCGTTGCCATGATCATCGGATCCTGCATGAACGACTGATGCGCTTGTAGGTGAGCTTCGTGATCCTGGTAGATGAACGCCTTGGTTGGCTTGCCGGTTAGGAATCCCATGTTCTCCGATACCGGATCCTTGGGCTTCAGGTCATCTTCCATCGGCACAAGTTTTTCTGCATTCTTAACACCTAAGACCTCAATCATCTGGCGATGCAGATACGGAAGGTCATAGATCTGCGGTGCGCCAGCGGCCATCTGCATGACTGCCTGATACTGCATGATCCGTTGCGCCATCGTGGCGTTGTTCGGATCAGACACGGGGATAACCTCCACCATGTCGTAGTCAGACTGCTTGGCGGTAGGCTCCCCGTCGGTGGGTTCGTAGTCATAATCCGGCGGCGTGTAGTCGCGGATGATGCTCTTCAGAAGTTTAAACTCCTGCTTCATCGAATAATGCACACGGGCCTGCACGGCAGACATCGTCTTCAGTGTGCGTTCCAACAAAGCCAGGGTCGTACCCACCGGAGCATTTGCGCTCATGTCCGAGATATTCATATCGGAGATGGCACCGAGTCTGCGTCCTTCTTCGGTAATCTTGTCCAGCAAAGTCGCCAGAACTTGTGACGGCTCCTTGTAGGGAAGCGTCATTATGTTGTCCTTGATGCTTCCAGAGGGAACATCAACGTCGCGGAATTCGCCCGGAGAGATAGGAGTATCGTCGCCCTTAACCCGCAGGCCACGAGACTTCAATCCACCGGGGAGGTTGGACAGAGTTCCTGCGTCCACCAATTGGCGAATCAGCATCGTTCCGGCACGGGCGTATCCACCAATAATGTGAATCAAGCCGAGGCCGTAGAAACCAAATCCAGGGATGTAACAATAATCGACGAAGTGCTGGCGCTTGAGTTTCTTCTTGTCGTCGGGCCTCCAGTTTCTGCGGATGCCGAGAACCTTGGTCGTCCCACGATCAATCGTGACGATATACGGCAGGCCGATTTCGGTGGGTTTTCCGTCCTCATCCTTATCCTCAAAGCCTTCGATATCCAGATATGCCTGGATCTCCAGCAGTTGATAACGGTCATCATCTGTGGCCCGATATCCTTGTTGATCTGCTTTAACCTTCTCAATATCCGTCAGCATATTGATTGGTTCGCCAAGATCGATGTCCTTGTAGAAGCCGTTATATTGCAGCTTCTTCAGTTCGTTCTTGGTCTTGCGCATCACATGCGTTACACGTTCTGCGGTCTCTAGATTCGATGTTCCGTAAGGAACAATCACATCCTCGGCAGAACAGAAGACAGATACTTGCCGTCCCAAGCTGGGATCATAGTAAACCTTCTTGAATGCTGAACCTGCGAGACCGAGAGAGTAGAGCATTCGCTCATGCTCGGGGCGGTATTCAGGCATCTGCTCCGTCAGCTTGTAGTTCATGTCCTCTTGGACACGCCGAGCAGCCTCTTCCTTCTTCTCGTTAATCAAGCCAATAATCGCAGTCTTCACCGGGCCTTGCGCCGGGAAGGTTTCCATAATCGATTCAGATTGGAAACGGATTGCGGCTTCTGTCAGGACTGTGGAATAAACACCACAGGCACCCGTCCAGGGTTCTGTGCGTTCTTCATATTTAAGTCCTAAGACTTCAAGACCTTTGACAAAGGCATCTGCCCAGTCTTTTCTGGAATTGATATCTGCATCGACCAATTCCAGGAGTTCTGATGCAATTTGTCCGAGTTCCCCATCGTCCAAAACATCTGCGAGGTTTTCATCAAACTCGCCGTCATGTTCTGCGCCGGGTTCCAGGGTGATTTCCACATCCCCGGTGGCAATTGTCACTGATTCAGGGTTCTCGATCTCGACCTCTATTTCTTCCTCTGGGAGGTTATCCATCCCCAGCGGAGCTTCATAGAGCGCCTTGTCAAAGTTTGTAGCCATTTAGACCATCCTTAGTAATAGATATTCTTCCGATATCGATACGGCAGAGGCTCATCAACCTCGTCCGAATCGATTGCGATGAACCCACCGCGCCGGAATCGCAGTAACGCTTGACTGGTTGAGTCCACAAGGTCGTCGTGATCCCCGTTCGGGAAGGAGGCCAATTCTTCAATCAACTCATCCGCCCATCTTGTCTCGGGGCACCACACAATGCCAGACGCAAACATATCAGAAATAGCGTTTACACGGGCTATCTTATCGCTTCCTTTGCTCGGCGTATATTCCTCCAGCGGAATTCCGATCTTTCTCAGCTCATAGATCAAGGGAGACCCAGCCGCTTTCTTTTCCACGATCAGGGTGTCAGGCTCCCATTCCTTCCACATCTCATAAGCCTTTTTCTTCAGTTCCGGGAACTCCATCCTGCGTTTAAATGAGTCCAGAATGATGACATTCGGCTTGGATTCCCCATTGTCATCGGGCTGGTAGAACACGCCCCACGTTGTACAGGCGGAATAGTCGCTCCTGTTGCTCTTTTCAAACGCCGTATCCCAGGATTGGATGATGTATTCGCAGGGCGGAGGGGTGTCATGCTCCCAAATCCTCCAGTTTTCCCGCTTAATGATGGCTCCTTCCTCGGAAGTGGGCCGTTGTTGGTACTGCGCCTCCCATTTAGCCACCGGGAGTTCAGCTTTTAGCGCCTCAAGCTCGTTTAAAGACCAGAATCCGGGCCACAAAGGCGTGCCAGAGGGCAAAATCGCCGGGAAATTGATCACTTCCCAGTCGTTTACACCGTCTTTCAGGGAGTTTTTCAGGATCTGGCCGGTCAAATCCTTCTTTGACCAGCGTGTCATCACAATAATGATCGCCCCTCCAGGCTGCAAACGCTGCCGGGGGCCAGATGTGTACCACTCATAGACCGAGTCATAGACTGCGGGATTGCCCTGCTTGGCCTCCTGCTCCGAGTGCGGGTCGTCAATGATCAACAAATCCGCCCCCTTACCGGTCACAGCACCGCCAACACCGATAGCGAAGTAGTCACCCCCCGCTCCAGTGTTCCAGCGTCCCGCCGCCTTGGAGTCCGTGGACAAGGTCGTGTCAAAAACCTCCTGGAACGCCGGGGAAGACACCAAGTTCCGCACCTTCCGGCCAAACCCCACAGCCAATTCTGCGGTGTGAGCCGTCTGGATGATCTTCTTCTCCGGGAATTTACCCAGGAACCACGCCGGTAAGAGATAAGAAGCAAACTCAGACTTGGTGTGCCGGGGAGGCATATTGATGATCAGACGTTTTAGTTCACCCCTAGCCACCCTCTCAAAGGCATCCGCCATGATCGCATGATGCTTCCCCGATATAAACACAGGCCACATCTGCGTGACGAAATAAAGAAAAGACCTCTGCGCCCGAGCAGTCCTGTCCACCCTCAATAACCGCAGTATCTGAGCCTTCACCTCATCCGAAGCATCCTCCAGACTGGCGTTTAAACCAGCCATCTCCTCCTCAGAAAGAAGCTCATAGTCCGGCGGGATATCTTCCCTCATAACGCCCCAATCTCCATAGCACTCCGATCCACCACCTTGATAGACCTGAACTTGTACGGCTTTAAACGCAAATGCCCCATCTCCTCCAACTTATGGATCAAACGATGGATGTTCGACTTCGACCTCAATCCAACCCCACGAGCAATCACCTCATAACTCGGCGATACCCCGTGAAGCCTCACATAAGCCTTAATGAACTCCAAAATGGCAATCTCTCTTTCCGTCATAACTTCAGTTTAAACGTTCTTACGAACGTTCGCAAGCCTTTTTTCTTAATTTATATATACCCCCGGGGGTGTGAATTTGGATTTGCATGGGGGGGGTCTTCATGGGCGATGGAATCGTTTGAGTGGATT
>Ga0255097_1000447_pt1 | contig 17350 bp, 17 predicted proteins | sample Colum_Atlam_RepB_2_FD_188436 | JGI IMG/M metagenome (GOLD analysis project Ga0255097, IMG submission 188436) | Freshwater microbial communities from Columbia River, Oregon, United States - Colum_Atlam_RepB_8d | ecosystem: Environmental > Aquatic > Freshwater > River | place: USA: Oregon...
TGTCCAGGTCCTGCACCGGGTGGTTGGCGCCGTGGTGGCCGAACTTCATCTTTAGCGTCTTGGCGCCGGCCGCCAGGCCCAGGATCTGGTGGCCCAGGCAGATGCCGAACAGCGGCAGCTTCCTGGCGATGAACTCGCGCGAAGCGGCGATGGCGTAGTCGCAGGGCTCGGGGTCGCCGGGGCCGTTGGACAGCATCACGCCGTCGGGCTTCAGCTTGAGCACCTCGGAAGCCTTGGTCTGGGCCGGCACCACGGTGATGCGGCAGCCGCGGTCCACCAGCATGCGCAGGATGTTGCGCTTGATGCCGAAGTCGTAGACCACGACGTGGAACTTCTCGTCCTTGAGCGCGGTTTCGCGGTTGGTCGCCAGTTCCCAGGAGCCGGTGGTCCAGGGATAGGACTTGGCCACCGACACGACCTTGGCCAGGTCCATGCCTTTCAGGCCCGGGAATTCCCGGGCCAGCTTGAGCGCGGTCTTCTCGGAAATCTTCTTGCCGGCCAGGATGCAGCCGTTCTGGGCGCCCTTGTCGCGCAGCAGGCGGGTCAGGCGGCGGGTGTCGAGGCCGGCGATGGCCACGACCTTCTGCGCCTTCAGGTACTCGCTGAAGTCCTGGGTGGAGCGGAAGTTGCTGTGGCGGCGCGGCACTTCGCGCAGCACGAGGCCGGCGAGCTGCACCTTCTCCGACTCGGCGTCCTCGTCGTTGGTGCCGACGTTGCCGATGTGGGGGTACGTGAGGGTGACGATCTGCTCGCGATATGAGGGATCGGTCAGGATTTCCTGATATCCCGTCATTGCCGTATTGAAAACCACTTCGCCAACGGTCTGACCGTCAACGCCGATGGAGATACCGTGAAAAACAGATCCGTCGGCGAGTGCGAGCAGAGCCGGTTTGGCAGAGGTCATAGAGCTGGCCTAATCCTTGGGGCGGACACTAAAACGGGGGCTTTTGGCCCCCGTCGTGGATTAGGCGCGCATTCTAGTGTGTGCAGTGCACAACGTCCATGGTTTTGGCGCTTTTTCGTGAAATATTTTTTGGTTCTGCCCGAGCAGCGGCCACGGGCGGACCCTTCAGAACCCGAAGCCCATCTGCCCCTTGTCCGGCGGTGGTGGCGGCGGCGGCCGGAAAAGCGCCGTATCGAGCTTCAGCCGGCGCCCCCGGCCCAGCCCCAGCCGGGCGGCGGCGACCCGGAAACGCTGGGCAATGACCTGGGCGTACTCCCCCTCCCCGGTCATGCGCTTGCCGAAGCGCGGATCGTTGTCCTTCCCCCCGCGCATCTGCTGGACCAGGCTCATGACATGCTCGGCCCGCTGGGGGTGATGCACCTGCAGCCATTCCCGGAACAGGCCTTTCACCTCGTGCGGCAGGCGCAGCATGATGTACGAAGCCTCCCTCGCCCCAGCCTCGTGGGCGGCCTGCAGGATCTGCTCGATCTCGGCGTCGTTGACGAAGGGAATCACCGGGGCCACCAGCACCATCACCGGGATGCCCGCCTCGGCCAGACGGCGGACGATCCGCAGCCGCGCCTGGGGGCCGGCCGTCCGGGGTTCCAGGGCCCGCTTCAGCTCCGGCTGCAGGCTGGTGATGGAGATCGCCACCTCCACCAGGTTGTCCCGGGCCATGTCCGCCAGCAGCGGGATGTCGCGCTCGATCAGCGCAGCGCCCTTGGTGACGATGGTCAGGGGGTGCCGGCAGCGCTGCAGCACCTCCAGGATCGAGCGCATCACCCCGTACTCCCGTTCCACCGGCTGGTAGGGATCGGTATTGGAGCCCAGGGCGATCGGCGAGCAGCGGTAGCCGGGCTTGCGCAGTTCCTCTTCCAGGAGACGGGCGGCGTCCGGCTTGTAGAACAGCCGGGTCTCGAAATCCAGGCCCGGCGACAGGTTCAGGTAGGCGTGCGCCGGGCGGGCATAGCAATAGATGCAGCCGTGCTCGCAGCCGCGGTAGGGATTGATCGACTGCTCGAAGCCGATGTCCGGCGACTGGTTGCGGGTGATGATGCTCCGCGAGGCTTCCGGCGTGACGGTGGTGTCCGGACGCGGCCGGTCCGGCTCGTCCAGCAGCCAGCCGTCGTCGAAGTCCTCGCGCGTACGGGTCTCGAAGCGGCCCTCCGGATTGGAGGCCGCGCCGCGCGTCTTGATCGCTTCGGGAATGGGCTCTGGCATGACCCGCGCATTATCCCATGCGCGGGCCCGTCCGCGGATCAGGCCGCGTGCACGGATGCCGCGGCTCCGGCCTGGATCATGATGCCCGCCAGCAGGCCGCAGGCCGCCGCCCAGGCTTGGCGCGCCGGCGCGGTGAATGCCGCGCCGAGCCCCTGCTCCAGGGGCCATGTCAGGGCTGCGCCCACGGTGCCGCAGTCCGCCTCGCGCACGCCCGTAGCCAGCACCTGCTGGATCTGTGCGGGGGTCATGTCGGTCGGCGATGGGCGGCGCGGCAGGACGCCGCGGCTCTGTCCCGCCTTGTCGGCATCCGCCGGCCGAACTGAAGCCCCGCAGGAACCGCCGTCCGTCCGCGCTCCGGGACGGCCTAGCCGCCCAGGGCATCCCGCATCGAGTACAGCCCGGCCGGGCGGTTGGCCAGCCAGCTGGCCGCGTGCACCGCACCCTTGGCGAAGATCGTCCTCGAGCTGGCCTTGTGCGTGATCTCCACGCGCTCGCCCTCGCCCAGGAACATCACCGTATGGTCGCCCACCACGTCGCCGCCGCGCACGGTGGAGAAGCCGATGATCCGGCGCTCGCGCGCGCCGGTATGGCCGTAGCGCTCGTAGACCGCGCATTCCTTCAGGTCGCGCCCGGCGCCGCGGGCGGCGGCCTCGCCCATCATCAGGGCGGTGCCGCTGGGCGCGTCCACCTTGTGGCGGTGATGCGCTTCCACCACCTCGATGTCGAAGTCCTCGGCCAGCACGCGCGCGGCGTCCTCCAGCAACTTCAGGCAGAGGTTGACGCCGATGCTGAAGTTGCCGGCCTTGAGGATGGGGATGCGCCGGGCGGCTTCTTCCACCGCCGCCTGCTGGGCCTCGCTGAAGCCGGTGGTGCCGATCACCACGGCCTTGCCGTGCTCGACGCAGAACGGCAGCAGCGCCACGGTAGCCTCGGGGCGGGTGAAGTCGATCAGCACGTCGAAGTCGGCGGCCGCCTGGGCCGGCTGGGTCAGGACCTTGACGCCGTTGGCGGCCAGGCCGGCCAGCTGGCCGGCGTCCTGCCCGGCCTCGGGGCAGCCTTCACGCTCCAGCGCGGCACCGAGCCGGGCCCGCGACGAGGCGGCAACGGCCTGGATCACGGCGCGGCCCATGCGGCCACTGGCGCCGAGGACGGCAATGCGAACGGGAGACTGGGACATGGCGACGGCGGCAGGTTCAAAAGCGGGGCGTCATTTTAGCCCTTTGCCCGTTCCGCCTGCTTGGCCTGCTGCCAGTATTTTTCCATTTCCTCCAGCCGCCGCGGATCGCCCGGCGGCGGCAGCTCCGACAGGTGCTTCAGCACATGGCCGAAGCGGCGTTCGAACTTGGCGTTGGCGCGGGCCAGCGCACGCTCGGCATCCACGCCCAGGTGACGCGCCAGGTTCACGGCCATGAACAGCAGGTCGCCGAGTTCGTCCTCGCTGCGGTCACGCCCCTCGCCCGCCGCCTCCTTCAGCTCTCCGACTTCCTCGGCCAGCTTGTCCCAGAGCTCGTCGAGATGGCGCCAGTCGAATTGCAGTTCGGCGGCTTCGAGCTGCAGGCGCAGGGCTTCCCGCATGGGATTGGAGGTCATGCGCTCTCCGCGACCTTGTTGGCCAGGTTCCACAGCATGCCGGCGGTGGCGCCCCAGATGCGATGGCGGCCGAAGTTGAGCTCGAAGAACGGCAGGTTGAGCCCCTCGCGCGAGAGCATCTTGTGCTCGAAGTTGCGCAGGTCCAGCACGAACTCCAGCGGCGCCTCGAAGACCTCCGCGACCTCGTCCTCGCAAGGCCGGATCTCCGGCTCGCCGCTGACGATGCCGACCACCGGCGTGACCAGGTAGCGGGTCATGGTCGGGTAGTCGTCCAGGTAGCCCAGCACCTCGACGCTGGCCGGCGGCAGGCCCACCTCCTCCTCGGCCTCGCGCAGGGCGTTGGCGGCGGCGCTGGCGTCGTCCTCGTCGCGACGCCCGCCGGGAAAGCTGATCTGGCCCTTGTGCGAGCGCAGGCGGTCGGACCGCACGGTGAACATCATGGTCAGGCCTTCGCCGCGCCGGATCACCGGCGCCAGCACGGCGGCCGGACGCAGCGATTTGAGCAGCGCCGGCGTCAGCAGCAGCTTGTCCATGTTCAGCGGCAGCTCCAGGCGCGACATCGGCCGCGGCGGCTGCTCGGAAGTGCCGGTCAGCGCCTGTCGCAGGCGCGACTCCCAGTCGGTCATCATCATTACCGGAGTATCGATATTCTGTTCGCGAGTTTACCCCCTTCCCCAGGGCCTGTTGGCAATGCCGCGCCGCAGGGGGCGCGGCGTTGCCAACAGGCCCTACAATCGCGGCATGAGCACCCAGAACCTGGAAACCATCGCGGCGGCCTTCCTGGGCTACATCCCGCACATGCGCGAGTGCGGGCTGAGCCTGGTCCGGGGCTCGCCGGAAGGCGTGGAACTGCGCATGCCCTTCCGCGAGGACTGGGTCGGCGATCCCATCCGCGGCGTGCTGCATACCGGGCCGATCACGGTGCTGGTGGACAGCGCCAGCGGCTTCGCCGTGCTGGCCGCGACCCCCGTGCCGGAAACCATCGCGACCCTGGACCTGCGCATGGATTACCTGCGCCCGGCGCTGCGCGACAAGGACCTCCACTGCCGGGCCGAATGCTTCCGGCTGACCTCGCAGATCGCCTTCGTGCGCGCCACGGTCTGGCAGGACGATCGCGAGCAGCCGGTGGCGATCAGCCAGTCGGCCTTCATGCGCTCGTCGACCGGCAAGCCCTGGAAACCGGAGGCCCGCGCATGAGCGATGCCGCGGCCGCCCCCCTCGCCGATCCCTTCCGCGAAGCCCGCCGGCTGGCCCGCGAGAGCGGCGACTTCTCGGTGCTGGTCGCCACCGTGCCCTACGCCCGCTATCTCGGCGTGCAGCTGTCGCTGCACGAGGGCCGGCCACGCGCGATGCTGCCGTTCCGGCAGGAACTGGTGGGCAACCCGCGCCTGCCCGCGCTGCATGGCGGCATCACCGCCGCGTTCATGGAGAACGCCGCGATGCTGCACCTGCTCTACCAGCTCGAGACCACGCGCGTGCCCAAGAGCATCGACTTCTCGATCGACTACCTGCTGCCGGCCCGCACCGAGGAGCTGTACGCCGACTGCGAGATCGGCCGCATGGGCAGCCGCGTCGCGCAGGCCACGATCCGCTGCTGGCAGAAATCCCAGGAGCGGCCGGTCGCGGTGGCGCGCGCGCATTTCCTGCTGATGACGCCGGAGTGAAATCCTTCCGCGAGCTGGACGAAGCCGCGGACCGGCCCAAGGGCAGTGCCTTCCGCGCCTTCAAGCACCTGGAGCCGGGGCTGAGCGAGGGGCGGGATTTCCTGCTGCTGCGGCCGGGCCGCGACGATGCGGGCATCGCCGAGCTGCGGGCGCAGGACCGGGTCTACCGCAGCAGCGTCAACATCGTCCTGGTGGACGATGCCCTGGCCGAAAGACTCCTGAAACACTTGTCCGGCAAGCTGGAGCCGGGGCAGTAATGCGTCTTGTCCGCCGCCGCCCGCCCTGAAATTGCCAGACCGGCGCGCCGGGTTTACGATCCGGGCCTTCACAATTACCACTATCTGGAGAACACCATGTCCGCCGCCGACTTCCTCAAGAAGCTGCCGTCCGCGTTCAATGCCGCCGAAGCCTCGGGCACCAACTGCACGATCAACTTCGTCTGCTCCAAGCCGGTCAACGTCGTGATCAACAACGGCGCCTGCTCCGTCAACGACGGCACCGCCGGCAGCGCCGACCTGACCATCACGATGGAAGACGACGACCTGATCGCGCTGATGAAGGGCGAGCTCAACGGCATGACCGCGTTCATGACCGGCAAGCTGCAGGTCGACGGCGACCTGATGCTGGCCCAGCGCATGGCCAGCTTCTTCGATGCCTCCAAGCTCTGATCCCGCGATCGGTGCCGAACAGACCCTGGGCAGCGATGCCCGGGGTTTTTCGTTTGCGCTGCGGGAAAACCAGGGACGGCTGGAACTGCTTGCCCTGCACCGGCCGGACTACGGGGCGATCTGGATCGACTGGGGCAGCGCCGAACTGCGCCGGCGCATCGCCGGCGGACGCAAGCAGCTGCTGGCGCGCGCCCTGGGCCTGGCCAAGCGGCCGGACCTGGAAATCCTGGATGCCACCGGCGGACTGGGCCGGGATGCCTTCACGCTGGCCGCCCTGGGGGCCCGCGTGACGCTGCTGGAACGGCAGCCGCAGATCGCAGAACTGCTGGCGGACGCCCATCGCCGCGCCCTAGCCGACCCGGCGCTGGCGCCGGTGGCGGCGCGCATCGAACTGCGCCGCGGCCAGGCCGCCGCCGTGCTGCCGGAAGGGCGCTGGGACAGCATCTACCTGGACCCGATGTACCCGCATGCCGGCAACAAGACCGCCTTGCCGCAGAAGGAGATGCAGATCTTCCGCGATCTCGCCGGCGCCGACGAGGACGCCGACGGCCTGCTGCAGCCGGCACTGCAGGCGGCACGACTGCGGGTGGCGGTGAAGCGGCCGCTGAAGGCGCCCTGGCTGGCCGGTCGCAAACCGGGGGTGGAATTCCGCGGCACGCAGGCTAGATTCGACGTGTACATCACCGGGAGCAGCGCACCGTGATCGACCACGTCGCCATCGAGGTCAGCGATTACTGGGAAGCCAAGAACTTCTATACCGCAGTGCTGGGCGCGCTGGGCTACGAGGTGGTATCCGAGTACGAGGGCTGGGTCGGCTTCGGCCGCGACGGCGTGCCGGAATTCTGGATCCGCCAGGGCAAGCCCAGCCGCGGGCTGCACCTGGCCTTCCGCGCCCGCAGCCGCGGCGACGTCGACCGCTTCCACCGGATCGCCCTGCAGGGCGGTGCCCGCGACAACGGCCCGCCGGGCCTGCGGACCCATTACCATGCCCACTACTACGGCGCCTTCGTGCTGGACGCCGACGACCGCAACATCGAGGCGGTCTGCCACGAGAGGGATTGATGCGCCTGCTGAGCCTGGTACGCCACGCCAAGTCCTCCTGGGACTACGAAGAGCTGAGCGATTTCGAGCGCCCCCTGAACGAGCGCGGCCGGCGCGACGCGCCGCTGATGGCGCAGCGCAGCCTCCGTCTGCTGGGATGCCCGGACCGGCTGGTCTCCAGCCCGGCGCTGCGCGCGATCACGACCGCGCATGCCTTCGCCGATGCCTTTGGCCTGGGACGCGAGGAAATCCAGTTGCAGCCGCGCATCTACGAGGCGACGCCCGCCGTGCTGGTGCAGATCCTGCGCCAGCTCGACGATGCCGACCGCCACGTGATGCTGTTCGGCCACAATCCGGGCTTCAGCCAGCTGGCCGGGCTGCTGGCGCCCTGCCCCTTCGACGAGGTGCCGACCTGCGCAGTGGTGCAGCTGGCACTGGAGATCGGCCAGTGGCGAGACGCCGGCCCGGGCCTGGGCAAGCTGCGCCACTACCTGTTTCCCAAGGACGGTGCCGACCAGGCCTCCTAGGCCTTCGCGACGGCCTGCAGCTTCACCCGGTAGCGCTGCGCGTTCTGAACGTAGTGCTGCGCCTGCAGCTTCAGGAACGCCGCCTCCTGCTCGCCCAGTTCGCGCACGACCTTGGCCGGCGCGCCCATGATCAGGGAGTTGTCCGGGAAGCTCTTGCCTTCGGGGATCAGCGACTTGGCGCCGACGATGCTGTTGCGGCCGATCTTGACGCGGTTGAGGATCACCGAGCCGATGCCGACCAGCGAGTTGTCACCGATCTCGCAGCCGTGAAGCATCACCAGGTGTCCGATCGTGCAGTCGCGGCCGATGCTCAGGCGGATGCCCGGGTCGGTATGCAGGACCGAGCCGTCCTGGACATTGCTGTTCTCCCCCACCACGATCTCGTCGCAATCGCCGCGCAGCACGGCGTTGAACCAGACGCTGGCATTGTGCTCCAGCGTGACCGCGCCGATCAGGGTGGCGTTGGGTGCAACCCAGCAATCCCCCTTAAACTGGGGTTCCCGTCCATCGAGGGCGTAGATCATGCGCGGCTTCCGTAAGGGGATGGTTGATTTCCGCAGTCTGGCGGGCGGCTTGCTGCTGCTGCAAGCCCTGCTGTTGCTGGCGGCCTGCGGCGACAAGACGCCGAAGCTCGCGGCGCTGCCGCCGGATGCGGTGGTACTGGCCTTCGGCGACAGCCTGACCTACGGCACCGGCGCCGGCCCGCGCCAGAGCTACCCCGCGTTGCTGGCGGAGTTGATCGGCCGCAAGGTGGTGAATGCCGGTGTTCCGGGAGAAACCAGCGCCGAGGGACGCGAACGCCTGCCGGAGCTGCTGGACGAAACCGAGCCGGGCCTGGTGATCCTCTGCCTGGGCGGCAACGACATGTTGCGGCAGCAGGACCGCGTGCAGATGCGCGCCAACCTCAGCGCCATGATCGAGGAAGTGCGCGGGCGCGGCATCCCCCTGGTCCTGCTGGGAGTACCCGAACCCAAGCTGCTGTCGCTGAGCGCCGAACCCAGCTATGCGGCCCTGGCGCAGGAGTACGGCCTGCCGCTGGAAGCCCGGGCCATCGCCGAGGTGCTGGGTGACCGCGACCTGAAATCGGACCCCATCCACCCCAATGCCAGGGGCTATCGCCAGATGGCGGAAAAGATCGCGGAGCTGCTGAAGAAGGCCGGCGCGGTCTAGACGCTCAGAGCGCGGCTGCCGGCAGGATGCGCGGGCGTGCGGCCAGGCTGAAGCCGTGGCCGTGCTCCAGCAGGTACTCCAGCCACTTGCCGAGCATGAGGTTGCGCTGCCACTGCGCGCTGAGGAACTGTCCGGCCTTGGGGTCTCCCTCCTCCGTCGCGTCCCAGGGCGGGCGCTGGCTGCAGGCCAGCGACTCGGCCACCGCGGCGTCGCGGTAGACGCGCACCCACAGGTCCGGTTGGCGGCGCACGCCGTCCCGGTCCACGAATTCGTAGGACAGCTTGAAGCTGACCGTGTAGCGGTCGCGGTCGGTCACGCGCAGGTGCAGGGGCAGATCGCTCTGGCTGCGCGAAACCGCCTCGTCGAAGGGCAGGTCCAGTTCCGGGATGAGGCGCTCCAGCAGATGGTAGTTGCGTTCGTAGAGATCGAGCAGGTGCGCCAGCCGCCGCGGCTTGCCGCAGCAGGGACAGACATAAGCTTGGCCAGTGGAGGCTTGCATGGGCGGACTATAAGATAGGGCTCACGACTGGGACAAACAGAACAAAGGAGAGCATCATGGCGATCCGAGAAATCTCCACAAAACCCTACCTCGACCAGAAATCCGGCACCGCGGGACTGCGCAAGAAAGTCGCCGTCTTCCAACAGCCGCACTACCTGGAGAACTTCCTGCAGTCGATCTTCGACTGCGTACCCGAGCTGCGCGGCGCCACCCTGGTCATTGGGGGCGACGGCCGCTATTACAACCGCACGGCGATCCAGACCGCCTGCTCGATCGCCGCCGGCAACGGCGTGGCGCGCATCGTCATCGGCCAGGGCGGCCTGCTGTCGACGCCCGCCGCCTCCCACCTGATCCGCAAGCGCGGCGCGCAAGGCGGCCTGCTGTTCACCGCCAGCCACAACCCCGCCGGACCGGACGGCGACTTCGGCATCAAGTTCAACGTCGCCGGCGGCGGGCAGGCGAGCGAAGGCCTGACCAACCGCATCTACGAAGCCAGCAAGCAGCTGGCGCGCTACCGCGTGCACGAGGGCGGCCAGGTGGACCTGGACCGTCGCGGACTGCAGACGCTGGGCAGCACCGAGATCGAGGTGATCGACTGCGTCGATGACTACTCGCAGCTGATGCAGCAGCTGTTCGACTTCGACCGCATCCGCGACTGGTTCCGCCGGGGACACACGCTGCGCTTCGACGCGATGCACGCGGTGACCGGTCCCTATGCCGAGCGCATCTTCGTCGAGCAGCTCGGGGCGCCGCTGCTGAGCGTCCAGAACGCCAGCCCCCTGGAGGATTTCGGCGGCGGTCATCCGGATCCCAACCTGATCTACGCCAAGCCGCTGGTGGACCTGGCCTTCGGCCCCAACGGCCCGGACCTGGCTGCCGCCAGCGACGGCGACGGCGACCGCAACATGATCCTGGGCAAGGACATCTTCATCTCGCCAGGCGATTCGCTGGCGATGCTGGCGGCCCACCTGCACGAGCTGCCGGGCTACCGCCGTGGCCTGGCCGGCCTGGCGCGCTCCATGCCCACCTGCCGCGCCGCCGACAAGGTCGCCAAGGCACTGGCCATTCCCCTGTATGAAACACCGACCGGCTGGAAGTTCTTCGCCAACCTGCTGGATGCCGGCAAGCTGACGCTCTGCGGCGAGGAAAGTTTCGGCACCAGCAGCGACCACGCGCGCGAGAAGGACGGTGTCTGGGCGGTGCTGGCCTGGCTCAACGTGCTGGCCGTCACCGGCCTGCCGGTGAAGGAGATCGCGCAGCGGCACTGGAAGCGCTTCGGCCGCCATTACTACGCGCGACACGACTATGACGAGCTGCCCGGCCCCGCCGCAGACAGCGTGATGCAGGCCCTGGCCAACCAGCTGGCGGAACTGCCGGGGCGCCGCCTCGGCGACTACACGGTCAGCGAGGCCGACGAGTTCAGCTACCGCGACCCGGTGGACAACAGCATCGCCGTGAACCAGGGACTGCGCGTGATCCTGGGCGACGACGCGCGCCTGATCCTGCGGCTATCGGGTACCGGCACCAAGGGTTCGACGCTGCGTCTCTACCTGGAGCGCTATGAAACCCGCGAGAGCGCGCTCAACTGGGAAACCCGCGACGCGCTGGCGCCGCTGGTGAATCTCGCGGACCGGGTCATGCGCATCGGCGAACTGACCGGCCGCAAGGCACCGAGCGTGATCACCTGAACGCCGGCACCGGGAAGCCGCGGGAAAACTGGCAAATTGCACGCCACCCCCGGACAATGGACGCCGTCTACGGAGGGCGACGTTGAATATCCTGCTGGTCGACGATCACGAGCTGTTCCGCGAAGGCATCAAGCTGCTGCTGGCCAACCTGGCGGAAGACGTCGTCTTCGCCGAGGCGTCCAGCTGCGCCGCCGCGCTGGCCCGTCCGGCCGCTTCGCCGCTGGATGTGATCCTGCTGGACTTCCACCTGCCGGGCGTGCACGGCTTCGAGGCCCTGCGGGCGCTGCGCGAGCACTTCGAGCAGCCCGCCATCGTGGTGCTGTCCGCCGAGGAGAACCCGGCCCTGATCGTGCAGGCCATCGATGAAGGCGCGGCGGGCTTCATCCCCAAGACCTCCAGCCATGCGGTGATGATGGCCGCCCTGCGCCTGGTGCTGGCCGGCGGCACCTACCTGCCCCCGCACGCGCTGCTGGGCTCGGCCTCGCCGGCCGCCGCCGTCGCGCAGCCCCAGGGCGACCTGCTGGCGGAACTGACCCCGCGCCAGCTGGAGACGCTCAGGCTGGCGATGCAGGGCAAGTCGAACAAGGTCATCGCCCGCGAGATGGACGTCTCCGAGGCGACGGTCAAGGCGCACCTGTCCGCGTCGTTCCGCGCGCTGGGCGTGCGCAACCGCACCGAGGCAGTCTTCTCGGCCGCGCGCCTCGGGCTAAAGATCTAGCGTTTCCCGGACCACGCGGTCCTGCGGCTGCGCCCGCGGCTCGTCGGTGCTGAACTCGCAGTGCAGCTGCCAGAGCCCGGACGGCTGCGGCTGCAGAGACAGCTGCGTGAATCCGCTGCCGCTGTAGACCCGGCTGTCGATGTCGCACTCCCAGCGGCCGTTCACGCCCTCGAAATGCAGTGTCTCGGCCTGCGCCAGTTCGGCCGCCTCGGCATTGGCGAAGCGGTAGGGCGTGTTGAGTCCGGCCGTGTGGATCGAGTGCAGGACGATCGCCTCCGAATCCCCCGGGCGGCGCAGCCGCGCCGTGGTGAACAGGCCCAGGTGCTCGTCGCCGGACAGGAACACCAGGCCGCGCAGCCGGTGCTCGCCGATCAGTTCCAGCAGGGACAGCAGGCTTTCCGGGTAGCCGTCCCAGCCGTCGGAACGGCGGCAGGCTCGCAGCCCGGCGTCCTGCTGGCCGAAGGCCAGGCTGGCGGGCATGGCGTAGCGGTGCCGCGGCAGCAGTACCGCCGGAGAGACGATCACCCGCGGCCGGTCGCGCGGCCCTTGCAGCAGCCAATGGCGCAGGGCCTGCCACTGCTCTTCGCCCAGCAGTCCCGCGGCGCCGAAGCCGGTATCGCCATGCCGCCCCTGGCGGCGGCTGCGGGTGTCGAGCAGGAATACCGGGATACCCTCGGCCTCGAAGGCCCGCCACAGCGGCTGCGCCAGCGTTTCCTGGGTGCTGCTCGTCCGGAGCAGGCGCTGGTAGCGCAGGAAGTAGCGCAGGCCGCGGTCGAGCATCTCGCGGCTGCGCTGCCGCGACGCTTCCGGCGCTTCGGGAGCCATCGGCTCCCAGTTGTCGTCGATCTCGTGATCGTCCGGCAGGCAGACCACCGGCACGCGCGCCAGCGCGCGGCGCACGCCGCGGTTGCGCAGCCAGGCCTCGTAGGGCTTGCGGTAACGGTCGTCGGCCAGGGTCGGATCGAACAGGCCGGCGGTGGCATCGGCATAGATCTGGTCACCGGTCAGCACCAGCAGCTGCGGCGGCGCCTCGCCGTCGAGGCGATCGTTGAGGCGATCCCAGGGCTGCACGGGGCAGAGTTCGTTGAGGATGCCCGGAGGATAGCCGCAGCTGCCCAGCGCCAGCCGCAGGCCGGCGGCAGCCGGCGGTCCAGGCAACTGCACCAGGCCCGGCGGACTGGGCGGTGCCGACTGGTTGATCCGCTCCACGGCCTTCTCGATCGCATCGGCCATCGCCGTCGCCGCCAGGTCCTCGACCGCGGGGGCCCGTTCCTGCCACAGCTTCTGTGCCGCGTTGCTGTCGGCCGGGTCGAAGGCCTTCTGGTTCATGCAGGGAGGCTGCGGATAGACCGGCAGCACCAGCAGCTGACGCACCTCTCCCTTCGCCCACCAGGGCAGCTCGCGCGCGAACCAGTCGGTGTCGTTCTCGCCGTCGAGCCGGAACAGGACGTCGCCCGGTCCCAGGCCGAGGCGCTGCATCGGTTCGCCGTAGCGCCAGCGTCCCTCGGCGTCTCGCTCCACCGGCAGCAGGCACAGGGCCTCGGGCCGGCCCAGCTGAGGGCTGGCGCCGAGGCCGAGCCGCAGCGAATCGTCCGGCTGGCGGTTCAGCATCGGCCCCAGCCAGGGCGCCTCGGCGACATAGGGACGCTGCACCGGAGGCTGCGGCGGACGCGCCCGCTCCGGGGCCTCGAGGAAGTCCAGGATGTGGACACAGGTTTCCCCGGCGCGGCGGCCGATCAGGCTGTCCTGGTGTCCCATGCCAGGCAGGATGCGCTTTTCCACCTCGCAGCCGGCGTCGCGCAGCACCGCCTCCGCGCGATGCGCCGTGGCGACATCGGCCAGGCCGTTGTCCTGGCCGTGCAGCACCAGGGTCCGGAAGCGCCATTGCGCCTGCAATGCATCGCGCGAGACGAAGCGGTTGCGGCCGCCGCGGTCGGTGATGGTCTGGTGCTGCGTGAAATGGATGACCTGCGCCACGGTGTCGAGGTTGAGCGGCCCGAACAGGTCGTCGATATGATCGAGCACCTCGTCGCTCAGGGCGCCCAGGGAGAAGGTGCGGCCGTAGATCGCGTCCATGCGATGGCGCGAAGCGATGTACTCGCTGCGCCGCGGCAGGCAGGAATTCTCCTGCAGCAGTTCCTCGTCGGGATACGGCAGGCTGCCGAAGAAGCGGTCCAGCAGCTCCATGCCCAGGCCCTGCTCGGGATCGGGGCGGAAGTCGTAGCGCAGCGGACCGAACATCTGCTCCAGGTAGGACATGACGTAGCCGCGGAAGATGTTCTGCTGGCTCATCACCATCACCGGGCCGTTCTGCGACAGCACGACGCGGCGCAGGCGCTGCGGCATGACGCGGCGCTCGGCGGCATGCCGGTCGGCGCCGCTGTCGGTGGACGGGCCGCGCGGACGCAGCAGCCGCTCCACTTCCGCCGCCGGCTTGCCGGCGGACAGGATCGCCTGGCTCAGCATCACCGCACCCATGCAATGCGCGACCACGTCCAGCGGACGCTGCCCGCTGCGCCACCAGATGTAGTCCACCGCCGCGGGAATGTCGTTGAGCGCCACCTGCTCGAAGGTCCAGGGCAGGCAGGCCGTGGGCAGGCCGGCGCTGCTGCGCAGGTCGGCCACCCAGACATCGCGACCGCTGTCGGCCAGGAAGGCCGCCAGGCCGGGCTTCAGCACCGGGTGGGCATAGCTGGTGCCGCTGGCGCTGTAGCCGTGGATCAGCAGTACCGGCGGCGGGGCGTCGGCGCCGACGGCCGCCGCGGGGTTCCGGCGGTAGCGTGCCAGACGCAGCCGCAGCGGGGTGCCGGCGGCCTCGCCCAGATCCAGCCAGTGGACTTCCGGCGCCGGCAGGCCCGGCAGCCTGCCCGGCAGGCGCTGCACCGGACGATGCCCCGGCGTATCCGGCTTGCGCAGGTTCCAGATATGGATGCTGAGCATCAGGCGCGTGAAGTAGCCGGCGAGCGAGACGAAGTCGGCCAGCGCCTCGACATGGCAGTCCTGCGCCTCGATGCGCATCAGCGGGCGCCCGCGCGATGCCAGGTACTGAGGATCCAGGGTCAGCCGCCGCGGCCCTTCGAGCGGCGCGCCGAGCTGCGTCAGGGAAAGCTCCTGCAGCTGGCGCCAGGGATTGCTGGGCCGCGCGTAGGTGATGTGCTTGTGTCCGAGGACATGACCGCCCACCAGTGGGCCGGGCTGGAATCCTCCCGCCACGTCCGCCGGCGTCAGATCCTCGACGATCTCCAGGCGATAGTCGAAGCGGCGGCATTCGCCGGCACGGCTGGCGAGCTTGAACATGCCCGAGATGCGGTCCAGCACCCCGGGGCCGCTGCTGTGCTCGCCGGCGGCGGCGTTCTGCGCCCAGGACGCCAGGCTCAGCGCGGTATCGCGCAGCCCGCGGTTGCGCCACCAGGCCCAGGCGCCGCGCGCGGTGCGCCGCAGGAAGCCGCTGTCCTCGCGCTCCATCACGGTCAGGCTGCCCTTGACGCGATAGACGCGGGCCAGGCGCTGCTCCTGCCGCGTGCGCTCCTCCGGGGAGAGGGCCTGCGCCTGCAGGCGCTGCCAGTCACCCAGCGCGAAGATGCGCAGATGCGCCGGGCCTTCGCCGCCGACCTCGAGGCGGGCCTGGCTCAGGCGCCCCTCGCGGTCCGGACGGAACAGCCGGTCCAGGCGGAGCGGCTGGTAGCCCAGGGTCAGCTCGACCCAGCAATCGCGGTCCAGCCCATGGATGTCGCGCAGGCCGACCGGCCCGGCGAGCCGTTCGCAGACCCCGACCTGGGTGCCGGCGCGCGGCAGCGCCGCGCGCTCGATGATGGCCCGTTCCACGTCCGCGAACTGCGGGCGGGCGACCGGCACCGCGACGGGCGGCGCCTGTGGCGGCAGGCAGTTCCAGTCGCGGCGCAGTTCCCGCACGGCACGCAGCGCGACGGCGGCGATCGTCAGGCCGGGGTTGGTACCCAGGGCCGAGCAGAGGATGGCACCGTCCAGCACGGCCAGGCCTTCATGCCAGGGGCGTGCCTGGCCGCTGCGCGCGGGATCGAACACGCGCCCGCAGTCGTCCACCACGCCGCGATGCACGTCGTCGGCCATGGCGCAGCCGCCGAGCGGGTGCACGCTGACCACCGGACCCCGTGCGTCCTGCACCAGGAAGCCCATGGAATCCGGCAGGAAGCGCCACAGCGGATTGGGCATGGTGCGGCCGCCGAAGCCGGCCGCGGCGCGCAAGGCATCGATGCGCTGCATCTGCGCGTCGAACAGCGGCCGCTGCGGCAGGCCCGGCCAGACCACGGCGATGTGGCCGTCGCCGGTTTGCGATGCCGCGTCGCCTTCGAGCTTCAGGCTGCCGTCGGCGCCATCGTCACCCATGGCGGCGAACACCGACATGTGCCGGATGCGCTCGCGGTGCACCGCAAAGGGATCGCCGGCCGGGTGACCCTCGCGATGACGGCTATCGTCGAACCGTCCGAGATCATGCAGGGTATTGGCGGTGGTAATGGATTCTTCCGCGGCACGACGCAGGGAACCGGGTACGGCCAGTTCCTCGATCACGATGGGCTGCGCCGCCAGCCCAGGCCGCGCCTCGATCTCGGCGTCGACCACCGCGGTGATGGTGGGCCCGACACGGCGCTGTGCCGGCGGCTGGTCCTCGTCGGCCACGGCGTTGGCCTCGGCCTGGGGGCCATAGCCGTAGCCGAAGGCGATGAGATCGCCATTGCCGGAGAAGCGCCGCCCGAGCAACGGCGAAAACAGGGTGCGCGCGCCGCGCTGCTGCGTGCGCAGCAGGATCTCGCTGGAGCCCAGCGCGCCCGCTGCCAGGATCACCCGCCGCGCGGTCAGCCAGCGCGGCCCGGCATCCTGCAGGCGCAGCTTCTCGTCGGTGTGCGCCAGCTCCAGGCTCCAGCAGGCGGAGTCCGCGGCCGGCCGCTGCAGCCGCAGCACCGTGGCGCCGCACCAGATTTCGGCCTGCCGCCGGGCGGCGCGCACCAGCAGGTTGGTATCGAGCGATTCCTTGGCGCCGTAGTTGCAGCCGGTGGCGCAGTCGCCGCAGAGCTTGCAGGCCGAGAGCTGCACACCTTCGGCATTGGCGCCGTCGCGCATGGCCACCGTCACGGCCGCCTCGCGCAGGGCGCCGCGGCCCATGATGCCGAGGACGCGTGTCTTGGCCAGGGGCTGTTCCTTCAGTTCCGCGTGCAGGCCGATTCGGTTGTCGGCGCCGCCATGGGCGGCACCCAGCATTTCCTTGGCCTCGGCGTAGCTGGCGTCCAGCGCCCCGCGACCGCGCAGGGCTTCGGGCCAGCGCGTGTCGAACACCTGTCGCCGCGGAATTTCCATGACGCCGGCATTGATCAGGGACCCGCCGCCGAGGCCGTTGGCCACCAGCACGCCGAGGTCGCGGCCTGCACGGATGTCGAACAGCCCCTCGCCGCCCTTGGTCCGGCCGGCGAAGCTGCCGCGCAGCTGGGTCGGCAGGTCGGCCAGCTGCGAGGGGAAGGCGCCGGGAAGGTACTCGCGGCCGCGCTCCAGCACGCAGATTTTCAGCGGGCGACCGCCCTCGGTGCAGCCAGCCAGTTCGGCCGCGGCGATGGCCCCGCCGTAACCGCTGCCGACGATGACGACATCGT
>Ga0255097_1000449_pt1 | contig 17330 bp, 15 predicted proteins | sample Colum_Atlam_RepB_2_FD_188436 | JGI IMG/M metagenome (GOLD analysis project Ga0255097, IMG submission 188436) | Freshwater microbial communities from Columbia River, Oregon, United States - Colum_Atlam_RepB_8d | ecosystem: Environmental > Aquatic > Freshwater > River | place: USA: Oregon...
CACCGGCACCGCGGCCGGCCCACTCCCTCAGTGCCAGCCTGGTGGGCGAGGTGCTGGAGGACGCGGTGGCCGCCCTGGGACTGGAGCGCGCGGTGTTTCTCGGCAACAGCGTCGGCGGCATGGCGGCGGCGAGGCTGGCGGCCCGGCAGCCGCAGCGCGTGCGCGGCCTGGTGCTGGTGTCGTCCGGCGGCTTCACGCCGATGAATGCCGTGACCCGCGCGTTCTGCCGGATGCAGGGCCGCGAATGGGTGCGCCGGCATACCGGCCGCTGGTTTGCCCGCGCCTACCTGCGCCGCCGCAACAGCCACACCGCGGCGATCCTGCGGCGCTTCGACGCCACGCATGCGCGGCCTGCGACGCTGGCTGCCCACGCGGCGCTGTGGCGCAGTTTCGCCGAGGACGCCAGCAGCGTCATCGAGCAGGCGCGCGGCATCCGCTGCCCGACCCTGCTGGCCTGGGGGCGGCACGATCCGGTCTCGCGCCGCGGCGTGGAGGGGCGTTGCGCCCGTGAGGTTATCGCCAGCGCACGTTACGTCGAGTTCGACACCGGCCACATGCCCTTCGCCGAGGACCCGCCGGCCTTCCTGCGCGAGCTGCTGCCCTTCCTCGACGGACTGCCGGCATGAGCGCGCCGGCCCGCCTGGCGAAGCGGGACGCCCGGCCGCGACGCGGCGCGCCGGAAGAGACGCGCCGCCGCCTGGTGGCGGCAGCGGCGGAGGAATTCAACCGCCTGGGCTACGAGGGCACCGACTCCAACCGCCTGGCGCGCGCGGCGGGCTATGCCCCGGGCACTTTCTACAAGCACTTCCGCGACAAGCGCGAGATCTTCCTGGCGGCCTATGCCGAGTGGGTTGACCGCGAGTGGGAAGAGGTCAGCGCGGCGCTGGACCTGGGCGGCGAGGTGACCCGGCGCGCCGGGCGCATCGTCGACCTGCTGCTGGCCCATCACCGGCGTTGGAGCGGCCTGCGCGCCAGCCTGCGCATGCTGACCGCGGCCGATCCGGTGGTCCGCGAGTTCTACCGCGGGCAGCGCCGCCGCCAGTTCGAGCTGCTGGCGCGGCTGCGCGCCGCGGCCGGCGATCCGCCGCGGCCGCGCGAGCAGGACGCCCTGCTGCTGTTCACGCTGGAGCGCAGCGCGGACGCGATGGCGGAGGACGAGGCCGAGGCGCTGGGACTGGACCCGGCGGCGATGCGGGCGCTGCTGGTGGAACGGGTGACGGCTGCCCTGTAGGACCCGGCTTGCCGGCCACTTCCGGGCAGATGGGTCGCCGCCAAGCCGGCTCCTACGAGGCAGCCGGTTCGCTCCTGAAGGTCAGCACCAGCACGTCGCGCCAGGCCGGTTGCGCCGGATCCAGCGGCTGCACGGCGGTGACGCCGTGGTACACCCGGCTGTCGTCGATCAGCGTGGCATCGCAGGGAGCGGTCAGCGTGAAGCTGCCCAGCGGGCTGCCATCCGGGCGGTGGATCGTGGTGACGCCGCTGGCGATGTTCTGTCGGCGCACCAGCAGCACCAGCACCCAGTCCACGCCGTCGCGGTGCACGCCTTCCGGGGTCGGCTGCCCGGCCTCGCCGGCCCGCGCCTCGATGCGGAACTGATGGGCCTCGATGTGCCAGTTCGCCACTTGCGGCGAGAGGCGGCCGAACAGGTCGCGGCAGAAGCGCAGCAGCGTGTCCAGGCTGGCGCCGCTACCGATTTCCGGCAGGATCGGCTCGAACCAGCGCGCCACGCCGCCGTTGAGGCGGTTGTAGTCCCGGCTCTGGTAATGCGGCTGGTGCGGCTGGCGCTCGACGGGGCCGTCGCGCCCGGCGGCATAGACCGCGTGCCGGCGCCGGCGGTAGCGGCCGCCGTCCGCCATGTGGCGATCCAGTTCCAGGCCGTTCCAGCTCGCGGCAAAGCTGTCCCAGTCCGACAGGCCGCCGGCAGCTTCCAGCAGCGCGCGCATCGGCTCGCCCTGCACGAAGACATGGCCTTCGCGGGCGAGCGGGGTTTCCAGGGCCGGCAGGCCGGGGGAAGCAGGCGGTGACACGGGGCGGTCCATCGGGGCGCGCATTGTAGACCCTCCGGCTGCCGAGGAGGCCCCGGGGGCGCTACTGCGGGCGTACTTCCAGCGCCGCCAGCTCCAGGTGGTGGTGATGAAGCTCCAGCTCGAAACGGCCGCTGTGCCCGGCCCGGAAGCGCAGGCTGCCGGTCTGCCCGGCACGCAGCGGCATCGACAGGTCGTAGCCGTGCAGGTGCAGCTCGTCGTCGTGGTCGCTGGTCACGCGCAGTTCCACCTCGTCCCCGGCTTGCAGCACCACCACGGCGGGGCCCGACTCGCGCCGGCCCTGGCGCACCACCCATTCCGCCGTCATGGCCGGCACCGCGGGCAGGGGCTCCGAGCCGGGCGGCACCGGGCCGGGTTCGCCCGGGAGGGCTCCGGGCGGCGGCGTGAGGGCCGCCCCCGGCGGCGCGGCGGGTGCCGCGCCGGGCGCGCCGGCTTCGGGGCGCAGCAGCAGGAAGAGGCCGGCCAGGACGGCAATGCCGAGGGCGATGAAGGCGAGGGCTGAGCGGTTCATGCCGCCCAGCATAGCCGGCAGCGGCTCAGGCCGGCACGGGCCATTTTTACTACAGGCCCTGCGCCACAGAGGGCTCCCGTTTGGTTAGCTTCGCGCGTTCGACAATAACCACAGGGAGAGGGGCATGCGGCAGCGCATTCTCGGAGTCATGGCGCTGGCGGCCATGCTGGGGCTGACGGCCTGCGGATCGAGCAAGCCGGTGGATCTCGGGTCCGCCGCGCCGCGCGGGGCGCCGGTGACGCGCTACGACATGGCCAACGCCTGCTACGTCCTCAAGGCCGTGGAGACCGGGCGCCATGCGCTGCGCGACGGCGATGGCCGTTACGCCGCCACCGCGGACGCCGCCGGGGCCACGCCCTTCTTCATGAAGCCCACCGCCCTGGGCAAGTACCTGTTCTTCGCCGAGGACGAATCGATGATGGCGGCCGCCGGCGCGGCCGCCGGCAGCGTCGCGCAGCCCGGCGAGAGCGCGGACTGGACCATCGACACCGACTCGGCTGGCGACTTCACCGTGTACTCCTCCAGTGCCGAACGCTTCCTGGCCCTGGACACCGCCAGCGGCGCGCTCACGCTGGCCTCGGCGCCCGCGAAGTTCGACTTCGTGCCGGCCCGTGGCTGCAAGCCCTTCCCGGAAATCCGCACCGACGCCGAGGGCGCCACCTTCAAGGGCCAGGGCGTCGACAAGCCGGTGCTGGGCTTCGCCGAGGTGCATGCGCACGTCAGTGCCACGCATTTCCTCGGCGGCGGCCACTACGGCCGTCCGTTCCACCGCTTCGGCGTCACCCAGGCCCTGGGCAACTGCGCGACGCAGCACGGCCCCAACGGTGCGCTGGACCTGGTCGGCAACCTGATGGGCGGCGCCGGCAGTCCGCTGGCCACGCATGACACGCAGGGCTGGCCGACCTTCATCGACTGGCCCGCGCGCGATTCGCTGATGCACGAGGCGATGTACTACAAGTGGATCGAGCGCGCCTGGCTGGCCGGCATGCGCATCATGGTCAACGACCTGGTCGAGAACGAGGTGCTGTGCCGCCTGCAATCGCTGGTGAACACCGCCAACGTGCTGAATCTGGATCTCGGCGACCTGGTGCAGGAGGTCAGCGAGATTCCCTCGCCGCAGTACTGCAACGAGATGGAAAGCGCGGTGAAGCAGGTGCAGTTCATGCGCGACCTGCAGGACTACATCGACGCCCAGGAAGGCGGGCCCGGCAAGGGCTGGTTCCGCATCGTCACCTCGCCGCAGGAAGCCCGCCAGGTGATCAACGACGGCAAGCTGGCGGTGGTGCTCGGCATCGAGATCTCGCACCTGTTCAACTGCAAGGTCCTGCAGCCCGGCGGCCTGTTCGAGGTCGCCAGCTGCGACAACGAGGAGATCGACACCCAGCTCAACCGCCTGACGGACCTGGGCGTGCGCCAGATGTTCCCGCTCCACGAATTCGACAACGGCCTGGGCGGCAACGGCATCTTCGACGGCCTGATCCTGAACCTCGGCAACTTCCTGGACACCGGCAGCTTCTGGGCGACCTACGATTGCCCCGAGGACGAGTACTTCTACGGTGCCGGCGCGCACATGACCACCTCGCTGCCGGCACCGCTGGATCCGCTGAGCAACCTGCTGCACAACCTCACGCAGGGCCTGCTGCCGCTGTATCCGTCCAAGCCGCAGTGCAATGCGCGCAGCATGACCGAGCTGGGCCACTACGCCTTCGAGCGCATGATGGACAAGAAGGTCATCATCGAGGTGGATCACCTCGAGCTGAAGATGAAGAGCGAGCTGCTGGACATGGCCGACGAACGCTCGCCGGTCTACCCGCTGGTGTCCACCCACGGCGGCCACGGCGGCATCAGCATGACCCAGGCGCACCGCCTGCTGAAGGGCGGCGGCCTGCTGTATCCCTCCAAGGGCAACGGCCGGCAGTACGTCAGCCAGCTCGACAAGCTGCGCCCGCTGAAGGACGACCGCTACCTGTTCGCGATGGGCTACGGTGCCGACACCAACGGCCTGGCGGCGCAGTCGGGCCCGCGTGGCGCCGATGCCGAGCCGGTGCGCTATCCCTTCACGCTGTTCCGCGGTCCGGGCTGGGGCCCGCAGTTCGCGCGCGTGCAGCCGGTGGTGTTCGACCAGTCGAAGGTGCCCGAGGGCAACCGCAGCTTCGACATCAACGCCGAGGGCCTGGCGCAGTACGGCATGATCGCCGACTGGGTCGAGGAAGTGCGGCTGGAGGGCGGCCAGCAGGCGGTGACGGATCTGTACAACTCCGCCGAGGCCTACCTGCAGACCTGGGAGCGGACGGTGAATCGCTAGAAGGGCGACTGACCTGAACCAGAAAGGCCGGCAATCGCCGGCCTTTCTCGTTTCGAACCGCCATGCTCACCGGGGGGCAGCAGCAAAGATGGTTTCATCACGACCGTCATACCGGCGAAAGCCGATATCCAGTCGATCCATGGATCACTCCCGTTTGCGCCTCCGCGTTTCAGTCCAGGGGGCCGATCCGCTCGGCGCGCTCCACCCGAGCCTGCCGCTCCGCTGCGCCTTCGGCGGGGTAGTCCCAGCCCTGCAGCTCGCGGCGCACCAGGGCCTCCAGGGCGGCGATGTGGGCCGGCTCGTCGTTGAGGGCGGGGATGTAGCGCAGGGCTTCGCCGCCGGCCTGGCGGAAGCTCTGGCCGTAGCGCAGCGCGATCTCCTCCAGGGTTTCCAGGCAGTCCGCCGAGAAACCGGGACAGATCACATCCAGCTTGCGCAGGCCCTTGCTCGCCATCGCCTGCACCTGGGGCTCGGTATAGGGCTGCAGCCAGGGCGTGCGGCCCAGGCGGCTCTGGAAGCTCACCGACCACTGGCCCTGCGCCAGGCCCAGGCGCTCGGCCAGCAGGCGTGCCGTCTTGTGGCAATGGCAGAAGTAGGGATCGCCGGCCTGGAAGTAGGCCAGCGGGATCGAGTGGAAGGACATCAGCAGGTGCTCGCCGCGGCCCTGTGCCTGCCAGTGCGCCTCCACGCTGCGGGCCAGCGCATCGATGTAGCCGGCGTCGTCATGGTACTGGTTGACGGTGCGCAGCTCCGGCAGCCAGCGCCAGCGGCGCAGCAGCCCGAACAGCTGGTCCAGCACCGTGGCGGTGGTGGTGGCGGAGTACTGCGGATACAGCGGCAGCACCACGATGCGGCGCACGTCCTGGCGGCTCAGCTGGTTCAGCGCATCGGCGATCGAGGGGTTGCCATAGCGCATCGCCAGGGCCACCGGCACCTCCGGGCCCAGCGCCGCCTGCAGGGCCGCCCGCTGGCGCTTGGAGATCGCCATCAGCGGCGAGCCCTGCGGCGTCCAGACCGACTCGTAGGCGTGCTTCAGCTTCAGCGGCCGGAAGGGCAGGATGAACAGGTGCAGCACCGGCAGCCAGAACAGGCGGCTGAACTCCACCACGCGCCGGTCGCTGAGGAACTCGCGCAGGTAGCGGCGGATGGCCGGCGCGGTCGGCGCGTCGGGCGTGCCGAGGTTCACCAGCAGCACGCCGCGCCGCGGCGAGCGGCTATGGATGTGATCGGGCGGCTTCATGACTCCCTGCTGCGTGGAGTTCATGCTCCCGCGGTCCTTTCGGGGATGCGGCTCATGGCAGCGAGATTCCTTCGAGCTTGGCGATCGTGAAGATGTCCTTGTCGCCGCGGCCGGACAGGTTGACGACGATATCCTGCTCCGGCGGCAGCGTCGGGGCGACCTTCTTCGCCTGCGCGATGGCGTGCGAGGATTCCAGCGCCGGGATGATGCCCTCGGCGCGCGTCAGCTCGTGGAACGCCGCCAGCGCCTCGTCGTCGTTGATCGCCGCGTACTCGACGCGGCCCAGGTCCTTCAGCCAGGCATGCTCCGGGCCCACGCCCGGGTAGTCCAGGCCGGCCGAGATCGAGTGCGTCGGCAGGATCTGGCCGTTCTCGTCGGCCATGATGTAGGTGCGGTTGCCGTGCAGCACGCCGGCCTTGCCGGCATTGAGCGGCGCCGCGTGGTCCGGCGTCTGCACGCCGTGGCCGCCGGCCTCCACGCCGATCATGCGCACGCCCTGGTGCTCGATGAACGGATGGAACAGGCCGATGGCATTGGAGCCGCCCCCGACGCAGGCCAGCAGCACGTCGGGCAGCTTGCCCATCTGCCGGCGCGACTGCTCGATGACCTCGCGGCCGATGATGCACTGGAAGTCGCGCACCAGCATCGGGTAGGGATGCGGCCCGGCGACCGTGCCGATCACGTAGAAGGTGTCGTCGACGTGCGTCACCCAGTCGCGCAGCGCCTCGTTCATGGCGTCCTTGAGCGTCTTGGTGCCGCTGTGCACCGGGCGCACTTCGGCGCCCAGCAGCTTCATGCGGTAGACGTTGGGCGACTGGCGCTCCACGTCCTCGGCGCCCATGTAGACCACGCACTCCAGGCCCAGCCGCGCCGCGATGGTCGCGGACGCCACGCCGTGCTGCCCGGCGCCGGTCTCGGCGATGATGCGCGTCTTGCCCAGGTGCTTGGCCAGCAGCGCCTGGCCGATGGTGTTGTTCACCTTGTGCGCGCCGGTGTGGTTCAGGTCCTCGCGCTTGAGCCAGATCTTCGCCCCGCCCCAGGCCCGGGTCAGGCGCTCCGCCAGGTACAGCGGGCTCGGGCGGCCGACATAGTGCGTCAGGTCGCGGTCCAGTTCCGCCAGGAAGGCCGGATCGTCCTTCAGGCGCCCATAGGCCTCGAAGAGCTGCCGCAGCGGCTCCATCAGGGTCTCGGCGACGAACTGGCCGCCATAGGGGCCGAAATGCCCCTTCGCATCGGGAAAGTCGTAGGCCATGGCGTTGCCCGGCAGGCGGCAAGGGCTCACAACTCGCCGGAACCGGCAGGCAGGAAGCGGAGCAACTGGTTGCGCAGGCTCTCGTCCTGCTGGAATTTCCCGCGCAGGCTGCTGGTCAGCATGGAGGCTGCCTGCTTCTCGACGCCGCGCATCAGCATGCACATGTGCCGGGCCTCCACGATGACGGCAACACCCCGCGCCAGGGTGACCTGCTCGATGCACCGTGCGATCTGCTCCGTGAGGTTTTCCTGTATCTGCAGGCGGCGGGCGAACACATCGACGATCCTCGGAATCTTGGAAAGCCCGATGACCTTGCCGGCAGGCAGATACGCGACATGCACCTTGCCGAAGAACGGCAGGATGTGATGCTCGCAGAGCGAGTAGAACTCGATATTCTTCACCAGCACCATGTCCTGGCTCGTGGACTGGAAGATGGCACCGTTCAGCAGGGACTCGATGTCTTCGCGATAGCCCCGGGTCAGGAACTCGAAAGCCTTGGCGGCCCGGTTGGGGGTGCCCGCCAGCCCTTCACGCCCGACGTCCTCGCCGATGCCTCGCATCAGTTCCCGGTACAGGCCCGCAAGGCGGTGCTCCCGTGGGGCATCGGCCTCGCCCTCCGGTCCGGCGGTCTCGAATTCCTTGGCTTCGGTCGAAAAGGGGTGAAAGTCGTCCACGGCGGTTTCCTATACAATAGATGAACATTGGCGATGCTACATCGCTTCCTCTTCAATAGCTATACAAAAGAGATCCGCGCCGTCTCGAGGGTAAGCCCCCAATGAAAACCACCGACCCCCAAACGCCCGCCGCCGCCCGAGAGGATGCCTATCGCATCGCGGCGGTTTCGAGGCTGACCGGGATGCCGATTCCGACGATCCGCATGTGGGAGCGCCGCTATGGAGTGGTGACTCCCGCCCGCAGCACCGGCAACGGCCGCCTGTACTCGCGCGGCGACATCGACCGGCTGGTATTGCTGAAGGCGGCGGTGGACGCGGGTCATGCGATCGGCACGGTTGCGTCGTTGAGTGACGACCAGATCCGCGCCCGCCTCGGCGGCGCGATGCCCCGGCTGCCGCCCCAGGCGCGCTCAAGCTGCCGTATCGGCGTGGAAGGCGGGGCCCTGCTGGATCGCCTCCGCCAGGCTTGGAGCGCGCGTACGGACATCCAGCTCTCGGCGGTGCCGGCGTCCCTCGACAAGCAGCGCGAGGGGTCGCTGGATGCCTTGATCGTCGAAATCGCAACGCTCGCGCCGCCCGCGCTGAAGGCCCTGAGGCAGCTGCGGGCTGCCGTGCGCCCGGGCTTGACCGTCGTGGTCTACGGATTCGGCACTCGCCAGGCGCTGGCGCGCCTCGATGAGGAAGGCGTGCTGGCCGTGGGAATGCCGGCTGATCCTGCCCACCTGGCGAGAATCTGCCTGCTGGGGGTGGCCTACGCAGAGTCTCCCAGGGGCAGCGTCGAGCAGCTCCTGCTGCAGCCGGCCGGCCCCCGGCGCTATGACGCGCAGTTTCTCGCCACCATTGCGCGCCGGCCGGGCGCCATGCGCTGCGAATGTCCCAGCCATCTTTCGGACCTGCTCGCAAAGCTCAATGCCTTCGAGCAATACAGCCTGGAATGCGAAAGCGCCGAATCGGCGGATGCCTCGGTGCACGCGCTGCTCTACTCCGCGGCGGCTCATTGCCGTGAAGTGCTGGAGCACGCCCTCGAGCGCGTGCTGGCGCACGAAGGCGTGCAGCCGCCTCCGGCGCCATCGCGGCAGGGCGGCGCCGATCCGGCATGACGTCGATCTGAAGGCCCTCAAAAAAAGAGGCCGGCGGGGCCGGCCAGGGCGATCGATCGTCGGGGGGCGCTTGGGAATGAGCAGGAGAGCGCCGGATCAATCAGGATTCAAGATAGGCGATGCGCTCCGTTTTGTAAAGCTTTAGTATGGCTTTACTTAAAAATAAGTATACAAAAGATGTTCAGTTAGATAGAGTCCCGGCCGTCAGGATTTGTTCTGGGACTGCCGATGAGCTACTTGCTGATAACGGGCGCGAGCGGAGGGATCGGCCAGGCCGTGGCCCGCCTGGGTGCCGCGCGAGGATTTGATCCCGTTTGCGTCGGCCGTTCAGAAGAGCGCTTGGCCGATCTGTTCCCCGGCTTCCGGCGCCTCGAGGCCGACGTCAGCACGGAGGAGGGAGCGGAGGCTGTTTTTTCCGCCCTCGAGGCTGCGGATATCGTCCCGCAGGCCTTGGTGCATTGCCTGGGCTCCGCTCAGGCGGGCTCGCTGGAGCGGGCCCGGCTCGAAGACCTGGCGGAGGCCCTGCGGATCAACCTTCACTCTGCATTCCTGATGAGCCGGCAGTACGCCGCCTTGCTGCGCCGGCGGCTGCTCCCCGGCAGCGTCGTGCTGTTTTCCTCCGTGGTGGCCCGCATCGGAGTGGCCCAGCATGAACTGATCGCCGCGGCGAAGGCGGGCGTGGAGGGCTTCGCGCTTTCTGCGGCGGCCAGCCACGCCGAGCGAGGAGTGCGGTTCAACGTGGTCGCGCCGGGCCTCACCGAGACGCCGCTGACGCAGAAGATCCTGGCCGGAGGCGCGGCGCGTGCCGCCGCGGAGCGGCAGTATCCCCTGCGGGGGGTCAATCAAGCGGACGATGTCGCCGAGGCGGCGCTCTGGCTGGCCTCGCCGCAGTCGGGCCGCGTGACGGGCCAGGTGATCGGCGTCGATGGCGGCTTTTCCCGAATCCGTCCCCTGGTGCGCTGAACGCCATGTACGAGACGCTTCTCAACGAGCATGTCGATGTGCGGCGACCGCTGCAGGATTGCTTTCGCTACCTGCTCGATTTTTCGACGGCGGAGCAATGGGACCCCGGGGTGTACCGGGCGGAGAAGCTGACGCCCGGACCGGTGCGCCTGGGTTCGGAGTTCCGGCTGGTGCTCGCCGGCCTCGGGCGCGGCACGGTGATGCAGTATCGCCTGACCGGCTTGCGCCACGGAGAGTCCTTGCACCTGACGGGGGTCGGCGACGGCGTCCAGGCCGAGGACTCCATCCGCTTCCTGCCGCTGGAGGCGGGCCGGACGCGCATCAGCTACGCCGCGCGACTCCGGCTGCCGGGGTTCGGCGGCCTGTCCGGGCCCATCCTGCAGCCGCTGCTGACGCGGCTCGGCCGCCGTGCCGTCGCCGGTCTCAAGGCGGCGCTCGACGAAGCGCAACCCGGCATTTCCGGCCGGCGATCACTCGCCCTCTCGCAGCGCCTGCTGCTGCCCGCCGCGATCGGTTTCACCGAGCGCGGCTACCTGGCGATGCCGCGCAAGGCGCACAGTCGCTTCATGGACGGGAAGACCGTGCTGATCACCGGGCCCACGAGCGGAATCGGGCTGGCGGCGGCTTGCGAGATCGCCCGGCTCGGGGCGAGATTGATCCTGGTCGGCAGGCATTCGCGCAGGCTCGAGGCTGCTGCGGAGATCATCGAGGACTTCGCGGGAACGCCCAGCGGCCTGCGGCTGATCGAGGCCGATCTCTCGGAGCGGGAGCAGCTTCAGCGCGCGGCCGGCGAAGTCCTGTCCCTCGAATCGCGCCTTGACGTTCTGGTCAACAACGCCGGCGTGCTGCTCGCCAGGCGCGAACTGACGGCCGAGGGGCAGGAGCGATCCCTGGCCACCAACCTCCTGGCGCCGCTGCGCCTGGCGCGCGCGCTCATGCCCCTGCTGGCGCGCTCGCAGGGGCGCGTCATCAACGTCTCGTCTGGAGGGCAGTACCTGCAGGCGCTGGGTCGCGATTACCCGGCGACGGCGAACAGTGGCCGCTTCAACGGCATCAGGGCCTATGCCGAGGCCAAGCGGGCGCTGGTTTCTGCCAGCGCCAGCCTGGCGGCCCGCCATCCCGATGTCGCCTTCCATGCGATGCACCCGGGGTGGGTTGCGACGCCTGGAGTGACGCGCTCGCTGCCGCGATTCGAGCGTGCGATGAAGCGATGGCTGCGCGACGCATGGGTGCGGACACGATCGTATGGCTGGCGTCGGAAGATGCCGCATTGCTCGGCACCGGCAACTTCTGGCTGGATCGCCGCGTGCAGCCGAGGGATGTGCTGCCGACCACCGTCGTCCCTCCTGAACGGGAGCGCCAGTTGATGCTGGCCCTGGATTCCCTCTCGTAAGGCGGGCGCGCGAGACCGCTGTGCGGAACGGCGAGGTGGACGAACCGGGCGCTTGCGCGTCCCGTGCCGGATATCAGAGGAAGAAATCCCGGTTCTCTCCGCCCAGGAGGGCGCTGCCGAAGTTGCGGGCGAAAGGAACCGGATGATTGGCGATGTGGGCGCGGGCGACATGCAGGTCCAGGAAACGCTGCTGGATCTCACTGCCGCTGTATACGGAGCGGCCGCCGGCGACCGAGAACAGGCTGTCGACCACCGACAGGCATTTCTCGATCACGACGGACGCCTGGTACCGGAACTTGATCCGATCCAGCATCGAAACGTCCTCCCCCGCGGCTGCCCGGTCCATGAGGTGTCCGAGGTTGCGGTACATCACGACCTCTATCTCGTCCAGGCAATGGGCGGCCTCCGCGATGCGTCGCTGCGTGTCGACATCCGCCGCCAGCTTCGTCGGGTCGTTTGACGAGGGGCCCTTCACGCCGGCGATGTAGAGCTCCAAGGCGGCCTTGGCGGCTCCGATGGCGGCGCAGGAGACGGTGCGTACGAAGAGCTGCCCCCAGGGTATGCGATACATCGGATGGCTGTCGGGAGTCACGCCCGGATTGGTGAGCTGGAAGCCGTCCGACTGGCGGTGGGTGCGGTGATCGGGCACGAACGCGTCCTGCACCACGATGTCGTTGCTGCCGGTGCCCTGGAGACCCATGGAATGCCAGGTGTCCTCGACGCGATAGTCCGACCTCGGCACCAGGAAGGTCCGGTATCCGTCGCCCGGAACGATGGCGCCAAGCAGTGCCCAGCTGCAGTGGTCGCTGCCGCTGGACCAGGCCCAGCGCCCGCTCAGGCGAAAGCCGCCGTCCACGGAGGTTACCTGGCCGACCGGGGCATACGCCGACGAAACCAGGGTGTCCGGATCGCTGCCGAAGACATCGTCCTGCGCCCGGCGATCCATCAGCGCGATCTGGAAAGGGTGTACCGCGATGATGCCGCCCGCCCAGGCGGTCGACATGCAGGCCTCGCCCAGCATGACCTGCAAGCGGAAGAATTCGGCAGGCGGCAGTTCCATGCCGCCGAACCGCCGGGGAAGAAGGGCGCGGAAGAATCCGCAGGCCTTGAGGTCCGCAACGGTCTGGTCGGGAAGGCGCCGCAGGGACTTGGCTTGCGGCGCGCGCGCCCTCAGTGCGGGCAGCAGGGCCCGAACCTGCTGCTCCAGTCCTGGCGCAGCGTCCGTCGCGGGCGGCGGAGGGTTGAAGGGCATCATGGGCCTGGCTCCGGGAAGGTGAGTGCGGTCAATGAATCCTGTCGGCGGGCGTCAGGGTCTCGACGCGAAGCTGCTCCAGCCCGCGCCGCACCCAGGATTTGATGGTGCCGAGGGGCGCGCCAAGAATGCGGGCTCCCTCCGAGTGGGAGTGCCCGGCGTAGCAGGTCAGCAGGATGCTGTCCCGGACGGGATCGGGCAGGGCGGCAAGGGGTGCCGCGAGGCGGCGAAGTGCCAGGGCCACGTCGGTTTCCCGTTCCAGATCGACATCGTTGTCCGCATGCGCGGCCGCGATGGATTCCAGATCATCGAAGCATTCCTCCGGAACCTTCTTCCGCAGCGCATCGATGGCCTGGTTGCGCGCAAGTGCCGCAAGCCAGGCCATGGCCGAGCCCCGCGAGGGATCGTAGGTGGAGGCCTTCTGCCAGATTCTCAGGAAGCACTCTTGCAGCACGTCCTCGGCCATTTCCCGGCGCCCCAATCTGCGTATGAGCAGGCCCAGGAGGATGGGGCTTGCGGCCTCGTAGAGCCGCCGGAAGGCCCGGTCATTGCCCTGTCCCGTGGCGACGATGAGGTCGGCCAGGAAATCAGGCTCCTTGGCGCAGTCAGGCATGGGGCTGCCCGTCCGCGGTGGGGGCTGAACCGCGCGGGCCGAACCGGCAGTTGCGCCTGGCGTCCAGGATTTGTCCATGTGTCAGGCAATGGGATCGCTGCGGTCTGCGACTTCCGCGGCGGCGGGCCCGGGAGGTCCGGAATCCCCGCGGGACGACGGGCTCGACTGGGCGATGACGCAGGTCTGAGCGGTTTGTCACGGCTGGGCCCCTGGGAGTTTTGTTTATGTTATGTATATTTTTAACAATACACAACATGCAGCTCTGGGGCGCCCCTGCCTTCCGAGGCGAGGCCAGCCAGTGGCGCGGGGCGGGGAAGCGGCCCTGCCGCGGTCCGGCTCGCGTGCCCGGGTCAGGGATTCACCTCCGGCCAATGCTGCGGAATCCGGACCAGCTTCGAGGTGTCGTATCCCCAGCTGGCTATCAGGGACGCGTAGCGGGCGTAGTCGTCGTCCGACATGTCCGGACTGCGGCTCATGAGCCAGACGAAGTCGCGGCGGCTGCGGCCGATGATCGTGACCGAGTAGTCCGGCTCCAGGTGCGAGATGCGGAACTCCAGCCCGAAGGGAAGCCAGCGAATGAAGCGCATTGCCCATAACGCGTTGCCGCTGCCTTCCTGGACGTGCCCTACGGGCCGGGAGATTTTCTCCGGGGCCTCAAAGCTGCCGGGCCTGCGGCGATAGGTGGTGCTGACGCGTCCATTCTCGAGCGCGTAGCTCTCCACGGCGTTGTGCGCGTCGCGGTCGATGCCGGGAGGGATGTGCGCGATGACGTACCAGTCGCCCATGAAGCGGGGAAGATCCACCTCGGGCGCCAGGGGAACGGCGGATGCGCCGCCCAAGGCCGCGGTGCTCCAGGCCAGCAGTGGTGCCAACAGGAATGCGCCCAGGTGTCTTCTCATGCCATGCCTCCCGCCTTGCGTTTTCCTTTCCTACGCAAAACGCACGGCGATGGATGACGGGAGCGACAGTTCCGTCGCAGGGGCTCATCAGCCGCGAAGCGGCATGCCGATCGGCGGGGCGCCGGAATCCAGCGCTGGCGCTGCGGCGGCTGGGGCTGAAGGCGCCGCCAAGCCTGCCTCTTCCTGCGGGCAGAGGACGATGGGCCCACGCCGGATCGAGCCGGCGGCCCATGCTTTTCGGCGAGTCGGATCAACAGGCGGGATCGACGGGAATCCGGCCGGCCGGCGGGGAGCAGGGACGCCGCGGCGCCCCTGCTCCCTCCTCGACTGGGTTCAGGCCGCTTGCTCGATGGACACGACGTTGGCGCCCGCCACCGGCTTGGGTTCTGCGTTGACGGTGATGCGGCGCGGCTTCGCTTCTTCCGGCAGGCGGCGAACGAGGTCGACCCGGAGGAGGCCGTTCTTCAGCGTGGCGCCTTGCACCTCGATGTAGTCGTCGAGCCGGAAGGACAGCTTGAAGGCGCGCTGCGCGATTCCCTGGTACAGGTACTGTGCGTCTTCCTGCGGCGGCTCGCGGCGGGCGCTGCTGATGGTCAGGACGTTACGGACGACCTGGATGTCCAGGTCGGCCTCCTCCATGCCGGCAGCCGCGACCACGATGCGGTAGGCATCGTCGCCACGCTTTTCGACGTTGTAGGGGGGATAGGACGCGGCCTGGGTCGTCAGGGCGGTCTCGATGAAGTCGCTCAAGCGATCGAAGCCGATGGAGGAGCGGAACAGCGGCGTCAGCGAAATGGTATTCATAACAACCTCCTAGGTATTAGCGAAGTCAGGTCGAAGCCCGCCCGGCGGCGCCTCGACAAAGCCGATGTAGGTACCCGTCCGGGATTTTCAAGGGTGGGCCGCCAGGGCCGGCCAGGCCGCTCAACCGGGGCCTCGAACCCCTTCCCGTCGCAGGAAAATGCGCCCTCATGACGCCGCGGGGGGGGCAGTTCCCTGCTCGGCGGCGCGCCTCACATCCGCAGGCCGGGGGTTGAGGTTTTGCGGAGTCGTCCCCAAGAGGCTTGAACATTGGGAAGGCCGATCCGCGGCATTAATCCGCAGGTACGAAAGATGTTCGATCCATGGCATCGCAACCCTGATCCGTCCGCATCTTCCGGCGCTCGCGGACGGTCGAACCTGCTGATGCTCGCCTTGGTCGTTGCGGTCGCTTGGCTCTATGTCAGGCCGCCGGATGCGGCGCCTTCAGGGGAGTCCCGCGTCGTCGCCGCCCGCGGCGCCTTGGCGCCGGGCGAGCAGGCCACGATGGCCCTGTTCGAGGCCGTGAGTCCATCGGTCGTTTTCATCAGCACGACGGGGAGTGTCGTCGACTTCTGGACACGCAACGAGTTCGAGGTGCCGCGCGGTACCGGAACGGGCTTCGTATGGGATGAAGCCGGCCATGTTGTCACCAACTATCACGTCATCGCCGGAGCCAGGAGCGCGGAGGTGCGCCTCGCAGATCAGCGCACGTTCTCGGCGAGGCTGGTCGGCGCGAGCCCCGACCACGATCTGGCGGTGCTCAGCATCGAGGTGCCTGGCAAGGCCCCGCCCAAAATCGCCCTGGGGACGAGCCGAGACCTCAAGGTCGGCCAGAGCGTTTTCGCCATCGGCAATCCATTCGGCCTGGACCAGTCACTGACCACGGGCATCATCTCCGCCCTGGATCGCAGCATTCCCGGTGAAGGCGGGCGCGAAATTCATCATCTCATCCAGACGGACGCCGCGATAAACCCTGGGAACTCGGGAGGGCCGCTCACCGATAGCGCCGGCCGGTTGATCGGAGTCAACACAGCAATATTCTCGCCCTCCGGCGCCTATGCAGGCGTGGGTTTCGCGGTGCCGGTGGATACGGTCAACCGGGTAGTACCTCAACTCATTGCGAGGGGCCGGTACCTCCGGCCGGCGCTCGGCATCGCCGCCAATGACGAATTGTCCGCGAGGGTGGGTGCCGCCATGCAGGTCACGGGCTTGCTGGTGCTGGAGGTGCAGCCAGGTTCGCCGGCTGAGCGTGCCGGCCTGCGCGGGTCGCAATTCCAGCCGGAGGGAGGCTTGATCCCGGGCGATTTCATCACCGCCGTGGACGGCAGGAACGTCGAAACGCTTGATGATCTTCTGGAGATCATCGACGAAAAAAAGGATGGCGAAGAGGTCCGGCTTGCGATAAACCGCAAAGGGAAAGCCGGGGTCCTCACGGCGCGGCTTGAGAGCGAGGCTGCGCCCTAGCGAAGGGCGCCGATGCCGCTGGAACCCGGCAGTGAGATTCCGTGCGCCAAAGCTGGATTCGTCATGGTGGCCGGGGGCGGAATCGACAATGGCGCAGGAGCGCCATTGCGCGTAGCCCGAGCGCGAGCGAGGGGACGGCACAAGGATGTGCCGGACAACCCCGACCCGGAGAGTCGGCGGTGAGATTCCGCGCGCCAAAGCTGGATTCGTCATGGTGGCGGGGGACGGAATCGACAATGGCGCAGGAGCGCCATTGCGCGTAGCCCGAGCGTGAGCGAGGGGACGGCACAAGGATGTGCCGGACAACCCCGACCCGAAGGGTCGGCGGTGAGATTCCGCGCGCCAAAGCTGGATTCGTAATGGTGGCCGGGGACGGAATCGAACCGCCGACACGGGGATTTTCAATCCCCTGCTCTACCGACTGAGCTACCCGGCCAAACTGCGATTTGCTGCTTGAAACCCTGCCGCATTGCGCGGCGAGGGCGCGTATTAAAGCGGGGCGAGGGAGGGGAGTCAAGGAAAACGGCGTTTTCCCTGGGACTTCCCCGCGCGTTGATCAAAATTTAACCGATCTGTCCTCGCTTTTTCCTGCCGCAAGCGTCGGCTATCGAAGCGCCGGCATGGGGACTTTCAATCCCCGGCCTTCGGCGGCGGGGTGAAGCCGGTCTGCGCCAAGTCGCCGCCGAAGAAAAACTTCTCCATTTCTTCGGCCAGGAACTTGCGGGCCTGGGCATCGGCCAGGGCCAGGCGGTATTCGTTGATCAGGCGGGTCTGGTGGGCCAGCCAGTCGTTCCAGGCTTGCTTGGACACGCTGTCGT
>Ga0255097_1000452_pt1 | contig 17190 bp, 20 predicted proteins | sample Colum_Atlam_RepB_2_FD_188436 | JGI IMG/M metagenome (GOLD analysis project Ga0255097, IMG submission 188436) | Freshwater microbial communities from Columbia River, Oregon, United States - Colum_Atlam_RepB_8d | ecosystem: Environmental > Aquatic > Freshwater > River | place: USA: Oregon...
ATTTGCTCGCAGTATATGGCTATCCCTATGTGATGGAGGAGTTTCAGTTCCACCTGACCCTTTCGGGCAAACTTGACGGGGCAGAGGCCGCCCTTGTGCAGCGGGCGGCAGATCAGCATTTCGCCGGGCTTTTGCCACAGCCCTTCGTGATCGAGGATCTTTGTCTGTTCGGCGAGGATCAGGACAATCGGTTCCACCTGTTGCACCGTTACCCCCTGAGCGCCTGAACAAGGCGAAAGATGCCGTCTTCGGGCGCAGCGTCATTGACGATCTCACGGCAGGGAAAACCGGCTGGCAAACCAAGATCGGCCCGGCTCAGCCGCGCTTCGATCTGCGCGCGGGTTTCACGGCCACGGGCAGCAAGGCGCGCGGCCAGAACCGGGATCGGCGCAGTGATGTGCAAGATGACCAGATCCGGATAAGCGGCCAGCGCATCGGCCAAGGCCCCGCGTGAGCCGTTCACCACGACATCGCGCCCGTCTTTCAAGGCCGCGAGTTCTGCGCGCGGCACACCGTAGCGCAACCCATGGGCCTGCCAGTGCAGGGCGAAGTCACCACGTGCAAGGCGGGTCGAAAATTCAGCGTCAGAGACCCCTTCAAAGGGTTCCCCCCCGGCCACCTCGGGCCGGGTGATGACACGCCGCGCCCAGTGCAGGTTTTGGTCGGCCGCAACGGCCCCCGCGAGCAGCGTGTCCTTGCCCGCCCCTGACGGGCCAACCACGACAAACAGCCTGCCCATCATGCGGCCTTGGGCGTGAAGGCCCGCACATCAACCAAGCGGTCGCAGACCCTTTCACGCGCAGCTTCGTCGTGAAAGATGCCAAGGATGGCCGCACCGCGCGCCTTGGCCTCTTCGATCAGGCCCAGAACCACCTCACGGTTGGTGGCATCAAGGCTGGCGGTGGGTTCATCCAGCAAAAGCGCCGGGTATGGATGGGCAAAGCCGCGCGCAATGTTGACGCGCTGTTGTTCGCCGCCCGAAAAGGTGGTGGGCGACAAGGACCACAGCCTTTCAGGAATGTTCAGCCGCGCCAAAAGGTCGGCAGCGCGGGTGCGCGCAAGTTCGGCGGTCATTCCAAGGTTCAGCAAGGGTTCGGCCACCACATCCAGCGTCGGCACACGCGGCACCACGCGCAGGAACTGGCTGACATAGCCCAGCGTCTCACGGCGCAGCCGGATGATGTCGCGTGGGGCCGCACTGGCCACATCGACGGTGCCGACAAGGATCGCCCCCGAAGCCGCCAGATAATTGCCCCAGACCATTCGCATCAGCGTCGACTTGCCCGCCCCCGAATTGCCGATCAGCCCGACACATTCGCCGGGGGCAACTGACAGGGTCGCCCCCGCCATCACCGGGATCACAGCGCTGCCTTGATTGTGCAGCGTGAAGGATTTGGAGAGGTCTGAAATCCGGATCATAGCCAGCGTTTCCATTTGAAAAAGAAAAAGGTGCCCAGCGCCGAGGCCAGCATCAGCGCCAGCGCCATCGGATAGCCCCAAGGCAAGGCCAGCTCGGGCATATGGGTGAAGTTCATGCCATAGGCGCTGGCAATCACGGTGGGCGGCAGGAAGATCACGGCAACGACCGAGACGATCTTGACCGTCTTGTTTTGCGCCAGATTGACCATGCCCAGCGTGACATCGGTGGCCATCGCGACCCGACCCGACAGGAAATCGCCATGCACCTCAAGAGCTTGGATATCGCGCATCAGGCCCTTGACCACCGGGCGCAGGCTTGGGCCGGTATCAACGGGGCCAAGCGACTGGCCGAAATAGCTGATCGCGCGTTCCAGCGTCAGCAGGGACAGACGCACCCGGCTGATAAGGTCGCTTTCGCGGGCCACATCCTGAAGCGCCTGATGCAGCCCTTCATCACTGGCATTCTCGCGGTCCTGAAAGACCCGCGCCATCAAACGGTCCAGGGCCCGGCCCGACGCCTCAAGAATATCGGCAAGCCGCCCGATGATTTCCTCGATCAGCGACAGGAAAAGGGACCGCGGATCGGTCACGCCCGGCCCCACTTTGTCAGCGCGGACGGGGTAGGTTTCAAAGGGGCGCGGCGCGTGGTGGCGGACGGTCACCAGCCGTTGGGGTGACAGGATAAAACACACCGGGCCAGACAGCGGTGCCTTGCTTTCGCTCAACCCCGGCAGGACGACGGTCAGATAATCGGCGCCGTTTTCCCGGTACAGCCGGTTCGACACCTCAATCTCTTCCATCTCGGCAAGGCTGGGTATGTCGACCCCCAACTGACGCACCGCTTCGGATTGATACGGCTGCGGGCGGTAAAGATCGATCCAGATCGCTTGGGACAACTCGGCAGCATGGGACAGTTGCACCAACCGTCTGTCCTCGCGGGCATAGGAAAACAGCATGGGTCAGACCTGCAGGACAGAACTGACGAGAAGCTGGGTATAGGCGTGCTGCGGATCGTCCAGCACCTGATCGGTCAGCCCCTGTTCAACCACCCGGCCCGATTTCATCACCATCAGACGGTCGGCCAACAGCCGCACCACGGCCAGATCATGGGTGACGATGACGACCGACAGGCCAAGATCGCGCACCAACCCGCGCAAGAGATCCAAGAGCCGGGCCTGCACCGAAACATCAAGGCCCCCGGTGGGTTCATCCATGAACACAAGGCGCGGCGCCGTGACCAGATTGCGGGCAATTTGCAGCCGCTGCTGCATGCCGCCGGAAAAGGCACGCGGACGATCGTCAATGCGGTCGGCGTTGATCTCAACCCGGCCCAGCCAGTCAATTGCGGTGTCGCGGATATCGCCATAGTGGCGCGCGCCAATCGCCATCAGCCGCTCGCCAACATTGCCGCCCGCCGAAACCCCCATCCGCAGCCCGTCACGCGGGTTTTGGTGGACGAACGCCCATTCGGTACGCGACAGACGGCGACGGTCGGTTTCCGACATGCCCAGCACATTGCGGCCCGCATAGGACAATTGGCCGCCATCCGGGCGCAGATGCCCGGCAAGACAGGAAAGCAGCGTCGATTTGCCCGAGCCACTTTCGCCAACAATGCCCAGAACCTCACCGGGATAAAGATCAAAGGAGACATCCGCGCAGCCGATGCGCGCCCCGTAGCGTTTCGTCAGATCACGCACGGACAGAAGCGGGGTATCGGTCATTCTGCGGCCTCCTGCTGCGGCACGCCAAGGCGGCCCATATGCCCCGCCTCGCAGCGGCTGCGGCAATAATCGGTGTCGGAACAGACGAACATCCGCCCGCCCGCATCATCGGTGATGACCTCATCCAGATAGCTGTCAGACGCGCCGCACAGATCGCAATCATGCGGGGCCTTTGAGGCCTCAAAGGGGTGGTCGTCGAAATCAAGGCTGACCACGGCGGTATAGGGTGGCAGGGCATAGATGCGCTGCTCGCGCCCTGCCCCAAACAGTTGGATCGCCGGGCACGCCGCCAGCTTTGGGTTGTCAAAACGCGGGATGGGGGACGGGTCCATCACATAGCGCCCCTCGACCTTGACCGGATAGGCATAGGCGGTGGCGATATGGCCGTGACGGGCGATGTCTTCGTAAAGCTTCACATGCATCAGCCCGTATTCTTCCAGCTCGTGCATCTTGCGCGTCTCGGTTTCGCGCGGTTCCAAAAAGCGCAGGGGTTCGGGGATTGGCACCTGATAGACAAGGATCTGACCTTCGCTAAGCGGCGCTTCGGGGATGCGGTGGCGGGTCTGGATGATGCTGGCCTCTGCCGTGGCTTCGGTCACGGCCACGGCCGCAGTGCGCTGAAAGAATTTGCGGATCGAGACGGCGTTGGTGGTGTCATCTGCGCCTTGGTCGATCACCTTCAAGGTATCATCGGGTGTCAGACAGGCTGCCGTCACCTGCACCCCGCCCGTGCCCCAGCCATACGGCATCGGCATTTCGCGACTGGCGAAGGGCACCTGATAGCCAGGCACAGCGATGCCTTTCAGGATCGCGCGGCGGATCATGCGCTTGGTCTGTTCGTCCAGATAGGCGAAGTTATAGGCCCCGGCTTCAAGGGTATCGGTCATTCTGCGGCCTCTTGTGTGGTCGTGATAGCGGCCATGGCCTCGGACCGCAGACGCCGGATCAGCTCCAATTCGGATTGGAAATCGACGTAATGCGGCAGCTTGATATGTTCGAGAAAGCCCGTGGCCTGCACATTGTCGGCATGCATCAGCACAAATTCTTCATCCTGCGCCGGGGCACCGGTGAAATCCTCGCCCAGTTCCTTCCAGCGCAAGGCGCGGTCGACAAGGCTCATGGCGATGGCCTTGCGTTCGGTCTGACCAAAGACCAACCCATAGCCGCGGGTGAACTGCGGCGGCTCGGTCTTTGATCCCTTGAACTGGTTCACGCTTTCGCATTCGGTCAGCTCGATCTCGCCGATCTCGACGGCAAAGCCGAGTTCGGGGATCTCCATCTCGACCGCCACGCTGCCGATCCGCAATTCGCCGACAAAGGCATGGGTGCGGCCGTAGCCACGCTGCGTGGAATAGGCGAGCGACAGCACAAAGCCTTCGTCGCCGCGCGTCAGCGCCTGCAGGCGCAAGGGGCGTGCAGCGGGCAGTTCCATCGGCTCGCGGGTAAGGTCTGGGGGCGTGCCATCGCTGGGGGCCTCTGTTTCGATCAGCCCGTCGCGGTTTAGAAATTCGGTGACATGCGGCACCGGGTCAAGCGTGCCAAGAGCGGCCGCGCCCCGCTCTGCCAGACCGATCGGGGCCTCGCCTTCGGCCATCAGGGCGAAATCCAACAGGCGGTGGGTATAGTCAAAGGTCGGGCCCAGAACCTGCCCGCCGGGCAGGTCTTTGAACGTGGCCGAGATGCGCCGCACCACGGCCATTTCCGCCGTCTTGACCGGGTTAGAGGCGCCAAAGCGCGGCAAGGTGGTGCGATAGGCGCGGATCAGGAAGATCGCCTCGATCAGATCACCGCGCGCCTGTTTGATTGCCAGCGCGGCAAGGTCAGGATCGTACAGCGAACCTTCGACCATGACGCGGTTGACAGCCAGCGCCAGCTGTTCGCGGATCTGGTCGATGGACAGGGCTGCGACCGTGCGGTCGCCGCGCCGTTCTTCGGCAAGCCACGCATGGGCGGCGTCAATCGCGCGCTCGCCCCCTTTGACGGCGACATACATCACAGAGTCTCCACACGGGTGGACCTTGGCAGGCCCGCAAGGCAGGCCCCCGAGGTCAGGAAAGTGTCAAAGCCCAGCGGGAACAGCGCCCTGTTGGCGGCAAAGGCCGCGGTTTCGGGCAGCGACAGCTGCGCGGTGGTCTTGATGCCGGGGCCAGACAACCGCGCACCGTGGGCTGCAAGATGCTCCATCTCGACAATCAGCGTGGCGCTGCGGTCGGGGTAATCGGGCTGGCCAATGGCAAAGCGGTTCACCGGGGCAAGGGCCGCCCATGTGCCGATGGCGAACTGGGCCGCCGTGGCCCCGACCAGCGGCGCGCCGGTATGAAAGGTGATCCAGTCGCGCAAGGCCGCGCAATCATGCGCGCCGGCCAGATGCACGGGCGTCGTCGGATCGCAGAGCGTCAGCACCAGCACCCCAGCCGCCACCGACAGCGGCGCGGGCGGGGTGGCGCCCGTCACGGTTTCGATCTGGCCGGGGCGCGACAGGGCCTCCAGCGCGGCGCGAAAGGCCTGCGCCGATTGCAGCGGGGTCTCTGTGAACCCCCCCAGCAGGGCATCAAGGGTCATTGATCCTCTCCTCGGACAAGGGTGAAAAACTCTACCCGCGTCGCGGCGGCCTTGGCCGCGCGGGCGCCGCGCTGCGCGGTTTCTTCGGCCTGAAGCGGCAGCAGAACACACGTGCGGATGTCCTCCGCGGCCGGGCCGGCAAGCAGCGCATCCAGAACCGCCGCGCGGGCGGCGTGCGCCTTGTCGCGGCCCTGCACATGGGCATGGCCCACCTCGCCCGTGGCCAGCTTCAAGACGCAGCGCGTCACGGTCATTTCACCAAGGTTAAACGGCGCGCCAGTTGCCCCGGTACGGCCGCGCACCATCACGGCGCCAATCTCAGGGCTGCGCAGCAGATCATGGGGCGGCAAATTGGGGAAAAGGGCAGCCAGCCGCGCGGGTTTGGCGCGGGCCAAAAGGCTCATCCAGCCCTGTCGCGTGGTTGTTTGGTCATGCGTGGTCATGGGGTATCCCGACATCTTGCGAAGTTGTCCAGTTAACTATACAACTAGACAAGTGATAGCCCGATTCCCCTACATCCGCACGTGAAGTTTTGGTGACACATGGCCCGCGACCCGATCTGGCGTTCCATCGCCGCCACGCTGCAAGATGAATTGGCCCAAGGGCTTTACCGGCCCGGCGACCGGCTGCCGACCGAGGCCGAGCTTGCCGCGCGCTTTGGCGTCAACCGCCATACGGTGCGCCATGGGCTTGCGCCCCTGATCGAGGCGGGGCTGCTGCACGCCCGCCGCGGGGCCGGGGTTTTCGTGGCCGCTAGGCCGACCGATTACCCTTTGGGCACCCGCGTGCGCTTTCACCAGAATGTCGCCGCGTCAGGCCGCACACCGTCGCGCCGGATCACCCGGCTGGAAACCCGCCCTGCCCGCAAGGATGAGGCCGAGGCGCTGGGGCTGGCACCGAACGCGCAGGTGCATGTGATTGAGGGCATTTCGCTGGCCGATGACCAACCGCTTGCCGCCTTTTCTTCGGTCTTTCCTGCGGATCGCTTTGCGGGGCTTCTGGCGGCAATGGCGGACCAAAACTCGGTTACAGAGGCCTTGGCGGCCTGCGGGTTGACCGATTACACCCGCACCGAAACGCGGCTGACAGCAAAGCTGGCCGATGCGCTGCAGGCAAATGCGCTGCGCGTGCAGCCCGGTGCGCCCATCCTCCGGTCGGTCGCGGTGAATGTCGATGCGGCGGGCGTGGCGGTGGAATATGGCACCACCTGGTTTGCGGGCGACCGGGTTACGCTGACCGTCAACGCCTGATCTGTCATATCCCCGTCACCTGCCCGCGCTAGCCCGGCCCCGATAAAGGAGGCCCCATGCCGCAGATCTCCCCGCTTCGCCTGACCAATGCGCTCACCCTGATCGACGGGTCCTTGCAGGACCACCCGCTGACCATTGCCGAGGGCAAGATCACCGACACCCCGGCCCGCGAATTGGACCTTTCGGGCTATCTTCTGTTGCCCGGCATCATTGATCTGCATGGCGACGGGTTTGAACGCCACCTGTCACCACGCCCTTCCGCTCCGTTTGATCGGCCCCGCGCCCTCGCGTCGGCCGCAGCAGAGCTTGCGGTCAACGGCATCACCACAGCGTGGTTTGCTCAAAGTTGGAGTTGGGAAGGCGCGCATCGGTCCGGCTCTGCCGCGGTCGGGTTGATGGAGGCGATGACCGCCGCCCGCCCCCGGCTTTTGCCAGATGTGCGGTTGCAATTGCGTCTGGAAACCCATGTGATCCCTGACCACCCGCAGGTGCTAGAGGCCGTCGCGCGTCATGGCATCGACTTTGTGGTGTTCAACAATCACCTGCCCGAGGCGCAGGAGATGGCCAACAACCGCCCTGACCGGCTGGCGCAATGGGCGGCGCAGACCAAGCGCACGGGCGACGAGATGATGGCGATCGTCCGCGCCGCAGAAGCGCAGTCACCGCAGGTTCCTGCCGCGCTGGAAGCGATTGCGGCCGAGTTTCGCAAGTTGGGCGTCACCATGGGATCGCATGATGACGATACGGGCGAAACCCGCGCCTTTTATCGCAAGATCGGCGCGCCGATTTCAGAGTTTCCCACAACCGCCGAAGCCGCCCGCGCCGCCCATGCCGCAGGCGAGCCGGTGCTGATGGGGGCGCCCAATGTGGTGCGCGGGGGCAGTCAGACCGGCAATATTGCCGCCGAGGCATTGATTGCCGAGGGGCTCGTCGATGCGCTGATGTCGGATTACTATTATCCGGCGCTGGCGCAATCGGCCTTTGCCTTGGCCGATCGCGGCGTGATGGGCTTGGCCCCGGCATGGGAGATGGTTTCAGGTGCCCCTGCCCGGATCATGGGCCTGACGGATCGCGGCCATCTGGGCACCGGTGCGCGGGCCGATGTGGTGGCGCTGCACCCCGAAACACATCGGGTCGAGATGACGCTCTGCGCGGGGCGCATCGCGCATCTGTCGGGAGAATTGGCACGGCGGTTTTGACCTCAGATCGCAGCGCCGACGCCGCGGGCCGCTACTGGTTTGGATAGCACAGCGGCCTGCCCTGCGCGTCAAAGCCTGCGACAACACATTTCGACCCGTCTGACAGGATGATGAGCGTGCCAATCGCAATCGCGGCGCTGTGCCCTTTGCGGCGTTTCTTCGCAACCTCTTGCGGTGCAATGATCGCGGCAAGATCGGGCAAAACGGGCAGGTCAATGGCCATGTGAGATCCTTGGATGGGACGTGACCCAATTGATATGGGAGGCGCATCGCCAAAAACCAGAGGCGCGCGTCAGGCTTCGTATTTTTCCAAGAACGCCTCGGCCTTCAGGCTGCGAAAATCCATCAGCGCCGCACGCAGCGCGTCATGCTCCCAATCCCACCATGCCAATGCCAAAAGCCGCGCAATCACCGCATCGGAAAACCGGGCGCGCAAAGGTTGGGCAGGGCAGCCTGCGACGATCATAAAGGGCGCGATATCCTTTGTGACCACAGCCCCCGATGCGACAATGGCCCCGATGCCCACCGTCACCTCGGGCTTGATGATCGCGCCGTGACCAATCCAGCAATCGGCACCCAGTGTGGTGCGTCGCGCTGCGCGGGCGGAGAAGAAATCCGCATCATCCTCGACATCGTCCCAATAGTAGCTGGAGCGATAGAGAAAATGATGCTGGGCGGCATTGGCAAAGGGGTGGTCGGTTGGCCCAATGCGCGTCATCGCGGCGATATTGGCGAACTTGCCCACGGTGGTATTGGCGATATCGGCCATCCGGTCGCAATAGGCGTAGTCTTCAAAGGTGGAATTGATGACACGAGAGGCTGTGCCAACCTCGCACCAGCGCCCGAATTGGCTGTTCACAATCTCGCAGCCGTCATGCAGCAAGGGCGCAGTCGGTGACAGTTTCACCATGTTACGCCCCCTTGATCAGTTTGCGCCGCAGCCAGCCCGACAGGCTGTCCATCAGCATGACCATCAGGACGATCAGCACCATGTAATAGGCGACCTCCTCCCAGTCCTTTTGGGTGATGATGGCTTGCGTCAGCAAAAGCCCGATGCCGCCGCCGACGATGGCCCCGATCACCGTGGCGCTGCGGGTGTTGGATTCCAGATAGTAAAGCACCTGCGCCAAGAGCACCGGCATGATCTGCGGGATCACCCCGAACCGCGCGCGTTGCAGGCTGTTCGCGCCGGTGGACCGGATACCTTCCACCTGTTTTTCGTCAATATTTTCCAAGGCTTCTGAGAACATCTTGCCGAAGGATCCGGTATCGGTCACCGCAATGGCGATGGCCCCCGTCATCGGCCCCGGCCCAAAGGCGCGCGACAAGATGACGGTCCAGATCAGCCCATCCACCCCGCGGATAAAGTCGAACACCCGCCGCGCAACAAAGCGCAAGGGCCCCAGCGGCATGAAGTTGCGGGCGGCCAGAAAGCCCAAAGGCAGGGCGACGACAGCGGCCGTCAGGGTGCCCAGAAAGGCCATCAGGATGGTTTCAAACATCGCCCAAGCCACATCGCCGTGACGCCACATTTTATTGGTCCAGAACTCGGCGAGCATGAACCCAAAATTCGTCCGCGCCGGGTCGACACGCGCTTCCCATAGGGCCAGCGCCGCAAGCTCACCAAAACCCTTGCCATAAAACGGGCTGTCGAGGGTGAAGAACCACAGCTCCCACCCCGGTTCATATTTGAAGGTTTCCACCTTGGAGCGGGAATAGCTGAAACGGCCCGCGTCAGTGGTCACCGAAACCTTGTTGTCCGATACCGAAATCCAGTCTGGAATAGGCTGTGGCGCGGTCAGAACCGGACGCCCGCCCACAGGGCGAATGTCGATCAGGCCATAGCCCGGCACGGTATAACGCGCGCCAGCCGCGTCATAGGTCACCAGATGCCCGCACCCCAGATCAACGCGCGTCACGCCGCCGGTGATGGCGACCCAATCGGGCAGCATGCCGGCGGGATAGGTGCCCTTGGCCTCGCCTTCGATGGCGACGACAACCTTGCCGCTGCGATTGTCACGGGTGACATGCGTCTTGTGCGACCAAAAGTCCGACAGCAGGATCGCGGCATTGTCCGCCCTGGCCTTTTGCCACAGGCCCGGCAAATCAAAGCTGATCGCGGCATAGGTCAGATAGGCCAAAATCAGCAGCGGCACGGCAAAGGCCATGCGGCGCTTGCTGGCGAAACGTGCGGTGACCGTGTCGGCCAGCGTCAGGGTGGCAGCAGTCATGGCTTAGTTTCCCTTCACCAGCTTGTGGCGGAAATGGTCCGAGATGCGGTCAATCACGACGATGGACAGGAACAGCAGAAGGAAAATCGCCACCACTTGGTCATAGCGCCCCTGCCCCCATTGCATGGCAATCTTGAGGTCATGGCCAATGCCGCCCTCACCGACAAAGCCCAGAATGGCGCTGGCGCGGACGTTGATTTCAAAGCGCAGCAGCGCATAGGACAGCCAGTTTGGGGCCACTTGCGGGATGATCCCCAACCACATGCGCTGCCCCCAAGTTGCCCCCACCGAGGCCAGCCCTTCGACCGGCTTCAGATCGGCGTTTTCGGCAACTTCGGAAAACATCTTGCCCAAGGCGCCGCCGGTATGCAGCGCGATGGCGATGACGGCGGGGACTGGGCCACCGCCAATGACATAGATCAGCACCAGTGCGATTACGATTTCAGGAATGGCGCGCAAGGCGTCCATCGTGCGGCGAAAGAGCGGAATGGCCCGCGGCCAGCGCGCCAGCCCGCGCGTCGCCAGCAAAGACAGCGCCATCGCCGCGAGCGCGCCCATAAGCGTGGCCACGGCGGCAATATTCAGGGTTTCGATCAGCGCCGGGACATGTTCCCAGATCAGGGCCGGAATTTTGGCACGGTTGGCCCAGGCCTCAGAAATCACCTCGGCGGGGAAGTCGATGACCTGCGGCAGGCCATCCCAAAAACCGCCTGCGTTGCGTTCATCCGCCATGATCCAGCCCGAGGCCATCAGCCCGGCAAAAAGGACCAGCAAGATGCCGCCATACGTTCGTTTGCGACGAACCATCTCAAGATAGGCCTCGCGGCTGTCGGCCATATTGGGGCGCCGCCCCGGTTCCGGCCCGAAGGCAATATCCACCATCTGATCCCCGCAAGAAAATTGCCGGACCCCCACGACGGGGGCCCGGCGATCCGTCATGAAAACTTATTGGCCTTCTTGCAGCTTGCGGGCAGCAAGAACGCCCTCAAACGCGGCGTGTTCAACCGGGATGAAATCCTTGGCGTCACCGGCGGCGACGGCATAGGCGCATTCTTTGTCGGTTTCCCACAGATCGGCGGTCAGTGCGGTGACCTTATCCTTGACGTCCTGCGGCAGAGCCTTGCGCACCACCATCGGACCTTCGGGGATCATGGCCGAGCGCCAGATCTCGACGAGGTTGTTCATGTCGACCAGACCCGCATCGGCAGCCTTGCGGAAGGCGCCCGAATTGTAGCCGTCCTCCCAATTGCCAAGCCCGTCTGCCCAGGAAACACCCGCGTCGAAATCGCCATTGGCGACGCCGACGATGGTCTGCTCATGGCCGCCCGACATTTTCACTTCGGAAAAGTAGTCTTCGAGCTTGCCATATTTCGCGGTCAGCTCGGCACCGGGAACCAGATAGCCAGAGGTCGAGTTCGGATCAGCAAAGGCAAAGACCTTACCCTTGGCATCGTCCATGCTGGCGATACCGGTGTCCTTGCGGGCAAAGCCGATCGAATAATAGCCGGTCGAGCCATCAGCGTTCTGCTTGGTCAGCTTGATCTCAACCGCTTCGGGATCGGTCAGATAGATCTTGGCGTAAGCCGAAGCGCCCAACCACGCATAATCCAGCGTGCCGCCGAGCAGGCCCTGAATCACGCCGTCATAGTCGGCCGGGGTGAACAGCTTGACCGGAACGCCAAGCGCCTCTTCCATCTTGACACGGAAGCACTCGTTCGAGGTCATGCGGTCTTGGGCGTTTTCACCGCCGAGGATCCCGATATTGAACTCTTTGATCGCCTCCTGCGCGTGAACCGCGCCCGACAGGGCAGAGGTGGCAGCAAGGGCGAGAAGCAGCTTTTTCATGGGTTTCTCCATGGAGGGTTATGGCCCGATCCGGGCCGGGACATCAGGCCAGCATCGCCTGCGCATAGGCGCGGTCAGCGGTGGTGTCGGCCGGAATGGCGGTTGAGGTGGCAGCCTCGTTAAAGGTCGCATCGGCGCCGTAAATGTCGCGGGCGACCCCGGTGGACAGTTGATCCGGCGTGCCATCAAAGACGATGCGCCCGTCGCGCATGCCGATCACCCGGTCACAATAACGCCGCGCAGTGTCCAGCGTGTGCAGGTTGGCGATGACCATCCGGCCATCTTCGACGTTGATGCGCTTCAGCGTATCCATCACGACCTGCGCGTTCATCGGATCAAGGCTGGCGATCGGCTCGTCCGCAAGGATCACCTTGGGATCTTGCATCAAGGCGCGAGCAATCGCCACGCGCTGCTGCTGGCCGCCTGACAAGGCCTCGGCCCGTTTCGGGGCTTGTTCGGAAATGCCAAGCCGCTCGAGAATATCCAGCGCTTTCAGGATGTCGGCGCGGGGCCACAGGTTGAACAGGGTCTGCAAGCTGGACCGGCGGTTCAAAATGCCATGCAGCACGTTCGAGGCCACATCCATACGCGGCACCAGATTGAACTGCTGAAAGATCATCGCGCATTGCGACTGCCAAGCCCGCGCCTGCGTCCCCTTGAGCGCCAGCACATTGCGACCCTCAACAAGGATTTCGCCCCCGCTGGCATCGGTCAGCCGGTTCATCATGCGAAGGAAGGTGGACTTGCCCGCCCCCGACCGGCCGATAATGCCGACAAAGGCCGGACCATCGACGGAAAAGCTTGCGCGGTCGACGGCGGCCTTGGTGCCGAACATCCGCGTTACGGCTTTGACTTCCAACATCTGGCACCCCCTGCAACCTTGGTTGCTGCAGGGATAGCGGTGTTTCATGACAGCGTGTTTGCGGCCCCATGAAGGTTCCGTGACGCTGCCGCCTTCACCATTTGATATGGCTGGGCCAGACAAAAACCTCATCGGGATCCGCCAATTCTGGCCCTGCCAATTCCATACAGCGGCGGCGCAGGGTTTCGGCAATGCGCGACCGGTCCAGCTGGCGCAACGTTGCGCTGGAAATAGGCGCGCCCACGGTCAGCGCAACAGACCGCCCCATGCGACGACGCGTCTCGTGAAAGATCAGTGCCAAACGCAGCGGGTAAGACGAATGGCTGGCAATCTGGAAAAGGCGCGAGTTCTGGCCATGGAAATGCAGCGGCAAGGTCGTGACCCCCGGCAAGGTTGCCAAGCGCCCGACAAAGGGATGCCAAGGCGCATCGACGGCAGCCCCCTTGATCGGACGGTTCGCCGTGGCAATGCCGCCCGCTGGGAAAATCGCCACCACCTTGCCCGCCGCCAAAAGATCCACCGCCCGCCGTCTGGTTTCCCCCGTCAAACGCCGGGCCTCGGCTGTGCCGGAAAAATCGACGGGCAAAAGATGGGGCTCCACCTCGGGCACCCGGCACAAAAGGCTGTTTGTCATGATCGCCACATTGCCGCGCAAAGCCATGCCGAAATGGCCAAGGGTCAGCCCATCGACAATGCCAAACGGATGGTTCGCCACCAGCAAAAGCCCGCCCTCGCGCGGCAGGTTTTGCAGATGCTCTTTTTGGCGAAGGTCAAGTTGTAGATCCAGAAGCCGCAAAGCCGCTGCGAAAACCGGTTCGTGCTGCGCATGCGGTGACCCCGCCCAATCCGTGTAAAGCGCGCGCAAACGCGGCTGGCCAGACAGGCGTTCGACCATGCGGATCAACTTGCGCCGCAGAATGGGTTGGCCGGGATGCGAATAACTTAGGTCAAGCTGACGGTCCGAGGGGGCGAAGTCTGCAACACTGTCAAGCATCGGCGGGCATGTCCTTTAAGAATGGAGCCGCAAGGCAGGACACACCCCAAGAGGCCGTCGGCACAAAAGGATAGGCGTACTGCTCGGCTGAGTTGCGAACTGACCTGCGAAATAGTCAGGTCATAGCGTTGCTCCACTTGGGTAACGCCTTAATGACGCCAAGGCCGCTTTGTGTTTTGGGGCATATCAAGAAGCAAAAGGCGCCGCCGTCGGTGTCCTCTTAGGGTTAGGATCCGATGATCTGCTTGAGGTCGTTGCCGATGCGAAGTTCAAGCGCCCGAACTGGAGAGGAGGACACCGAGAACTCTGTTCCGGTTGACCGGCGCGCAGGTCGCCCGGATTCGCTAAAGGAAGTGATGGCGGTCCCGGAAGGATTCGAACCCTCGACCAGCCGCTTAGAAGGCGGCTGCTCTATCCAACTGAGCTACGGGACCACTCGGGGTTCTTTTAGACCAAGGGTTTGGACATGAAAAGGCTGTTGGGGTCGTTGGTGTAGCCTTCGAACGGGCCACACACCGCGTAGCCCGCGCGGTCGTATAGGGCGCGGGCTGCGATGAAGGTGGGTTGCACGCCGGTTTCCAACGACAACCGGGTGACACCAGTGGCCCGCGCTGCCGCTTCGACATGGGCCAGCATGGCTTTGGAAAGCCCCCTGCCCCGCGCCTCGGTCAGGACATGCATGGACTTGATTTCAGCATGGTCGGGGGTGGACAGGATCTTGAAAGCCCCCATCGCCAGCGGCTGCCCGTCTTCGCGCGCGACGAAGAAATGCACGGCCGGAATATCCAACTCGGATGCGTCCATCATGTGGATGCTTTCGGGCGGGGTATCGGCGTGCATGTCGGCGGTGTGGCGTTCAAACAGAAGCGCCAGATCACGGCCGACCGGGGTTTCACGGGCGATGGTGACTGTCATATCTTACTGGCCGCCGCCCATCATGTCCTGGCCGTTGATCAGAAGACCACCGGTGGCCGTCGTCTCAATCTCCCAGATCAACTCACCATCAACACCGGGTTGCGCCATCATCTTGGCCATTTCCAACATCGGCGCCATTTCGGCCATGCCCATTTCGGGCGGGCTGGCTTGCAGCGCCTCACCGATCGCATCGATACCGGTCAGACCCAGACGCGCCGTGCCAACCGGCATCGGCGTGGCAGGACCAACCGACATGGCCCCCTCATAGGTCAGGCGGTAAGCCGGAGCGTTGGTTTCGCCGGGGGCGATGGTGATATCGACCACACCTTCGGGCAGGACCGCCGCCATCAACTGGGCGTCAAAATCTGCCGGCGGCGTGCCGCCTGCCGGCAGGTCGAGAAGGCCAAGGCCGAGGCCCACTGCCGCGGCAAGGTCAAAACGCGATGCGGTGACATCAAGCGCCAGATCTGACGGCACCAAAGGTGCTGCGAAGGACGGCAAGACGCCCTCGGGCAGGGTCAAGCCTTTCAGGTTGAAGGCTTCGCGGAACTTGCCATCGGCCACCGCGCCGTTCATGTCGATGGTCACGCCCATTTCTGCCAAACCAACCGGACCCATGGGGGTCGTGACGGCAATATCTTTGTAAGCCCCGGTCATCTGCAAATTGGCGAACAACGGCATCGCGGCTTCCAAAGCGGTCTTCAGGCCAGCCTTGTCGGACTCGATCAGCGCGGGGTCGGGATGGGCCACGAAGAAGGCCAAAAGGCCATAGATCCCCGCGGGCTGATACCCGGTCATCCCACCGGTGGCCGAGCCTTCGGCCACGGTTGCGGTGAAGGCCATCGGCGGCGCACCTTCGCCGCCCGGGAAGGCCATGTCATAGCTCAAGCCGGTGGCGGTGGTGGTGAACTCGCTGTTGACACCCGCATCGCCCGCCGCAGCGGTGCCATCCATGGTCATCGCGTCTTGCGTCATCTTGACGGTGATTTCGCCTGTATTCGGGTCAGTCTGGGTCTGCTCGCTGACGGTGTCGTTGATTTCCAGATGATATTCGCTGCTGTCGCCCAGCGCCTCGTCAAAGGTGCCGGTCAGGATGATCTGACCGTAGTCGGTCTTGGTTTTCATCGCGCCGGGGATGTCATAGGCAAGCGAGGCTGGCTGATCGACCGCATAATCCCAAGTGCCGTCGCCATTGTCCGTCACAATGGCCTCGATCTTTGAAACGGTCGCGGTCAGACCACCCTCGGCCGGAATCTTGGCCAGCAACGGGGCGGCGTCAAACGTCACCTTATAGCTGTCATCCTCAACGGCCACGGTCACCACACCTTCGGTGGTGCCGAGATAGGTCTGGAACACCGAAAGCAGCTTGGCGGCCCCGTCCTCGGTGGCCTCGGCCAAGGCTGTCGTGGACCAGAGGGCCATCGCGCAAGTCAGCGAAAGCGCCGAGAGGGATTGAACACGCATCGGAAATCCTTTCAGGCATATATAAATGAAAAAACGCCCGCGCCTGCCGCGGGCGTCAGCAAAAAAATGTCAGTGCGTCCAAGCGCCGCGACGGTTCGTCGCAAAATTTTCGCCATAACCACCGGCGCGGACATTATGCTTGCGCGGCTTCGGTTCGACCACATCGACCTCAATGCCTTTGGACTCAGCATAGGCAAGGGCCGCCTCGCGGCTGTCAAAGCGCAGTTTGACCTGCGTTTGCGTGTCGTTGGACGAGGTCCACCCCATCAATGGGTCAACCGTGCGTTCGGTCGCCGGAGCATATTCCAGAACCCAAACTTTGGTCTTGCCGACACCCGATTGCATAGCGGTTTTCGCGGGCTGATAAATACGGGCGCGCATGGCGGAAACTCCCTTGGCTTTGGCAGGTTTATTCCGAAAACTGGGGAAAGATGCAAGGGCTTCCAGTGTGGAAGGTGCTGCCGGCTGGTCACGGGGAGTGTGTGTGGGGTGTGGGTGCGACCAGCCGGCAGCGTCGTTTGCTGCTTGCCCCTGAACTCTGCCCCAGCCTTTTTACAAAAGCAACCCAGAGATGCAGAATTTTTCGATCGTTTTCGCTAAAATTGAAATACATTTCTTAACCCTGCCCCCATGAAGGTTAACGCCCGATGAACCCAACCCTTTAACCGGAACAAAAACAGAATAGATTGGGGGCGAACAAGGGAATCACCCATGCCGCACAACAACAC
>Ga0255097_1000457_pt1 | contig 17020 bp, 13 predicted proteins | sample Colum_Atlam_RepB_2_FD_188436 | JGI IMG/M metagenome (GOLD analysis project Ga0255097, IMG submission 188436) | Freshwater microbial communities from Columbia River, Oregon, United States - Colum_Atlam_RepB_8d | ecosystem: Environmental > Aquatic > Freshwater > River | place: USA: Oregon...
CCGGCACGGGCAAGGAGCTGGTGGCGCAGGCCCTTCACGGCGCCAGCCCGCGCCGCGGGGCGCCCTTCGTCGCGGTCAACTGCGGCGCCATCGCCGAGTCGCTGCTGGAATCCGAGCTGTTCGGCTACGCCGACGGCGCCTTCACCGGCTCGCGCCGCGGCGGCCGCGTCGGCCTGATCGAGGCCGCCAATGGCGGCACGCTGTTCCTGGACGAGATCGGCGAGATGCCGCTGCCGCTGCAGACGCGCCTGCTGCGCGTGCTGGAGGAGCGCGAGGTGCTGCGCGTGGGCAGTGTGCGCCCCACGCCGGTGGATGTTCGCGTGATCGCCGCCACGCACCGTGAACTGGACGGCCTGGTGGCCGAAGGGCGCTTCCGCCGCGATCTCTACTACCGGCTCAACGTGCTGCGCCTGGCGCTGGCACCGCTGCGCGAGCATGCCGAGGACGTGCCGCTGCTGCTGATGGGCTTCCTGCGCGCGGCCGGGGCCGGCGCCATGGTGATCGACGAGCCGGCGAGGGCACTGCTGCTGGGGCATTCCTGGCCGGGCAACGTGCGCGAACTGCGCAACCTGGCCGAGCGCATCGCCGTGCTGGTGCCGGCACAGTCGCCGCTGTCGGCGCTGACGCGGCCCTTGTTGCTGCGCTACGCGCCGGAGTTGGCGGGGACGGTGGCGCCGGCGGTCGCGGAAGCCTCGCCGGCGCCCAGGGGGCGGCAGCGGCCGGATGCGGCCGCGATCGGGCGGGCCTTGCAGGCTGCGGGCGGAGACCGGGCGAAGGCGGCAGAGATGCTGGGGGTTTCGCGGACCACGCTCTGGCGCTGGCTTAGCGCGGGTTGATTGCGCGCCCTGCAGGAGCGGCCGTTGGCCGCGACAGGGAGGTTCTCATGATCACCGGCGTGTCGCGGCCAAGGGCCGCGCCCGCAAGGCGGGTGCTACCACCTCAGAAGAGCGGCACCCCAGGTCATCCCGCCACCCACTGCTTCAAGAAGCACCGTCTGCCCGCGCTGGATGCGCCCGTCGCGCACCGCGGTGTCCAGCGCCAGCGGCACCGATGCGGCCGAGGTATTGCCCTGGCGCTCCAGCGTGGTGACGATGCGGTCGGTCGGCATGCCCAGCTTCTCGGCGGTGGCCATGATGATGCGGATGTTGGCCTGGTGCGGCACCAGCCAGTCGATGTCCTTGCCTTCGATGCCGTTGGCGGCCAGGGTCTCCTTGCAGATTTCGTCCAGCGCCTTCACCGCGAAGCGGAACACGGCCTGGCCGTCCATCTGCACGAAGGCATGGCCGCCGATCTCGCCGTTGTCGACGAAGCCGGGGACCTGGAGGATGTGCGACTGCGAGCCGTCGGCCTTCAGGTGGGTGGACAGGATGCCGTGCTCCGGATCGGGCTTGAGCACCACCGCGCCGGCGCCGTCGCCGAACAGCACGCAGGTGCGGCGGTCGCTCCAGTCCAGCAGGCGCGAGAACTTCTCGGCGCCCACCACCAGGGCGCACTTCGACTGGCCGCTGTTGACGAACTTGTCGGCCGTGGCCAGCGCATAGACGAAGCCGGTGCAGACCGCCTGCACGTCGAAGGCCGCGCAGCTGCGCGCCCCCAGCTTGGCCTGAAGCAGGCAGGCGGTGGACGGGAAGATCATGTCCGGCGTGGTGGTCGCCACGATGATCAGGTCGAGGTCGGCGGCGGTGACGCCCGCCATTTCCATGGCCTGCCTGGCGGCCTGCAAAGCCAGGTCGGAGGTGTGCTCGTTCTCGGCGGCGACGTGGCGGCTGCGGATGCCGGTGCGCTGGAAGATCCACTCGTCGGTGGTGTCGATGCGGCTCTCGAGCTCCTGGTTGCTGAGGCTCTGGGCGGGCAGGTAGCTGCCGGTGCCGACGATCCGTGAACGCATGTACCGCTCCTGCGAAGGAAGAGGTGAGGGGGCTGGCATCTTAACCGAGCCGCCTGGCGGGCACGCCACCCGAGCGGACGGGGCGAAAGGCGGCGCTGCTACACTCGCCGCCTCCCGGAGGAGCCGCATGGAACTGATCAAGGCCTACAAGAACGAGGAATTCCTGATGAGCGAGGAGGCGCGGGCGATCCGCATCCTCGCCGAGTACATGGAGCCGGCCCGGCGCTTCAAGAAGCTGGGTATCCGCAACGCGGTGATCTTCTTCGGCTCCGCCCGCACCCGCGCGAAGCCGGACCTGGGGCGGGACTTCTACACCGAGGCCGCGGATTTCGCCGAGAAGCTGGCGCGCTGGACCACGGAATCGCACGGTCAGGGGGAGCGCTACTACGTCTGCACCGGCGGCGGTCCCGGCATCATGGAGGCCGCCCACGAGGGCGCCGCCCGGGTGGACCGCAGCCTCAACATCGGCCTGGGCATCTCGCTGCCCTTCGAGCAGCACGGCAACCCGCACGTGGAGTTCGCGCAAGCGCTGGAGTTCCACTACTTCTTCATGCGCAAGTTCTGGTTCATGAACCTGGCCCGGGCCGCGGTGATCTTCCCGGGCGGCTTCGGCACGATGGACGAACTGTTCGAGCTGCTGACGCTGACCCAGACCGGCAAGTCGGCGCCGATGCCGATCGTGCTCTACGGGCGCGAGTTCTGGGAGGACCTGTTCGACTTCCGCCTGCTGGCGGACCGCAAGCTGATCAGCGAGAAGGACCTGGAACTGTTCCGCATCTGCGACAGCATCGACGAGGCGATGGGATACCTCGTGCCGGAACTCGAAAAGTACCATTCGCCGGGGACGGCGTAGGCGCGGAAACGTTCATCCCGACGAACGCCGGGCCATGGACGGCCGGGCTGGGGTTGATGGGGTCGCTGGAGTCTGCATGGATGGCGCCATCCATGCGCCATGGCGGTTCCGTTCACGGTTCTGCAGGCTCACCGGGAACGGCCGCGCCGCGGCATCGACGGAGGCCTTATCGGCGCCGGCGGGGTTCGTCGAAGTCCGGGTCTTCGTCGATCGCCCGGCGCAGGGCGCGTTCTTCCTTGAACTTCTCGACATCGCGCCAGTCTCGCAGTTTCGACTGCGCCTGCGCATTGCGAGCGTTCTCCGCGCTGGAGACGTCTTCGTCAACGCCCTCGGCTTCGTCCACGAACTCGTCGTAGCTCTTGGGGGCTTCAGGCTGCTGTTGGGCTTTCTTCGGCTTGCGCGGCATCGATGCTTTGACCTCAGTAAAACTCGCGTCAAAATCGGGAGGCGTATTTATCAAGCTTTTTTTCGCGAGGGAAGCCCCCTGCAAAAGCGCTTGCCGATCATCGGCTTGGCGAGGCAGTTTTAACGCCCCCCGCATTCGTTGCGCAAGCAGCCTGGACCTGTCATGACCCGCATCCACCAGCAGTCGCTGAGCTTCGGCACCCGCGGCCGCGGTTTCACCGAGATCGGCGGCGAGGTGGCCGGCGTGGTCCGCGCCGCCGGCATCGCCGAGGGGCTGTGCCACGTCTTCCTGCGCCATACGTCCGCGTCGGTTTGCGTCACCGAGAATGCGGCGCCGGCGGTGCGGGCGGATCTGGAGCGCTGGATGGCCGACGCGGTGCCGGACGGCGATCCGCGCTTTTCCCACGATGAGGAGGGCCCGGACGACATGCCGGCCCACGTGCGCAACCTGCTGGGCGGGCATGAACTGACCGTTCCGGTCCGCGAGGGGCGGCTGGCGCTGGGGACCTGGCAGGGCATCTACCTCTGGGAGCACCGCCGGCAGGGGCAGCGGCGCGAACTCGTGGTCACCGTGATGGGCGCCTGAGCCGGGGCCGGCGCGCTGGCGTTTTGGCGTCGAGTTGCTAGAATACGCCCCCTTCACGGGGCGATAGCTCAGCTGGGAGAGCGCCGCGTTCGCAATGCGGAGGTCGAGGGTTCGATCCCCTTTCGCTCCACCAACACCCGGAAAAGAAAAAAGCCAGGCTCGCGCCTGGCTTTTTTCTTTTGTCTGGCCCTGCCCGAACCCCTCAGTGCAGGGAATAGCGCTGGCGCATGCTGCGCAGGTCCTGGTGATGGCGGCGCAGGCTCTCGTACTGGCGCTGCACCAGGGCGTGCATCTCCAGCGGCATGTCCACGCCCAGCGCGTGCTCGTAGCGCCGCTCCGCGTCATGCTCGAAGCGCTCCACCTCGTCCAGGATCGCGCCCTCGTCGCGGCCCAGCGCCAGCGCCTTCAGGTGCAGCCAGCCGCGGCCCAGGCTCGACGCCGTGGTGCCGATCTCCTCGGGCCTGCCGCCCATCGACCGCACCGCGGCCTGCAGTTCCGTGGCGGCATGGGCGCTGTCGCGCGCGCAGTCCTTCAGCAGCTCCTTGAGTTCGGCGTGATAGGCCTCCTCGGAGGCGGCACGGAAGCCGCGCTCGGTATCCAGCGAGGTCTCGATCAGTTCGTTGAAGGCGGTGATGGTATCCAGGTCGGTCATGGTCGCTCCTTCCTCTCGCAGCTCGGGACCGGGGTCCCGGGGGCGCCGGAGGAGTCCTGACCACGGGCTCGTCGCCGGCGGTTTTCTTCGCACGCCAAAGATGCGCCGAAAAATCCCATGCGTAAACAGGCCCTTGAGCGGGATCTTTATATAAGGGAAAACCTTACATTCACGACCTAGGTGGATTTCCAATCCGGACCAGTATGATTTCTCTACATTGCTGATTTAAAAAGACTAAATTGCCGTCGGTCCCTTGACGTCTGCCGTTCGTAGGCTGTGACAGTTTCCCGTCGCGGGCTGATGTAAGTATTCACTTACACACCCCGTGTACCAGGAGACAGCGGTATGAACAGGTTCCAGATTGCAGCGGCCGGTGTCATGGCCATGGCCGGCGCGGCCCCCGCCGTGGCGGCGACGGTCACCGGCAATTTCCAGGCGCAGATCACCATCCAGAACACCTGCGCGCTGACGACGGCGCCGACCAATCTCAACTTCGGCCCGCAGGGCGTGCTGGTCGCCAACGTCGACACTACCTCGACGATCAAGGTCACCTGCACCACCGGCGCCGACTTCGACCTCGGCCTGGACGCGGGCGCCAATGAATCTGCGGCCAACAACGTCAACACCCGACGCATGACCGACGGCTCTTCCCATTACGTCAGCTACAACATGTACAGCGACAGCGGCCGCAATACGGTCTGGGGCGAGACGGTGGATACCAACACCGTCGGCAGCACCGGCACCGGCACGGAGCAGTCCTTCACCGTCTATGGCCGCGTGCCGGCACAGACAACGCCCCCGGCGGGCAGCTATGCTGACACCGTGGTGGTGACGGTCACCTACTGAGGACGTACCGCTTCCGCCTTCAGGGGAGGGGGCCGATGCCAAGGGGATACCGGGTGTTGTTGAGCGGGCTGGCGGCTGCTGCCAGCCTGCTGGCCGCCACGGCGGCAGGGGCTGCCGGCCTCAGCGTGACCCCGATATCGCTGGAATTCTCCCGTGCCGCGCCGGCCCAGGCGCTGTGGCTGAGCAATACCGGCGACCAGAAGATCGATGCGCAGCTGCGCGCCTTCGCCTGGACCCAGGAGGGGGGCAAGGACCAGTTGCTGCCGACCCGCGACCTGGTGCTGAGTCCGCCGATGGTCGCGCTGCAGCCGGGCCAGAAGCAGCTGGTGCGCGTGATCCGCGCCGCATCCCCCGGCACGGCGGAGGGCAGCTACCGCATCCTGGTGGACGAACTGCCCGACCCGGCGAAGCTGCAGCAGGGCCTGCACTTCGTCATGCAGTTCTCGATTCCCGCCTTTGCCGACACGGCGCCCTCCGCGGTTCCGGTGCTGGAATGGCGGGTGGAGCGGCAGGGCGACAAGCTGACGTTGATCACCGACAACAAGGGGGCGCGGCGTGCCAAGGTCACCGACATCGAACTGCTCGACGGCCAGGGCCGCAACCTGCTCCAGCGTCCTGGCCTGCTGGGCTACGTGCTGGCCGGCGCCAGCTGCCGCTGGCCGCTGAAGCTGGATGCAGCCGCCCTCGCCACCACCGAGGTCCGGGCCAGGATCGATGGCAGCCCGACGCGCTATCCGCTGCGCCTGGCCGCTGGTGTTCGCTAGCCTGCTGCTGTCCGCGGCCGGCGCCGCGCCAGCCCTGGACGCGGATCCGCCCAACATCGGCCTGCTGCGCGGCCCGGGCATGGCCGGCAGCCAGATGGACCTCTACCTGGAGGTCTGGCTCAATGGCGTCGGCACGCAGCGCGTGCTGCACGTGGCGATGACGGCCGACGGCCGCTACCACGTCTGGCCGGAGAACCTGCGCGATGCCGGCATCCGCACCGACGGCCTGCCGCAGGACCGCTACCTCGACCTCGCCTCGATTCCCGGTCTGGACTACGCGGTGGACATGCCCAACCAGCGGCTCGATTTCAGCGCCGCCGGAGCCCGCATCGGCCGCGCCACCCAGCGGCTCAATCTCGAACCCGCCGCGAGCCACCCCGCGCGCGTCACCCCCGGTGCCCTGCTCAACTACGATCTTTACGGCAACGCCGGCGAGGGCGGCACGCGCAGCTTCAGCGCGCTGACCGAACTGCGCGGCTTCGGCGGCTGGGGCCTGCTGAGCAGCACCGGCCTCTCGGCTATCGGCAGCGACCGCGAGGACGAGCCCTACATCCGCCTCGATACCACCTGGAGCGCGTCCTTCCAGGACCGCCTGGCCACGCTCAATCTCGGCGACTTCGCCGGCGGCAGCCTCGGCTGGAGCCGCGCCACGCGCATGGGCGGCGTGCAGCTGCGGCGCAATTTCGCCCTGCAGCCGGGACTCATCACCTATCCGCTCCCGGCCTTCTTCGGCCAGGCCACCTTGCCGTCCAGCGTGGAGCTGTATGTCAACGGCATGCGCCAGTACGAGGGCGAGGTGGCCCCGGGGCCGTTCCAGCTGTTCGCGGTGCCCGGCGTCAACGGTGCTGGCCAGGCCCAGGTCGTCGTGACCGACGCGCTGGGGCGGCGCAATGCCATCAGCTTTCCGTTCTACAGCAGCAGCCAGCTGCTCGGGGCCGGCCTCAGCGACTGGTCGGTCGAAGCCGGCGCGGTGCGCCGCGACTATGGCCTGCGTTCCTTCCGCTACGGCGATGCGCCGGCGGCCAGCGGCAGCCTGCGCCACGGCTGGCGCGAGTGGCTGACCCTGGAGGGCCATGCCGAGGCCGGCGAGGGGCTGGTGCTCGGCGGTCTGGGTGCCGTGCTGCGCCTGGGCGGCGCCGGCGTGGTCAACGCCGCCTATGCGGCCAGTGGCGGCGACGCGGCGGGCGGCCTCGCCAGCCTGGGCTACAGCTGGGTGCAGCCGCGCTTCAACCTCGGCTTCGGCATCAACGAGGCCTTCGACGACTACCGCGACATCGCCAGCGTCGAGGGCGAGGCGCCGCCGCGGCGCAGCGCGCAGGCGGTGGCCGGCCTGCAGTTCGGCCCCGCGGGCAGCGTCTCGCTCAACTACAGCCGTCTCGACACCGACGAGGAGGGGCGCCAGCACTATGCCGGGGTCGGCTACAGCCTGGGCCTGCCGCGCGGCGCCAGCCTGTTCGCCAACGCGACGCGCAATCTCGACGATGCCGATGACCTTTCGCTGTTCGCCGGCCTGGTCTGGAACTTCAGTTCGCGGACCTTCCTCAGCGCCAGCCTACAGCACAGCCGGGGACGGGACCTGTATGGCGCCGATCTCGCCAGCACGCCGCCGGTGGATGGCGGTGCCGGCTGGAGCCTGCGTGCCCGCCAGGGCGGCGGCGTCCAGGACTGGCAGGCCGAAGGTTCCTACCGCGGCGACCATGGCCAGATCGTCGCGGGGCTCGGCTCCGTCGATACCGTGGAGGCCGCCTACGCCAGCTACTCCGGCGGCCTGCTATGGATGGACCGCGACGTCTTTGCCGGCCGCCGCATCGACGATGCCTTCGTGCTGGTCTCCAGCAGCGGCGTTCCCGACGTGCCGGTCTATCTGGAGAACCGCCCCATCGGCCGTACCGACGCGCAGGGGCACTATCTTCTCGGCAGCCTCAATGCGTGGCAGCCCAACCGCGTCTCCATCGACGCCCTGGCACTGCCGGCGCAGCTGCAGGCGGCGGCGGTGGAGGGGCAGGTGGTGCCGCGCGACCGCGCCGGCGTGCTGCTCGACTTCGGCCTGCGCGAGGTGCGTGCGGCGGTGGTGACGCTGACCGACGCGCAAGGCCAGCCGCTGCCGCTGGGCAGCCGCGTGCGGCTGCAGGGCGGCGCGCCCGCGCCGCAGATGCTGGGCTACGACGGGCAGGTCTACCTGGAGGGTCTTTCGGCCGACAACCGCATCAGCGTCGTGACGCCGCAGGGCGAGGTCTGCGAGACCCGCTTTGCCTGGACGGCTCAGGCCGTCGGCATACCGGCGCTGGGTCCCTTCAGCTGCCGCCTGGAATCGCCATGAGGCGCCTCGCGTTCCTGCTGCTGATGGGGCTGGGCGCGCTGCCGGCGCAGGCCTCCACCACCTGCTCGGCCAGCCTGTCCGACATCAACTTCGGTCCGGTCAACCCCTTCGGCAGCCAGGTCGACGTGACGGCGACGCTGAACTACAGCTGCACCATCTCCAGCATCCTGTCGTCCTCGCGCGTGCGGATGTGCTTCAGCATCGGCGCGGGCGCGCAGGGCGCGGGCAACTTCAACCCGCGGCAGATGACCAGCGGCGCCAATCCGCTGTACTTCAACCTCTACAAGGATTCCGGCCGCAGCCTGATCTGGGGCACGCGTTCCAACAGCTACGGTGCCGTGGAGGCGACCCTGGAGATCGGCGCCCTGCTCGGCAGCGCCAGCGCCAGCGGCAGCTTCGCGGTCTACGGCCGCGTGCCCGCCGGGCAGACCACCGCGGTGCCGGGCAACTATTCCAATGCCTTCAGCGGCAGCCACACCGAGCTGGTCTACCAGTACAACGAGTTCCTGCTGGGCCTGCTGGGCTACCCGGCCAGCTGCACCAGCGGCGGCAACGGCAGCGGCTCCGGCAGCTTCGCCTTCACCGCGCAGGCGCAGGCCACGGCGCAGTGCGATCCCAGCTTCACGGTGGAGAACATCGATTTCGGCACCCGGGGCCTGCTGGTCTCCAACTACGACACCACCGCCATCGTGAAGCCGCGCTGCACCAACACCACGCCCTACCAGCTGGGCCTCAACAACGGCCTCAACGCCTCCGGTTCGACGCGGCGCATGAAGAGTGCCGCCGGCAACCATGTGAGCTACGAGCTCTACCGCGACAACGGCTACAGCCAGCGCTGGGGCAACACCCAGGGGTCGGACACCGTGGCCGGCACCGGCACCGGCAGCGCGCAGAACGTCACCATCTATGGACGGGTGGCGCCGCAGCCGACACCCCGGGCGGGGGCCTACAGCGACACCGTCACGGTCACGATCTACTACTAGGGCCGGCTAACGCTATGTCCTCATGCCCGCAGCCTGCCCTGGCAAGGCCGGCGTGGGGGGATATAATTCACGTCCTGGGTCCGCGAGGCGGACCTTTTGCCGTTGTGGAGAAGCAAGATGTCGCAGCTCGATCGCCAGCTGTTCAACGAGGTGATGGTTCCCAACTACGCCCCCGCGGAGATCATCCCCGTGCGCGGCGAAGGCTCGCGCATCTGGGATCAGCAGGGCCGCGACTACCTGGACCTGGCCTGCGGCATTGCCGTGACCGGCCTGGGGCACTGCCATCCGCTGCTGGTCAAGGCCATTGCCGAGCAGTCGCAGAAGCTCTGGCACATCTCCAACGTCATGACCAACGAGCCGGCGCTGAAGTTGGCGAAGCGGCTCACCGAGCTGACCTTCGCCGAGCGCGTGTTCTTCTGCAACAGCGGTTCCGAGGCCAACGAGGCGGCCTTCAAGCTGGCGCGGCGCTGGGGCAACAACCAGAGCCCGGAGAAGAACGAGATCATCTCGTTCTACAACGGCTTCCACGGCCGCACGCTGTTCACGGTGAGCGTGGGCGGGCAGGAGAAGTACACCAAGGGCTTCGAGCCGCTGCCGGGCAACATCACGCACCTGCCGTACAACGACCTGGAAACGCTGGCGGACCACATCAGCGACAAGACCTGCGCCGTGGTGCTGGAGCCGGTTCAGGGAGAGGGCGGCGTGATGCCGGCCACCGAGGCCTTTCTCAAGGGCGTCCGCGCCCTGTGCGAGAAGCACCATGCGCTGATGATCTTCGACGAGGTGCAGACCGGCAATGGCCGCAGCGGCGCGCTGTTCGCGTACATGGCGATGGGCGTGACCCCGGACATCCTGACCACGGCCAAGGGCCTCGGCGGCGGCTTCCCGGTGGGCGCCATGCTGACCACGGCGAAGCTGGCCGAGACGCTGGCCTTCGGCACGCACGGCTCGACCTATGGCGGCAATCCGCTGGCCTGCGCCGTGGCCGGCGCGGCGCTGGAGGAGATCGCGCGGCCCGAAACCCTGGCCAACGTGCGAGCCCGCGGCGCGCAGCTGCGCCAGGGCCTGGAGCAGATCGGCCGCCGCTACGGCCTGTTCGGCGAGGTGCGCGGCCTGGGGCTGCTGCTGGGCGCCGCGCTGGCGGAGGCCTGGAAGGGCCGCGCCAAGGACGTGGTCAATGCCGGCCTGAAGCAGGGCGTGTGGCTGCTGGTGGCCGGACCGGACGTGCTGCGCTTCGCGCCGGCCCTGAACATCTCCGAGGCCGACCTGGCCGAGGCCCTGCGCCGCCTCGACGCGGCCTGCGCGGAGCTGGCCGGCTCGGCCGGAGCCGCGGTGGCCTGAACGCAAGGCCGCGGGAACGGACGGGGGAGCGGCTTGCCGTTCCCCCGTTTTCGTTTCAGCGGGCGATCGGCAGCAGGGCGCGCTGGCCCTGGTGCTCGAAGACGATGCCGTCCGGCGTGATCTCGGCCAGGCGCGGGCCCTCGGCCAATGCCTCGCCTTCGCGGTAGCGGCGCGAGCCGACCATCACCCAGCGCTTGGCGGGATTGTCGTCATAGACGTGGACTTCCACCGTCAGCGGGGGGAAGGAGGCGCGCCAGGCCGGGGGCATGTCGCGCACCAGCGGCAGGACGGCTTCCTCCTCCGCCTCCGGCTCCTCGACGGCCTCGGGTTCCACCGGGGCCGTGGCCGGCGTGCCTGCTGCCGGTCGGGACTCGGCGGCGGGCTCGGCCATGGAGGAGCCGGGCAGGTCCTCCTCGGCCGGCGGCAATGCGGGCTCCGGCGGGGCGAGGTCGTCGAAGCTGCTGACCGCGTCCCCGGGCAGGGCTGCGGCGGCCGCAGGCGCCGGCGCGGGCGCCGGCTGGGCCGGGACCTCGGCGGCGGCCGGCAGGTTGGCGGCGCGGTGGTACTTCCAGGCCAGCGCCGCGAGCGTGGCGATCAGCAGCAGCGCGGCCAGCGCCAGCAGGGCGGGCCACAGCGGGCGCCGGGCCGGACGGTGCAGGGCCGAAGGTTGCGTGACCGCCTGCATCGAAGGCGGCTGGCCGAGATTGCGTTCGCGCTCGGCCTTGCGCAGGGCATCGAGGATGTAGCTCATCGGGGGTTCCCCAGCAGCGTCGGGGTGGAGGGCTGGCCATCGCCCAGCGCGATCAGCGTGCGGGTGTTCAGCACGCCGTCCACCGGCAGTCCACGCTGGTGCTGAAACTGCCGCAGCGCATCCTCCAGCTTGCGTCCGAAGTAGGTGTTCACCTCCGGCGGAATGGCGATGCCGTCGAGCTCCGCAAGGCGCTCCCAGACCAGGGGCACCGCGGGGCTGCGGTCGCCGGGGCGCAGCGGGGCCTCCGCGGTGTCGCGGCGCCACAGCAGCAGGAAGTCGCCGCTCCAGAGCGTGTCGAGCTCGCTCAGCGCCACCCGCACCACGCCGAAGGGGGTATCGAAGCCGGCATGCGTCGTCGTGAGTTCGCGCAGCAGCACATGCTGTTCGCCCTGCGGCAGCTTCAGCACCAGGATCGCGGGCCGGTTGATCTGGCCCAGGTCCGACCAGCTGCCGTTGCTGCGGTAGCACTCCAGCCGGTCGCGGCTCAGGGCCTCGCAGGGATTGCCCCCGCGCGGCAGGCGCAGCTGGGTGCCCCACAGGCGGACCAGCTGGCCCATCAGGTCCGGCAGCGGCTGGGGCATGCGCAGCAACTGCTCCATCTGGCTGGCCGGCAGGGCGGGAGGGATGGCGGAGGACGCAGCCCCTGGCGCCGCCGGGGGCGTGCTGGCGGGAGCCACGGCGGGGGCCGGCGCGGCAGCGGCCGGGGCTTCCGCCTGCAGGCGCGGAGCGATGACGAAGGTATAGAGGAAGGCCAGCGTGCAGACCGCCAGGGCGACGGCGCTGAGCGTCTCGATGCTGGCCCAGCGCCGCGGCGCGCCGGGGTCGAAGGTGGTCGGCAGCTCGCCGATGGCTTCGCGCGCGGCATGCCTGATCATTTCCGGGGTGATGCGGCGCTGGCCCTGGGAGTAGGCCCCGAGCAGGGCACGGTCGCAGACGATGTTGATCAGGCGCGGGATGCCGCGGGCGTAGCGGTGCACCTGCTGGCAGGCCGCCGGAGTGAAGATTTCCGTCTCGGCCCCGGCGACCCGCAGGCGGTGCTGGATGTACTCGGCGGTTTCGGCCGCGCTCAACGGCGTCAGGTGGAAGCGGGCGGTGATGCGCTGCGCCAGCTGGCGCAGGTCCGGGCGGGCCAGCAGCTCGGACAGCTCCGGCTGGCCGATCAGCATGATGCGCAGCAGCTTGTCCTTGGTGGTCTCGAGGTTGGTCAGCAGGCGGACCTGCTCCAGCACCTCCGGCCGCAGGTTCTGCGCCTCGTCGATGATCAGGACGGTGCGGCGGCCCTCGGCATGGCTCTTCAGCAAATGGCTGTTGAGGGCGTCGACCAGGGTCTTGAGCGTGACCGGGGCCTGGTAGCCCACGTGCAGTTCGTCACAGATCGACTGCACGAACTCCATCTCGGACTGCCGCGGATTGTGCACCATGGCCACGTCGACATCGGCCAGGCGCTGCTCCAGCAGCGTCCGGACGATCGTGGTCTTGCCGGTGCCGACCTCGCCGGTGAGCTGCACGAAGCCGCCGTGCTGGCCGGTGCCGTACAGCAGATGCCCCAGCGCCTCCTGGTGGCGCGGCGACATATAGAGATAGGCGGGGTCCGGGGTGATGGCGAACGGCATCTCCCGGAGATGGAAGAACTGGGTATACACAGTTTGGGATCTTTGCGACCGGTCCTCGGACCGGTTCGAGTATAGCGGATGGCCTACAGCCGCTTTGACCGGGGCGGCGCTACAATATGCGGACCCCGGCGCCAGGGATAACGTCATGCGCCGGACCCAAGACGTCGCCTGACCGTGCCAAGACGCCTTTGTAGCTCAGTGGATAGAGCGACCGCCTCCTAAGCGGTAGGTCGCAGGTTCGATTCCTGCCAAGGGCACCACGCTGGTGCGCACTTTGCACGCTACTTTCACTTGTTGCCTGACTTGCTTGTTTTGATTGATTTTCTGGGATAGCATCGGGCTGACTTTTACCTCGAGCCGCGGGGGACGCGGCGGGCTGGAGCAAAATGTTCAAGAACACTCGTGGGTTCCTGTTTTCGGCCCTTGCCGCGCTCGCGCTCTCGGCCTGCGGCGGAGGTTCCGTCGGCGAGGGTGACGGTAATACCGGAGAACCGGGTGACGAGGTCACTGGCATTGAGATCACTCTCGGTGCCGCGCAGGCGCAGCCGGGCCAGACCAACATTCTGGTGCGCGCCACCCTCGAGGGTGGGACCACCGCGATCACAGGCAAGACGATCACCTTCGCCAGCACTGGTGGCGCCACGCTCACGGCCGGGACCCGCACGACCAATTCGGCCGGCATCGCCGAAAGCCGGCTGACCGCGCCGACCCAGGCAGGCCAGATCACCGTGACCATCAGCGGCGAGGGCTTTCTCACCAGTGACACGATCACGATCGTCCCTGGCGCCCCGGCTAACATTGATGTCGAGCCATTGCCAAACAAGGTCCCTCTGGGCGGCACTTCGAGCGTGCGGGCGATCGTGACCGATGCCTACGGCAACCCCATTAGCGGCGCCACGGTTAGGTACGCGGTGTCGGACAACAACACGGGAGGGCGTTTCCCGACCAGTTCGCAAGCGATCTCCGACGCAGATGGCGCCACTCGCGTCGATTACACGGCGGGTGCGACCTCGGGGACCGACGAATTGCGTGTGACCGTGGCAGGTGCCGCCCCTGGCACCGGTACGGTGAACGCGAGTTCTGCCAATGCCGCACCTGGCAGTATCCAGCTAACCATGAATCGCACGAACCTCCAGGCTGGTGGCTCCGCGGCCACAGCCACTGCGTTCGTCGCGGACGAGGATGGCAATCCGATCCAGGGCGTACTCGTCGGCTTCTCCGCCACCGGTGGCACGATCCAGAGCTCCGCTGAAACCAATGTCAACGGTCGTGCGTCCGTCGCATATACGCCCCCTCCCACCGGCGGCACGTTCATTGTGCGTGCGGAAATCGGCACGTTCAGCGATGAAGAAACCGTGATCGTGGCTCAAAGCCCGCAGACCGTTGCGGCAATCGATCTGCAACTGTCCAGCGTCGATCTCTCTTCCAGTGCACAAAGCGCTGCTACGGGCGTGCTGATCACCGCTACCGTGCTTGACGCAGACAATGGCGTCGTCCCCGGTCAGGCAGTGTCCTTCGCCTCCTCTTCGGGCGTGCTGACGCCGCAGGGCAGTTCCGGCACAGCCAACAATGTCGTGACCGATGGGTCGGGCCAAGCCCGCGTGGCACTGACGGTGGGAAGTAATCCGCGCAATCGTCCCATCACCATTACGGTCAAGGCCGGCTCTATTACTCGCGTCACCACAGTGAATGTGGTTGGAACGCGCTTCTCCGCCATCGAAGGACCTTCGGCGTTGCGCGCCGGAGCAACCGAAGGCAATGTCTACACGGTGCGCCTGCAGGATGCTGACTCCAACGGCATCGCCGGCCAGCAGGTTCGTTTCCTGGTCTTCGAAAACGCCAGCACCACTCCCGTCGAATTGGGCACCGTGACCACGGCTTCTAATCCACGGGGTGAGGCGTCCATCGCCGTCAGTCCGCGTGCCGGCCTGACGCAACTGCGGCTGGTGGCCGAGTTGGTGACCCAGCCGGCAACGCCCGCGACCCCGGCTGAAACGCCGCTGAGCAGCGCTGAGTTCCCCATTACCATCAACAACCGCACATTGAGCTTCGACAATGCCGTGTCGCTGGAGCAGATTCCCATCAACGTGCCGCGGCCTGTGGTGGTCAGCCTCAGGCAGGCAAGCGGCAGTGGCACCGTGCCTGTGAACGGCGCTGTCATCCGGCTCAGCGTCACGCGTGGCAATGTGGTTGCAGGTGACGGGGTCAACTGCCCGGCCCGTGGCGGCGCCCTGAACGAGGGAACGACCGGTGCCGATGGAGACGGGGCCGGCTTGACGACCTTCTGCATCCAGTCGAATAACACCGGTCCGGTGACCATCGCCGCGCTGACGGTGGCGGACGGACTGTCGGTCACCCTGCCGACGAGCTTTATCTCCACCGTCCCGGATGAAGTCCTGCTGCAAGCGACCCCGGCGACCGTGGGCACGAACTCGACGGCGGAGATTCGCGCGACCGTTCGCGATGCCAACGACAATCGCGTGGTTGGCCAGACGGTGACCTTCGCGATCGTCACCGATCCCACCAATGGGTCGCTGTCATCGACCACGGCTGTGACCAACGACGTGGGTGTGGCCAGCGTCAACTACCGGTCGAGTTCGGTAGCCAGCGCCCGTGACGGAGTGGTCATCCGCGCCAGCGTGCCGGGCGTGACTCCAGCCACCGCGACGCTGACCGTGGGCAACCAGGCGCTGCGCATCACGCTGGGTACTTCGAATATCATCAACAAGGCCGGCGATGCCAGCTATAAGCTGCCGTACTTGGCGATCGTACGCGATTCAGCCGGCAACCCGGTCCCAGAGGCGGAGTTCACCTTGAACATTCGTCCGCTGTTCTACCTCAAGGGTGAGAAGATTTACGTCGATCCCGTGTGGATCGTGGAGTCGACTGCTGCGTCCTGTCGCGCGGAGGATACCGATGTTGACGGCGTGCTTGATGTGGGAGAGGACACCAACGGCAATGGGAGCTTGGATCCCTCCGATGGGGCCAACGTACCGCGTACCGTGACCCTGGATCCGGTCGATGCATCGGCCGAGTTCGACGTAACCTATCCGCGCGACCGCTCCTTCTGGGTGGTGGCCGAACTTACGGCGATCGCTCGCGTCGGCGGCACGGAGGCTGTCGAACGCGCGGTCTTTACACTGCCGGGCGCCGCCGAGGACCACAACCAGGAGGACGTGGCCCCTCCCGGACAGGTCAGCCCCTTCGGCATCGTCAAGGACTGCACTGTGGCGGACTCCGGCGGCTACGCTAAGTTCACGACCACGACGCAGACCGTTGATGAGAACACCACGGTGACGATCTCGGTGGTGCTGGAAGGCCTGGTCAACAAGGAGGTCTCGGTGCCGATCTTCACCTCGGTGGCGACGTCGGCGCAGGCGGCGCTCATCACCGTCAGTCCATCGGCGAGTCGCACGATCACGATCCCGGCAGGTCAGTTGAGCGGCTCGACGACGTTCTCGTTCAACAACGCCAGCACCACCGGCGAGATCATCCCGGTCACATTGACGATCGGCAAGCCGGTCAACGCCGAAATTGGCAACCCGTCGACACAGACGGTCCGAGTCCGGCCGTAAGGCATCTCTAGCATGCTTGAGACCCGCCAGGGACTGTCCCGGGCGGGTTTTTTTCATGGCCTATCGGGTTGATGTCGAAATCCGGAACTTCGGCCCTGTCCGGGCTGCCTCAAAGGCGCAGCTTTTCCCGCATGGCATAAGCCAGATACCCCCCGCCGAACAGCAGCATCAGCATCGCCGAGGCAAAGCCCTGCTGGGCCTCGCGGCGCTCGCGGGCGATGTCGGCGTCGATCTCCTGGCGGATCTGCCGGCGCAGGCGTTCGCGGTCCTCGGGGGAGGGCTGCAGCTGCGGGCCGCGGCGTTCCAGGTCCATGGCGAGGTTCAGTTCCACCGAGGCCTGCAGGTCCTGCTCGCTGTACTGCGGCAGGCGCCACCAGAGTTCACCGTAGTAGGCGCCCAGGCCCAGGCCGAGGGCGGCGGCGATGATCGGCAGGGTGTGTAGG
>Ga0255097_1000459_pt1 | contig 16942 bp, 11 predicted proteins | sample Colum_Atlam_RepB_2_FD_188436 | JGI IMG/M metagenome (GOLD analysis project Ga0255097, IMG submission 188436) | Freshwater microbial communities from Columbia River, Oregon, United States - Colum_Atlam_RepB_8d | ecosystem: Environmental > Aquatic > Freshwater > River | place: USA: Oregon...
ATCTGGCGTTGGTCGCGACGCGGTTGGTTGTAGCTCTTGACGCTGATCGCGCCGACCGCCTTTAAGCGCTGCAAGTGACGACGCGCATCGTCGACAGATTCGATCTCTGCTTTAAAGCTGCCTTGAGCACCGTACAGGATCGTGCCCGTAGACCAAGTACGCGGCGAGAGAATGGCGCCGGTGCGGGCTAGCTCGCCGACCGCCATGATGGAGTTCGTGTCATTCGACGGGTCATGAATCGAAGTCACGCCATAGGCGAGATTCGCACCATGAATCCAGTTGTGACGCGGGATCACACCACCTGCGCTTTGCGCCCCGTGTGCATGCACATCAATCAAGCCAGGCACAATGGTCATGCCGCTGCAGTCAATGACGCGCGCATCTGCGGGCAGAGGAGTCGAACTGCGCGGCCCCACTGCGATGATGCGGTTCGCGCGCACCACGATCACCCCATCATTGACGACTTCAAGCCCACGCATCGTCACGAGCTTGGCCCCCACCAACGCGAGCACATGGTCAGGCTTGGCGTGCGGCACCTCGAAGCCGATGTCCAAAGTAGTGGACACAGCTTTGGCCACACTCTTGCCAGCGCGCAGCTCGGCGAGCACAGACTGGAGATCGATCACACTGAGCGTGCGACCCAACGAGTGATACACTCGGGACGAGTCGCCTGAGAAATGCAGGTTTTCGCCTGCATTTTCGCTGATCGCCACCACGGGATGGGACTTAGTGCTCGGCGACAACTTGATGGCACGGCCAGTCTCGGGCAGAGGCGTGACATACGCACGGAATCGCTCGCTGAAGGCGAGCCAACGTCCGTCTGGAGAGACGGCGAACTCAACAGCCCAATCCGAAGTGGCGTGCACGCGCTCGTCACTGCCATCCAGCGCCAGCGAGACCAACGACACGCCATCGCTGTCCTTGCCGCCGTCACGCTTGGTCAAGTACACACGCTCGCTGGTAGCCCCGAACTGCGGCCGTGAACCCGACTTCGCAATGCGCTTAGGGGCTTGAGCTTCAGTCAAGTCTACACGCCACACACCGGGATCACTGCCCCACAGCGGCGAGACGATGCCACCACCACCTGTCTTCTCAAGCACGAGCCAGCGCCCGTCCGGCGACAACACGGGATGGGCCCAGTGCCCTTGTGGCAAGTTCACTTGACGCGCTGTGCGCTGCTGCGCATCCCAAACCTGCACACGCGCCAAGTCCGCATCGTCAAATGTGGTGTACACCAACCAACGGCCGTCGCGTGACCACGACGGGAAATGCTCGAACCGCTCATCCTTAGTTAAGCGTGCCACAGGCCCTGCGTTGGGCGCTGCGAGTTGAGCCGGCTCTAGCGTGCGCTGCCACAGGTGCCCCAACGCCTGGAACACTACGGAACGACCATCCGGGGCCACGCGTGTCCAGCGCAACATCTTGACCGGCACGGACTCTGGAGCCACCTCTACAGGAAAGCGCACGGCGGGCTGCACCTCGCGAGTGGCACGCACGCGGAACGGGACCACCGTAGCCTCCCCCGTGGCGAGGTCGATGCGTCGGATCTTGCCACCACTCCACGCATAGATAGCGCGATCATCAGGAGCCCACGCCATGCGCGGTGCCACACCATGCACAGCCCAAGTTTCTTGATAGTCGCGCTCTACCGCAGTCGACACTTTGCGTGCAGCACCAGAGGCGAGGTCCAAGACATACAAGGCGCTTTGAAAGTTGTCGCGGCGCACGAAGGCCAACTGACGGCCATCATGCGAGGGCGTGGGCGCACACGCTCCACCCATGCCGCCAGCGACGCGCACGCGCTCGCCTGTGGCGAGCTCTAGGCGATCAATCGCATAGATGCCCTTGGTCGCATCTTGCGAGTACTCAAAGGTCTCGCCACCTGTCACATCCAAGCTGAAGTACACATAGCGACCATCCGGTGAGTAGACCGGTTCCCCAAGATCCTTCTGGTCGTTGGGCTTGGTCGTGACTTGCAAGCCCTCTCCGCCGCTGAGGTGGTACATCCACAACTCACCAGCACCCAAAGACCGTCGCCCTGTGTAGTGCTTGCGGGCAACGAGCCACTCGCCATCCGGTGACCAAGCGGGCTGCGTCAACAGTCGGAAGGTCTCCTTCGTTACTGCACGCGCACCACTGCCATCCACGCTACAGACCCAGATGTTGTCGCCACCACCCTCATCACTGGTGTACGCCAATTGCGCGCCATCAGGCGAGAACGCGGGCTGCATCTGCCACGCTGTGCCCGTGCACACGGCGCGCGCTTCACCACCTGTGGCCGGCATCGTGTAGATGTCGCCCAACCAATCAAAGGCCAGCGTTGTTCCATCAGGCGACAACGCGACATTCATCCATGTGCCTTCTTCCAGGTCGAAGGACACTTGTTGGACGGGGGTCTGCACCAAGGCGACGAGCAGCAGCGCGTGGATCATGTGCACACTCTAGCGCCGGCGGCGAGAGTGGCTACTCTGCTTGACATGCAACCCAAGGCCGAATCCCCCCGCGGCATCTGGACCGTCATCGGCGCCTCTAGCGCCGGCACGCTCATCGAGTGGTACGACTTCTATATCTTTGGAAGTCTTGCCACGATCATCTCCAGTGCGTTCTTCCCCAAGGGTGATGAGCTAGTCGCGTTGCTCTCGACTCTCGCCACCTTTGCGACGGGCTTCATCGTGCGGCCGTTCGGTGCACTGGTCTTCGGCCGCGTGGGCGATGTGATCGGACGCAAGTATGCGTTCTTGGTGACGCTGCTCATCATGGGCGGCTCCACGATGGCCATCGGCCTCTTGCCCACCTACGAGCAAGCAGGCGTGCTAGCGCCCATCTTGCTGCTGATCATGCGACTGCTCCAAGGACTGGCGCTGGGCGGCGAGTACGGCGGTGCCGCTACGTATGTGGCCGAACATGCGCCCGCTCATCGCCGCGGGTTCTACACCTCCTTCATTCAAACGACCGCGACCTTGGGGTTGTTCGTGTCGCTAGGCGTGATCCTTGTGTGCCGCACGCAACTGGGTGAGGAAGCGTTCAAGGAATGGGGTTGGCGCCTACCGTTCTTGGGCTCGATTGTGCTGGTGGTGTTCAGCTGGTGGATCCGGCGGAGACTGCAGGAATCACCGGTGTTTGCCGAGATGAAGGCCAGCGGCAAGACCTCGCCGAACCCGCTCAAGGAGAGCTTTGGCAACAAGGAGAATCTGCGCTGGGTGCTCTTAGCACTGTTTGGTGCCACCATGGGCCAAGGTGTCGTGTGGTACACGGGCCAGTTCTATGCGCTGTACTACCTGCAAACGCAGCTGAAGGTCGACTACATCGTGGCCAATCAAGTGGTCGCCGTGGCTCTCTTGGCCGCGACGCCCTTCTTCGTCGTGTTCGGAGCACTCTCGGACAAGATCGGCCGCAAACCGTTGATGATGTTGGGCTGCTTGCTCGCGATCCTCACTTGGATTCCGATCTACCAAGCGATGACAGTCGCGGCGCAAGCGTCAGGCGGACCTGACACTACACAGCTGACTCTCCTTGTATTCGTGCAAGTGCTGTATGTGACCCTTGTCTACGGGCCGATCGCCGCGTTCCTCGTCGAGCTGTTCCCCACGCGCATCCGCTACACCTCGATGTCCCTGCCCTACCACATCGGCAACGGCGTCTTCGGCGGGCTCGTACCGTTCATCGGCTTGTGGGCCGTGAACAAGTTCCAGAACCCCTACGCTGGGCTCTGGTACCCCATGGCCATCGCCGGCATCACGCTTATCGTGGGCACCCTGTTCCTGCGCGAACGCCGCAATGTGGATCTAGCCGACTAGGCCAGCGTGGCGATCACCGGCGCGTGGTCGCTGGGTTTGTCGCCATCGCGCGCGGCGAGGTCGATCTCGACTGCGGTGCAGGCGTCGAGGGCCGCGGGGCTCATCAGGATGTGGTCGATGCGCAGGCCGGCCTTGCGCTGGAAACCGCGTGTGCGGAAGTCCCACCAGGTGTAGTGGCCGCCGTCCTTGTGGAACTTGCGGAAGGAATCGACGAGGCCCGCGGCGCACAAGTCGCGCAGCGCCGCGCGCTCGGGCGTGCTGCACAGGATCTTCTCGCGCCACAACTCGGGGTCGTGCACATCGAGGTCGTCGAAGGTGACATTGAAGTCGCCCAGCACGAGAACTTTCTCACCCATGTCAAAACGACTTGACACGAACGCCTTCAACTTCGCAAGGAAATCCAGCTTGTCGTGGTAGCGCGGATGACCGACCTCCATGCCATTGATGACATAGGCATTCACTACGCACACATCTTCGATCGTCGCGCTAATGACGCGGGCCTCCGTAGCGGTGCCGTCATCGACTTCGGCCTCATCGCCATCCATGCCGCGCACCACATCCTCAATGCGCCGCCGTGCCAGAATCGCCACACCGTTGTAGGTCTTCTGGCCGTGCACGACGCAGTTGTAGCCCGCGTCCTGCAAGGGCTCCCAAGGGAACTGATCGTCAAGGCACTTGATCTCTTGCAGACAAACCACATCCGGCCGCGTGCGTTCCAGCCACTCGATCACGCGCGGCAAACGGGCACGAACCGAGTTCACATTCCAGGTAGCGATGCGCATCTGGCCGATACTAGCGCCTGTCTACTCAACTTGACAGGAAGGCCGAAAGCACGCCGCACGAGCCTGAAAAGGCTGCTTGCCGACCCCGCCAGCGGGCTTGCACTAGAAGTTCCTTCCGTGCGAGCTGTTCTCGGCTTATCCTAGTCCGTAGCAAACTCTACAACTCGCTGCGCGTGACGCGCGGACTTGACAGAACCAGTGACCCCGAACTTCCGTAAGCCGGGCCGTAGCCGTGGTGGCAATGGCCCGCGACCCTCCTCCGCCTCCAAGCCTGCGCCCGATGTGGCGCCCCTCCAACCGACGATGGAGGTGCCTGATGTGCGCTCGTTCCGCGAGTTCACTTTGGGCGACGACATCCAGAACGCCATCGCGGACATGGGGATCGTCGTCCCCACCCCGATTCAGCGCCTGGCGATCCAACCGGTCCTGAATGGACGCGATGTGATTGCCAAGGCCGAGACCGGCACGGGCAAGACGCTGGCCTTCGGCGCGCCCATGATGGCCAAGATCGATCCGTCGCGTTCCTCGGTGCTCGGGCTGGTCCTGACACCGACGCGCGAGCTGGCGGAGCAGGTCTACAATGTGCTCAAGCAGCTGGGCGATGCGCGCGGCATCAAGCTCGCGCTGGTCGTGGGCGGTGAACCGCTCGAACCGCAAGTGCGCGCCCTCAAGGCTGGCGCCCAAGTCGTGGTCGGCACGCCGGGCCGCGTGATGGACCTGCAGCGTCAAAAATTCTTGTCCTTCCCGTGGACGGAGTTCGCCGTCCTCGACGAGGCCGACGAGATGCTGGAGATCGGCTTCCTTGACGACGTAAAGCAGATCTTCTCGACGCTGCCCGACGAGCGCCAAACGCTGCTGTTCTCGGCCACTTTCCCGCCGGAACTGCTGCGCCTCGCGCGCGCCCATACGCAGAATCCCATCGAGGTGGCGACCTCTATGGGCGTGAAGACGGCCGACACCATCCACCAGTCCTTCATGCGTGTGCACGATGACGACCGCGCCATGGCGCTGATCCGCATCATCGAGCAAAGCGAACCCGAAGATGTGATGCTGGTCTTCTGCGACCGCCGGACCGAGGTCGACCGCTTGATGCGGCGCTTGGAGCGCATGCCCTTCTCGATCAAAGCCCTCCATGGCGGCTACGACCAAGCGGCGCGCTTCCGCGTCATGAGTGCTTTCCGCACGGGCGAGGTGAAGGCCTTGGTCGCCACGGATGTGGCCTCCCGCGGCTTGGACGTGAAGCATGTGACGCTGGTCGTCAACTACTCCGCGCCTCAGGACATCACCGACTACACGCACCGCATTGGTCGTACCGGACGCGCAGGTCGCCAAGGCCGCGCCATCACGATCGTCGGCGACACCGACTACAAGCGCTGGCGCTTCATCGAGCGCGACGCGACCTTCCGCATCGACGAAGTGGGCATGCCGGGACCGACGCGGCGTGGACCTGACCGCGGTCCCGACCGCGGCTACAGGGACGACCGAAGTTACCGCGATGAGCGCGGCTATCGGGACGATCGCGGCTACCGCGACGAGCCGCGAGGCAGCGACGACCGCTATCGTTGACTACACTATCGCGGAGCATCCCCAGCCATGAGCGCCCCGCAACAGCCGTACTCGATCACCTACCTGCCGGCCAACACCACCGTCCATGTGGATCCGGCCAAGGTCCCTTATGACCGTCATGGCAAGCCCGGTTCGATCTTAGAGATCGCGATGGGGCACGGTGTGGACATTGATCATGCCTGCGGTGGAGTGGCCGCATGCTCGACATGTCATGTGATCGTCAAGAGCGGCTTCGAGTCCATGGTGCCGGCCGACGAGCAAGAGGAGGACATGCTCGACACCGCGCCGGGTGTCACGCCGCGTTCGCGCCTCGCGTGCCAAGCCGTGGCGCGCGGCACATGTGATCTGGTGGTCGAGGTTCCAGCCTGGAATCGCAACCACGCCAAGGAAGGTGCGCACTAATGGATGTACGCCTAGCGAATCCACGCGGCTTCTGTGCCGGCGTTGACCGTGCCATCGAGATCGTGGAGAAGGCACTCGAGATCCACGGGGCGCCGGTGTATGTCCTGCACGAGATCGTGCACAACCGCCGCGTCGTGCAGGATCTCTCGGCGCGCGGTGTCAAGTTTGTCGACAACCTCGAGGAAGTGCCTGCTGGCTCGGTCACGATCTTCTCGGCGCACGGTGTCGCCGATGCCGTGGTCGCCGCAGCCAAAGAGCGCCGCTTGCGCATCATCGATGCCACCTGTCCGCTGGTGACCAAGGTGCACTTGCAAGCCCAAAACTATGTGGGCAAAGGCTCGGAGCTCATTCTTGTGGGCCATCCCGGACACCCGGAGGTCGAGGGCACGCGCGGACGCATCGACGGCAAGGTGCATGTGCTGTCGACGGTCGCAGAGGTGAATGCGTTGGTTGTCGACAATCCCGACAAGCTGGCGTATGTCACGCAGACCACGCTTTCGATTGATGACACGCGCGAAGTCATCGATGCCTTGGTGCGGCGCTTCCCGCACATCCAAGGGCCCGAGTTGCGCGACATCTGCTATGCGACTCAGAACCGCCAGAATGCGGTCAAGCAGCTTGTGGACGAGCGCATCGACGCGCTGTTCGTCATCGGCTCCAAGAACAGCAGCAACTCCAACCGCTTGGCTGAACTCGGCGTGCGCTCGGGTGTGCGCAGCTACTTGATCGATGATGCCTTCGAGATCCGTCCCGAGTGGCTGGTCGGTGCGACAAGCATCGGCGTGACCGCCGGTGCGAGCGCACCCGAGCGCTTGGTGCAAGAGGTGCTCGAGCGCCTGAAGGAACTGGGCGTCGAACGCGTGCAAGAGATGCAAGGCGAGCAAGAGACCACTGTCTTCAAGCTGCCTGATTTGCTGGCGAAGGGCTGAGCCATGTGGGCATGGATGTGGCTCCTGCTGTGCGCTTCGTCTGCGGACGAGGAAGCGAGCAAGTTGATCGAATCAGCCGAGCGCGATGCGCGCGGCAAACGCTATGCGGAGGCGCGCGCGACCTACCAGAAGCTCGCGCGCAAGTATCCGGGCACTCCCGAAGGAGCGCTCGGTGAGCGCCGCTCGCAACCTAGTGCGTTCTTAGGCTGGGATTGGATCAAGCAGACGGGGCCGTCGTCCAATCGGCTTGACATCGTGTGGATGGGCGATGGCTGGGAGTTCGAGAGCCTCAAGGACTTTGACAACCTCGCCAGCGATGCGGCCACGGTCCTGCTGCGTGACGAGGTCATGCGCGAATACGCGAGCTACTTGAACCTGCGCCGCGCCATCTTGGTCTCGGCCCAGAACGGCGTCGACGGGTTCGGACGCGACTACGACACACCTCTGGGCGCGCACACCACAGGCACCTTTGCGGGTCATGTGGGTGTGGATCACAGCAAGGTGAAGCGCATGCTGGCCGAGATTCCTGAGCATGACGGCCAAGCGATCGTGTTCGTGCGCAATGGCGTGCTGGGCACAGGCGGCGGTGGCACTGCCGTCATCGGCGGCCGCGAGATGAAGACCATGGTGCATGAGTTCGGGCACAGCTTCGGCCAACTGCACGACGAGTACCAAACGCAACAAGGGCACGGCGGCGGCGGCGTGCCGAATGACGTGAATGTGTCAAGTACAGGTGACACGACCAAGGTGCCGTGGGCGCATTGGATCACGGCCAAACATCCGCAAGTTGGCGCGTACGAAGGTGCCGCCGGTCAGGTGCGCGGCGCGTGGCGCCCTACAGCAGCTGGCTGCATCATGGACAGTGCTGCGACCTTTTGCCCTGTGTGTCGCGAACACTTGGTGTTGCGACTTTACGAGTATGTAGATCCGATTGACTCGGTGACACCGGAGCCGCAAGCGCAGCGCATCAAGGTCCCCTACAAAGTGGGCGACGAACCGCTGAAGCTGACGGTGCAAGTCATGCGCCCGGCGACGCACGCCTTGGAAGTCGAGTGGTATGTGTTGCCGGAGCGGCACTTTGCGCGCACCGGCAACGGGCCCAGCGTGCGCGATGATGACGGTGGCCAACCTGCCATCGGTAAGCGCGGCACCAAGCCGCTCGCCGACTTGCATGCCAAGCCTAGCGCGACATCCAAGGGCAAGTCGGATGGCTTGCACACGCTTTCGATTGCCCAGCAGGACTACGAACCGGGCGTATGGCGTGTGGTGTGTCGCGTGAAGGACACAACGCGGTTACGCGGCGAGAAGTACCCTTGGGTGCTCAAAGACGAGCTCGGACTGCTGCAGTCCGAGCGCGGTTGGTGGATCGAGATTCCGGCCCGCTAGCTGGCAGCGGCCGTCGCCAGGCGCACCACGCTGTCCAAGTGCACTGCGCCATCGCTCTGCACATACGGTTGCACATGCGTCTCAAGCCACGCGAGGGCTTGGTCGCGGGCTTTGGGGCCGTGCTGTTCGACGGCCTTCTGCAGCGCGGATGACATCTCGCTCTCAAAGGTCAAGAACTCCGCCACCGAAGCAAGGCGCAAGTGCACCGTCAGTTCCTCGCTTGCGCGCACTGTCCAGCCGGCTTGACACAGACGCTCCTCCATGGCGCCGGGGCGACCAAAGCGCATAGGCCCGGGCAGCTCTTCGCACGGCAGAGGTGATCCAAACAGCTCGTGACACGCGCGTGCCTGCAAGGCCAGGAAAGGCACGCGCTCAGGCTCGGCCCACCATGACAACGCCAGCAGTCCGTCTGGACGTACATGCGTGCGCACCGCACGCAATGCGGACACCGGCTCGGGCATCAGCATGAAGCCCCAGCGCGACAAAGCTGCGTCGAACTGACGACCCAGCGCTAGGCGCTCGGCATCATGCTCTTCAAAATGCACCTGTGTCGCGCCCATCGCGCGCGCGCGTGCCGCAGCGCGTGCCACCATGTCGGGCGCAAAGTCCACGCCCAAGACCAGACCGTTCGGCCCTACGCGCCGCGCCGCGGTGAAGCTCGGCTCGCCTAGCCCTGAGGCGATGTCCAACACTCGTTGCCCAGGCGCGATGCACGCCAGCTCCACCAGTCGATCATTCACTGACTGGGCACCACGCTCGAAGACCTCCCACCACTTGGCCCACGGAGTCGCCGCGGCCGACCATGCGGCCCGCTGCAGTGCCTTGAAGTCCTCTGCTTGCATCGCGAAAGTCTACTCGGGCTAGAGCGTGCTTGGGCCTCCACGATGGATCGTTACCAGCTCTATGAGGTGAGTGTGCAGGATCCAGCGACGTTGCTGGCGTTCTTGCTGCGCTTGCATGGTGGCGATCCGCGCGTGCTCGCCGAGGATTGCTCGGGCACAGCGGCCTTGGCGCGGTGCTTCGCCGACTCGCATCCTGAGCGACGCGCGCTGGCGCTCGACTTGGATGCGGAGGCGCTCCGACGAGCCGCGCATCCGCGTGTGCAGTGCCTGCAAGCGGATCTGCGCACACAGCCCGCGATGCCTGAGTGTGACCTGATCCACTTGGGGAACTTCTCAGTGGGCTACTTGCACACACGCGCGGAGCTGATCGCGTACTTGCGTTGGACGCGCAAGCGACTTGCACCCACAGGTGTGTTCACGCTCGATACCTACGGCGGCGCTCTCGCGTACCAGCTAGGAAGGAATGAGCGCCGCACACGCTTAGCGGATGGATCAGTGCTGGTCTCCGTTCTCGAGCGCGTGCATGCCGATCCGTGGACAGCGCGTGTGGTTGACCACTTGCACTTCACACGCAGCCTTGCAGGCGCAACGATTGAACAGCTCACGCAAGCGTTCGAGTATCACTGGCGTTTGTGGACGCCGATGGAACTGAAGGAAGCGTTGCAAGAGAGTGGCTTCGCTGAGATGGTTGTGCACACGCAACTGGACCAGCCATGGACACCCGCAAGCGACAGCATCGGCGACAGCGAATGGGTCGCCCTGCTCGCGGCGCGCGGTCACGCACCTGTCTGATGTTTGGGCGCGCACGCGGGGCGAGGGCGGGCACCGGCGCCAGCGACACCAAAGACAGGCTAATTGCAGTTCAAGCGCCATCCAGATTGCCATTCAGCGCTTTTCCCCACTCGGCACACCGATTGCAATCTAGCACCCTCCCATGACCTGGATCGTGATCGTACTCGTGCCGTTGGCACTCGCCCTGATCTTGGGCGTGGCCTGGCAGCGCAAGCTCGAGCGCGCTCGCATGGCACTGGTACTGGACGAGCGGCGCAAGGCGCGCACACGCGGCACGGATCGCGCGCGGCTGCAGTACCCACACATCGATCTGGCGCGCTGCATCGGTTGCGGCTCGTGTGTGCAAGCGTGCCCCGAAGACGATGTGCTCGGGATGCTGCACGGGCAAGCGGTCGTGCTGCATGGAGCGCGTTGCGTAGGACATGGACGCTGTGCGCAAGAGTGCCCGACCGGCGCCATCGTTGTCACGTTGGGCGATGTGTCGCAACGCGATGACATCCCTGTCGTGGATGAGCGCTTTGAGTCGCCGCGCACGCGTGGCCTGTTCTTGGCTGGCGAAGTCACGGGCTGGTCCTTGGTGCGCACGGCAGTGGTGCAAGGCACGAGTGTGGTCGATGAGGTCGCGCGCCGCATCGCAAGCGAAGGACGCCCGGTGGGCGCACCCCCAGGCAACCATGCACTGGATGGCCAACCTGCACCGCAACACGATGCGCCAGTGCACGACCTCATCATCGTGGGCGCAGGACCGGCAGGACTCGCGGCCTCTTTACGGGCCAAAGAGAAGCAGCTGCTGCACTTGGTGCTCGAGCAAGAAGAGCTCGGCGGCACAGTGGCCAAGTACCCGCGCCGCAAGCTGGTGATGACCCAACCGGTGGAGCTACCGCTGGTGGGGCCGCTTGACCGCACCAGCTTTGAGAAGGAAGAGCTGGTCGAGCTGTGGACGCGACTGGCGCGCGAACACCAGCTGCCCATTCGCACCGGTGTGATCGTGCACAAGGTCGAGCCCTTGGATGCAGGGCTGCTACGCGTGCATACCAGCAGCGGCACTTGGACTGCCCGCAATGTGCTTTTGGCCTTGGGGCGCCGGGGTACACCGCGCAAGCTCGGCGTGCCCGGCGAAGACTTGGCCAAAGTCTCGTATTCCCTGCTTGATGCCCAGAGCTACTCCGGCCGCCGCATCCTCGTGGTGGGCGGAGGCGACAGCGCCGTAGAAGCGGCATTGGGCTTGGCCGAGACCGGCAACGAAGTCGTCTTGAGCTATCGTCAAGCAGTCTTTACACGCCTGCGCAGCCGCAATGAGGCCCGCATCTTGGAAGCGATTGCCAAGGGCAGCGTGCACATGGAGTGGGAAAGCGAGCTGAAGCTCGTCAGCTCCTCGCAAGTAGTCTTGGCCACGCAACGCGGCGAGTTGCGATTGGACAACGACGAAGTGTTCATCTTTGCCGGCGGCACACCGCCGTTCGAGCTGCTCCAGCGCTCGGGCGTGTCCTTCGACCCCAAGGACCGCCTCGACACAGTCAGCACGCAGGATGACTCGGGGCTCTTGCGCGGACTCACGGCAGCCTTGATTCTGGCCTTGTTGGTGCTGGGTGCTGCGGTGGTGTGGCGCTCGTACTACTTTGCGACGCCTGTCGAACGCGTGCACCACCCGCTGCATGAGCTGCTGCGCCCGTCGGGCAGCGTAGGACTCTGGCTAGGTGTGGCCGCGGTGCTGTTGATCCTCTGCAATCTGGCGTACTTACTGCGTCGCGCGGGCACATTCGCCCCGGGAACTTTTGCCTTGGTGCGCGGCAGTCTGCAGACCTGGATGACCTCGCATGTGGCTACGGGCATTGGAGCCTTCTTGTTGGCTGCACTGCACGCCGCTTTGAGCCCCGGCAACACGGTAGGTGGTCATGCGTTCTGGGCCTTGGCCTTCCTCGTCGTCACCGGCGCCATCGGACGCTGGTTCTATTCGTTCGTGCCCCGTGCAGCGAATGGTCGCGAGCTGGCGTTGGAAGAGGTCCAAGCGCGCATGGCGCAGCTATCAAGCGAATGGGATCGCGGTTCTGCCTTCGGCGCCATGGCGCGAGACGCTGTGCAGCGCATGGTTTCCGAAGGTCGCTGGGATGGAGGCTTTGTCGCACGCCTAGTGGCACTTCGTCGCAGTGAAGGTCGGCTGAAGTTGCTGGTCTTGCAGTTGCGCACCGCCGGCGAACGCGAAGGCATCGCGCCCGACAAGCTGGAGGCGTTGCTCGATCTTGCACGGCGCGCGCAGCGTACGGCTGTTGTGGCAGCTCACTACGAAGATGTGCGAGCACTCTTGGCTTCTTGGCGCTGGTTCCATCGTTGGGTCGCGCTGTTCATGGTGCTGGTGGTAGCGGTGCATATCTGGACAGCTCTGCGTTACGGCGGAATGTGGCGCTAACATGGTCACACACTCGTGAAACGTTCTGGTCTCGTACTAGCTCTTGCATCTGCCGCTTTGGTCGCAGTGTTGGTGTACATGGACGCAGAGCGTGTGTCCCCGGGCCCCATCTCGCGCGTGCATGCGCTCTCTGCAGGCATCGCCGATTCGGACTGTGAAGCGTGCCATGGCGAAGACGGGGATGACCTGTTGGCTGGCTGTGGCTCGTGCCATGCCGACACTGTGCAGGATGTGCAGACCAAGCGCGGTTTCCACGGCCAACTGAGTGATGGTGCAAGCTGTGAGCGCTGCCACGCCGAGCACCACGGTGTAGAACACCAGCTAGTGGCAGCGCCTGTCTATGCGTTGGCGGGTGTGGCCGATCTACAGGCCTATACGCACGCTGGCTTGAACTTTGGGCTGGTGGGAGCACATGCGTCGCTGCGCTGTGAACAGTGTCACCCGAATGCACACAAGGAGCTGCTCGCCAAAGGTGAACATCGCTTTGATGGACTGACGCAGTCGTGCGCCAGCTGCCACAAAGATCCGCACGAAGGCAAGCTGCCCGACTGTGCGGCATGTCATGGACAAGAGCAGCCCTTCCGTGAGACAGCACGCTTTGAGCACACAGCTTCGTTCCCCTTAGAGGGCGTGCACGCCGGCCAAGCCTGTACAGCGTGTCATGCCAAGAACACGGAGCGCAGCATTGAGAACTACGCGCATGCAAAGCCGGCCGAGCGCACCTGCGTCGACTGCCATACACAACCGCACACGCAAGAGTTCTTGACGCCGGAACCTAGCTGCATTGCATGCCACACCTTGGACGGTGGCAGCTTTGCACAAGCGCAGACGCGCTTGACACCTGCGCAACATGCGGCGAGTGGCTTTGCACTGGCGAAGCCCCACGATCAGTTGGACTGCAAACAGTGCCATGCCGCCGCCGATGCGACGCAGACGGCGGATGTGGCGTTCCGCTTTGCCGCTGCGCACCCGGGACGCAAGGCCGATGACTGTGCTTCCTGTCATCAAGATCCGCATGGTGGCCAGTTTGCTGCGAGTCCAGGTGGTGCCACCAACTGTCTGGCCTGTCATGATCGCCATGCCTTCGAGCCGCATGCTTTTGACTTGGTAGATCATGCACAGGCGGGCTTCGTGCTCGACGGCGCCCACGCGTCCACCGGCTGTGAAGCGTGTCACAAGATTCCGGCGGATGCGCCCGCGGGGCAAGGCACACGCCAGTTCCGCAACACAGTGTCCACCTGCGCCAGTTGCCACAGTGATGCGCACCGCGGCATGTTTGCTGCGCGTGGCACCGAGGACTGCAAGTCGTGCCACACCACCCATGACTTTGCGGTGGTCGCCCAGTTCGATCATGCGCGCCACACGGGCTTTGCGTTGGAGGGCCAACATGCCGTTGCCAAGTGCGAAAGCTGCCACACTCCCCTTGCGAGTCCCGATGCCCACGGCCGCAGCTTTGGCTACATCGAGCGCGCTGGACCTGCGCAAGCGTGTGAGAGCTGCCATGCCGATGTGCACAGCGGGACCTTCGCCGACGCACAGGGCCAAACCAACTGCGAAAGCTGCCATACCACGGTCGATTTCCAGCACTACCGCAACTTTGACCATGCCCGCGATGCCAAGTTTGCTTTACAAGGCGCGCATGCCCGAGTGGATTGTGCTTCGTGTCACTCCACACCGCCGCGCTACCAAGGCAAGCAACTGAACGACTGTCGGTCGTGCCATGACGATGCGCACAGCGGCATGTTCGGCACCACGAGTTGCACCCAATGCCACACCGATGAAAGCTGGTCCGTAGCGGGCTTTGACCATGCGCGCTGGACACAGTTCCCCTTGGATGGAGCGCACGCCCAAGCAGCATGCAACGATTGCCATGCAGGCAATGCCAAGTTGGACACCAGCTGCGTGTCTTGCCATGCCGATATCCATGTGGGGCAATTCCAGACTGGCGGAACGAACGACTGTGCGCGCTGCCATTCGACGAGCGGCAAGTTCCAGGCTGATCGCTTTGACCATGACAAGCATGCTCGCTTCCGCTTGGACAGCAGGCACGACGACCTGAGCTGTGCGGCGTGCCATCGCCAAGCCACGACCACCAGCGGTCAAACGGCTGTGCGCTACAAGCCGCTAGGTACGGAATGCTCAGACTGTCATGGCTTTGGTTTCCGAGACGACGACAAGGGCAAGGGTCGTGGACGCGGCAAAGGCGGCAGGCGAGATGACCTCTTGAAGGAACTGCTGCAGGACTCATGAAGCTGCCGTATGTAGCCATGGTGTGCGCGCTGAGCGTGACAAGTGCTGTTGCGCAGACCCAAGAGGTGCGCGTCGAGTGCAAGGTCACGCAGGTCACCTCGGGCTCGATCTACATCGATGCCGGACGCGACCAAGGCTTGATGGCCGGTGATCGCGTGGTGTTCTTGGATGCGAATGGCGTGACAAGCGAAGGTCTTGTGCGCAGCACCTCCAAAGCTAGTGCGCGCGTCGAGCTGTTGCCTGGCTCGCCCAGCGTAGAGCTCAACGCACGCGCCGAAGTACGGATCCCAGCCGAGCGCGCGCCCAAGTCGGACGGCCTACCACCACATCCGGGCTGGAGTCAGCCGCAAGATGGTTGGGCAGCTGACAAGCCGTTGCTGGCGCCAGTCACAGGACTCAAGCCGGGTGAGCGCGAACGAGTCTGGACGGGACGGCTGTGGAGCCGTTTTGACACCGACCTTTCCACCAGCACAGACGCTGGCGATTCGACCTACAACTACTTTGCTGTGGGCGGCGATGCCAGTTTGCGCAACCCCTTTGGCCAAGGTGGCAGTTTGCGCATCGATGCCGAGGCGATCGCCAAGCTGCGGGACACAGGTGCGGACAATGAGTCCGAGTCGTACCTCTCCATCGATCGCTTGTACTACGAGTTTGGTGGCACTCGCGAGGAACCCACGCGTTGGCAGATGGGTCGGTTCTATTCTGGTGTCATGCCTCAATTGGGGCTCTTGGATGGCGTGGAGTACAGCCATCGCAGTGGCGGCAATGTCTTCGGCGGTAGCTTGGGTTGGTTACCCGAACCGACAAGTGAACGCGACAGCTTCGTCGACCTCGCCGCCAATGTGTTTTGGAAGCAAGAGTTCGATGAGCAACGGCGCAACACGCTAGGGCTCGCGCTGCAGCAGACGCTGCATGACGGCACCAAAGACCGCAGCTTGATCTTGGCCGATGGCGAGACACGTATCGGAGAGGACCTGACTCTGCGTGGTTCGCTGTGGATCGACTTGTACGACGGCGATGATGACCTCAAGGACTCCAGTTGGGAGTTGACCGAGCTGCGCCTGTCGGCGCTGTATCGCCGCAGTGCCGATGACGGCATGGGCTTGAGCTATGCCCGCATCCTGTGGCCGCAACTTCTGCGCAACGAGTATGCACCGGTCAGCAATGATCTCGTGCAGAACGGCGAGCTGAACCGTGTGAGCGCGTGGGCTTGGCAACAGTGGAACACCACATGGCGTACCGATGAACGCCTCGACAGCTGGTCGGACCAAGACGACTCCGGCGTGAGCTGGGAGTTCGAAACGAGTGCACAAGACTGGGCGTGGGATGCTGGGCGTGTGGCGCTGGCCCTCACCTACGCTGATGGCAGCTACAGCAGTGGCCCAGGTGTGCGTGTAAGTGCGGACAAGCAATACGACGAGGTGTATGCCTCGGTCGGCTGGACTTGGTCTCAGTACGAAGAGAAAGACTGGACCGACGACGACAATCCCTTTGCGCAACACATGCTGCACGGGTCAGTGGATTGGAGCCTTTCGGAAGCCTGGGACCTGTCGTTGCGCGCTGACCGGCGCTTCGATGATGTGGTGGATGTCTGGTCATTCGGCGCCATGCTTTCGACACGCTTCTAAGGGGACCACCATGTCACAGCAACGCACACAACTCTCCCTCTTGTTGCTGGCTTCGGCCTTCGCGTTCTTGGCGTGTGCCATCGACCAAGGCAAGTCCTCGCTCAGCGTCGCGGCACAAGAGTGGGACAAGTTGCGCGGCCCCGTGGTGCCCCACGACTCCT
>Ga0255097_1000460_pt1 | contig 16904 bp, 17 predicted proteins | sample Colum_Atlam_RepB_2_FD_188436 | JGI IMG/M metagenome (GOLD analysis project Ga0255097, IMG submission 188436) | Freshwater microbial communities from Columbia River, Oregon, United States - Colum_Atlam_RepB_8d | ecosystem: Environmental > Aquatic > Freshwater > River | place: USA: Oregon...
ATCCCGCCCCGCCCGCATACCATGCGGGGATACCGCCGCATCACCCGCGTGATGCCTTGAACGATGTTCCGCACCTGCCGTGCGGGCGACCGGGGAGTATTGGCCATGGCGAGCGTCGCCCGATGAGTTTCACACGAGTGCTGGTCGCCAATCGCGGCGAAATTGCGCTGCGCCTCGCGCGCGGCGTGGCGGATGCGGGGCTGACGCCGGTCGCGCTCTACAGCACGGATGAAGCGGATGCGCTGCACGTGCGCCGCGTCGAACAAGCGGCGGCGCTGCCGGCGCACGGCGTGCGGGCCTATCTCGACCAGCACGCGGTGATCGCCGCGGCTCAGGCGACGAACTGCGACGCCATCCATCCGGGCTACGGTTTTCTCGCCGAGAATGGGGAATTTGCCGCGGCCTGCGCCGCCGCCGGCCTGCGCTTCATTGGCCCGACGCCCGCCCAGCTCAAGCTGTTTGGCGACAAGCTGGCCGCCTGCGCGCTCGCCGCGCGCTGCGGCGTGCCGGTGCTGGAGGCCTCCGCTGCGCTACCCGATCTCGCCGCGCTCCAGGCCTTTCAGTCGCAGCTGGGGCCGGATGCCGCGCTGATCCTCAAGGCCGCCGCCGGCGGTGGTGGACGCGGCATGCAGGTGCTATCCGCCGGCGTGGACGCCGGTAGCGCGCTGACTCGCTGCCAGCAGGAAGCCGCCGCCTCGTTTGGCGACGGCACCATCTACGCCGAACGCTTCATCGCTACCGCGCGGCATATTGAAGTGCAGGTGCTGGGCGACGGGCAGGGCGGCGTCACGCATTTCCGCGAGCGCGACTGCAGCCTGCAGCGCCGTCACCAGAAAGTGATCGAAATTGCGCCCGCGCCGCACCTCGACCCGGCGCTGCGCGACCGCGTGCTGGACGCCGCGCTGACGCTGGCCCGCGAGGTGCGCTACCTAAGCCTCGGCACCTTCGAGTTTCTGGTCGACGTCGCGGCCAACGCGTTCTATTTCATTGAAGCAAACCCGCGCCTGCAGGTGGAGCACACGATCACCGAGGAAATCCTGGGCTGCGATCTGGTGGGCTTGCAGCTGGCGGTGGCCGCCGGCGCGACGCTATCGACGCTGGGCCTGACCGCACCGCCGCCTGCACCCGTCGGCTACGCCATCCAGCTGCGGGTGAACGCCGAAACCGTCAACGCCGAGGGCGTGGCGCTGCCGGCGGGCGGTGTCATCACGGCCTTCGATCCGCCGGGCGGCCCCGGGATCCGGCTCGACACGGCGGCCTTTACCGGGCTCGCCATCAACCCCAATTTTGATTCGCTGCTGGCGAAACTCATCGTGCGTTCCAGCGCGCCGTCCTTCGCCGCTGCCGTGGCCCGCGCCGAGCGCGCGGCGGCGGAGTTTGCGATTGCCGGACCCGCCACCAACCTTGGCTGGCTGCGGGCTATTTTGCGCATGCCGCAGGTCGGCGCCGCGCAATTCACCACCCGGCTGGTAGAGCAGGCGGCCGCCGCGCTGGCCGAAGCCGCTGGCGCGCTGGTGCCGGCAGCGGCGACGGTCGGTGCGAATTCACAGGCCGGTGCCGCGCCGACGGTCAGCGCACCCGCCGGCCAAATCGCGCTGGTCGCGCCGATGCGCGGCAGCGTGGTCAGTATTGATGTCGCGGTCGGCGCGCAGGTCGCGCGCGGCACGCCGATTGCCACGCTGGAAGCGATGAAGATGCATCACCTGGTGGAAGCCGCCAGCGCCGGCATCGTCATGCAGCTGCTGGCCGCGCCCGGCGAGACGCTGGCCGACGGCGCGCCGATCGCGTTTCTGGCGCCGCTTGAAGACGCCGGCCTTGATGCACGCCAGACCGTACAGGTCGACCTCGACGCCGCCCGCGCGGATCTCGACGAAGTCCGCGCGCTGCATCGCTATACCGAAGACGCGGCGCGCCCGACGGCGGTCGCCAAACGTCGTCGCACCGGCAGCCGTACCGCGCGCGAGAACGTGGCGGATCTGCTGGATGCCGACAGCCTCATCGAATACGGCGCGCTGATCGTCGCCGCCCAGCGCCGGCGGCGCTCGCTGGAAGATCTCCGCGAGAACACCCCGGCCGACGGCATGGTCGCCGGCATCGGCACCGTCAACGGCGACTGGGTCGCGGCCGAGCGCGCGCGCTGCATGGTGCTGGCCTATGACTACACCGTGCTGGCCGGCACGCAGGGCGTGTTCAATCACAAGAAAAAGGACCGGCTCTTTGCGCTGGCAAAGGAATGGGCGTTGCCGGTGGTGTTCTACACCGAAGGCGGCGGCGGCCGGCCGGGCGATGTGGACGTGGACGACGTCATCAGCTGCTGGCTCGACCTGCCGACGTTTGCGACCTGGCCGCAGCTTTCGGGCGGCGCGCCGCGCATCGCGGTCAACTCGGGCCGTTGCTACGCGGGCAACGCGGTGCTGTTTGGCTGCGCCGACATCACCATCGCCACCGCCAATTCCAACATCGGTCTCGCCGGTCCGGCGATGATCGAAGGCGGCGGTTTGGGCAAATTCACGCCCGAAGACATCGGCCCGATGGACGTGCAAACCCGCAACGGCGTGGTCGACATCGCGGTGGCGGACGAGGCCGAGGCCACCGCGGTCACGCGCCAGCTGCTGGGTGTCTTTCAGGGCCCGCAGCCGGTGTGGGCTTGCGCCGACCAGCGCCTCTTGCGCCACGCCGTGCCGGAAAACCGGCTGCGCGTGTACGACGTGCGCACCGTCATCCACACGCTGGCGGATACGGGTTCGGTGATCGAACTGCGCCCGCACTACGGCGTAGGCCTCATCACCTGCTTTATTCGCGTGGAAGGGCAGGCCTTTGGCCTTATCGCCAACGACCCGCGTCATCTGGGCGGGGCGATTGATTCCGAGGGCGGCGAGAAAGGCGGGCGCTTCCTGCAGTTGTGCGAAGCCTACGGCGTGCCGGTGGTCTCGCTCTGCGATACGCCGGGCTACATGGTGGGCCCGGACAGCGAGAAGACCGCGGCCGTGCGGCGCGGCTCGCGGCTCATCATGGCCAGCGCCAATCTCACGGTGCCGCTGTTCACGGTGGTGCTGCGCAAAGGCTACGGGCTGGGCGCGCAGGCGATGGCCGGCGGCAGCTTCCACCGGCCGTTTTTCTCGATCGCCTGGCCGACCGCCGAGTTTGGGCCGATGGGCCTCGAAGGCGCGGTGAATCTGGGCTATCGCAAGGAACTTGAAGCCGAGACCGATCCAGTCAAACGCCAGGCGCTCTACGAGCAGCTGCTGGCCATGATGTACACCCGCGGCAAGGCGGTGTCGGTCGCGTCGCAAATGGAAATCGACGCGGTCATCGACCCCGCAGAGACCCGCCAGTGGTTAACGCGCGGCCTGCGCTCGGCCGGCCCGCGCACGCGGCGGCCTTATCCCATTGTTGATGTGTGGTGAGCGAATCCGCGCCCGCCACCGTAAGCCAGACAACCCGAAAGGAAAGCCCATGAAAGCCATCGTCAGCGAACAAGTTGGGGGACCAGACACGCTGGTTCTGCGCGATCTGCCCACCCCGCAGCCGGCGGCCGGCGAACTTCGTCTGCGTGTGCGCGCCTGCGGCGTGAACTACCCGGACGCGCTGATGCTGGAAGACAAATACCAGTTCCGTCCCACGCGCCCGTTTGCGCCGGGCGGCGAAGTGGCGGGCGAAGTCGACGCGGTCGGCGAGGGCGTGACGCAGTTCAAGCCGGGCGACCGCGTGATCGCGCTGGTCGGCCACGGCGGCATGGCGGAGTTCGTGGTCGCCAAGGCCAACAAGTGCATCGCGATGCCCGACGCCATGCCCTATGACGAAGCCGCGGCCTTCATCTTCACCTACGGCACCTCCTGGCACGCGCTGAAGCAGCGCGCCTCGCTGAAAGCCGGCGACACGCTGCTGGTGCTGGGCGCCGCGGGTGGCGTGGGGCTCGCGGCGGTGGAACTGGGCGCGGCGGTCGGCGCGCGGGTCATTGCGGGGGTCTCCAGCGCGGAGAAACTCGCGCTCGCGAAGGCGCACGGCGCGGCCGACGGCGTGGTCTATCCGCAGGGTCCTTTCGACAAGGACGGCGCGAAAGCGCTGGCCGAGTTGTTCAAAGGCGTCTGTGGCAAGCAGGGCGCGAACGTCATTTACGACGCGGTGGGCGGTGACTATGCCGAAGCCTCCCTGCGCGCCATTGCCTGGGAAGGCCGCTTTCTGGTGGTTGGCTTCCCGGCCGGCATCCCGAAGATTCCGCTCAATCTGGCGCTGCTCAAGGGCTGTCAGATCGTCGGCGTGTTCTGGGGCTCGTTCACCGACCGCGAGGTGGCCGAGAACCAGCGCAATAACGAAGAGCTCATCGCCTTCTACAATGCCGGCAAGATTCGCCCGCACGTGTCGGCCAAGTTCTCGCTGGCCGAGGCCGGCACCGCGATTCGCGCGCTGTCCGAGCGCCGCGCGCTGGGCAAACTGGTCGTCACCATCGACTGATTTTTTTCTGACCCTGTACCGTTAAGGATTTTTCGCATGAGCAAAGCCAACGAACACTTCACCGCCGACGACGAAGCCCTGTTGCTGGAAACCATCACGCGCTGGACCGAGCGCGAGCTGAAACCCATCGTCAAGGAATATGACCATGCGGATCGCTACCCGCATGAGATCGTCGAACAGATGAAGGAAATGGGCCTCTTCGGCGCCACCATCTCGCCGGAGTACGGCGGGCTGGGCCTGCCGGCCACCACCTACGCGAAGCTGGTGATGATCATCTCGAGCGTGTGGATGTCGATTACCGGCATTTTCAACTCGCATCTCATCATGGCGCTGGCGGTGGAGAAGTTCGGCACCGAAGACCAGAAGAACCTCTGGCTGCCGAAGTTCGCGACCGGCGAAGTGCGCGGCGGTCTGGCGCTGACCGAACCCGACGCCGGCACCGACCTGCAGGGCATCCGCACGCAGGCCAAGTGGAACGGCAGCGAGTACGTCATCAACGGCACCAAGACCTGGATCTCGAACGGCATTGAAGGTTCGGCGGTGGCGCTGCTGGTCAAGACCAACCCGAACGCCGAACCGCGCTACAAGGGCATGAGCCTCTTCATCGCGCCGAAGAAGGCCGGCTTCACGGTCGGCAAGAAAATGGAAAAACTCGGCTATAAATGCATCGATTCGGGCGAGCTTGTGTTCGATGACTATCGCCTCGGCAAGGAGCACCTCATCGGCGGCGAGGAAGGGCAGGGTTTCTTTCAGGCCACCGGCGGGCTGGAGCTTGGTCGGATCAACGTCGCCGCGCGCGGCGTGGGTCTGGCGGAAGGCGCGCTGCGGCTGGCGTCGGACTACGCGCAGGTGCGCAAAACCTTCGGCAAGCCAATCTGCGAGCATCAGGCGATCCAGCTGAAGCTAGGCGAGATGGCGACCCGCGCGCGCGCCGCGCGCCTGCTGACGCTGGACGCCGCCATGGCCTTCGATCGCGGCGAGCGCTGCGATATGGAAGCCGGCATGGCGAAGTTCTTTTCCTCCGAAGCGGCGCTGGAGAACAGCACCGAGGCCATGCGCATCCACGGCGGCTACGGCTACTCGAAGGAATACGACATCGAGCGCTACTACCGCGATTCGCCGCTGACCTGCATTGGCGAAGGCACCAACGAAATGCAGCGGCTGATCATCGCGCGGCAGTACATCAAGCGGAATCCGGTCGCCTAGGCGACCGCTGCGCAGACGGCGCGTGCCGCCGTCTGCGCGCCATCCAGTGCCGGGCCGTGGCCTGCGGCGACGGCCCTTCAAAGCGAGTGTCCAACCATGCCTGCTAGCTCTTTTTTCGCGCTCGGCGCCGGGCGTTTTCGGGAACATCCCGGGCTTTTTTTTGAAGATTTTGCGGTGGGTCAGCGCTATGCGCATCGGCCGGGGGTAACGCTTTCACAGCAGGACAACGCAGACGAGACGCTCGACAGCTACAACGGCGCGATGATTCATTTCGACGCCCGCTACGCCGGGCAGTCGAGCTGGGCGCGCCCGCTGATGGTCAGCACGCTGACCGTGCAGCGGTTGGTCGGGATGACGAGCAAGACGCTGGGCTGCCGGCGCGACATTCTGGGCTTTGGTGAAATCTCGCTCAGCGCGCCGGTGTTCGGCGGCGACACCATCTATGCCGAGTCCGAAGTGCTGGCGGTGCGCCCGGGCAACGATGCCGCCACCGGCATCATCACGCTGCGCTTGTTGGGGCTTAAAGATCGCCACGCCGATGGCAGCGTGCTGGACGCGCCGGCGCGCTTCGCGACCCTGACGCTGGATGTCGAGATTTACACGGCGGCAGGATTTCGCGCCGTGTATCCGGGTGAACTTGGCACGCCGACCGCCGAGCCTCGCTTCGCGAGCTATCGCAACGACGATGGCCTCCTGGTTGAGCAGTTCGGGCTTTTCTTTGAAGACGCTCAGCCCGGCGAGACCTTCATCCACGCGCCGCGCCGCACGTTCTATCGCGAAGATCTGGTACGCATCGCGCGCCGCGCGTTTGATTTCTCACCGCAGTTCCACGATGCGCCCTGGGTGGCGGCGCATCAGGGCGGCCGGCTGCGCGTGCCGGAAACCCTGCTGCTCGGCGCGGTAACCGCGCTGACCACCCGCACCTTTGGCCGGGTGTCGGCCAATCTGGGCTGGACGGATCTGAAGCTCGGTCCTGTGTTTGAGGGCGACAGCGTCGAAGCCGAATCGACGGTCGTCGAAGCGCGCACCTCGAAGTCCCGCCCCAACGAAGGCGTGCTGACCGTCGACACCCGCGCCAGCACGCTGGACGGGCGTGAGATCTGCAGCTACCGCCGCAACCTGCTGGTCTACACCCGCGCCGGCCAGTCGCCCTACGCGGCGGCGGGGTATTAGCGGACGGCGCCTGGCGATCCGGGTAGGAGCGGCGTGCACGCCGCGATTGGCTAGGCGAATGCGCCGGGGATTTTCGCGGCGCACGCGCCGCTCCCACAGGGGCAAAGCGATTCGCTCTCTTGTGGGAGCGGCGTGTACGCCGCGATTGGGTTTGGCAAATGCGCCGGGGACTTTTCGCGGCGCGCGCGCCGCTCCCACAGGGGCAAAGCGATTCGCTCTCTTGTGGGAGCGGCGTGTACGCCGCGATTGGGTTTGGCAAATGCGCCGGGGATTTTCGCGGGGCGCGCGCCGCTCCCACAGGGGCAAAGCGATTCGCTCTCTTGTGGGAGCGGCGTGTACGCCGCGATTGGGTTTGCCGAATGCGCCGGGGCCTTTTCGCGGCGCACGCGCCGCTCCCACAGGGGCAAAGCGATTCGCTCTCTTGTGGGAGCGGCGTGTACGCCGTGATTGGGTTTGGCAAATGTGCCGGGGATTTTCGCGGCGCACGCCGGGCGGTCACTTGTTAGGCTGCAGTGTTATTAAGTAACATAAAACCTGCCGCCCGAGCGGACCTTCGTCTGACAACGGCTAGCCCGTCACCCTTGGAGCATCTCATGAACACTATCGTGCCCCTTGCAGTCGCCGCCGCGCTCACACTCAACAGCCCGCTGCTGCTAGCGCAGCACGCCCACGAGCACGGCGTCGCCCATCTGCAAATAGCGATCGAAGGCAACACGGTGGAAGCGAGCTTCGACCTGCCCGGGCACGACCTGCTGGGCTTTGAGCACGCGCCGGCGACCGAGGCGGAAAAAGCCGCCGTGACCGCTGCCGGAGAGCGCCTGAAAGACGCGGTAGCGATCCTCCGCTTCAGTTCGGAGGCAAAGTGCACGGTCGCCGATTCCAGCTTCGAGACCGAAACCCCCGAAGCCGGCGCGGCGCATGTGGATTTCGTCGCGCACTACCGCTTTACCTGCGCGGTGCCGGCGGCGTTGGCGGGATTCACCACCGGCCTGTTCAAGGCCTTCCCGTCGATTGGCGAACTGGCGGTGCAAAGCCAGGCGCCGCAGGGCGTGCGCGAACAGGCACTGACCGCGAGCAATCCGGAATACCGCTTCTGACCCCGCACCTGCCCACCGCGCCTATATTCAGCGCGCGCGGGCTGCGCTTTCGCTGGCACCCCGGCGCGCCGTGGGTGCTGGACATTCCGGCCTTCGATCTACACCCCGCCGAACGGGTGTTTCTGGCCGGCCCTAGCGGGACGGGTAAAACGAGTTTCCTGTCGGTGCTCTCCGGCATTGCGCCGGCCACGGCAGGCTCGGCCAGGCTGCTCGGGCAGGAACTGGTGGGCCTGTCCGGGGCGGCGCGCGACCGGCTGCGGGCCGAGCAGATCGGCATCATCTTTCAGCTGTTCAACCTCGTGCCCTATCTCTCGGCGCTGGAAAACGTAATGCTCGGCTGCCAGTTCTCTGCTGCCCGACGCGCGGCAGTCGCCGCCGGCGGCGAAACCGTGCGTGAGGCCGCGCGTCGCCTGCTGACGCGACTCGGTCTGTCAGAGTCGGTGGTCGGACAACGCGCGGCGCTTGAGCTGTCGGTCGGCCAGCAGCAGCGAGTGGCGGCGGCGCGCGCGCTGATCGGCCGGCCCGCGCTGGTGGTGGCAGACGAGCCGACCTCGGCGCTCGACAGCGCGCTGCGCGACGAGTTTCTGGGGTTGCTGCTGCAGGAATGCGCCGCCGCCGGCAGCGCGCTGCTGCTGGTCAGTCACGACCGGGCCATGGCGCCGCAGTTCGACCGGGTGGTGGAACTGTCGGCCATCAACCGGGCTTGCGCGTGATGACCACATCACGACATCGGCCACAGCCCGCGTGTGTACGCGCGCGACGAGATTCTGCGCCTGCGCCCTCAGGAATTTCTCGCCGCCGGCAGCGCGCTGCTGCGGGTGAGTCACGACCGGGCCATGGCGCCGCGGTTCGACCGGGTGGTGGAACTGTCGGCCATCAACCGGGCTTGCGCGTGATGACCACAACAAAAAAATGCGGACACTCCCCGTGGTCCCGCGCATGAACATCCTCCGCCTTGCCGCCAAAAGCGTCTGGAACCGCCGACTCACCGCCATGCTGGTGGTGCTGTCGATCGCCATCGGGGTGTCGCTGCTGCTGGGCGTGGAGCGGCTGCGGGTGCAGGCGCGGACCAGCTTCGCGCAGACCTTGAGCGGGACGGATCTCATCCTTGGCGCGCGCGGCGGGGCGATTAACCTGCTGCTCTACAGCGTGTTTCGCATTGGTGATGCGACCAATAACGTCAGCTGGCGCAGCGCCGAGGCCGTCGCCGCCTGGCCGGACGTGGCGTGGACCGTGCCGCTGTCGCTGGGCGACTCCCACCGCGGCTATCGGGTGCTGGGCACTACCACCGCCTACTTCGACCACTACCAGTATGGCCAGCGGCAGCCGCTGCGCCTGGCCGCCGGCGCGCCGTTTGCCGGCGTGTTTGATGCCGTGCTGGGCGCGGAGGTCGCGGCGCAGCTTGGCTATCGCGTCGGCAGCGAGATCACGCTTGCCCACGGCGCCGGCAAGGTGAGCTTCAAGCAGCACGCCGACAAGCCCTTCAAGGTCGTCGGCATCCTCGCCCCCACCGGCACGCCGGTGGACCGCACGGTGCATGTGAGCCTGCAGGGCATCGAGGCGGTGCACGTGGACTGGCTGGGCGGTGCACCGCTGCCCGGGCACGGCAAGACGCCTGAACAGGTGCAGGCGATGACGCTGACGCCGAAGACCGTCACCGCCGTGCTGGTGGGTTTGAAAACGAAACTGCGCGTCTTCAACGTGCAGCGCGCCATCAACGACTACCGCGACGAGCCGCTGCTCGCCATCCTGCCGGCGCTCACCACCCAGCAGCTGTGGGATCTGCTGAGCGTGGGCGAGCAGGCGCTGCTCGCGATTTCGGCGCTGGCGGTGGTCTGCGGGCTGCTGGTGATGCTGACCGCGCTCATCACCGGCATGAACGAACGCCGACGCGAGATGGCCATCCTGCGCGCCTTGGGCGCCCGGCCCTCGCAGGTGTTTCTGCTGCTGGTGGGGGAGGCGCTGCTGCTGACCCTGTGCGGGATCCTCGCCGGCGTGCTGCTGCTGCAGCTGGCGCTGGGCGTCGGCTTGCCCTTGCTTGGCGGCCAGCTGGGGCTGACGATTGCCGCCTGGCCGCCGTCGGCGCGCGAACTCGCCATGCTGGGCGGCGTCTTGCTGGCCGGCGTGCTGGGCGGTGCGCTGCCGGCGCTGCGCGTTTATCGTTTGTCGCTGGCCGATGGCCTGACGCTCCGAATCTGAGAGGCTTTTGCGATGCATGTGTTATCTCTGCTCTGCGCCGCCCTGCTGCTGCCCGCGCTGGCGCTGGCCGAACCCGAAATCCCCGAGCTCTCCTGGGACGATCTGGTGCCCGCGGACTACCAGCCCCAGAACCTGCTGGGGGATCTCGACCTCTCCACCCTGAGCGACGCCGACCCGCGCGCGGCCGAAGCCATGAACAAGCTGAAAAAGCTCTGGGAAGACGCGCCGGTGGTTAAAACCTTTACCGGCCAACGCGTGCGTTTGCCGGGCTTCGCCATTCCGCTGGAAAGCGATACCAGCACCGCGAAGTCTTTCATCCTCGTGCCGTATTACGGCGCCTGCATTCACGTGCCGCCGCCCCCGTCCAACCAAATCGTGCTGGTGAATGCGCCGGGTGGCGCCAAGATCAAGGAAGCCTTCGAGACCGTGATGGTCGAAGGCACGCTGAAAGCCGAAGCCGCGCGTACCGACGTCGCCCATGCCGGCTACACGCTGACCGCAATCAAGGTCGAGCCTTACAAGGAGTAGGGCGCCGGGGGCTGCCGACCGTCCGATATGAAATACGCACTGCGCTTGATATAGAGCACCGCGTTCAATCGTGCCGCCGCTAGGCTGGTCGAGCATAAAAAATCTCTCGACCGTGTTGATGCACTCCACAGCCACTGTGACAGCACCCCAACTCACCCAGAATCATTTGCTGGATGCTTTGTGCGGCGAGGCTAAATCGCGTCTGCTGCCTCATCTCAAAAAAGTCGAGATGCCTCTCGGGCGGGTGCTCTATGAGCCCGGCGACCAGTTGAAATATGTGTATTTCCCGACTGATTGCATCATCTCGCTGCTGTATGTGATGGAGGACGGCGCCTCCGCCGAGATTTCTGTGGTTGGCCATGAGGGCTTGCTAGGCGTCGCCGTGTTCATGGGGGGAGACAGCACCTCAAGCCGGGCCATCGTGCAGAGCGCCGGGTTTGCCTACAGCCTCCCCGGCAGAATCGTTAAAGAAGAATTCAATGCCAATCCCCATCTTCGCCGGCTGATGCTGCGCTATACGCAGGCGCTCCTCACCCAGATGGCGCAAACCGCGGTGTGCAATCGTCATCACACGATCGATCAGCAGCTCTGTCGCTGGCTGCTGTTGTCCCTCGATCGGCTGCCCGACAACAAGCTCACCATGACCCAGGAGCTGATCGCCAACATGCTCGGCGTGCGTCGGGAAGGCGTGACCGATGCGGCGGGGAAGCTGCAACGGCTCGGGGTGATTGCCTACAGTCGCGGACATATCACCGTGCTCGACCGGCCCCGCCTGGAGCAACTGTGTTGCGAATGCTACGCCGTGGTGCGGGCAGAAACCGACCGTCTGCTCGGCTAGGCGCCGCACCACGCCGCTCTCCAGCCGCGCCCCACTGCCTCGCGCACGATTGGCGTTGGCGGCCTAGCGCCGCAGGCTTAACCGCCCGACACCGACGATTACCGCGCCCAGGCCAGCCCAGACCGGAATATTGACGCGCTCGGTCTCGCGGACCGAAAGCTCGAGCGGCCCCAGCTTCGCCTGCTGCGTGTTTCTGGTGTAGGAAAAGCCGCCGTAAGCAAGCACGGCAATCCCGGCGATCAGCACCACGATGGCCATCAGTCTGGTCGGGTTCATCGGCCTCGTCTCCCTGATGAGCTTAAGCGGGCGTGGCATAGCCCGCGGCATAAACGACGCGGTCGCCCGTTTCCCTCGCGGCTGGTCACGCCGACGTTTATCGGGGCGCTATCGGCGACAGCAAGGGACGCGTTTCCTGCTTCAACTTCTTGGCCGCCCGTTTTTCCTTGAAGGTGGTTTGGGCCGGTTTTTTAGTCTCTTTTTGCTTTTTCGGGATCTTGCTCATGGCAGGGCTCCTTCAGAGTGACGCGGCAGATTCCGCTGATGTGCCCAGCCTGCCCCATTTGGACCGCGTGTTCAGTGCGCTGACCAACATAAGCGCGCCGCTTCCCACCGCGTGTGGCACACCGTACAGAGCCCCCACGCGCTCGCGCGTAGCCTTCGTCCTCTTTCCGGCGAGTGACCTGCTATGCCCTGGAGTGACGATGCCATTATCAGAGACGAGCTGTTCAGCATTGAGCGTCTCGAACTCCACGCCGCCAGCCTCGCCACTGCGCAAGCGGTAACCGGTCGCCCGCCGCACTGGCCGCGGGTTGATCTGGTGTTTCGCTAGCGGCGCGCGCTACGAAATTGCCATCGAGAATCCCGACGCGGTGTGCAGCGGGGTGGGTCGGGTGACTGTGGACGGCGAACTGCAGCGCGACCCGGCGGCGCCAGTGGCGCTCAAGGATGACGGCGCCAGTCACCAGCTGGTAGTGATTCTGGGGAAGGCGCCGTCCTGAATGCGGCGAGCTTAGCGGGGACGGCTGATGCGCGAGACCTTGGTGCCTTCAATGGTCAGGCTCGCCATCAGGCCCTGCTGATCGAAAATCACGGCGTAGGCGTCATCCTGCAGGGAAGTCGTGGAAAGATTCTTGGCGATCCCCTGATCAACAAACACGACCGTGGGACCCACGCCTAGCTCCCAGCCCTGGGAGTCCTCCAGATACTTCACCGCCTTGTCCGTCATCAGAAACACCGCATAGCCGACAAGCGCGATATGCGCTTGAAGTCGCGGCCGTTGCGTTCTGCCAGTCGCTGGCGAGCGCAGAGGGTCGTCTGTCAGGCACTACAGCATTCGAATTCAAGGCATTGAACATGAGCATTAATAAAGATCAGATCGAAGGCACGTTGAAGGACCTCGGCGGTCAGGTGCAGCAAGAGGCAGGCAAGCTGCTGGACAACCAGCAGCAGCAAGTCGACGGTCTTAAGAATCAGATCGAGGGCAAGCTCCAAAAGAAAGTCGGCGATTTGAAGGAAGCGCTGGGTGACTTGAAGGATGCGTCCAAGGACTAAGCGTCGCGCTGGGCCGATGAGCTCGAGCGTCTGTTTTCTGCTGAGCGCGCCCCGATGCTCGATCGGCCGGACCCGCAAGCCCGCTGTAAACGCGCCACAGTTTGTGCGCTAACGCCGTAGCAAGCTGAAGGGCGCTGGAGAGGGCCGACGAGCAGCGCGGCCTTCGGTTGCGCTACCGTTCTCCGTCACACCTGGTTGACCTCTACAAGAACCCTCGGGGCTTGATCGGACGCACGCCATGCGCCGCGCGCGCACCCTAGCCTTAAGCCACGGAGATGCCGGTATTGCAGTGGGGGTCAGCAGGGTGAAGTCGGTGCTCATGTTTGCATCGAGCGTGTTGCTGATGAGCAGCATCGGGGTGCAGGCGCGCGCCGACGCGCAGGCGCGGGCCGCGCCACCGCCGACCGAATCATTCACCGGCTACGGCGAGCGGGTTTTCCGCCTGCAAAACGCGCTCATGGACGAACTGCTGGACGCGGAATATGCCGATCCGCCACCCACCGCGACCGAGAGCCGTTTGCTGGCGAAAGCCGAGGCCCGCATCGTGCGGAGTTGTCGCGCGCTGAACGAGGTGGCCAGCCTGACGGCCGGCGGCGAGCGACCGAGCTTTCTCTTGCGCATGAAAGCCGCCGCCTCCTTGCGCAGTTGCAGCGCCTCGGCGCGCGAGGTCAGGAAATTCTTAAACGAGCGGGCTGCCGATGCGCCGCCCGCGCCGCCATAGGCCGCAAGGCTGGAGGGCCTAGGGATGCTTGAAATTCTGGCCGTGGTGCTGGTGCTGTTGTGGCTGGTCGGCTCGGTGTCGTCTCACACGCTGGGCGGCTTTATTCACATCCTGCTGGTGATAGCGGTGATTGCCGTGCTGATCCGGCTCATTCGGGGGCGCCGCGGCGTCTGATCACAAGCCAACACGTTCTGAACAGGGAGTATCGACATGACACAACTGCACGCCGTTGCGGCAATGGCGCTGGCCCTGGGACTTTCACAGGCGCTGCCCGCGCAGGCCGACGAACTGGTTAGCACGGACACGCTGGCCAAGGTGGTCGCGGTGCAGGGCGTTAGCCTGAACAACGGCGTGGTCACCGGGCAGGTGGTGAATCTTTCCGACCGCCGCATCGAAAATCTGCGGCTCGCGGTGACCTACATCTGGCATTGGAAAGACGAGCGGCATCCCGGCGCCGATGAGCAAAGCAGCCTGCACTTGATGGTGCTGCCGGTGGTCGCGCCGCATGCGGCGGTGGACTTCACGGTACCGCCGGCGCACGCCCTGCCTAGCCGCACGGACGGCTGGATGGATGTGTCGGTGAGCGCGGTGGGTTTGACCGCCTGGCGCTAAGCCAAAGCGCCAGGCGCCTGACCGACGGGGCTAGATCTCCAGCAGCGTGCCCAGTTCCACCACGCGATTGGTGGGAATGCGGAAGAACTCATGCGCCGGCGTTGCGTTGCGCGACATCTGCATGAAGAGCCGCTCGCGCCACAGCGCCATGCCGGGCATTAGCGTCGGCACGATGTTGTCGCGGCTGAGGAAGAAGGTGGTTTCCATCATGTTGAAGGCGTGACCAAAACACGCACAGCCGGCCAGCGCCTCCGGAATATCCGGCTGTTCCATGAACCCGAAGTGCACGATGAGCCGGTAAAAATCCTTGCCCAGTTCCTGATACTCCGTGCGCTGCGCGGGGTCGACGTAAGGCGTCTCGGCGGTCACCACGGTCAGCAGGAACACCCGCTGATGCAGCACCTGATTGTGCTTCAGGTTGTGCAACAGCGCCGACGGCACGCCCTCTGAATTGCCGGTCATGAACACCGCCGTGCCGCGCACGCGGTGGATGTCCGGGTCCAGCATGTCCAGAAACTCCGGCAGGCTGATCGCCATCTCGGCCTGCGCCGCCGCCATCAGCTGACGGCCCCGTTTCCAGGTCATCAGCACGGTGAAGGAAATGATGCCAACGACCAGCGGGAACCAGCCGCCTTGGGCAATTTTGAGCGCGTTGGCGCTCAGGAAGGCGGTGTCGATGATGAGGAAGCCGCCGGCTACCAGCAGCACCAGCCAGAGATTCCAGCGCCACAGGTAGTACATGACGAAGGCGACCAGAATGGTGTCGATCAGCATGGTGGCGGTGACCGCGATGCCGTAGGCCGCCGCAAGGTTGCTGGAGGACTGAAAGCCCACCACCAGCAAGAGCACGCCCAGACAGAGCGTCCAGTTGGTCAGCGGCACGTAGATTTGCCCGGCCTCCTTGCCCGAGGTGTGAATGATCGCCATGCGCGGCATATAGCCCAGCTGCACCGCCTGTCGCGCGACCGAGAAAGCGCCGGAAATCACCGCCTGCGAGGCGATGATGGCCGCCGCGGTGGCCAGCAGCACCAGCGGCGCCTGCGCCCAGCTGGGCGCGAGGAAGAAGAAGGGGTTGCGCACGTTTTCCGGATCGGCCAGCAGCATCGCGCCCTGACCCCAGTAGTTCAGCAGCAGCGACGGCAGCACGAAACCAAACCAGGTCAGGCGGATCGGGCGGCGGCCAAAATGGCCCATGTCGGTGTAGAGCGCTTCGCCGCCGGTCACCGCCAGCACCACGGTGCCGAGCGCGAGGAAGCTGAGATAAGGATGGGCGAGGAAGAAGTCGATGGCGTAGAGCGGATTGACCGCGCGGATGACCGAGGGGTATTCCACCACGTGGATGAGGCCGAGCACGCCCAGCGTCGCAAACCACAGGCACATCACCGGCCCGAACCATAAGCCCACCGCGCCGGTGCCCCGGCTTTGCACCGAGAACAGCCCCACCAGAATCACCACCGTGATCGGCACGACAAACGGCCCGGCTTGCGGCGCCACCACGCGCAGGCCTTCCACTGCGGAGAGCACGGAGATGGCGGGCGTAATCATGCTGTCGCCGTAGAAGAGGGCAGCGGCGAAAATGCCCAGTGCGGATACCAGCCAGGTCATGCCGGAGCCCTTGGTGACCCGCTGCACCAGCGCCAGCAGCGCCAGACTGCCGCCTTCGCCGCGGTTGTCGGCGCGCATGATGATGGCGACGTATTTCAAGGACACCAGCAGCATGATTGCCCAGAACACCAGCGACAGCACACCCAGAATATTGGCCGGCGTTACCGGCAGGGGATGATGCCCGGCGAAGGTTTCCTTCATGGCATACAGGGGACTGGTGCCGATGTCGCCGTACACCACGCCGATGGCGCCCAGAACGAGCGCGCGAAGGTCTTTTTGTTCTTTCAAGCTGCTCCCGAGCCGAGGGCCGCGTGTTCGAGGGGGCGCTTAGTGTGCCACGGGTGCCGGCGATTTATCGCGCTTGCAGCAAAAGGCCGGCAGGTTTCCTGACTCAGGCCGAGGCAAAGCCCATGGGCTGGGCGAAGGACAGCAGCAGCTTGGTCGCCAGCGGCGGGTCAACTTCCAGCATGCCCATGTTGACGCTTGGTTTGCGGGTGACGGGGTCGGGCGGCGCCAGTGCATCGAGCTGGGCATGGGTCACCACCTGGTAGCCCATGCTCCAGGAGGCAAAATCGCGCTGGGAGATGGTTTCTTCCAGCAGCTTCACCACCCGCTGGTGGCGCGGGTCTTGCGCGATGCGCGCGAACACGAAACGCACGTCTACTTCCTTGCCTTCCAGCAACTGCAGAAACACCCCGTCGCGGTAAAGCAGCATGCCGGTGACGTCCCGCCGCGCGTTGCGCGTGCGGGCAGCATCCAGAATGCGTTTGAGTTCTGCTTCATCCATGCCCGCGCGGGCCGCGGAGCTGTAAACCAGTCGAATCATGCGCTGTGTGCTCGCCAGAAAAGCCTCGTCCGAACTGTCACCCATCTGCGGGTATTTCTGCAAGCCTTTTAAGGTTTTTGACGCGGGCGGGGT